>Ga0187781_10001509_pt1 | contig 17593 bp, 15 predicted proteins | sample 0715_SJ02_MP02_2_FD_132447 | JGI IMG/M metagenome (GOLD analysis project Ga0187781, IMG submission 132447) | Tropical peat soil microbial communities from peatlands in Department of Meta, Colombia - 0715_SJ02_MP02_20_MG | ecosystem: Environmental > Terrestrial > Soil > Wetlands > Peat | place... | reverse complement strand
TCTTCCCCCACTGTCGCTAACGGAGTCGTCTATATAGGGGGCTGGGATCATAACGTGTATGCCCTCAATGCGAATACCGGGACGAAAGTGTGGAGCTACATGACCGGAGACATTGTGTATTCCTCCCCCACTGTTGCTAACGGAGTCGTCTATATAGGCAGCAACGATCATAACGTGTATGCCCTCAATGCGAATACCGGGACGAAAGTGTGGAGCTACACGACCGGAAGCCTTGTGTATTCCTCCCCCACTGTTGCTAATGGAGTCGTCTATATAGGGGGTGGAATTTATGATCATAACGTCTCTGCCCTCAATGCGAATACCGGGACGAAAGTGTGGAGCTACACGACCGGAAGCTTTGTGTCCTCTTCTCCCACTATTGCTAACGGAGTCGTCTATATAGGGAGCGCAGATCATAACGTGTATGCTCTCAATGCGAATACCGGGACGAAAGTGTGGAGCTACATGACCGGAGATGAAGTGTACTCGTCTCCCGCCGTCGCCAATGGCATCGTCTATGTAGGAAGTGATGACCACAATGTTTATGCTCTCAATGCGACTACAGGGGCGAAAATATGGAGCTACAGTACCGGCAACGGTGTGAACTCGTCTCCCGCCGTCGCCAACGGGATCGAATAGCGTTCGAAGGAGATGAGAGCTATGCTCTTAAATAATTATCTCAGCCCGATCCATCCTTACCCTTAGTTTTATTTTCTCATTTTTTAAATTATTTGTATTAATGACCCTAAAGACAATAAAGTCGTTTATAGAAAAGATTTAAACCAAGCGAAAGCCAATGGAGCCCAGTGTAGCTTTCGTCAATTTAGAGGGGATAAGCCGAGCTACGTCGGCGTGTTTGTACTGGTACATTAAAAAGGAGGTAAAAGGAAATGTTGTTAACTATGGCCTTATTTGGAGTGTGGATCGCTGCAATTGCCTTCGTAGCCTGTGTGGCCTTCCCATTAGCAGAGCCGTTGATCGCCGTGCTTGCATTCCCCTAGTGTAACGACCGAGTGACATAAAAGTTTCGCGCACGACACGACATAATAAAAGTTTCAACTTATTTAGATAAAGTTACGCACCTTTTAGCGGCTGCCGACAAATTAAATTCTTATCTTTACTTTATTTTATTTTCAATGAGAACTTGCCGCTTTTATGACTGTTTCTCAGTTTCCGCAAAAATATTCCACTGGAAGAGTACCATCCTTTGTTAAATTGTAAAAATATCACCGACTACGTAGAAAAAGAACAGGTGCAAACGCTTCTCGTTTATGCACAGCTCTGCAATCTTCGAGAGTACCTCATGCTGCGGATCCTCTGGCGGACAGACGTCCGCGTTAGTCAGCTCTTCTCTATCATGCCCCCTCTAGGAAATTTTCCCACAACTAGAAGCACTAATAGAAAATAAAACTTTGTGCGTTTTTGATCCGTTTTTTCGTGACGTGAGAGTGCTGCTTATTATCACTAGCGCACCTCCAAACTGCTTGTTTGACCTAACAAATAACGTTAATTTTATTTCGCCACACGCATTTTTACGTGCTTAAAAAACTGATAGTTAATGGACTTCGATGCCGCGAGCCATCAACAGGATGGTGAATTTCCATGAAGAGACAAATGTTATTACTATGCCTGTTGACTAGTCGTGCGATAATTGATGTAGGTATTAAAAATTAAGATCGAAAAGTGATAAATATGACTATGAAAAAGGCGCTGATATGTCTATCGATTGTAGTGATAGTTGTGTTTTGCACTTTAAATGAGGCCACCGCATTAACGGGTAACTGTTCGACCTCGTTGCATAACAACGTCCGGGACACCAGCGACCGCGTGCCGATGGTGAGCAGGAGCACTTTAGATAGCATACTGAATCGGAACTATGCAATCAAAGGCATTTTTACCTCCTCACCCACCCCCAAAGGAATCCTTTACGTAGGGAGTGGTGATCACAACGTCTATGCTCTCAATTTGGCGACTGGGACGAAGACATGGAACTACACGACCGGAGCTTTTGTGATCTCCTCCCCCACCGTCGTCAACGGAATCGTCTATGTGGGGAGCATGGATCATAACGTGTATGCCCTCAATGCGAATACCGGGACGAAGGTGTGGAGCTATACGACCGGAAGCTTTGTGGACTCCTCCCCCACCGTCGTCAACGGAATCGTCTACGTAGGAAGTGATGATCATAACGTGTATGCCCTCAATGCGAATACCGGGACGAAGACATGGAACTACACGACCAGAGACATGGTGCATTCCTCCCCCACCGTCGTCAACGGAATCGTCTATGTGGGGAGCTGGGATCATAACGTGTATGCCCTCAATGCGAATACCGGCGCGAAGGTGTGGAGCTATACGACCGAAAAGCCTGTGCGCTCCTCCCCCACCGTCGTCAATGGAATCGTCTATGTGGGTGGCAATGACTGCAATGTCTACGCCCTCAATGCGAATACCGGGACGAAGGTGTGGAGCTATACGACCGGAGGCATTGTGTATTCCTCCCCTACCGTTGCCAACGGAATCGTCTATGTGGGGAGCATGGATCATAACGTGTATGCTCTCAATGCGAATACCGGGACGAAAATGTGGAGCTACACGACCGGATACTGGGTGGTTTCCTCCCCCACCGTTGCCAACGGAATCGTCTACATTGGAAGCTGGGATTGCAACTTGTACGCTCTCAATGCGAGAACGGGGGAGGTAGAATGGAGCTATACGACCGGAAACCTTATGCGCTCTTCCCCCACCGTCGTTAACGGAATCGTCTACGTAGGAAGTGATGATCATAACGTGTATGCCCTCAATGCGAATACCGGGACGAAGGTGTGGAGCTATACGACCGGAAACGCTGTGCTCTCCTCCCCCACCGTTGCCAACGGAATCGGATAGAGTTCGAAAGAAACGAGAACTATGCTCTTAGATAATATTGACTCGGTTGATGGGCTTCGATACAACAAGGCCCATTGACAGGATTGTGAATTCCTATACATGAAAAGACAAATATTATCACCAATTACGCCTGTTGACAGTCGTGTCGTGAGATACTCTTCAAGATCGAAGATTTCTCCTATTGTCCACCACCGAAACCGTACGTTTATTGTTTATAATAAATCAATAGACTTATAGTGGTAAATTAAAAGCATGGCACTGGAGCACTCTCTCGTAAGGCTTATCTACCATAACTTCAGTTTTAGTCGCGACTAGATGCGCACAGATGAGCTCCTGCTATGGAGGCTGCCCACCGCGTTAAGCATTATAGAGAGGTATGTATGCCGACTCCTCGATCACCCGTTATCGCCCTGATGCTCACTCTCCTCCTTCTCGTCGCAGGATTTACGCCGTGTCTGTGTACCGCTCAAGCACAACAACTCACCTTCACTGCTCCCGCAGCCAACAAAGTGACCCGTGGTCCCACCGATCCCGCTGAACTCGCCTCCTTCCTCAACACGACGATTACATATCAACTCACAAACGGCCACATCGCCGGCGCCACGGTCGCAGTGGTGAAGGACGGCAAGCTCTTCTACACGAAGGGGTACGGCTACGCCGACGTGGAGAACAAGACGCCCGTCGATGCAAACGTCTCGATGTTCGAGATCGGCTCAACGACCAAGCTCTTCACGTGGACCGCGGTCATGCAGCTCGTCGAGGAGGGAAAGATCGACCTTCATGCAGACGTTAATACCTACCTCAAGGACTTCAAGATCCCGGCGACGTACCCACAGCCAATCACCATGGAGAACCTGATGACCCATACTGCCGGGTTTGAGGAGCAGCCGAAGGGACTTGCAGTTTCTGACCCCAAGGATATCCAGCCTCTTGGTACGGTCCTCGCCCAGACCATCCCTACGCGCTTATGGCCTCCGGGGCAGGTGTGGTCGTACTCTAACTGGGGGGCGGCACTCGCCGGTTACATCGTCGAGGAGGCCTCGGGCATGCCCTTTGATCAATACGTCAAGGAGAATATCTTTACACCGCTTGGCATGAACAACACGACAATCGAGCAGCCAGCACCACCGCAGCTCGCACCAAATATCGCCAAGACGTACGTCTACAATAATAGTGTAGGTGCGTTCGAGCAAAAGCGTGACCTGGTTATTCAGCTTGCCCCTGCAGGCGCCATCTACAGCACCGCCCCTGATATGGCGAACTTCATGATCGCGCATCTTAACAACGGGACTTACAACAACACCCGCATCCTCAACACCTCAACCGCCCAGGACATGCACCGCGCTCATTTCACCCCCGATCCCTATACCAAGTTCGGGCTTGGGTTTTTTATCGACACCCAGAATAACGAGAGCAGCATCAGCCATGATGGTGACACGTACTATTTCCACACCATGTGCATGCTCTGGCCTGAGCGTAACATCGGCTTGTTTGTCTCCTATAATAGTCTTATAGGAGCCCTCGCGATGTATGATCTTAAGCAGAAGTTCCTCGACCACTACTACCCTTACACTCCCGTCCCTCCACAGCCCGCGAACTCTAACGACGCACCGAGACTCTCGGGCACCTATCAGAATACCCGGAGCCGTAATATCGTTGACGTGGTCGGCTATCCGAACGGCACGCTCCAAATTACCTCGCCCGCTGCACCAAACAGGTCCGTAGATCTCGTGGAAGTCGCCCCTCTTGTGTTTGCAAATCCGAGTGGAAATATTACCAGTACCTTCTCTCCACTATATCATTATATCTTCACCACCGGCAGCAACGGCACCTACTTCCACGGCGATGCTATCCCGCAATACTTCGAACGCCTCCCTAGTACGCCACCCCCTCCTGGGTCTCGGACCTCAGATACCTCGGACTTGCCATTTTCTTCTCAGTCGCCCTCAGACTCTCAGCATTTTGCATACCCGATGGCGCCCCTGGCGGCGTGGTATAACCCCCGTTTAAACAACAGCTCCTCCACACCTCCGCCTTCCCTCCTCTCGCCCACTGAGGCACGGGCATCGCTGCGATCTTCTATTGGCTCGTCCTCCTCCCATACACCGTGGTGCTCATTCTTGGCGATGAGGGAATACAAGCATTACTCACCAACTAGATTCGTTCTCCCTTGATAAAAGGATGGATATTAGCTATCAGGCATCACTACGGGCTTTTTCATTTAGCATGGCGCGCCTGTACTGCCACAGAGTAACAAAATGAGTTAATGCTAGCAAACTTTTAAATTTTAGCACACATTGTTGTACAATGTTAGAGTTATATTGCGGCTTTTTCGCGACATCGACATTGTTATGAATCCAGGAATTGAAGGTGCGCAGTTTAACGAGAAAGACGAGGACGATGGAGATGACCATTAAAGAGCGTGCAGCCGGTGCATTGTACTACTTCGATCACGTTGAACGTGAAACAACAGACAATAAGGTGGTATTGGTACTGAAAGATGACGCGCCGCAACAGCTCCGGCATATGCTGCACGGTGCGCATCTTGGTCTTGTGCCAAATGACACAAGCGTCAGAATGATCTATGAGCTATTATGTGCATTAAGCGATGCACGCGACGATTCGGAGGTTGATGGTATCATAGCCGAGTTTGAGTCGCCCATTTATTACCATGAACTCATCGACTGGCTCGGCAGCGACATGACAAGAGTAGATTACGCTGATGATGCGATTGAACGATTACGAGCAATTGACAGTGAGTTCAACTTATTGGACGTGCTTCGATTGGCGTATAAGCTCGAAGTTGAAGAGATAGCAGCTGTGATCGTGAACGAACTTAAAGATGATGACAAAAAAGATAAACACATCAAACGACCGCACGTGCGTTAAACTGTCGCGTGCTTCTTGTGAGCGGCTAACGACGATTAAAGACGACCTTAAAAAAACGTTATGGCCGTAATGTCTGCATAGTGCAAAATTTTTGCACATTCTTTTGATTTACAGTGAGATTTCCGCTTTTCTAATGGGACATTATTGGGATATGATTAAGGACATGTCAGCAAAAATACAGAACCCACAGGTGCCTCAAAACTAAAATTTTAGGTTATGGCAACGAAGAGAAGAGGGGCCGCTTCTTTATGACAGTTGGATAAACGGGTAAATACTTAGACAAGACTCCTAGGACAACGTATGCGAAAATTACATGAAGTGTGTTGGATGGCTGCAGCACGGCGCTCTGTACGAAGACAAACCCAAAAGCGAGAACTCCTCATGAATGCAGGTGACGTCGTTCTTAGCATTCATTCGTAGCATGATCAATGCCTTCAACAGTAAGCGCTATTTCACCTACTCCTCCAATTACCGGTTGCCTCTTAATAAGCCCCTTTTCTTCCAAGTATTGAGCAATGCTTTGGGCCTCATTGTCGGTGTACCCTCATTCTTCAGCGACTGAGTCACCATCTACCACTTTTAATACGTCATCAGCCACATAGGCAAAGAGCCTGCAGAGAAATCCTCACATTGGTCTATGAAGTCTATCGTTACCACCAAAAGTACTCGGGAACAGGCGGTATAAAAACGATACTGATCTCGCGTTTTACTAAATAACAAATATATCTCAAGATATTGTTTCTTTCAGTTGGTTAGGCGTAATGAGGAGGTTCTATCACGTCTTCAGTTGATAGGATTGATTTACAAGAGGTATATGAAAACTTCGAGGTTTTAGCGGAAGGGAAAAGATGAAAAGATGCATTTACCTAGTTGTGGTTTCTCTACTTTTGCCGATGTATTTTTCTTGCTTTTTGTGAACGCGTTCACCTTTTTCTATAAATGCCACAGAAGAACTTACTATATACCGAATCTCATCGCCGTTGATAAGTACGTAATCCATCTCAACGTCCGCTATGGACTCATCAGCATCATCATATTCGTCTGAACGATATATCTTCAAGTTATCAAGAATAAGCGTGCCATCAGAATACCATGCTGCGAGTTCGCCTGAATAATACCGTCCATCCTTTAGCATGAAGTCGAGAGTCTCTCCTATCCAATCATCATAATACAACGCACGTATTAATTGTAAGTCCATCTTCTCCGCCTCATTTTATCATCATTTTAGTCCATCAATTTCATAACTATTCGATGTTTGTAGTAATAGGAACTGACTGTAGACATCTGCATCAAAACAAATCCGTTCTGCAGATTATCCCACTCCAGTATGGATTGTACCGTACTAAAGGTATCTCTCCGAAGATGCTGTTAAACACTCGAATGATGATGAATAACTGCATAATTATCGCTCCACTACGGACAGTCTGCCCGTATAAGAAAGTGATAGGATGCACGAGCCTGAGATGCTGACATCTAACTGATTACACCCCCCGTGTACTGGAATTGATCTCTGGTTCTTCTGCCTCAATTTAATCTCTTCCAGGCGCTCTTTATAATTCCGCGCTTTCACCATTGCATTGGTGATGAACTCCTCGGGAAGTATCCAGACACGAAATGAATTGTATCTGCTCAAAATTAAAAAGCAGCTCGGCGTCCCACTGATCCACGCATTTGCCGTTGCTATCATACCTTCTAAGTGTGGTAAATAACAGCGTACCATCTTCAAGCCAGTTGCTGAGCTCCCCTTCATACGATTTGCCGTCAATGGTCTCGAATAATATTGAGCGTCCTATCCACAGATCGTAGAAATGTTTATGCAGAAGTTTAACGTCCATCAGTTATCATCTCCGTTTACTATTCGTTGAATGGCATTTTAACCACAGAATTAAGCGAACTGGAGTCAATATATCTATCTTTTCCAGAGAATAGGACATACATGCTGAGATTGAGCCGTATGAAGTTCCTAACATCCGCTCAAACTCTTCCGGACTCCCGCTTTTAAATGCGTCTTGATTCTGTGCAATGATTTGTATCAGTTATTGACTTGCACATCGACGGGTTCGGACTGGTTTAGATATGGTCGCGTGATACAGTCTTTGTGATGTTGGCCAAGCGAATAGTTCCGTTATCGAGCCGGTAAAATGTCGTGTCTCGAAAGCGTGTCGCCCGTTATAGAACACCTCATGTATACCACACTTATGTCTTCCATACACAGCATCGGTAAAAAACTCTTTATAACCAAACTTCTCGTCAAACTCGCTACACACGCTAGCGATCGCTTCAGCAATGTTGTAACGCGTTTCATTTTCAGACGTACAGTTGGCTAAATCAATACGAGTAATCGCGTCAGCCAACGCGGCAACAAATGGTTTTGGCAATTCCATTTTTATTTCCCCCGAATGCTTGTACAATGGGCTTGCATAATAGTTTCCACTAACTTACAACTGTCAATAAGTCAATAAATACCTTTACAATCACAGAGGAGAAAACACATCGGCTGGTCCTTCCGGGAGATCAACTGGCGGAAAGTTGACGAATATCGTTCAAAGGGGTTATCGTGGCTAGCCTTTCGAGGATGCGGACATCCCTAACGCGCTGCTTGCGGCAAAGGCACGAAGAGCGGAGAAAGGGACTTGAAAGTTTAAGACAGCTAGTAAGCTCTATGCTATGAGTTGACAGAACCTTTCATGTCTTGTAAATGAAAATCTCTTTTTGGCTTTTGACGAGCTTCATATTTTCTATTCGGTGATAATAGCTTATGATCCTTGTTTCACTTCGTGTTTCAGCCTTTATTTTCATCGCGATTTTGTTATTTATCCTTCCTTGGTATTGGAATATGAATATAACATCAGCGTCAGAAATGTCTTGCTTGAAAAGGTTTCCTAGAATGACTTGGGATTTTCTTGCTCTGAGCGTGGCTATAAACCATCGAATAGGCTCTATCTCAACTCCCTTCACATGATCGCATAACTTTGAGGCTTCTATAAGGGCTTCTCCTGTTCCACATCCAAGGTCATAGAAGACTTCATCTTTCTTAAGGTCTACCAGTTTAAGAGCCTCAGCTGCAATTTTCCTCGGAGTAGGACCATATGCTGCGCCTCCTGCCAGCATAGGATAAAAAGGAGAAGCTATGATGTATGCTACTATCAGAACAATTAGGCTTATTATTACATTTATGCTTATTATTACATTCATACTCATTTCATTTTTTTCCTCAGCTTCCTAACCTGTTTCTAACAGTGCTTCTCGAGTATAATTGCTGTTGTTGTCCTGCTGATATTCTGCCTAGATAATCGACGCCATTAGTCCATAAGGATGAGCCTCTGCGATATTTCTCCATAGCTTTTAGGCTAACCTTATATATAATCTTCAAGTAACGCAAATTGCCATAGTCATAAATAAACCCGCTGTCTGGCAGATCTTCAATATTGATATCATTTTAAATATAAATGCTCTGCTTAGTAGCGCAGATTCTACTTATCGGCATGTATTATGGGTTAACTATATTATGCTAAGCATACTAAGCATACCAAATGTCAAGGTGCAATTAGTATATGCACCGAAAGGAAAGGAGTTGAAGCACGCGATTAAACAGTAAAGGAGTAACCATGCAGCAGGGCAAAGTAAAGGTTACATTAGGCGGCATATCGGCGTCGATGTTGAGTTGTTTATGGGGCCGGGCACAGTTGAGTAAGGAGTATAGCTCGCTATTTTATGATGCTAAGGCTGTTGAGCTCTCTGAAAAAATCGACTATGATCTCTCAACAAGTGATGTTCCGCCGTTTGTAGCTATCTGGTTTAACATCTCTCGTAAAGTCAATCGACCAGAATTTCGTTTAGGTACGCTTCGAGCAAAACAGTTCGACGATAGGGCAAAAGTGTACATCGCAGAACACCCCCATGCATCCGTTATCAATATCGCGGCAGGGCTTGACACAACGTTCTACCGGGTCGACAATGGGTTAATCCACTGGTATGACCTCGACCTCCCCGCTGTCATCGACGTCAGGAGGCAGTTGCTGCCAGAACCTGACAGGGTAACGTACATCGCAAAATCTCTCCTCGATCCGGGCTGGTGTAAAGACATCAAACACACCGAAGATGGAGTATTCATGATAGCCGGAGGGGCTTTAGGGTGGTTTGACAAGTCAGAGGTAGAGCAGTTCTTTTTGATGTTGGCAGACAATTTCCCTGGCGGTGAAATTGTATTTGATGCCATATCAAGATTAGGTGGTAGTTTAAGGACATGGATGGACATGTTTCCACCGGAACAGCGCGAAACGATGAGAGCAGCGTGGATGGAGGCATTGAAGGACTGGTGGGAGAAGGCTCCACAAAATCAGAAAGATAAGCTGAATGATATGATAGCCGAGCTCAAGACCCCGACAAAACCGAACGGTAAGGAGTGGTCCGATCTCGAAGCATGGTGGGATCAGCTTGGCGAAAAGGAGGGGGAGGAGGTAGTGCGCGACCTTATGACAGCCTTCCGCGGGGGGACTGGTATGTGGGCGTTAGAAGATGTAAATGAATTTACAAGATGGGATAACCGCATCGCTGTACTAGATCAGTTCCCGTTGTACCGAAACATCCCAAGAGACTCGGTGAGCGCAGATATGCGAAGATTCATGGATTACAGTGATAAAAGTGGAGGGTCAAATATCATTCACTTGCGACTGTAACGGCGATGAAATTCTTATGTCGATGTGTCCAAATGTGTAAATCTACAAGCGGAGAGTACTATCCGATGAAGAAACTCTTAAACTGTTTTCATGAGGACATTTCCATACAAACTATCCCTTGAGAATCGGCACACCTTTAGCATTAAACGTTGTCAAGTGCACACCATCGTGAAGAAATATGAGAAGATGTTGGCGTTGACATTCACCCCATACCCTAAGCACTCGTTTGCCATTCATCTTGTCAGGTCTGGCCTTGACCCACGGCGTGTACAACAGTCGTTGGGATATAGCAACCTCAATACCACGCAGGTTTATCTAAAATTTAAAGATGAAGATATACGCTAGAGGCATAGCAAAATAGAATTTTGACGGACCACCACCATCGGGAAACCTCATCGTGCCTTTAGCTTGTTTCACTTTGACGATGAAGATGTTGTCTATGTCTTTTAAAAGAAGCAAAGAATATATCTTATCGAATTTAGCTTGAAAGTTCGAGAGAGCGGAATCCTTTACAGTACTACGTAATGTACTTATCCTGTTGTTATAGCTCCTTACGTGTCATCTAGGAGAATCAAGAAGGTCCTCCAGTTCGTCTGTTGGCACATCGATTCCTTTGCCTTTCGACTTTTCAACGTCCTCCGGACGCTTCTTTGTTATTTTGGCAGTCTTTTCTGTAAACTCTACGCTTTTATTCGGAACTTTGCATTCGTCTTCTGCCATAGTAATTTCTCATTGTTTTAGAGTGATAAGGATTACCCGTTGAAAGCCTGACAATATGCTATTTACAAGGTTAAAAGATCTATATGATACATAATATCGGCCGCATGTGACAGCATTTTACAGACATAAAAAAGAAAATGACGCAGTAATCTACTGTTTGCGGCTCAACGTCCCCAAAATCGAAATGTCAAAGTGCGACGGCAGTGATGGAAATACACCCTCATGCCCTCCGCCACAGCTTCGCCATCAACTGGGTACGACAGAATCAGCTCTCAGGAGATTGCAGCTCTTGCTGGGGCACAGTAATCTGGCAGTGATATAGGGATACCTCCAGTTTAGGGATGCCGACATCATGGACGCGTATAACAGCATTAATTTTGGCAGTATGCAATGTCTTGTGATACCTGATCTTTTTCGTGTTTTTGCGGATGAATGGTGATCACCAACAAATAACACACATGCCGCGTTGAGACTGTGAAGAGATAAGTTATTTGAACGTGCATAAACCTTTGATCCCACATGAAACCATATTGGGTACTTTGCATCATTGCTATCACAATCGTAGTGATTTCCAGCACCGGATGCGCGGCTCAGACCATTCAGAACGCAACTTCCGGCAGCCACACGATTGGAGGGATCACGATCCCCACCGAAACGGGTCCCCGACACCCGCAGAGGCGCAACAGATCGCAGCAGCGGCCTACGTCTACGGCTACCCCCTCGTCTTGACGGATATCACACAGGAACAGATGACCGCGGTGCAGGCTCCGTCTCCTTTCGGAGGATTGGCACCCATCAACCAGTTCGCCAAAGCACCCACTACCCCAAGCCCATCGTTCACGACCGTGGTAGCTCCGAACGCTGATACGCTTTATACAACCGCATGGCTCAACCTGACGAAAGAGACAATGGTGCTGAGTGTACCTGGTACAAATGGGCGGTACTATCTGATGCCGATGCTCTCTGCTTGGACGAACGTCTTTGCATCGCCAGGAACGCGCACCACCGGAGCTGACGCGGGGAATTTCGCCATCGTCGGCCCAAGATGGAATGGTACGCTCCCTGCTGGGATGACAAAGATCGAATCGCCAACGGACTCGGTGTGGATTATCGGGCGCACCCAGCAGAACGGCCCTGCTGACATCCCTGCGGCAAATGCCCTCCAGGCTCAATACAAATTAACACCCCTCAACGAATGGGGCACGAACTATACACCGCCTACTAACGTACCGGTGGACCCCAGCGTGGATACAAAGACTCCTGCCGTTGATCAGGTAACGAACATGACGCCCGCCACGTTCTACGCCAAGATGGCAATGCTCATGGCAGCGAACCCCCCGAGTGCTGAGGACAAACCAGTCGTTGACCAGATGGCCCGGATCGGCATCGTTGCCGGCACACCGTTTAACTGGAACGGCTTAAACACCACGATGCAGAATGCGATTGTGCAGGGAGCTAAGGCCGTCATCGCCCTTCTCAACGCTTCTGGTCAGAACCGTCCAAGCTCCGTCGCCACACATGGCTGGTCTGTTTACTATCACCTCGGCAGTTATGGGACAAACTACACGCTTCGTGCCGGCGTTGCGCGGCATGGACTTGGCGCGAACCTCCCGGAAGATGCATTATACCCGAATTCACGCACTGATGCAAATGGTAACCTGTATACGGGCGCACATGACTACCTTATGCACTTTGAGAGGAGTAACATGCCTCCTGTCAACGCGTTCTGGTCCCTCACGATGTACAATGACCAGAGTTTCTTCGTGGGCAATCCGATCAACCGCTATGCGATCTCGCCCCACCTCGGCCCTTGAAGTATAATGCGGACGGATCGCTCGACATCTACATCCAAAACGCGTCACCTGGCCCGGACAAGGAGTCCAATGGCTGCCCGCGCCGTTGAATGGATTCCACCTCACCTTGCGTCTGTATTGGCCGCAGGAGTCCGCACTGAACGGCTCATGGGTGCCGCCCGCAGTCCAACAGGTGGGATGAGAACCACCGTCTATTTACAGTTTCGGGATCAGGATCTGCGAGAGGTGTATAATAAAGTTGAATTTTAAGATAGCTCAGTTAGATCTATGCTTCCGAGCCAACTTAGGCATGATAACGGTCAGTTACATTTTTATAACGGTTGGACAAATATTCCCTATGAAGCGCTAGAATTCAAAAATGAGTACCTCTCCTAGCAGATAGGGCGTAAGTAAAAGGAGGTTATGTGAATGAACATATTCAGGTATGCTGAAGAGTTATGCACTTGCCCCTGCGCGTCCAAGCATGTTTTCATGTCAAATATCCCAGAATCAAGCATGTAGTTTACCCTAGCACATCGTATTCAACAATTCGACATTCGCTGTTACCATAATCATAAATAAGCCCCCTCTTCTGGGCCAGATCCCCAACATTGATATCATTTTAAATGATTTGCTTGCCACCGCATCTTCTACTTATCGGCATGTATGATGAGCATAAGCTATATCATGCTAAGCATACTAAGCATACCAAATGTCAAGGTGTAATGAGCACATGCACCGAAAGGAAAGGAGTTGAAGCACACAATTAAACAATAGAGGAATAGACATGCAGCGGGACAAAGTGAAGGTTAAGTTAAGCGGCAGATCAGCGTCGATGCTGGGTTGTTTATGGTGCCGGGCGCAGGTGAGCAAGAAATACAGCTCACTATTTTGTGACGCGACGGCCGTTGAACTCGCTGAAAAAATTGACTATGTACCTGACTACTCAGCAAGTGATGTTCCGCCGTTCGAAGGTATAATGTTTAATCTCTTTCGTAAAATCAATCAACCAGAATTTGGTCTATTTGCGCTAAGAGCACAACCGTTCGACGATAAGGCAAAAGAGTACATCGCAGAACACCCTCAAGCATCCGTGGTGAACATCGGCGCAGGGCTTGACACGACGTTTTACCGCGTCGATAACGGGTTGATCCACTGGTATGACCTCGACCTTCCCGCTGTCATCGACGTCAGAAGGCAGCTGCTGTCAGAGCCTGAAAGGGTAACGTACATCGCGAAGTCCCTCCTCGATCCGGGCTGGTTCAAGGACGTAACGTATACCGAGGACGGGGTATTCATGATAGCCGGCGGGGTGTTACATTCCCTTAAGGAATCACAGGTTAGACAGTTCTTTTCGATGCTGGCGGATAAGTTCCCTGGCGGAGAGATTGTATTTGATGCCGCGTTAAGATCGGATGGCGGTTTTATAACATGGATTGACATGTTCCCACCAGAGCAACGGGACGCGATAAGAGCAGCATGGATGGAGGCGTTGAACGACTGGTGGGAGAACGCGATGAAGGACTGGTGGGAGAAGACGCCTCAGGATCAGAAAGATAAGCTGAATGAGGTGATAACCGCGTTCGAGATCCCGACAAAGCCGAAAGGTACGAAATGGTCAGATCTCGAAGCGTGGTGGAACCATCTCAGCGATACGAAAAAGGCTGGGGTATCGCGTGACCTTATGACGGCCTTCCGAGGGAGGATTGGTACGTGGGTGCCTAATGATATAAACGAAATCGCAAGGTTGGACAGCCGTATCAGTGTGATAGACCACTTCCCGATGTTCAAAAATATCCCACGAGATTCATTGGGTGTAGAGATGCGAAGATTCATGGACTACAATGACTCGAGAGGGGAAGCGAGTATCATTCACTTGCGAGTTCGATAAAGGGAGACATGTGATGTGATCGGACAATGCCCTCAATATACATGAATAAGGAGTGGAGGTAGCATAATCAACGATGATGGTAAAAAGAGATCGCAGGACAGTTACTATGTCTGTCCAGTTTGTAAGCAGCCGTTAACCCTCACAGTAAACGGGTTATTCTGTCAGCAAGAGGGAATCGAATACCCCGTTAAACACGGAATCGTAGACTTCGTCAAAGAGGATCTCACGAAGAGCGCAAGTTACTTTTTGAAGGCGGTCGATAAAATCGATGACTTAGCAAAGATCTATGAGGGCTCGTCGAGGTATGGCACCGTGCAGATGATACACGCTGAATTAGGCCTCCTGTCGATTTTAAAATAAAAATAAACGCTTGCAGATCGTAAGTCACACCATAACTGAAGCGTCAGATGTACCCTGACTGCACTGTAATCCATCCACCTAAGCCGGCAGCGTGAAGTAGAATGTCGACCCTTTTCCCAGCTTTGACTCTACCCAGATTCTCCCGTCGTGCCGCTCAACGATCTTCTTGCAGAGCGCCAAGCCTACGCCTGTCCCATCATACTCCTCAGTCGTGTGCAACCGCTGGAAGATCGTGAAAATCTTGTCGGCGTACTGCATGTCCATACCGATGCCGTTATCTTTTATGGAAAACTGCCACCTGTTTCCTCCATCGGGCTCCACGCCGATCTGCACCTCCGGCGGTTGTTCACTTCGAAACTTGATCGCGTTCCCGATAAGGTTCTGGAAGAGCTGGATGAGCTGTGTCTTGTCGCCCATTACCATCGGCAGCGATTCTTCAGGCAGTCTGATCTTAACCCCGCTTTCCTCGATGGCGATCTTGAGGTTGTCAATGGCATGCTGGACGACGCCCTCACAGTGCACCGGTTTGAATGCCTCACCGCGGCTTGTCACGCGGGAATACGCGAGCAAGTCCTTGATGAGCTGCTGCATGTACTTCGTACCTTCGACGGCGTAAGTGATGAACATGTCTGCTTCCTCGCCGAGCTTGTCTCTGTATCCCTTTTCGAGGAGGCCAATCGAGCTCGTCACCGTCCGGAGTGGCTCTTGTAAGTCGTGAGAGGCAATGTAGGCGAACTGTTCTAGCTCCTTGTTGGAGCGTTGGAGCTCCTCTTCGGTCACCCTGTGCTCGTCGATCTCCTCTTGCAACTCACGGGTGCGCTCCTGCACTTTCTGTTCGAGTTCGTCGTGTGCCCGTCTCAGCGCTTCCTCAGCATGTTTTCGATCAGTGATATCATTACAGACCCCAAGTATTGCCGACGGTTTCCCGTCGCTATCGCGGTAGAGCGTCCAGTGGTTCTCGACGATGATGCGTGTGGTATCCCGCGTTGTGTGCATGAGCTCCCCGTCCCATGCTCCGTCGCGGTAGAGGACACTCAGCGCATCATCTAAGGATTCAGGGTATTCAGCCTGTAGGAACTCGTGCACATTCTGCCCCATTGCCTCTCCTCTCATCCATCCGTAGAGCCGTTCAGCACCTTTGTTCCAATATGTGATAGTACTATCGAGGTCGATGATCATGATTGCATCATTGGCGAGGTCGAGCATCTCACCACGTTGTATGAGCTCTTCCTCACGCTCCATAAATTCTATTGCAAATGCGATATCATCTGACAGCCGTTCTATCAACTGAATTTCCTCGTCGTTGAAGAACAGTTGCTCATTGGCGTAGATAGTCAGGACTCCTATAACACGTGTCCCCATTTTTAGCGGAAACCCGGCACTAGAGCGGTAGCCACGTTTTAAAGCCTCGGAGCGCCAGATTTGAAATCGAGGGTCGTGCTCAAAATCGTCGCAAATGTTATATCTCCCCTCGCGAAATGCAGTGCCTGTCGGGCCGCGGCCCTCTGGAATGTCTTCGGCAGAAATGGTAACGGAATCGAGGTACCCGTCTTCAAATCCCCAGTGAGCAATTGGCTTTATTAGATGGGTACCAGGATCTGCCCTGCCGATCCACGCCATCCGGAACAACCCGTCCTCGACGACAATGCGACACGTCTCTTCGTACAGTTTCTTTGGTTCACGGATGCGCCACATCGCCTCATTGACCTTGCTCAATAGGGTGTAAAGGCGGTTGAGACGGGCGATCTTTGCTTCTGCTTGTTTGCGCTCAACCGCATATCTGATTGCACGTAAAAGAATCTCTCCGTCATGTCGACCTTTTACGAGGTAGTCCTGTGCACCTCTTCGCACGGTCTCGAGTGCCAAGTCCACATCATCAATCCCGGTCAAGATGATAATTGGGATGCGCGATGCTCGTTCCGCAAGTTTTGTAAATGTTTCAAGACCCTGACTGTCAGGAAGCCCAAGATCCAGTAGGATGACGTCGAACGTCCCGTCATTTTCAGCACATCGCCTCATCCCCCCTAGGAGCGTTTCTTCTTGCTCGACAGAGATCTGAGCAGACTTCGTGTCCTCCACTGCTTCTGACAATAATTCGTGTATCAGCTCAACATCGCTGAAATTGTCCTCGATGAGGAGGGCACGGAGTGGTCTACTAAATGGCATACGCAGACTTTCTTTCTATTGCATGGTACAGTCTCATCAGTTATTTCACAATCGTGACTGTCGTGTTATTCATCACATCTATGGGGAAATTTCACAAACGTAAGCCAGAACTCCTCCATCGATCGAAGTACTCGAATGAACTCATCGATGTTAACGGGTTTTGTTACGTAACAGTTTGCGTGATCATCGTAAGTGCGGCACACGTC
>Ga0187781_10001507_pt1 | contig 17607 bp, 15 predicted proteins | sample 0715_SJ02_MP02_2_FD_132447 | JGI IMG/M metagenome (GOLD analysis project Ga0187781, IMG submission 132447) | Tropical peat soil microbial communities from peatlands in Department of Meta, Colombia - 0715_SJ02_MP02_20_MG | ecosystem: Environmental > Terrestrial > Soil > Wetlands > Peat | place... | reverse complement strand
CACGATTCCTACGAAATCCTCATCAACGAGGAATCCGACAAGCTCCTCGACACCGAGCAGCTCACCCAGGAAGCCATCAAGGCGGTCGAGAATAACGGCATCGTTTTTCTCGACGAGGTCGACAAGATCTGCGCGCGCGACGGCCGCATCGGCGGCGACGTTTCGCGCGAGGGCGTGCAGCGCGATCTGTTGCCGCTGATCGAGGGCACGACGGTTGCGACCAAGCACGGCGCGGTGAAGACCGATCACATCCTTTTTATCGCCTCGGGCGCGTTCCACACCGCCAAGCCGTCGGATCTGCTGCCGGAGCTGCAAGGCCGCTTGCCGATCCGCGTCGAGTTGAAACCGCTCACGCGCGACGATTTCCGCCGCATCCTTACCGAGCCGGAAGCCTCATTGATCAAGCAATATATCGCGCTGATGGGTACCGAAGGCGTGACGCTCGAATTCTCCGAGGATGCGATCGATGCGGTGGCCGACATGGCGGTGGCGGTGAATGCGAGCGTGGAGAATATCGGCGCGCGCCGGCTGCAGACGGTGATGGAACGCGTGCTCGACGAGGTATCGTTCGCCGCGCCCGACCGGCATGGCGAAACCGTGCGGATCGACGCGGCCTATGTGCACAAGCATATCGGCGATCTGGCGAAGAACGCCGACCTCAGCCGGTTTATTTTGTAGAACCGCGTCAGTCGCCTACCGCACTTGCCGCGCTCAATCCGCGCACTTGTGTTCGGTTCGCCGGTCTTGGTCGATCTCGCGGATCATCGCCATCCATTTCTCAACCTGGGCCAAAGCCTGCTTGTCGATGCGCTCGTCGCGTTTCGTGCTTGGCTTGGGCGGCGCCTCGGCGATTTCGGACATTCACGCACTCCCACGTACTCTGCTGAACCTTCGTATCCTCGCAGACGAAGGTGTCGGTTTCGTGCGCGCGCGTCGGCAATCTCGTGGTTGTGATCAGTCGCCGAGTCCGCGCGCGCGCCGCATGCGCACATACAAAGCGCCGGCGCCGCCGTGACCGATATGCGCGTCTTCGAAACCGACCACAAGTGATCGGAACTCAGGCAGCGAGAGCCAGAGCGGAACCTGCCGCTTGAGTATGCCGCGCTCATGCGCCTCGCCGTTTTTGCTTGCACCTTTGCCGGTGACGACGAGTGCCATCCGCACGCCGTCGGCCTGCGCACGCCGCAAAAAGCGCAGCAACGCGGCGTGCGCCTGCTTTTGGGTCAGGCCGTGCAGATCAAGCCGGGCATCGATCGGCTCGCGGCCGCGCGCAACCCGCTGCTTGAACCTTCGCCCGAGCGGCGCAAGCGGCGGCGCTTTTTTCTCCGGCCGGGTTACATGCGTGTCAGCTGCGCGCGATCGGACCGGCGTCGATTTCTCGGCCTTGGCGGGCGATTTGGCGGGAAGCTTGGCGGAACGAGCCGGTTCCGAAACTTCGGCGCGTTGGCGCGACGGATGGAGTGGCGTGATCGAGCGTGCAAAACCCGTCCACAAAGCGTGCTCTTCGTCGCTCAAGGGCCGACGGCGGCTCATCGCACGTGCCAGTTTCTCGCCGCCGCTTTGGCTTTCGGCGGGGGCGCCGGCGCAGCGGCTGCCGGCGCCGTGGCGGGCCGCGGCTCTGGCAGCGGCACCTCTTCGGCGGTCGGATCGATCATGTTCCCAGTGCCCAACTGGGCAAAAACGCCGCGGCGGTCGGGCGGCAAAGGCGTATTTCGCGCTGCCTCGACCGGATCGAGCTCGCGCGGCATCAGCATCACAAACTGGCCGGGATTCTTGATGCGGCCGGCGATGCGTCCCGCCTCGTCGCCGGCGCCGAAATAGATATCGGCACGGGCCGGCCCGACGATCGCCGAGCCGGTGTCCTGCGCCACCATCAGGCGGCGAAATTTCGTTCCGGTTCTTTCATTGGCGATCTGCAAATCGGCGGCGATGAAAAACGGCGTGCCGTAGACGTGAAGCGCGCGATCGATTGCGATGGAGCGGCCGGGCATCAGCGGAACGCCTTGGCCGCCGACGGCCTCATCTTGCGGAGCAAGCGCGGTGATGCGGAAAAAGACATAGGACTTGTTGGTGCGCCTGACCTCTTTCGCCTCGTCCGGATTGGCCGTCATCCAATCGCGGATACGCTCCATCGACACCTCGTCCCTGGTGAAAATCTTGCGTTCGATCAGCGCGCGCCCCACCGCCGTGTAGGGCCAGCCGTTATGCGAATCGTAGTTGACGCGCAGGATCGTGCCGTCTTCCAGCCTGATCCGCGCCGAGCCTTGGATCTGCGCGAACAGCACGTCCACCTCGCTGCGCAGCCAGCAGATTTCCAGGTGCCAGCCGTCGAGCGCACCGTCTTCGATCTCACCGCGGTCGTAATAGGGCAAGAGCTTGCGGCGGCCGACGCGCAAGCCCACCTTCACGCCCTTGCTGGGAAAGGCATCGCCGAGCTTGCGCCGGCCGGCAATGGAGAGATTGGGTGGGCGGCGATAAAGCGGCGCCGTAAATTCACCGGTTGGCACCCGCGAGCCGTCGTAGATCGGCTCGTAATAGCCAGTGAGAAATCCGTCGGTATCGCCAAGCTTGCTGATGCGCAGCGGCCGGAAATTATCCTCGAAGAACTTGCGCGCACCGTCCTCTTCGAGCGGAACCGCTGCAAAAGCGCGCGTGCAGACGGCTCGCAGCGCATCCGCGATCGCGGCCGGTTCCGCCGCCGCCGGGCGGCTTGCGTTGAGCGCGCGGCAGCTTTCGAGAAAGGTGGCAAATGCAGTGGCGTGATCGTCACTCGCCCAACCGTCGAGGTTCGCCCAATCGACCGGTTCGTACTGCGTATTCGGGAATTTGATCGGCTCGCGCTCGGCGCATCGGCCAGCGGCAGCGAATCCCGCAAGGCCGAGGACAATGGCAACGGGGAGCCACGCTCGACCAAGCGCCGTCATGCAAATTATTGCCCGGCTTCGGTTGCGACGACCTTCCAGTTGGGATCGCGAGACGAAACTTCGCGTGCGAAGGTCCAGACGTCGGTGACGTCGGTGACCTTCTCCGCGTTCCCGTCGATCACGTTCCCCGTGCGCCCGCGCGTGACGGAAATCAGCTTGGAAACAAAACGCACCGTGATCTGCGCCGTCCGGGTGCGCAACTCGGCGGCGGTGATGGTCGAGCCGTCGATCGAGACAAAGCGCGTCTCGGCGGTCTCGCCGCGGCCTTCGCGTTCGCTGATGGCGGCGTCGAACCCGTCATAAACTTCGCGCGAGAGCAGGCTCCGCAATTGCCGGCGATCGCCTTCGGCAAACGCGGTCACGATCATCTCGTAGGCGGCGCGCGCGCCGGTGATGAAATGTTTGGCGTCGAAGCCTGGATCGACCGCCGCAATAGCGTCGAGCCCGGCGGCCACGCTTGAGCCGCTCTCGGCCACGTCCTTCCAGCGATCCGCCGGCGGCGGCACCGACTCGGCGGGCCGGCTGACCGCCGGTTCCGCCGGACGCTGCGGCAAGGTCACGATCTTGTCGTTCGCCGGGCTGCGCACGGCATCGCGCGCGGAATAAGGGTCGTAGGGCGGCCGTTCCCGCCCGGTCCGTTGCCCCAAGACGCTGCGAAGCCGAAAGAAGATAAAGACGGCGAGCGCCAGGAAGATGATGGTGTAGATGTCGAACACGTCTCAATTCTCTCGGCATCGCGATTACGGACGATACCCCGAAGGCGGTTCGAGGTCGCGTACCCGTAGGGCCTGGGTAACAGTTATGTAGGCACGCACTGCGCACCATCCAGTGGCCGCGAGCCACCCAGGCGTGCTTGTGTTGAAGTTTAAACGATCGGCGACGCCCCGCCAATATTGTCGCCTGCCGAACCGCAACGGCTCGTGCCGACCGGCGGCCGCCTGGCGGTCACAATTGCCGCATTTTTCGGCGCCAGAGCGCGATTCGCAAGATTAATGGCGGCGGAAGTTTCCCGCAGCCGCCATTGTTCACCTGCTTTGCCTGTGTTAGCCAACCTTTAACGCCGATCGGCGGCCGGAGATTAACAATATGTCAGAAGGAAACGGCGGTCCGCAGCCGCAGGCGATGCCGCAAATCGGCGTGCTCGGACAGTACGTGAAGGATTTGTCGTTCGAAAATCCGAACGCGCCGCGCTCGATCACCCCGACCCCGGTCGGCCAGCAGCCAAGCATCAACATTCAGGTCAATGTCGACGCGGCGCCGATGAATGAGACCGATTTCGAGGTGACGTTGCGCTTGGAAGGTAAAGCCGAAGCGCAGGGCCTGCTGTTGTTCAATTTCGAGCTGGTCTTTGCCGGCGCTTTTCGCATCCAGAACGTGCCGCCGGAAACGCTGCAGCCGATCGTGCTGATCGAGTGCCCGCGGCTTTTGTTTCCGTTCGCGCGCGAGATTGTCGCGACCGCCGTGCGCAATGGCGGATTCGCGCCGCTTCTGCTCGATCCGATCGATTTTGTCGGGCTTTACCGCCAGCGCATAGCGGCCGGGCAAACCGCGCCAGCACGGCCAGCTAATTAGACCTGAGATAATCGCGCCAGATGGCGTTGTCGCCGAGCGTGGCGATAAAGGCCCGATGCGCGGCACGATCGTCCTCGGTGACTGCGCTCGGCAACGACACCGGACGCTCGCGCAGGATGATCGGCTCGCCGATAGCTTGGCCGGGTGAAGCGGCTTGCGAGAGCACGAGCTGTGCCTGGCGGGCGCCAATCAGCTCGACATAGACCTCGGCCAAGAGCTCGGCGTCCAACAGAGCGCCATGCTTGGTACGGCGCGAGTTATCGATCGCATAGCGCACACACAGATCGTCAAGCCGGTTGGAACCGCCGGGATGCTTGCGGCGGGCGATCAGCAGCGTATCCACCAGCCGCTCGCGCGCGATCAATGGCCGGCGGGCGCGTTCGAGCTCGGCATTGAGGAAGCCCAGATCGAATGCCGCATTGTGGATGACGAGCGGCGCGTCGCCGAGAAAAGCGATCAGATCGTCGACCGCTTCCGCAAAAAACGGCTTGTCCTTGAGGAACTCCTCGCTCAGCCCGTGAACGGCGAAGGCTTCCGCCGGCATACCGCGTTCGGGATTGAAATAAACGTGGAAGGTCTGGCCGGATGGGATACGATTGATTAATTCGACACAGCCCACCTCGACGAGGCGATGGCCGTCCAGCGGGTCTAGACCTGTGGTCTCGGTATCAAGCACAATCTCGCGCATCGAAGCTCTAATGCCGCCGTTTCAATCCGCCGAATCACCGCGGCCGTGGCGCATTTTAGCGATCGCCCGCAGGATGTCGCGCACCTGCTCGCGGGCATGATCGTACGATTGCGAACTGTCCACGATAAAGTCCGCCCGCCGGCGTTTCTCCGCATCGGGCATCTGTTTGCCGACCAAAGCAGTAAATTTCTCTTCCGTCATTCCCGGCCGTTCGAAGGCGCGGCGGCGCTGCACATCGAACGGCGCGGAGACCACCACCACCGCATCGCAGTGACGCTCGCCGCCGGTCTCGAATAGCAGCGGCACGTCCAGCACGACCGCAGGCGCACCGCGCGCTTGCGCCTCGGCGATGAAGGTGTCGCGCGCCTTGGCGACCAGCGGATGCACAATAGCTTCGAGTTTGGCCATGGCCGCGGCGTCGCCGAGCACTCTGGCGGCAAGCTTAGCGCGATCGACGATGCCGCCGGAGGTGGTACTGGGAAAGGCGCTTTCGATCAGCGGCGCGGCTTCGCTGGCGTAAAGCGCATGCACGGCGGCATCCGAATCGTACACCGGCACGCCTTCTTCGGCGAAAAAGCTCGCGGTCCGCGATTTGCCCATGCCAAGCGAACCGGTCAGGCACAGGATGAAGGGACGCGCGTTCGTCATCGTGCAAGACATCCGCGCTGGCGCAGGAAATCGAGCGCCCGCAAAAGCGGCAGGCCGAGAATGGTGAAATAATCGCCGTCGATATGCTCGAAGAGCTGAATGCCGAGGCCTTCGAGCTGATAGCCGCCGACGCTCGTCAATGCCCCCGCGCCTAGCGTTTCAAGATAGCGATCGAGAAACGCGTCAGAAAAAGAGCGCATGGTCAGCCGTGCGGTTTCCACGCATTCGAACACGACGGCGCCGTCCTGCACGAGCGCAACGGCCGCGTGAAGCTCATGAGTGCGACCGCGGAGCGCCTTGAGCTGTGCGCGAGCCGCTAAACGATCGGCCGGTTTGGAAAAGCGTTTGGTGCCGAGCGCCAACGTCTGGTCGGCGCCAAGCACGAGCCGGCCGGGATGCCCCTTTGCAGCAAAGGAAGCCTTCTCGCGCGCCAGCAAGGCCGCGATCGCGGCCGGCTCCTGCGTGCTTGCGGTTGCCTCAAGAGCACGCTCGTCCAGGTCGGCCGGGCACAGTTCGATCGGAACACCGGCCGCTTCGAGCAGCGCCCGGCGCGCGGCGCTGCGCGACGCTAAGACGAGAGGCGCGGGAGCAAGCCACAAGGTCATCGTTCACGACGCCAAATGACGGCGACGCTCGGTGAGAAGCGCAAGCACGGCAGCCGCCGTCTCTTCGATCGAACGGCGGCTGACGTCGATCGCCGGCCAATTGTGCCGCGCGCAGAGCCGTCGCGAAGCGGAAACCTCCTCCGCCACCGATTGCTGATCGATATATTTATCGCCGTCGCGATGCGCCCGCAGACCGAGCAAACGGTTCTGCCGGATCTGCACGATCCGCTCGGGCGTTGCGTAAAGGCCGACGACCAGCGGGTGGTTGAGCGCCTCGACGTGAGCCGGCAGCGACACGCCGGGGATGAGCGGAATATTGGCTGTCTTCACGCCACGATTGGCCAGATAGATCGACGTCGGCGTCTTCGAGGTGCGCGACACGCCGATCAAGACCACATCGGCTTCTTCAAGATCGTCGGCCATCTGACCGTCGTCATGCAGCATGGTATAGTTGAGCGCATCGATGCGGCGGAAATATTCGGCGTTCAGCGTGTGTTGCGCGCCGACTTTATGGGTCGATTCGGCGCCGAGATAAGCTTGAAAAAGGTGTAGAACCGGCCCCAGGATCGACAGGCAGGGAAGCCCAAGCGCACGGGCCTTTTCCTCGAGCCGAGCCGCCAAATTTTCCTGCAGCAGCGTATAAAGCACGATGCCGGGCATCTCCTCGATCTCGTTGAGCACGCGGTCGAGCTGCTTTTGCGTCCGCACCAAGGGATGCACATGCTCGACCGGCATGATCCGCGAATACTGCGCGGCTGCGGCGCGTGCGACGGTGATCAGCGTCTCTCCGGTAGAATCGGAGATCAAATGCAAATGAAAATAGCCGGGCGCAGGTGTCATCGGGAAACGGGATAACCTGTCGATGACTGGGGAGAAGGCCACGCTTAAGCGGGCGAGGCAAGAACAATAGCTGGAAAACCTCTCCCGCCATCCACATTCGGTTCCCGCAGGATTGCGCAAGAGGTCGATGGATCGAGCATCGGTGAAATGTGGACAGGAGCAAAACAAGTCGGCAAAGCAGGCGACAAAATCGCGCAAATGCGCGCCTTCCGCCGTGATGTCGACAGCTCAGCGGAAATGAGAATATGTGGGTAGGCCGTGGATGACATGTGCGTTCAATTGTATGAGTCCAATCAACGGTCCAAGTACTACAACAAGATTCTCTAAGTATGATTCAGTTTAGGATAAGCGTGTGACTGCTCCCTTTGTGCGCAAACCGCTGCTCTGCGTGCTTGCAGGCGAATGTGAGCCCATTCCGCCGCTTTGGCTGATGCGGCAGGCCGGAAGATACCTTCCCGAATATCGGGTGCTGCGCGCAAAGGCCGCGGGCTTTCTCGATCTGTGCTTCGACCCCAAGCGGGCGGCAGAGATCACGTTGCAGCCGATCCGCCGCTTCGGGTTCGATGCGGCGATCTTGTTTTCCGATATCCTGGTGGTGCCGCATGCGCTCGGGCAGCGCGTGACTTTTGTCGAAGGTGAGGGACCGCGGCTTGATGGGCTGAAGGATCCAGCGGCGCTTGGCATGCTGTGCGCCGAGATCGACCACCAAGCGCTGGCGCCGGTCTACGATGCTATCGCTCGCGTCCGGCAGGACGTGCCGCAGGCCGTGACCTTTCTCGGCTTTTGCGGGGCGCCCTGGACGCTGGCAACCTACATGATCGCCGGACAGGGAACGCCGGACCAATTGCCGGCGCGGCTGTTCGCTTATCGCTATCCCGATGCGTTCGCACAGCTGATCGAGATTCTTGTGGACGCTTCCGCAAGCTATCTCATTCGACAGTTTACGGCCGGCGTCGACGCGGTGCAGATTTTCGATACCTGGGCTGGAATCCTACCTGCCCAGCAATTCGAGATGTGGTGCATCCGGCCGATCGCCCGCATCGTTGAAAAAGTTCGTGCGGAGATTCCGGGAGCGCGAATCATTGGTTTTCCGCGGGGCGCCGGCACGGAGCTCATGCGCTATCTCGATGCGGTTGCTGTCGATGCGGTTGGGCTCGATTGGACCATCGAGCTTGAATTTGCCCGATCCATGATCCAGAAGCGGCGGCCGGTTCAAGGCAATCTCGATCCACTCGTGTTGCTGGCCGGCGGCGCGGCTCTGGATCGGTCGATCGATGCTATTCTTACTGCCTTCGCGCCAGGACCTTTCATTTTCAATCTCGGCCATGGCGTGCTGCCGGAAACGCCGATAAGCCACGTCGAGCGTCTGGTCGAACGCGTACGCCGCGGCGGCGCCGGCTGAAGCGGCCGGTCGGTGCGGGGCGCCGAGGAGAGCGACTGTGGACGTCTACGGCTGGGCGAAGGCCTTTCACATCATCGCGGTGATCGCGTGGATGGCGGGGATGCTCTATCTGCCACGCTTGTTTGTTTATCACTGCGCCGCCGAAAAGGGCTCGGTCCAATCGGAAACGTTCAAGGTGATGGAGCGGCGGCTTCTGCGCGGCATCATCAATCCGGCAATGATCGCGACCTGGGCTCTCGGGCTTTGGCTCGCCTGGCACGGCTCTGATTCTCACTACGGGTGGTTCGGTTTCGGTTGGCTGCAGGCCAAGCTTGCCTTTGTGCTCCTTCTCTCCGCGCTGCACGGTTTATTTGCGCGCTGGGTGCGGGCTTTCGCCGCCGACCGCAACCAGCATTCTCAGAGATTTTATCGAATAATCAATGAGATACCGACAGTTGCCATGATCGTCATCGTCATCCTTGTGGTGCTGAAACCGTTTTGACTTCGCTGCGTTGTCGGTGCACAAAACGTCTGGCCTCTTGCCTGACGCGCTTTGTTTTCTTATCTTCACTCCATCCCACCCGAACGTAGGCGGATGCAATTGGGTTCTGGCTCCAGTGGATTGGAGCCGGCTGGTGCATCGGGACCGGAGCCCCAAAGCTCCTCGCAACCCAAGACCTACGGCACTTCTTCTCTCTTCCTGTCCGGCTGCGTTGCAAGTTCCCCACCCGCCGCCGGCCTGATTTCCATAGGACATTCTGTATGCGGGAAATGAAACTCCAAGAGCTAAAGGCCAAGACCCCGGCCGAGCTTGTCTCGTTCGCCGAGGAGCTCGAGGTCGAGAACGCGTCGACGATGCGCAAGCAGGAGCTGATGTTCGGCATCCTCAAGCAGCTCTCGGCGCGTGAGACCGACATCGTCGGCGAAGGCGTGGTCGAGGTGTTGCCGGACGGCTTCGGCTTCTTGCGCTCGCCGGAAGCGAATTATCTGCCCGGCCCGGACGACATCTACGTCTCGCCGTCGCAGATCCGCCGTTTCGGCCTGCGCACCGGCGATACCATCGACGGCCACATTCGCAGCCCAAAGGAAGGCGAACGCTACTTCGCGCTGCTGAAGGTCAACTCGCTCAATTTCGAGGACCCGGAAAAAGCTCGCCACAAGGTCAATTTCGATAACCTGACGCCGCTCTATCCGGACGAGTGGCTTAAGATGGAATACGAAGATCCGACCAAGAAGGATCTTTCGGCGCGCGTCATCGACATCGTGGCGCCGGTCGGCAAGGGCCAGCGCGCCTTGATCGTGTCACCGCCGCGCACCGGCAAGACCGTGCTGCTGCAAAACATCGCGCATTCGATCACGCACAATCATCCGGAATGCTATCTGATCGTGCTTCTGATCGATGAGCGCCCCGAGGAAGTCACCGACATGCAGCGCTCGGTCAAGGGCGAGGTGATTTCCTCAACCTTCGACGAGCCGGCGGTGCGCCACGTCCAGGTCGCCGAAATGGTGATCGAGAAGGCCAAGCGCCTCGTCGAACACAGCCGCGACGTCGTGATCTTGCTCGACTCGATTACGCGGCTTGGCCGCGCCTACAACACGGTGGTCCCCTCCTCCGGCAAGGTGCTCACCGGCGGTGTGGACGCCAATGCGCTGCAGCGCCCGAAGCGCTTCTTCGGCGCCGCCCGCAACATCGAGGAAGGCGGCTCGCTCACCATCATCGCCACCGCGCTGATCGATACCGGCAGCCGCATGGACGAAGTGATTTTCGAAGAGTTCAAGGGCACCGGCAATTCGGAACTGATCCTCGACCGCAAGGTCGCCGACAAGCGCACCTTCCCGGCGATGGACATCACCCGTTCCGGCACGCGCAAGGAAGAGCTTCTGGTTCCGCCCGATCAGCTCAAGAAGATGTACGTACTGCGCCGCATCCTCAACCCGATGGGCACCATGGATGCGATGGACTTCCTGCTCGACAAGCTGCGCAACACCAAGAACAACGCCGAGTTCTTCGACTCGATGAACACCTGAGACTGATCCGTCGTCGGACGAGCAGATCGGTAACGGGTGCGGCGCCCGCCGGACGGGCAGGCGGCGCACGCGAGCAATGGCAGCCTTTGCGGCGTCTATTCGCCGGTGAAGTGGACGAGCTTGCGCGTGGCCAGGTCGACGGTCACGAAGTCGTCCGGCGTTTTGGCGCCGGTGCCGTCGCTTGCGGGATGATATTCGATGCGTAATTGCGTCGGCGTAACCAATACGCGCAGATAGCCGAAATCCTCGTCGTCGTAGTTTTCCAATATCACCTTGTCGGTGCCCTTGGGGACGTCAAGCGGCTGCGGCGTTCGTAGCGCGCTTGTGCCCTTTTGGCGGAGCTTTGCCAGGCCGTGGCCGCCATTGCCGCAAATGATATACGGAATCTGCGTCTGCCCGTGGAGCCGGGTGAAACGCTGATAGTTATGCGCATGGCCAGACAGTACCGCGTGAGGCCAAATGCCGGCGTCGCTGCATTCTTTATCGATCTGCGCAAGCATGTCCGTGCTCCAGCCATGCTGGCTGCCTGCGGTGTAGGCGGGATGATGATGGGCGATGATGAGCGCGCCCTTGAACGAATCTGACTTAACGCGCGCGAGCGCAGCCCTGAGATAGTCAATCTGCGAATGGCCGATATCGCTGTCGGAAATGACACCCGGATCTTCCAGCGTGTTGCTGTACAGGGTCAGGATTCGCAACAGCGGCGGCGCCTCGAAAGTGAAGAACACGCCCGGCTGTATTTGAGCCGTTCGTGAAAGGCCGCCGGCTTCCGGCGTGACATGGAAACCTGGTCCGCTCGCGCAGAAATTCTCCAGAAACGCCGCCAGTGTCGCAACTTTGGTCCCCGGTGCGACCATGCCGTCATGGTTGCCGGCAAGCGCGACGATCGGCGCCGGATAGTCGCGGTAGGGTTCGTAGAACTGGTCGTAATAATATTCGCCCTCGCCGAAACTGTAGATGACATCGCCGAGATGGAAGAAGAACAACGGCCTGTCCTGTACGTCGTAGTCGGAGAAATCGCTGACCATCTTGTCGGCGACGAGGCTCTGATCCTTCGGGCCTCGTATATTGCCGGTGTCGCCGGTGGAGTGAAAGACCAGCTGAGCATTTTTAGTTATTTGCTTTTGCAAATCAGCCGGCTTGACATTGAGCACGGCGGCGAGGCTGAGCGTGGGCTCCGGCAAGTTACGGGGTGCCGGAAACGGCAGCGGCGCGAGCTTATGCTCGCGATTGAGCGCATCGATCTGTTTGTAGACGGGATTGTCGGATGGATGTTTGACTTCGAATTGCACCGGGTCCGGGGTCGGGGCCGGCTGGCTGAAGACCGGAACTTCGAGTTCGGTTGCCCCGACATTGTCGATGGGTTCGGTGGCTGGTGGCGCTTTGGGTTTACGACCTCTTGGGGTGCGGGCCATGTCAATCCTCCGAGAGCGCGGCGCTTGCTATTTAGTCTCGCGGCTTAATGTCGTGGCTTTGTCGGGCACCCGCGTGGGCGGCGAAAGAGCAGTTCGAAGCTATCCATGCATGAGATGCTCGAATTCCACTATGACGTTTATCACAGCGAGAGAAACAACCGTGTGACGGGCGCGGCTGAAACGCCGGGGCAGCGGCGCGGCAAAACGCGTCGATCTTGAAGGCCGCAGCCGCCGCTTAGGCTTGTCTCTCAGACTTGTCGGCTTGCCTGCAGAGCGCGCGTGAGGCCGGCGGGATCGGTCACCGGCAACGAACAGGTTTCGCCGACGCAGATAAAGGCCTGCGGTTCGGAAGATGCACGGATCTGCGCTTGCGCCGGATGCGACGGCGGTAGCGCGCCCGCCGTGGGCGCGTGCAGTACAATGCGATCAAGGACCGGAATGGCGCGCGCGGCGGCGAGCAAGGCATCGGCGCCGGCGCCCTCCCCTGTCACCACGATCTCGGCGGCGCGCAGCCGCAGATCGATGGCGTTGAAGAGCGCCATGTGCATATAGAGATTGTCGACGGCAACCGGTGCGATCGCGGCGATCAGCCGGTCGGCTTTTTCGCGCCACTGACCGTCGCCGGTGAACAACGAAAGCCGGATGAGATTTTGCGCGGCCAGCGCATTGTGGTTGGGCGTGGCCTCGTCGGCGGTGGACGCGGGGCGGATGACCAAGCCTTCGGCGTCGGCGGCGGTGAGGTAATAAGTCCCCTCCTCCGCATTGGCATAATCGCGATCGAGCGCGCGCTGCCAGAACAACGCCTGCTCCAGATAGCTTTGCCCGCCGGTCGCTTCGTGAAGGGCCAAGGCAGCGCGGATCATCGCGGCGAAATCTGAGGCGAGCCCGGGAAATTTCAGCTGACCTCGGCGCCAGGAATGGCCGAGCCGGTCGCCGCGCGTCATCGCACGCGCGATGAAGGCGAAGGCGCGCTCGGCCATGACGAGCCATGTCGGCTCGCCGAGGATCCGACTGGTATTGGCAAGGCCTGCGATCATCAAGCCGTTCCAGTCAGCCAAGACCTTGTCGTCGAGGCCGGGTCGCACGCGCGGCGCGCGCGCGGCAAACAGCTTCGTGCGCAGCACCGCGAGCCGTTTTTCATCCTCGCCACTGCGCGGGATCGGCTTGAGGCGATTGAGTATGTTGTGGCCTTCGAAATTTCCGCTCGGGGTGACGTCATAGTGCCGCGCGAAAAATTCGCCGTCCTCGCTGCCGAGCTCTTTGACTACGGCATCGTACGACCAGACATAGAATTTGCCCTCCTCGCCTTCGGAATCGGCATCGAGCGACGCGGAGAACGCGCCCTCGCCTGTCGTCATCTCGCGCGCGACGAAGGCCACGGTCTCCTGCGCGCGCTGCCGGTAAAGCGGCTTTTGCAGACGCGCATAGGCGACGGCGAGCAGTTCGAGAAGCTGCGCATTGTCATACAGCATTTTCTCGAAATGCGGCACGAGCCAACGCTCGTCGACCGAATAACGCGCGAAGCCGCCGCCGAGATGATCGTAGATCCCGCCCTCGCAGATATGATGAAGCGTAATGTCGACGGCGCCGAAATAGCGCGCCTCGCCGGTGCGCAAGCCCCCGCGCCAGAGCAGCTCGAACAATGGCGCTTGCGGAAATTTCGGCGCGCCGCGCGTGCCGCCATTGACCGGGTCGATGATGCCACCGAGCTGTTGCGCCGCGTTGTCGAGGTCTGCGATACCGACTGTAACCCTGCCCGGCTTGCGTGCGGCGCCCTCGAGCCGCTCCATCAGCGCCGCGCGGTTTTGCTCGATCTTCTCAGGCTCCTCGCGGAACAGCCGGGCGACCTCCTGCAGCACGTCGACGAACGCCGGCCGGCCGTAACGCGACGTGGGCGGAAAATACGTGCCGCCCCAGATCGGCTCGCCCGCGGGCGTCAGAAACATGGTCAGCGGCCAGCCGCCTTGCTCGCCGAGGTGATGCAGCGCCGCCATGTAAATCTGATCGATGTCAGGCCGCTCCTCGCGGTCGACCTTGATGTTGACGAACAGCTCGTTCATCACACGCGCCGTGGCGTCATTCTCAAAACTCTCGTGCGCCATCACGTGGCACCAGTGACAAGCCGCGTAGCCGACCGAAAGCAAGATTGGCTTCCTGGTGCGCTTGGCCTCGTTGAGCGCATCTGGACCCCACGGCCACCAGTCCACCGGATTGTGCTGGTGCTGGAGGAGATACGGACTCGTTTCGTGCGCCAGCCGGTTCTCGTGCCGGGCTTCATCGTGTGATGAGATCGTCGTCGCGGTCATGATTTTGGTCCGGCGTGGCTCGGCGGCTCTCGCCGGCTGCTTCCTTACAACGTTTGCCGATATATGGCAGTTGCTCGTTGCGGCGCATTTCGCCAGGTACGGCCTGGGGCAGCGCCGGCGAGCTACGCATGAATGAAAGACCGGTGAGTAACGATCGCCCCACCATTTTTGCCCTGTCGTCCGGGCGTCCGCCGGCGGCCATCGCTGTGGTGCGCATCTGCGGTCCGCAAGCGGGCAGGGCGCTCGAAAAGCTGATCGGCCGCGTGCCGCAGCCGCGACGCGCGGCGCTGGCTCGGGTGCGCGATCCGACCGACGCCGAAGTTATCGACGAGGCTCTGGCGCTCTGGTTTCCCGGCCCGAACAGCGAGTCCGGCGAGGACATGGCCGAGTTGCAGCTTCACGGCGGGCAGGCGGTGATCGCGGCTGTACTCGGCGCTTTGGGCCGCATCGAAGGCTGCCGTCCGGCCGAGCCGGGCGAATTCACCCGGCGAGCCTTCATCAACGGGCGGCTCGATCTGACCGAGGTCGAAGGTCTGGCCGATTTGATAGCTGCGGAAACGCCGGCGCAACGGCGGCAGGCTTTTCGCCAGCTCAAGGGTCTGATCGGCGATCAGGCCGAAGCGTGGCGGCGGCAGATTATTGAAGCGCTGGCGCTGGTCGAGGCGCGGATCGACTTTGCCGACGAAGCCGACGTGCCGGAGGACCTGATCGGTCCGGCGCTTCATGCTGCGCAGCAATTGCGCAACACGATCGCCACCGCGCTTGCCGATGGCGGGCGCGGCGAGCGCCTGCGCGATGGTTTGGTGGTTGCCATTGCCGGGCCGCCGAATGCCGGCAAATCGACGCTGCTCAATAGGCTGGCACGGCGCGAGGCCGCGATCGTGTCGCCTTATCCGGGCACCACGCGCGACGTGATCGAGGTTCATCTCGACCTGGACGGTTACCCGGTGACGTTACTCGACACCGCGGGCATTCGTGTCAGCGATGATCCAGTGGAGCAGGAGGGCATCCGTCGAGCCACTGCGCGCGCCGCAGCGGCTGATCTGGTCCTGTGGGTCATTGACTCACAAGCCATGGAACGAGTCTCAGCAAAGACTCTGGAAAATCACGTTAAAACAGATTGTTGGCTGGTTGGTAACAAGGCCGATCTGCTTGGGGATGAGCTGTGGAAAAGCTGTGAATCTCCATCCGCTGCTTGCGGCAAGGAATTCGCGATTTCGGCGGCGACCGGAGCCGGAGTCGAAGCATTGATCGGCGCGCTTTCGGCCTACGCCCGCGACTATTTCGCGGCGACCGAGAGCGCGCTCGTCACCCGGGCACGGCACCGCCATGCGCTCGAAGAGACGGTCGCCGCGCTGGACCGCGCACTAGGGCAGGGCGTTTCCGGGCACGACGAGCTTATCGCCGAAGAGCTTCGCGCTGCGGCCACGACGCTTGGGCGGCTGACAGGGCGCGTCGACGTCGAGGACATCCTGGATGTGATCTTCCGCGATTTTTGTATTGGTAAATGATTCGTTAACAGAATGCAGATTAGGACTCATCGAGCGCCGCTACGCAGCGGGATTTGAAATACGCTTGGACGCAGATGCCCCGTGTGTTTCACGTGAAACAAACACCTCACATACTTTTTGACGGGCGACGGCGGCTTATCTAGAAGACGGCCATTCCGGAGATAGAAACGTGGACAATCGCTTCGATGTCATCGTCGTCGGCGGTGGGCATGCGGGTTGCGAAGCCGCAACCGCAGCCGCGCGCATGGGCGCGCGCACGGCGCTTGTGACACACCGCTTCGCGACCATCGGTGCGATGTCCTGCAATCCATCCATCGGGGGTCTCGGCAAGGGCCATTTGGTGCGCGAGATCGATGCGCTCGACGGCTTGATGGGCCGCGTGGCCGATGCCGGCGGCATCCAGTTTCGCATGCTCAACCGCCGCAAGGGCCCGGCGGTGCGCGGGCCGCGCGCCCAGGCTGATCGCAAGCTCTACGCGGCGGCCATGCAGGAGGCGCTGCGGCAGACGCCGAATCTGACTATTATTGAAGGGGAGGTGGATGACCTCACGGTCGTCGACGGCAAGGTAGCAGGAGCGCGGCTGGGCGATGGCCGGACCTTCGCTACTGCGGCTGTCGTCCTCACCACGGGCACCTTTCTGCGCGGCCTCATTCACATCGGCGAGCGGCAGACTCCTGCCGGGCGGGTCGGGGAGGGGCCTTCGATGGGGCTATCGGGTACGCTCGAACGGACCGGCTTCGCGCTCGGGCGGCTCAAGACCGGCACCCCGCCGCGGCTCGACGGCACCACCATCGACTGGGCGGCGCTGGAGATGCAGCAGGGCGACGATCCGCCCGAGCCGTTTTCGATGCTGACGCAGCGCATCGCCAACCGGCAGGTGGAGTGCGCTATCACCCGAACCACAGCGGCGACGCATGAACTCATTCGTGCCAACGTGCACCGCTCGCCGATGTATTCGGGCCAGATCAAGAGCCGGGGGCCGCGCTATTGCCCCTCGATCGAAGACAAGATCGTGCGCTTTGGCGACCGCGACGGGCATCAGATCTTTCTGGAGCCGGAAGGCCTCGACGATACCACCGTCTATCCGAACGGTATTTCCACCTCGCTGCCCGAGGACGTTCAGCATGCGATCGTTGCGTCCATCCCAGGCCTGGAGCGGACGCGGGTCGTGCGGCCGGGTTACGCCATCGAGTACGACCATGTCGATCCGCGCGAACTCTCCCCTTCGCTGGAGACCAAGCGCCTGCCGGGGCTGTTCCTGGCCGGGCAGATCAATGGCACGACTGGGTATGAGGAAGCGGCCGCTCAAGGCCTGATCGCAGGGCTCAATGCCGCCGCGCGGGCAGGGGGCGGGGCGGTGATCGCGTTCGACCGCGCCGAAGGCTATCTCGGCGTGATGGTGGACGATCTGGTGACCCGCGGCGTCGCCGAGCCCTATCGCATGTTCACCTCCCGCGCCGAGTACCGCCTGACACTGCGCGCCGATAATGCCGACCAGCGCCTGACCGATAAGGGCATTGCGCTCGGCTGCGTCAGCCCGGAGCGCGCCCGCCGCCATCAGGCGAAGATGGTGGCGTTGAAGGATGGGCGGGCCATGGCCGAGGCTTTGAACGTCACGCCCAACGAAGCGGCGCGGCACGGCCTTGAGCTCCGGCGTGACGGACAACGGCGCTCGGCCTTCGATCTTCT
>Ga0187781_10001506_pt1 | contig 17608 bp, 19 predicted proteins | sample 0715_SJ02_MP02_2_FD_132447 | JGI IMG/M metagenome (GOLD analysis project Ga0187781, IMG submission 132447) | Tropical peat soil microbial communities from peatlands in Department of Meta, Colombia - 0715_SJ02_MP02_20_MG | ecosystem: Environmental > Terrestrial > Soil > Wetlands > Peat | place... | reverse complement strand
TTCACCTGGTGCGGCAGCTCCTCGACGGCAGGCGGCTGGTCTGCTGGATGGACGAGTTCTGGCGGCTGCTCGCCGACCCCGCGTTTGAGAGCTTCGCCCGCGAGGGGCCGAAGACCTGGCGCAAGTTGAACGGCGTGATGTGCCTGGCGACCCAGAGTACCAGCGACGTGCTCGACAGCCCGATCAGCCGCACGATCATCGAGCAGACCGCGACCAAGGTGTTCTTTCCGAACGCCGACGCCAGCGCCGAGGAATACTGCGGCGGCTTCGGGCTCACCGAGCGTGAGTTCAAGCTGATCAAGGAACAGCTGGAGCCGGGTTCTCGCTCGTTCCTCGTGAAGCAGGGACATCACAGCATCGTTTGCCGGCTCGACCTGCAGGGCTTCGACGGCGAGCTGGCGGTGATCTCCGGGCGCGCCCGCCATCTCGAGCGCCTGCACAAGCTGCTCACGGAGCACGGCTCCGACCCGGAGCGCTGGCTGCCCGTCTTCATGAGTACCTATCAGAAGGAGTGACTGTCGGTTCAGTCTCGAACGTCAGCAAGGAGTCATCATGCGCGCGAAACAGGTCCGCTTCTTTTTCTCGTTTTCGGTACTTCTTGCGCTCGTTGCGCCGGTGGCGCACGCGCAGTTTGCCGTCATCGATATCGCCGCGTTGAACCAGCTGATCGCGCAGGCGCAGCAGCTCGAGCAGCAGCTCGCCACCGCGCGCAGCCAGCTCACGCAGGCGCAGGCGGAGTTTCAATCCATGACCGGCAGCCGTGGCATGCAGTCGCTCCTCTCCGGCACCGTGCGTAACTATCTCCCGCCGGACTGGGCCACTCTGCAGGGCGTCGTGCAGGGTACTGGAGCCGCTGCCGCTGCCTACCCGGCGCTCGCCGCCGACCTGACACGGGCCATCAATGCCAACGCGGTGCTGACGGCGCAGCAACTCGGCGCACTGCCGAGCGCAGCCGGACAATCCCTGCAGACGGCACGCCAGTCACCGGCGCTGCTGCAGTCGCTTGCCCATGAGGCTCTCGCCAACAGCAGCCAGCGCTTTGCGGCCCTGCAGCAGCTGATCGACACCATTGGGTCCGCCACCGATCAGAAATCGATTCTCGAGCTCGAGGCCCGCATCGCCGCCGAGGGAGGGATGCTCGAGAACGAGCGCACCAAGCTCGACGATCTCTACCAGAGCACGCAGGCCGACCAGTGGGTGAACGCGCAGCGCACGCGCGAGTTGATCGTCGCTGGCCATGGGCAGTTCGCAGGCCGTTTCCAGCCTCATCCGTAAGCAGGCAGGGGGTGCGGTCGTGGGTTTTTTCGAGACCTTCTGGAGCTGGCTCGAGGGACAGCTCGCTGCCTATATCGGGACAAATACCGCGCTGGTTGCGGCGGCACTCGAGCCAGCCATCGTCACGCTGGCGATCGTCTACGTCATGGTCTGGGGATACCTGCACCTGAGCGGCCGCATCGAGGAGCCGCTGGTGATGGGACTGAGGCGCCTCATGATGCTCGCGGTCGTGCTCGGCGGCTCGCTGCACCTCTGGCTCTACAACACGGTCATCGTCGATACCTTCTACCGGGCGCCCGCCGAGCTCGCGAGCGCGGTCGTCGGCGCTCCCGATCCGGTCGCCACCATCGACACCATCTGGAACCAGGGAGGAGCCGTGGCCGGTTACCTGTGGAGCAACGGCGGGCTCCTGAGCGGCGACTTCGGCTACTACGTCGCCGGAGCGATCGTTTGGGTGCTGATGGGGCTCGTGTGCGTCTACACGATGTTCCTCATCGCGCTCTCGAGCATTGCGCTCGCGGTGCTCCTCGCGCTCGGGCCGCTCTTCATCGCGCTGCTGCTCTTCGATGCGACCCGGAGGCTCTTCGAGGCTTGGCTGGCACAGCTCGCCAATTACGCGCTGATCACCATTCTCACGGTGCTGGTCGCGGCGCTGCTGCTGCAGATCGTCGCCTCCTACGCGGCACAGACCGCCGCCCGCGGCGCGGCCATCGTGACCGTCGATGCGCTCAACATGGTGCTGGTCGCAGTGCTGGTGTTTCTCCTCATGCGCCAGGTGATGCCGATTGCCGCCGCTCTGGCAGGCGGCATGAGCCTCAGCAGTTTCGGGATGGTGAGCAGGCTGGTCACTTGGGGTGCGCAGCGCGGAGCCATGGCAGCCGGCGGCGCGGCAGTGCTGGCGGCCAAGTCATTGATGAGCACGCCTGAAGGATCGGCACCGCCCGCAACCATGGCGGCGCCCTGGCGCGACAACTGAAACGTCCTAGCCGTCAGCTGAAGAACGAGGACAGGGGAGGTCATGGTGAAAATGCTCTTGCTTATCTGCCTGGCCCAGCTCAGCAGTGCCTGTACGCCGCACGAGGTACGCTGCGACGGCCGTCTCGAGCCTATCAATGCCTCGGTACCGGCCACAGGTGTCGCTCCCGGCACGGCCGCGGCCTCCTCGTCGGATGTTCCGTGAGCGCTGCGGCACCGCTCGCTGGCTATTTCCGCGAGGCCGCCGGCTGGGATGCGGATCGCATCAGCTCGGCTCGGCGCAGCGCGCGTGTCGCCTGGCGTGTGGCGGCTGGTGGCTGGGTGTGCGCCCTCGCGGGCAGTGTCGCGCTCGTTGTGCTGATGCCGCTGAAGAGAGTCGATCCCTTCGTCGTGCGCGTCGACAACGCCACCGGTATCGTCGATGTGGTCCCGGTGTACGAGGGCACAGCGAAGGCCGACCAGGCGGTCACGCGCTACTTTCTCACGCACTACATCGCGATCTGCGAGCGCTTCAACTTCGCGACCGCCGAAAGCGATTACGAGGAGTGCGGTGCTTTTCATGCCGCGCAGCGCAATCAGGCCTGGTATGCACTGTGGAACCCGGCGAACGCCGCTTCCCCGCTGAACGTGCACAAAGACGGCAGCACGGTGCGCGTGCAGGTCGAGTCGGTGAGCTTCTTTCAGCGCGCGAGCGGGGTCACGGATCTGGCTCAGGTCCGGTACCTTAAGGCAGAGCGGGCGGCGGGCGGCGCCGATGAGCGCTTCACGCATTGGATAGCGACCATCCAGTATGCCTACACCGCGCCGTCCAAAGATCCCAAGGTGCGGCGCTGGAATCCGCTCGGCTTCAAGGTCATCGAGCTGACCTCAGAACCCGAGGTTCTGCCCCAGCCGCAGGCCAAGGCGGGTTAACCCATGGGTGGATCTCTCGCCTCGGGAACGGCACGCGTGCGAAGTGCGTGCTGCTGTGCGCTGCTCACACTCCTCCTCGCGCCCTGTGGTGTCGCCGGCACTCTGCCCGAGCGCGGCGCAGTCGACAGCCGGATTCGCGTCGCACCGTATGCGCAAGATGAGGTCTACCGGCTGCGTGGCTTCGTCGGTTATCAGATCGACCTCGAGTTCGAAGCGGGCGAGAGCTTCGTGGGACTCGGGGCCGGCGACCTCGAGAGCCTGACGTTTGCCGCACAGGCGAATCACCTGTTCCTCAAGCCGAGGGCCGCTGGCGTCGACACCAACCTCACGGTGTTGACGAATCGCCGCACTTATCACTTCGACTACAGCGCGCGTGCACGCCGGCCGGATCCCAGCCTCGAGGATATCGTTTACGTGCTGCGGTTCACGTATCCACCGCTGCCGGCGTCGGTGAAAGAATCCGACGCCGCGCTGGCGCGGGCGCTTGAGAGCGCGGGGGCGCCGCGCAACCTGGATTACTGGTATTGCGGGAGTCCCGAGCTCAAACCGATGGCTGCCACCGACGATGGCCTGCAGACGCGCCTCAGGTTCGGCTCGTTGCAGGAGCTGCCTGCAATCTTCCTGCGAAACGACGACGGCAGCGAGTCACTGGTCAATTTCACCGTCGACGGCGCCGATCTGATCGTGCACCGCGTGAGCCGCCGCCTGATCGTGCGCCGGGGCGGCTTGAGGGGCTGCATCGTCAACGCGGCATTCGGAGGCGCGGGTGGGCACGTGACGTCCGGAACCGTTACGCCAGCGGTCGAACGCGTCACGCGGAGTCCCCACCCATGAGCGAGCCGGCCAACCCCAAGCCGGGCGAGGTCGCCGAGGAGGCCGTACGCGGTGAGCGCACCACGGCTATCGTGCACGCCGCACGGAGCGCTCAGTCGCGGGTCAGCAGCCTGCTGGCCGCGGGTCTCATGATCACGCTCGGGCTGTCCGCGCTTGGCTGGTATTACGCGCACGCGCTCACGCGCGGGACACGGGCGCGGCAACAGGCGCAGTCGGCGGCCACGACTCGTGCGCAGGGGGAGATGGCCCTGCCATCACTCGGCCACATCGAGCCCCCGTTCGCGCTGACGGCCTCAACCCCCGCGCCGACGCGCCTGGATCGTCCATTGGAGACTGCGCCGGCGGGGACGCTGGCGGAGCCGATCGCGATCTCTCGAGAGCCCGTTGGCGCGATGCTGGAAGTTCCCGGCCGTCCCACCGAGGTTCACCCCGCAACTCCGAGCCGCGGCGAGCTGGCTCTGACGCGGCGGCTCTCCGGAGGAGTACTGGCGCGGGAACCGGATTCCGAGACTCCCCGCGTGAGCGTCACGCAACCCGCGCAGACGCCTCCTGTACCCACGTTGGCTGCGGGTCCCGCAAGCCCAGATACCAGTCCCGGACTCACCCGGGCGGGCGATCACGGCGAGGGGAGTCTCGCAGCGCTCCTGCACGCGCAGGTGAGCCCGGCGGTGCCCGCAACGCTCCTGCCGACTCAGCAGTTGCTGTTGCCGCAGGGGAGCTTCATCGACTGCACGCTCGAGACCGCGATCGACTCGACGCTCCCCGGGATGACGACCTGCATCACCGCCGCGGACACTTTCGGGGCGGACGGCAAGGTGGTGCTGCTCGAGCGCGGCACCAAGCTCGTCGGCGAGACGCGCGGCGAGGTGCGGCAGGGGCAGGCGCGCGTGTTTGTCCTCTGGACTCAAGCGCGCACGCCGACCGGCGTCGTGGTGCCACTCGCTTCTCCCGGAACCGATGAGCTCGGGCGCGCGGGGCTTCCGGGCGAGGTGGATCGCCACTTCTGGCAGCGCTTCGGTGCGGCGATGCTGATCACGCTCATCGACGGGGCGGTGCAGGCCGGGGTGCAGGCGTCCGCGCGCACGGGCGGTACGGTGATCTACGCGCCCTCGGGCTCGCAGGATGTTCTCACCGAGGTCCTGAAAGACACCGTGGCCATCCCTCCCACCGTCATCAAGCACAACGGCGACCGGATTCAGGTCCTGGTGGCGCGTGACCTCGACTTCAGGCCCGTCTATGAGCTGCGCGCCGCCGCTTCCGTCCATTGAGGCACGTCCCGACTTCTCGTCGCGGGAGACGCCGGGCACGGGGTCCGCGCTCGATCTCACGCTCGAGCCGCTGCGACCTCTGCTGACCGATCCAGAGGTGACCGAGCTCTGCATCAATCGGCCGCGCGAGGTGTTCGTCGAGACACGCTCGGGCTGGAGATGTGTCGCGGCGCCGTTCGCGGACTTCGACTGGTGCCAGCGACTCGCGAAATTGCTGGCCAACGCCACGCGACAGCGAGTCGACGAGTCCGCCCCGCTCCTGTCGGCATCGCTCCCGACGGGCGAGCGAGTGCAGATCGTGCTGCCGCCGGCGACCACCCTCGGTTGCGTCGCGATCACCATCCGCAGGCCATCGGGCCAGGTGTGGACGCTCGAGGAGCTCAACGGACGTGGAGCTTTGCGCGCGGTCCGGCCTCCTGAGCGGGCACACGAGGAGGGCGAAGCGGAGCTCAAGCGCCTGCACGCCGACGGCGAATACCAGGCGTTCCTGCGGCTCGCGGTCCGCAGCCGCTGCAACATCCTGGTCTCGGGGCCCACCGGCTCCGGGAAGACGACCTGGACCAAGGCCCTCATCCAGGAGGTTCCGGCGGAGGAGCGCCTCGTCACGATCGAGGACGCTCGCGAGCTGGTGCTCGACCGCCATCCCAACCACGTGCGTCTCTACTACAGCAAGGACGACCAGGGACTCGCGCGCGTAACTCCGAAACAGCTGCTCGAGTGCTGCCTGCGGATGCGCCCCGACCGGATTCTGCTCGCGGAGCTGCGTGCCGAGGAGGCGTTCGACTATCTGCGCAACGTGAACTCCGGGCATCCGGGCTCGATCACCAGCGTGCATGCGGCGAGCGCTGAGCTCGCATTCGAGCAGCTCGTGCTGCTCGTCAAGCAGAGTCCGGGCGGCCGTACGCTTGCGCGGCGGGACATCAAGCGGCTTCTGTATCTCCTGGTCGACGTCGTCATCCAGTGCGGTCTCGAGCATCATCAGCGCGTCATCCGCGAAATCTGGTACCAGCCCGAGCGCAAAGGCGATCGCGCGCCGCGCGTGCGGCGCACTCCGCGGACGCGCTCGGAGTCGACACCATGCAGCCCGGCGCATTGATGCACGGCTGGCCGGGCCTGCTCTCGGCCTACGCGGCGGTGCAGGGGCCGATGCTTGCCGGCATGGTGCGTGCGCGTGCGTCCTGGCGGCGGTTGCTGCTGGCGCCGCTGATGGCTGCCCCAGTGACCGTCGCATCCGGCTTGGGTCTGGCGCTGCTGGCCCCGGCGCTCTCCGGCCTCGGCATCGCGCGCGGGAGCTGGCTGCAGCTTGCCGCCGGCATCGGGTTGAGCGCGGCACTTGGCTATGTCTCCGGCCGCGCTTTCGGTCGTGAGAACGTTCCATCGGCGCTCCATGTGCGCGGCGCGATCGTCACATCAGCGCCGCAGACCCGGGCGCGCAGCGGCATCGCTCGCGGCGCTATCCGCAGTCGCGTGCGCGCCGGTACGCTCACCCTGGCCGGGGTTGCCGTCGATGCGGCGGATGAGACCAAACACTTCAAGCTCATCGGCACCACCGGCACTGGCAAGAGCACGGCGATCCGCGAGCTCATCGGCGGCGCCCTCGCACGCGGGGATCGCGCCATAATCGCCGATCCGGATGGCGGCTACCTTCGCTATTTTCGTAACGCGGCGCGCGGCGACGTCATCCTCAATCCCTTTGAGCCCGGCTCGGTCAAGTGGGATCTCTTCGGCGAGCTGGCCGAGACGTATGACGTCGAGCAGCTGGCCCGGTCGCTGATCCCCGATCACGAGGGCGCGGATCGCAGCTGGCGCGGTTATGCGCGCACCTTCTTCAGCGCGGTCACGGACCAGGCGCGTGCCGCAGGGGTGACCGACGTGCGCGAGCTCTACCGGCTGCTGGTCGTCGCGGGCACCTCGGAGCTCAAGACCCTCGTGGCGGGAACTCCGGCCCAACCCTTCCTCGAAGAGCACAACGGCCGAATGTTCGACTCGATTCGATCGGTCACGAGCTCCGCCGTCGCGCCGCTCGCGTACGTCGCGCGGCAGGAGGGCGGCGCTTCGTTCTCGGTGCGGCGCTGGACACGGGGCGCGGTAGGCGCAGCGCAGGGGGAAGAGGGGCGAGGTGTGCTGTTCATGCCTTACCGGGCCGGGCAGATCGCGGCGCTGCGCTCGGTCATCTCTGCGTGGACGAGGCTCGCGATTTTCGAGGCCATGGATCGCGCCGAGGGTGAGGTCCGCCTCTGGTTCGTAGTCGATGAGCTCGACGCGTTGGGACAGATCGACGGGCTGAAGGATGCGCTCGCCCGGCTACGGAAGTTTGGTGGGAGATGCGTGTTGGGATTTCAGTCGGTCGCGCAGGTTTCGGCGACGTACGGCGCCGGCGAGGCTCAGACCCTCGTCGAGAACTGCGGCAACACGCTGATTCTCCGCTGCGCCGGGAGCGAGCATGGAGGCACCTCGCAATTCGCCTCGCGGCTGATCGGCGAGCGCGAGGTGTTGCGTACGTCGATGTCGCGCTCGCAGCGGCCCTTCGATCTGCTGCCGGTCGTCAACCGCTCGGAGAGCTCCACTGTCGAAGCCGCAGTCATGGCTTCCGAGATCGAGCAGCTCCCTGATCTTGCGGGATACCTGAAGCTCGCGTCCCGCCCGCAGTGGTTGCAGGTGACGCTGGAGCATCGTTCTCCGGCTCGTGCCTGGCCCGCACCGGTAATCACGCCCCCCGGGGAGGGAGCGGCCTCGATTGCTCACTCGCCCGAGCGCGGACACGGGGGCCTCGAGCTCTAGGGAGCCAGGTATGGACGACAGCGCGATGAAGCTCGGGTTGCTGCTGGAGAGCGCTCACGCTCATCAGACTCTCGCGGAGACGGCGCTCGAGAAGCTCAAGGCTCACGCGGGTGAGCTCGGGAACATCGCGCGGGATGAGATCCGCGCGACGCTGATCGAAGAGCTGCGCGCGCTCGACGACGACAGCCGCCAGGCGGCCGAGACCCTGCGCCGGCTGCGCTACGTGGCGGATCTGCGGGTGGCGCTGTGGTCACTCGGGATGTCGGCGCTCGCCTGCGCCGTTCCCCTCGCCGCTGCGTGGTGGCTTCTTCCCTCGCGCAGCGAGATTGCCGCGCTCAGCGCTCGACGTGACGCGCTGGAAGCGTCCGTCGCGCATCTCAAGACCGAGGGTGGGCAGATCGAGCTGCGGCGCTGCGGCAGCGCGCAGCGCCTGTGCGTGCGCGTCGATCGCGGGCCCGGCCCCTATGGTGAGGCGGGCGACTTCCTGGTGGCGAAGGGCTACTGATTCATGGATCTCGTCACCCTCTCAGAGTGGAGGCAGCACGGGCCCGCGATGGTTCCGGTGCTTGCGATGCTGACTGCCGTCGCGTGCCTGGTGGTGCGCAGGGTGAAGGTGGATACGCACCGGCGCGGTGCTCAGGTCGTCGATGGCAGGGGTGCGCAACGCCGCGCGCAACGCCTGCAATGGCGCTACGCCGAGCCGCCTCTCATGCTCGCCGGTGTCGCGATCTCCGCACGCGATGAGACCAAGCACTTCAAGCTCATCGGCACGACCGGGACGGGCAAGTCGACTGCGATCGCATCTCTGATGCAGGGAGCGCTGCGGCGGGGTGACCGGGCGGTGATCACCGACCCGGACGGCGGCTACCTTGCGCGCTTCTACCAGCGCCGGCGCGGGGACGTGATCCTCAATCCTTTCGAGCCCGACTCGGCGATGTGGGACCCGTTCGCAGAGCTCGGAGCGCGCTGGGACGTCGACCAGCTCGCGAGCGGCCTCATTCCGACGAGCGACGACTCCTCGGGGCGCGAGTGGCGCGGCTACGCGCGAACGTTTGTGACGGCGGTGACCCGGCGCTGTCACGAGTGTGGCGAGCACGATCCGAACGAGCTCTGGCGGTTGTTGACCATGGCGAGCAGCAACGAGCTTCGACCGATCGTCGCTGGTACCCCGGCTCAACCTTTTCTCGAACCCGAGAACGCTCGCATGTTCGGCTCCATCCGCTCGGTGGCCGCTTCAGCAGTGGCGGCGCTCGAGCATCTGCAGGCGCAGCGCGGACGGCCGTTCTCTGTCCGCAACTGGGTGCGTAGCGGCAGGGGCGTGCTGTTCATGCCCTATCGCGCCTCCCAGATCGCTGCGCTTCGCTCAATTCTTGCGACCTGGATGAGGCTCGCGATTTTCGAGGCGATGAATGCCCCGGGCCGGGATCAACGCCTGTGGTTCGTGGTCGACGAGCTCGATTCGATCGGCGCGATCGATGGGCTCAAGGATGCGCTCGCGCGGCTGCGCAAGTTCGGCGGGAGGTGCGTCCTCGGGTTCCAGTCGGTGGCACAGGTCTGGACCACATACGGCACTGGTGAGGGAAACACGATTGTCGAAAACTGCAGCAATTCCCTCATCCTCCGCTGCTCGGGTGGCGAGCACGGCACTTCGCAATTTGCCTCACGGCTCATCGGCGAGCGGGAAGTGACGCACCGCCAGACCTCGCGGGGCCGTGACCGCGAGGGTTGGTGGGCCGGCCGAGGTCAGCGTCGCTCGACCCATGTGAGCGACCAACGGGTCACCGAGTTCGCGGTGATGCCATCCGAGCTCGAGCAGCTCCCTGATCTCGCGGGGTTTCTCAAGACTGCATCTTCGAAAGCGTGGCTGCGGATCAGTTTCCGGCCGTGAGGTGCGGCCGTGGCGAACTACCACTTTCAGATCAGTTCCCTGGGGCGTAGCGCCGGACGACGCGCGACCGCCGCTGCCGCCTACAGGGCCGGCGAGCGGCTAAGGGATGAGCGCAGCGGACGCCTCTATAACTTCACGCGCCGCAAGGACGTGGTGCACACGGAAATATTTATTCCCTCGCACCTGGGAGGAGCTGCCGACGCATGGGCGGGAAGCCGCGAGAAGCTTTGGAACACGGCGGAGCGAACCGAGAAGAGATCAGATTCACGTGTCGCGCGCGAATACCAGGTCTCGCTCCCGCACGAGCTGAGCCGCACACAGCAGATCGGGCTTGCGCGTGCGCTTTCGCTCGAGCTCGCCGAGCGGTACAAGGTTGCCGTGGATCTGGCAGTTCACCTGCCGCGCCCCGAGGGTGACCCGCGCAATTTCCACGCCCACCTGTTGACCACCACCCGAGAGGTAAAGCCGCAGGGTCTCGGAGCTAAGACGGGTCTGGACATGCATAGCCGCGAGCGGCGCAAGCGCGAGCTGCCGAGTCATCGTGATGAGTTCCGCACACTCCGCGAGCGGTGGGCGACCCTCACCAACGAGGCACTGCGAGAAGCCAACATCGATGCGCGCGTGGATCACCGCAGCTTTGCGGAGCTCGGGATCAATCGTGAACCGAAGCCATGGATTCCCATGGCGTCCCTGAAGATGGAGCAGCGCGGCGTTCGCAGCGCCGTGGCCGAGCGGATCCGGGAAGCCTATCGACAGCGGGTGCAGGCGCGCATCGAGCGTGCCGCGCAAGCCGCTCCCTCTCCGGAGGTCCCGATGCATGCGAATGCAAGGGACGCAGGTGCAGCCGGGCAGTCCAGGGATGTCGAGGAGACTCGCCGGCAGGCGCGCGAGGCCTGGCTGGAACTCCGCGCAAAGAAGGCAGAGGTGCCTGGCGAGCAGCGACACACTGGCCGCGCGCTCGACGGCGGGGGACGCGAGCGTGAGACCGCTACCAGCACGCACGGACGCGACGACGACCTGGCGCTTTAGGTCAGGCAGCGCCGCCGCCGATGACTGGCCGAATGCAGTTGCGGCGCTGCGCTGCAGCCTTTCGTTTGTCTCCTGCTACATCTACGCGCCGCGCGGTGAGGGTTTGATATCGGTCGAGTCGCGCCGCCTCTGTCAGCGCATTAAAGCGAGCGACCCGCAGTGGCTTCCCCGCTACGCGGGTCAGGTGGCGGAGCTTTGCTGCCGGCAGCCCCTTTTCGCGGATCTCTTCGCGCGGCATGCCTGGCTGGTGCCCGTGCCGGGCTGTTTTCCCACGTGTTCGAGATCAACTGCTGCTTCTCAGCTGGCTATGGCTCTCGGCGCGCTCGGGCTTGCGCATGAGGTATGGCCTGGGATCACGCGCAGCGCCGCGGTAACCCGGTCGGCGACGGCGCGCGTGGGTGAACGGCCTACAGTACGGCAGCACTACGAGTCATTCACGATCACTGCAGCGCCGCGGCCGCCGCCCAGGATCGTTCTCATCGACGACGTGATCACCAAGGGACGCACGCTGCTGGCCGCCGCCGCAAAGCTTCACGACGCCTTCCCACACGCCGATGTGAGGGCCTTCGCCATGGTACGCAGCCTGGGCTTCTCGACCCGGATCGACCGGTTGCTCGCGCCCTGTGTGGGGGTGGTGTATTGGGCGCGCGGGGATGCGCGAAGAGAGCCATAGCGTATGAGGCGGCACAATATGCAAACGCGAAACGAGTTCACTTCGATCGTTGAGCGTCCTTCTACGCGTCGGCGGTATACTTTGCTGATGCGCAAGGTCGAACACATCGAGCGGCAGATTGGCGAGCTCTCGCGTGAGGAATTTGCCGAACTTCGCGAGTGGGTCCTGGCGCGCGATTGGGCAGCTTGGGACACGCAGATCGAAGCGGATGCACGATCGGGTAAGCTCGACAAGCTGCTCGAAGAAGCTCGCGCCGATCTTAAGGAAGGCCGGACGCGAGAGCTTTGAGGCACTTTGCCTCAGTCCGCTTTTGGGCACTCTATCGGGCATTGCCTGAGGAGGTGCGCCTGCTTGCCGACAACAACTACAAGCTGTTGAAGACGAATCCACGCCACCCTTCCCTTCACTTCAAGCGCATCGGCCCGGTATGGTCCACCCGAATTGGGGCGCATTACCGCGCCCTCGGGCACGAAGTTCGAGGCGGGATTAATTGGTTCTGGATCGGCACGCATGCCGAATACGACAAACTCATCGGCTGACAAAACGCAGGCGTCTTGCTGATGCGCGACCGGCGCAAGCGGCGCCCATAGCCGCCTACTGCATCGACACCCTATACGTCAGCATTGCACCTCCCTCGATCGGCACCAGCGCCAGGTGCGACTCGCTGTTGTCGCCATACCTTCGGTCCATCGTGAAGCGCGCGCTCGAGATCCCGAGCGCCGCGCCTGCCGCCGTGTCTGAGAGCCAGTGGGCGTTGTGCTTGAGCCGCTCGTAGCTCGTGGCGATGCCGAGTCCGTAGCCGAGCAGCCGCCGCAGGAACCGGTAGTCGTCGTTGCCGGATTCGGCGAGCACCGTGCCGACCGCGAAAGCCGCGGTCGAGTGCAGTGACGGAAACGACGCGCCGCCCTTGAACCACTCGTTGGGGTCGGTCGCCTGCTCCGGCGTCTCGCGTCCCGCGGCGAACTTGAGCGCGTAGGCGGTGACGCCGGAGAGCGCCGCCGCCTCCGCCATCGCCCATGCCTCGCGGTAACCGTCATGGTCCTGGGTGAGGAGAGCGAACAGCCAGGTGCCGCCGAAGACCGCGGCGGTCGGGATCGCGTCCCTGGTGTCTTCGCTGTTGAGATTCGGAGCGGAGCCTGTTCCTACGAAGTGGGTCCTCACCTGACTGTCATAGCGATGAGCGAGACCGACCACGAGCACGGCCCCGCCGAACCAGGCCCAGTCCTTGCCGTCCCAGCGCAGCGGCGCGGTGAAATAGGCGCCGATGTCGGAAAGCACCGGTGGAACGGTCGACCGTGACTCGGGCGGCGGGACGTCCGCAGAGTCAGCCGCAGCCGCAGGCATCTCGGCGCCGGCCCCTTCGGGGAGCGCCGCCCACGAAGCGGCGCAGAGTGTCAGGCTTGCCGCGGCGAGCAGCGCTGTCAGGATTTTTCTTGGTCGCAAAACTCTGTCCACGCGCCGCACTTCAAAGGCGCCAGCAGCTCAGTTACGCGGGAAGCCGAAGCGGGATTCTAGCGTGGCCGCGGCTCAAGTGCTCCGGTACCACGCTACTCCGGCCGCGTCGAGCTCACGCGCGATGAGCCCGCGACCCATGAGGCAGTTGAGGTGAGCCACACTCTCGCCGGTCGCCATGCTGAGCATGTCGACGCCGACGCGGCGCCGGAACAGGAGGCCAAATACATCCACCGCGCGTTTGGGCGTTGCGAGCTCCGCCGCTAGCCGCTCGAGCCGCTCCTCGTGTCCCGCAATCAAGGCGTCGAGACGTGCGTGCAGACCTCGGAAGGGCTCGTTGTGCGAGGGGAGGACCAGCACATCATCGCTCACGCGCTCCTTGATCGAGGCGAGGGAGGCGAGCCACTCGGACAGAGGATCCGCATCGGGCTCGGTGGGGAAGACCGAGACGTTGGAAGTGATTCTCGGCAGGACCTGATCGCCCGAGATCAGCACTCGGAGCTCCGGACAATGCAGACACAGATGCTCGGGCGAGTGCCCGCGTCCGACGACCGCGCGCCAGCGGTGGCCGCAGATCTCGAGCTCCTCGCCGTCGACCACGCGCCGGTAGCTGTCGGGCAGAGCGTACACCGCTCTGCCGAAGCCGCCGAAGCGCGCACGGTAGTGCTCGAGCGCGGCATCGTCCCAGCCGGCGGCATGATAGAAGAGCACGCCGTCGGCTGGGGCCTCTCGCCCGGTATCCGCGACCAGCATGCGGCAGGTGACGTACTCGAGCCGTGTCGTCCAGAGCCGACAGTTGTGCTGTCGGGTCAACCATCCCGCCATTCCGATGTGGTCGGGATGCATGTGAGTGCAAATGACGCGGACCAGGGGCCGGGTGCCGAGCGGGCCGGAGAAGGCGCTCTGCCAGTTCGATACGGTCTCCGGCATATCCATGCCGGTGTCGATCAGTGTCCAGCCCGGACCGTCCTCGAGCGCCCAGACATTGATGTGATTGAGCGCCAGCATGGGGAGCCGCATGCGCAGCCAGCGCACACCCGGAGCCACCTCGAGCGCCTGCCCGGGCTCCGGCGTGGCTTCGAAGGGATAGCTGAGCGCCTCGCGGCCGGCGGTGGCAGGGTCGGCAGAGTCTTCGCGCATGCAGCCAATGTAGGCTATAGCGCGGATCCGGCATAGGGTTGTGCACCGGCGAGGTCGCCGGGCGTTAAGGAGCGAAGCGGCGGAGGCCATGCATGATGCGCAAAATCCGGGTCACCTGCATTTCGCTCGCCGCCGGCTTCGCGGCGCTCGCCCTCGCTGGTTGCAACGGCACCGTTGACATTGGGGGCAGCAACCCGATGCCGACCAACCAGTCAGCCACCGGCATCTGGGACGGCACGGACTCGGTGACGGGCCTGAACGTGGCCGGATACGTCGACTCGGCGGGGGAGGCGGTCTTCATCCGCTCCGACGGTGTGCAGTTCGCCGGCGCGACGCAGGTCTCGGGCGATACGCTCGTCGCGGCCGTGGTCGGCTACACGAACTTCGGCTCCATGTTCAATGACGGCTCGACCTACGGCCTCGGTACGCTGAACGGTACGGTCGCGAGCGGTAGTACGCTCACGCTGACCCTGAGCTTCACCACCAACGGCGGCACTGCCGAGACCGGCTCGTGGTCCCTCACCTTCAGCACTCTGACCAACAGCGGCTCGTCCTTGAGCGCAATCAGCGCCAATTACACTGATACGGCCAGCGGCTCCGTGGTCTCGATCTCGGGCAACGGTGTCATGACCGGGCAGGACCCCGCCAACAGCTGCGTCGTCAATGGCACGATCACCGTCATCAACAGCAGCTACGATATCTACCAGGTGTCGCTGACCTACGAGAGCTGCACCGGAAGTTATGCCGTGCTGAACGGCTTGACGCTCACGGGCCTTGCCGCCTTCAATCCCAACACCTCGCCCACGCAGCTGACGATCTGCATCGCGGGCGCCTCCTCGGGCGGCAAGTTCGGTATCGTCCTTTATCTTCAGGGCAGCTGACTGGCGGACCTCGAGGTCGGTTGGCTAAAAGGATCAGTCGGATCACGAGGCTCGCTTCAACCGCGTGTTCGACGAGGTCTCGCAGGGCAGGGCGAAAGAAGTTTCTTCTGGATCATGGTTGCGAGCCTGGTAGCGCAGATTCGAGAATCCCCGAGGACGCCACGCGAACGCAGTAGACTACCAGCGATGCAAGCAGAGAGACCCACGCGTTCGGTCACCGGCCCATGGATGCTGACGGCGTTCGCGGTCGCGTTCGTCATCGCCGGCGCGAGCCTTGCCCTGCGGGGCCCGGGGGAAGAGGGAACGCTGCTCGGCTTGAGGCTGTCGGCGCGCTGGTCGTATCTCTGGTTTTGGTGCGCCTACAGCGCTTCGGCCTGGGCGACGGTGCTCGGCGCGCGGCTGCGGCCCGTTGCGATGCACTCGCGTGACTTCGGGCTGGCGTTCGCTGCGGCTCATCTGGTCCACGTCGGGCTCGTGGCGTGGCTCTACCAGATCGCCGAGCACCCGCCCGGCGCGCACACTCTGGAGTTTTTCGGCGTAGCGGTGTTCTTCACCTACCTGCTCGCGCTTCTCTCGTTTCGGCGGTTCGCGGCCTGGCTGACACCGCGCGCGGTGTCCGTGATCCGGACGGTCGGTGTCGAGTACATTGCGCTGGCTTTCCTGGCCGATTTCGTCGGCCCGCCGTTCCAACTCACGCTCAATTATGCCTTGAGCTACGGGCTCTTCCTGGGTCTAATCCTGCTCGGCTACGTGGTGCGCCTCACCGCGCTCATACGCCGGCACACGCAGACCAGCCCCGCGTAGAGTGCGGGCAGAGGTGACAGGCGGGTCGCCACGGCGTATGCGCAGCCGCGCCGCTTGACATAGAGCTGCAGCCCTCACGAGGGAAGTGTTTTACGCCTCAAGCCGGCATAGACTGCGAGCCTATGCGCAGGCTTTCTAACGAAGAACTCAAGGCGGAAAACGCCCTACACCTCCTCCATCCAATGACGCACCCGGGGACGGTGCGCGAGGCCCCGCCGGATATCATCGTGCGCGGCGAGGGCAGCTGGATCTGGGATGTCGACGGGCACCGTCTGGTCGACGCCGTCGGGGGGCTTTGGTGCGCGAACCTGGGCTTCGGTCGCCGGGAGATTCGCGACGCCATCGTCGCGCAGCTCGACGAGCTGCCATTCTACAATACGTTCCGCGGCGCCAATCATCCGCGCGCCATCGAGCTGTCGCAGCGTCTGACCAACCTCATGGAACCGGACGGGGTGGGCGGCGTGCACTTCAGCAGCGGCGGTTCGGATGCCGTCGACAGCGCTCTGAAGCTGGCACGCCAGTACTGGAAGGTGGTTGGTCAGCGTGACCGGACCAAGTTCATCTCGCTGCGCCAGGGCTATCACGGCGTGCATTTCGGCGGCGCGAGCGTCAACGGCAATACGCCGTTTCGCCGGGCCTACGAGCCGCTGCTGCCGGGATGTTTCCACGTCGATACACCCTGGCTGTATCGCAACCCCTACACCCAGGACGCCGAGCAACTGGGCAAGATCTGCGCCGAGTTGCTCGAGCGCGAGATTGTCTTTCAGAGCCCGGACACGGTGGCCGCGTTCATCGCCGAACCCGTCCAGGGTGCCGGAGGAATGATCGTCCCTCCGCCAAACTACTGGCCGCTGGTGCGACAGATCTGCGATCGTCACGGTGTGCTGTTGATCGCCGATGAAGTGGTTACCGGCTTCGGGCGCACGGGGCACATGTTCGGTACGCGACTGTGGGGAGTCAAAGCGGACCTGTGGTGTCTCGCCAAGGGCATCTCCTCCGGCTACGTGCCGCTGGGCGCTACCGCGGTCTCGGCCCGGATTATGCAGGCGTTCAAGGGCGCGGACCCGGTGCTCGGCACGATCAATCACGGCTACACCTACGGCGCACACCCGGTCGCGGCAGCAGCGGCGCTGGCTACGCTCGACATCATCGAGAGCGAGGACATTCCGGCGCGTGCCGGACGCGAAGGCCGCTATTTTCTCGAGCGCTTGCACGCAATGAAGCGCTTTCGAATCGTCGGTGATGTGCGCGGCGTCGGCCTCATGGCAGGAATCGAGCTGGTTGCGGATAAGGCCACCCGCGCCCCCTTCCCACGCGGGGCGCCGGAGCTGACCCGCGTGCATCGCGAAGCCTACCGGCGCGGAGCGATGCTCAGGTTGTCGGGGGCGAATATCATCATTTCACCCGCGCTGACGATCGAGCGGGCGCAGATCGACCTGCTGTGCGATGCGCTGGAAGGCGCGTTCAGCGTTTTCGAAAGCTGAGGTCACGGCAATCCGTCGAGGCGACGACAGATGACCAGCTCAGGCGGGGACGGCTCGATCGGCACTCCCGACGCGGCGCTGTTTCCCGCAAGCCCGCAGCGTCAGGACCTGGATGACTACCTGACGCGGGCGCTGGCGCTCGCGCAGCAGCGCGTACGCGCAGGACCTGCTACGCCGGATCTGGATCTCGAGGCCTTTGGCCGTGAGCTCGC
>Ga0187781_10001505_pt1 | contig 17610 bp, 25 predicted proteins | sample 0715_SJ02_MP02_2_FD_132447 | JGI IMG/M metagenome (GOLD analysis project Ga0187781, IMG submission 132447) | Tropical peat soil microbial communities from peatlands in Department of Meta, Colombia - 0715_SJ02_MP02_20_MG | ecosystem: Environmental > Terrestrial > Soil > Wetlands > Peat | place... | reverse complement strand
TCGTCTCATGGCCGCGGCTCAGAAAGCGATCGTCGCCAAGCATGGCCGTGGACATGGGACGCTTTCCGCAGTTCCCGATAGCCCTTCGCCGTCCGACCTCGGCGCTGAAGAGCCACTGGAAGAGTAGCCTCCTTGCACCGCCTACCCAGGTCGAATTGTCACTCCCTCGACGTCGAGAGGTCGCGACTCTACGTTCCCGCCCGGCAGTAGATCACACCGTGTTCCGGACGGCCAACGACTGCGTCCGGCGCAGGCAGTGCCTCAAAGTGACGCAGATCGAGGCGCTGCGGACCGGCGGCGTAAGCGCCGCAGCTGAACACCGGCAACCCGATCCGGAGCAGATCGGCAGTGTCGCGGTGGGCGCCCCAGATGACGATGCCTGCAAGTCCAGAGGCCTGCGCCTCCAGGGCGATGAGGCCGCCGATGCAGCCCTCGTCCCACCGCCCTCCGTTGTCGGCGACCAAAACATCGCCATGCCGCGCCGCGCACATCGCCTCGAGGAAGATATCCACGCTGCCGCAGTGCCGCGCGGGGCGCACGCGGCCGGCGACCTTGCTCTGAGGAAGCACGGGCCGAATGGTGTGAGGTGCGAGCCGCAGAGGCGCGTGCAGTCGCAGACACGCGTCGGCGAGGGCGGGCGTCGCGAGATCGGCAAACGCCTGGGCGATCTGTTCGTTCGTCATGTGGTCTCCCTCCGGAATCGTCTACCATCGATCGTCCTGAGCCAGCGGGCGCCGAACGAGACGCCCACAAGCTTTGAGTCGCAGAGATCCAAAGAGCAGCCCACCCTCCCCGCGCGGCTGCCCTGGTCACGGCTTCAGATACTCTTCCCGCAGCGGGTGAAAGGCATCGAGGACAACCGCCGGCCCGTCAAGCGCCCGGCCGCCGTGGGGCACGCCGCCCGCGATCATATACATGTCCCCCCGCTGCAAGATCCTACGCTCCTGGCCGATCCACATTTCGAACCGCCCGTCGATCAACATCCCGCCTTGCTCGTGAGGGTGGCTGTGCGTCGGCACCTCGGCGCCCGGCGCGAACTCGAGATAACTGAGCATCAGCTGGTGTCCGGGGAGCGGCTTCATCATCACGCCGGCAGCGATTTCCTTGCCGCGGAGCTCTTTCGATGAGGTGAAATGGCTCGACATCGTGTCCCTCCGTATCGAAGGCTGGACGCAAGGACCCGCCTCCAGACGAATTGTCTCGCGCACGGACGGCCCTCGCGCCGGTGGCTATTGCGATCGCGCTACGAATTCGCCCCGCCTTCATTCTGGACGAAGGCGCGCGTGGTCGTCTTGAACGATCGTGCGGCCCATCGCGACGGGAGCCCGCTGGACGTCTTATCGCGGGAGCGGTGGGGCCGCTCGACCGCAGCCTAGCGCGGACCGTGACCGACCGGCAGGGTGTGCCTCAGCGAGCGGTAGCGGGCGGGCGTCAGGCCGAAGGCGGAGGCGAACGCGCGTGTGAGGTGCGCCTGGTCGGCGAACCCCGCGTCGCCGGCAACCTCGACGAGAGGGCGCGACTCAAGGATCGCCTGCCGTGCATACTCGAGCCGGCGCATGAGGTGGTAGCGGTGCGGGCTGGTTCCGAACGCGGCGCGGAACTGCCGGGCGAGCTCGTAACGCGTCAATCCGCTGGCCGCTTCCATCTCGGTCGACCGCACCACGCGGGTCCGTTCGGCGTCGAGGAGCTGCCGTGCGCGGTCGACGGCGCCGACGTTGATCCGCTGCGAGACCGTTCGACCACCGGCGCGTTCGGCCGCCAGCAGGCCTTCCGCCAACTCCACCACTAGGCTGTCCACGGCCAGCGGCTCGAGGAGCGCGTGGAAGGCGTCATCGATCGCGCGCGCCAGTCGCGGGCTCGTCAATACCGCCGCACGTACAAAGGGTAGCGGATACGGCCGGCCGGAGATGACTCGGACGGCTTCGGCGAGCCTCGCGGGCTCGACGTAGACGATTCGGTACCCGAAGCCATCGGGCGTGCCGGCGCGGCCGTCATGGATCTCGTCCGGAAAGAGCACGATCACCTGCCCGGGAAAGCTCGCGTGGACGGCGCCGCGGTAGTCGAAAACCTGCACGCCCGTGTCGGTTACGCCGACGGCGTAGGTGTCGTGGCGATGCTTCCGGTACGGCGCCCCGGCGAAGTAGGCGCGAAATAACTCGACGCCGTCCACCGGCCCGGCGCTGGCGATCCACTCCCGGCCGGACGCTCGGTGGGATTCGTCGAAGCCTTCGCCCGCCGTTCTGGTCTGCTTGGGGCGCACGGATGTCGACCTCCTGGCCCTCGAAACGAGCCGCCTGTCGTGCGAGATCACGAGCGAACCAGAACGCATCGTCGCGCCGCCGCCTTTTCGTTCCACTCGAGGCCGATGCCGGGGCGGGAGGACGCGATCGCATGGCCCTCCACAAGCGCCAGCAGCGCGCTGAGCACGGGGCCCGCGAGATCGAGGTATTCCAGCCAGTAGCACGTCGGCGTCACCGCGAGGAGGTGCGCACTGACCTCGGGGAACAGGTGACTCGAGACGGGCACGCCTGCCGCCTCCGCAAGGGCGGCCGCGCCCAGCCAGCTCGTCACGCCCCAGATCTTCGTGACGTACACCATCGCGCAGTCGGACGCACGGGCGGCCTCGCTCTTGGCCATGTCGTGCAGCCCCCACCAGTCCTCGCCGATCTGGAAGCGCAGTAACGCCTTGTCGTCCACAAACCCGAGGAGCCGCTCGTCCTCGCACACTGGGAGCGCAAAGAGCGCGTTCTCATCGAGAAGGCATAGCGCGGTGGACACGTGGGTCCAGGGAGTAACCGTCGGGAACGATGTCAGCATCCACCCGCAGGCGGCCTGTGGCTCGGTCGACGCCACGCCACCACGGTTCGAGTGATTCGCGCCCGAGATTCATCGCAACCCTCACCGCAATCCCAGGGGCGGCGCTGCGCCCGGAGCTTCCGCGGCGACGCGCGATGCGCTGCGGGGATACGGGGTGCGCCGAGGCGGGTCGCCCATCCGAGCGGGCCGTCGAGCACACCGATGGACGCGACAACGCCTGCCATCAGGGGCCTCCCGGGGGATCTGGCTGCACCGTCGTGCACCCCTCACCGATAGAGAATTTGTACCGCGAAAACAATCACTAGTCAAGTTGCTTTAGCTCTGATTAAGATCACCGCCACGGTCCGGGGATGTAGCGGGCGATCTCATACAATCTCCAGCGGAAAAGACCATCGCTTGATGTCTAAGGAATGACCAACTACAATACGGTAATGGTGTCATGCAGCGCGGCGAGCATCGCGGCCGAACGTCTGAGTCGGCGTCGTTGAGGTCATGGGCCGGAGAATCTGGCGCGACCCGGGGAAATTGCAGGGCAAATCTGCTCCGGGAGCCCTGGAGGTTGTCCGCGCCTTTGTGAACACGAAGTACGGGAGCCGGCACAATGAGCTCACGACCGCCGGTCAGCTCCGCACGTGGCTTCTCCGACACGGGCTTCTGAACAAGGACGCCCCGGTGACCGAGGGAGATTTCCGCCGGGCGGTCGAGGTCCGCGAAGCGATTCGCGGGCTCTTGCGCGCCCATGCCGGCGGACAGCCAGACGCGCACTGCGTCGCCGCCCTCAACGATGTCGCCCGCAACGCCCCGTTGAGGGCCGTCTTTGACGAGGCCGGAACGGCGCGGCTCACCCCCGACATCGGCGGCGTCGACGGCGCGCTCAGTTTCATCCTAGGTGTTGTGGTCATGGCGATGGTGAACGGCACGTGGACACGCCTGAAGGCGTGCCGTAACGCCCCGTGCCAGTTCGCCTTCTTCGACCGGTCCAGAAACCGGTCGGCTATCTGGTGCTCGATGTCGATCTGCGGCAACCGGCTCAACTCCCGTCTGTACCGGCAGCGCCGCGGCGTGCATCGGCCCGGCCGCAGAGGGTCGCGTTGAGTGCGGGTTCGACGCTGTGCTTCGGCGCCCTTGCGAGCCCCGTGTGCGGCGCCGCCCAACTGACCTTGATCGGCCGCACGATCGTTCAAGACGACCAAGCACTCGCGCGTGCATAGTCACAGCAATACGTCCGGAAGGCGCGATGTGCGCTTCGACTCGGACCACGCCCTGCGCCGACGTGCTCGGGAAGCTCGGCAGCGCGGCGTTAGGACGTGGACCAACTACGAATCGGCCGTTCGTGAAGCGGTGGGGGCGTGCTGCGCTGCGGCCGCTCGCGGCGCCGGAGGTGGGACCTGCTCACGTCGATCGGGGAGTTCGTCAGGTACTTTGAGGGAGTGCGTCGTCGCACCTGGGCGATCGTGAACTGCATGACGCCCCAGCTCCTTGGGTGGGCGCCCCGAGCCGGGGTGTTCAGCTGCGGCGACATCGTCCGCCACCTGGCCGGGGCGGAGCGCTTCTTCGTTACGAAGATCGTCGAGGATCGCTGGACCGACGACCTCGACCCGGGGCCACCGCTCGACTACGCGGCCACGCGCGCCCTGCTTGAGGCCGCACACCGCGAGGAGATTCCGCGGCTGCTGGCCCTTCCTGACCAACGGCTCAGGGAACCCCTGCAAGACCTTGCGGGCGGTACCGTGAAAGCCTGGCGCTTACTTATGGCCATGGCCGAGCATGAGGTCCACCACCGCAGCCAACTCAACTCCCGGCTCTCGGCCGCCGGCGTAGACACGCCCCAGCTTTTCGGCCATCGAATGGAGGAGGTCGTCGCTCGCGCCCGCGGCCTGCGGCGGGGTCCGAGAGGTGAGGGAGGTACGCCCGATGCTCTATGAGCTTCGTGTCTACCGCTGCATGCCGGGGCGCAAGACAGACGTGCTCGCGCGGTTCCGCGACCACACGATGGTGCTCTTCAGGAAGCACGGGGTCCACGTCGTCGGATTCTGGGAGACGGTTATAGGCGAGGTGGACGAGATCGTCTACATGACCCGCTACGAGACGTGGGAGGAACGGGAGGCTCGCTGGGGCGCCTTCCAGCGCGATCCGGAATGGCTGGCCGCGCGCCACAAGAGCCACGAGCACGGCATGATCGTCGAGAACATCCGCACCGCGCTGCTGCGCGCAACCGATTTCTCACCGGTGGTGTGACGGGGCGATCCACCTCGTGCGGGCGTCTCCAAGCACATGCGCATCACGGACCGGCGACGGACTGATGTTCGCGGACGAAGAAATGCCGTGATGCACTTGGCTCTCGCCACATTCATTTCTTCTCCCGTCGCCTCCGCGAACTTCGCTCGATCTCTTCCAACCGCGCCTTCATCTCCGCCAACCATTCCCACTCACGTCGGCTAAGTGACCGATTTCCCGTAACTCTAACGTAAAATTGTTGGAGTTCACGGTAGAGTTCTTGTCGCTGCGCTTTGCTGGGATGCGTCAGCGCCGCGTTTATACCCCTCGTACCAGTCGCTGGCTTTCGCACTTCGGGCACCATTCGTCCGACAGTGGGAAAATACGACGGGGCAGGTAGCGCGGAGACCTGCCCCCATATCATTGTCTCGACCGTTCTTACCCGTCGTGCCGTCTGCACCGCATCCCTGGTGAGGGAAGGGGGGTATCGCCCTTGCACGTTCCGTCCGCGCTAACACTACTATAGCGGTGCTCGCCCGTCACACCCATCAGGTGAAGACCTGATTTTGGGGGTGCGGCCCTTACGTCTCCCCATGACTAGGGCGTATACGCGGCCGGGCCATCATGTATGGTCTGAAAAGTCAGTCGGGGGGAGGGGACCAACCTGCATTATAGGGATTGGCCAGAGCTCATATCGTACAGTAGCAATACGGAGCTACGGAGGGTGTGACGAGTCGAGGGCGAACAGTCGTCTGAGCTTGACGCCAATCGTAGACGGAACTTTCTTTCGCCAGTATCAACGTCCCGGAGGGGAGCATGGCGTTCAATTGGCCATTTCGGTGGATGAGGCATCTCGGGTTGGTGGTCGCTGCGCTGCTCGTCTGGCTTCCGCTTACGCAGGTTGCGCCGTCACAGGTGCTCTCGGGGCCGGTCAAACGGCCGAACATCGTCTTCATCCTCACCGACGATCTGTCAATGGATCTGGTACAGTACATGCCTCAAGTCCGGAAGATGCAACAAGAGGGAGTCACCTTTACGAACTATTTCGTCACAGATTCGCTTTGTTGCCCTTCGCGCGCGTCGATCTTCACGGGGCGCTTTCCGCACAACACCGGCGTATTCAAGAACACCGGCGCTGACGGAGGGTACAGAGTATTCGAGGCGCGTGGGAACCAGCAGGCAACCTTCGCTACTGCACTACAGGCGGCCGGGTACCGCACGGCCATGCTCGGCAAGTACTTGAACGGCTACGCGCCCAGGGAAAACCAGGCGGACCCCGGGTGGACGTTCTGGGCCGTGGCGGGAGCGGCGTACAAAGAATTCAACTATGTCCTCAACGAGGACCGAAAGATCGTCCGCTACGGCAGCGAGCCCAAGGACTATCTGACGGACGTCATCTCGGGGTTGGCCGTCGACTTCATCAGACGGTCGGCAGGAACGCCATTTGCCATCGAGATCGCGACGTTTGCCCCGCACGCGCCGTATATCCCTGCGCCACGGCACGCCAATCAATTTCAGGACTTGAAGGCCCCGCGGGGCCCGGCCTTCGATGCTCCGCCTGACCCTAGTGCGCCCAAGTGGCTCAAGGCCATCCCGCCGCTTGCCCAGAACACGATCGCTTTGATCGACAAGTATTACCGCATGCGAGCGCAGTCGGTCCTCGCTGTCGACGAGATGATCGGCGCGCTGCGGGCGGCCGTGGCCGCCATCGGAGAGCAGAACAATACGTACTTCGTCTTCAGTTCCGACAACGGATACCACATGGGCGAGCACCGTCTGAGGCCAGGGAAGCAGACGGCATTCGATACGGACATCCACGTACCGCTCGTCATCACGGGGCCGGGGGTGCAGGCGGGAAGGACCGTAGACCAGATCGCTATGAACGTGGACCTGGCCCCTACCTTCGTGGAGCTAGGCGGCGCGACAGCACTTCCCGATGTCGACGGACGAAGCCTCGTGCCGCTCCTGCGCGGGCAGGCCCCAGCCGACTGGCGAACGGCGGCGCTCATCGAGCACAAGGGCCCACACGCTGATCCTTCCGATCCCGACATGAACGACCTCTACGAGCACAAGGGGCTTAGCGGCAACCCAACGACGTACGAAGCGATCCGGACGCAGACCGCCGTCTACGTCGAGTATGCCGACGGAGAGCGAGAGTACTATAACCACGTCACAGATGCCAATGAGCTGCACAACACCTTTGCTTCGTTGCCAGAGTCGGTCAAGCGGTCGCTGCACCAGACGGCCAGTGCGATGAAAGGCTGCCGAGGCAAGATGGCTTGCGCGACCGCGGCGCACCGCTGATCTCTCTTGGCCGCTCACATGTACGCCGCTGCCAGTCTACTGTGCCGGATGCTCGACTAGTCGCGAAAACCGCGTAGATTCGCCTTCTAGGTAGGTCTCTAGAATCATCTGGGAGGCCCATATTCGCCCCGTAGGCGCATCGGACGGGCGCAGGGGCAGGGGGGGTCCGACTATCGAACCAGACTGTACGTCAAGATTCCAAGGCGCCTATACGTCATAATAGTCTCTGATGACCCCTTCACTCGTCTGCCGCTGAGGGTCTTCTCGGTAAGGAGGACCTTGGCTAAGAGCTAAGAGGTAGATTGCAGCAAGGTGCTCAGATTTGCGGAGCCCGTTCGTTGTCCGTTCCAATAGCCAGTTCAAGTAGTGTTCTTGTTCTTTGCCCTCACATGCATGAGGGTACGCGGGCAGGAGATGACCAATCGTAAGGAGATCCCATCGAGTGGCAAATTCGTCGGTGACGCCTTCGATCATGCCGCAGGCGAGTGCGCCCGCGACGTGACACACGATATGCGTTCTCGCCAATCCCGCTCACGCAGGCTCGGACCTCCGACACGGGACCTCGGGAGGGGGTGCTCCACCGTGACCCGCCCGCGCGCGTGCCCGTCCGGTACAATGCTCACGCGCACGATGGGAACGCCGGAGAGGTAAGCGGCGCCGATTGATACCAGCTTTCCTTCGTTCAGAGCCGCTGAACCACGCGACGAACACCGCGCAATCCACGCACCGCGAGGCCGAGTGGACGGACAAACCGCGCAGCAGGAGTTACTTCCAATGAATGAGTACGGTACGCAATGAAACGTCCGAACTGTCGCTTGTACGGGTACTCCTCTCCTCCACCAAGGTCGCATTGTGTGAGTCTGGCCTTGACCATGTGTTCGAATGTGGCGGTCAGAAGATACTTCCCCGGAGCAAACTCGTCGAAGTTCAAATCCCGGGCTGTCTGTTCGGCGTACGCTATTCTTGTCGGTGGGTAGAAAAAGTGGAGCCACGCAGCGACCATCCGCGACTGCTGCTTCAAGAGGGCAAGATGGACCCACCCCCGTGCGTGGAACGCCTTGACGGATTGTATCAAGTGGTGGCGTCTTTGCGGGATTGCGAGATGAGTGCTCCTTTGTACAGCGGCCCAACGCCTGCAATGTAGTTCAAGGGTAGCTTCCATTGCCACGTCTATAGGTGTTCCCTGTTGGGAGGCAACCTCGATGGTTAAGCCTAAGCGTTCGGCGGCTTCACTGGCCCGACGATACTGACGCCTGTCTTCCGGGTCGAGGCCCGCAAGGAAGTCTCGAAAAGTGGACGGGATCTGCGTTCGATATCTGTCCGTCCGTCTCGACTCATGCACCGAAGCACCACTGCGACTCAACTCGGCGAGAAACGCGTTGAGCGCAGGAGAACCCTCGGGTACGTTCCGGAGGACGATGGTATCGGCAAGTCGTTCGCGCAAGATTTCATTGGCAACCAACTTTCCAACAAGGGCTGCTTTCTCGGGAAGCGCAACAAAGTCGACGTGATTGGAACCCTCACCGAGGAGCCGCAATCTTCTTTCTATCTCCAGGCCACAACGAATGCGTCGGTGGACGAAGAAGGGTGCTATCCCTACCGGAGCATCTCCTTCCCATACAAAACAGATGGCGAGTTCCCGCTTGATCACATCGACGCGGCTCCACAAGCTATTTGGAGAGCGCCAGTCTTCTCGGGGGAACTCCCACAATGAGAGCAGCCATGGTGTTGTCTGGTAGACGCTCCCTCTGGCAAAGCTCACGAGCTCATCCCATTGATCCCTCAAACTCAGCCAGCGCCCGGTGGTGCTTATGATCTCAAGTCTTGCCATTTCTCCTCCCGAGCTGCGGATTCCAATGAATCTGATCGCGCATTCTGGTTCGAAGCCGATCACTCGATCCAGTGCATTCCGATCACTCAGTCCGGACGTTTCCGATCACTCGGTCTGGCCGATTTCCATATAACACAGGCCCGCGATGAAGTCCAATCGTAGCGCCGACTGTTCCCGACCATTTCCTGCGTCCGATCCCATGAACGGTCTGGATGAATGAGGACCGCTGTCATGAGTTGGACAAACCGGGCCCTCAAGAAGGTGGTTCGGGAGGTGATCGCGGTGACGAACAGGGGTGCGAACAGGCGTCAGGCCGGGGTCCGCAAACCCTCCTATGTCATAGTTGGCCCACGTCCAAGCGACCTTGGAGTTGCCACCGCTGGGGAGAAGATCAGCAAACCCTCGCGGCTCGACCGCCACTGCAAGACTATCTCTCCCCGGCCATGTGCGGCATTTGACCACCGGTAGAAAGATGCGTCTCGAACGCCGGGCCCATAGGAGGCTGCTGGTGATGTCGCGGAGTGGCGACCACGCATGTATGTGACGGGGAGGTGGGAGCAGGTGTTGCTGGTCGGAATCGATTGGGCCGATAAGCACCACGTGTATTGTTTAATGGATGACGCCGGCACCACGCTGGCGACGGGGGACGATAGAGCACACGGCGGAGGGCTTGGATCGGTTCATGGCCGCTGTCCGTGCACGGGTCCAAACGCCGCACGACGTCCTCGTCGCCCTCGCGACGTCGCATGGTCCGCTCGTTGGTGCGCGGCTCGACCAGGGGCTTACCGTCTATGCTATTAACCCCAAGGCCGTGGAGCGGCATCGGGACCCGTCCGGGTCGCCGGTACACCACCAGCTCGACATTTGCCGTTGTCTCCCACTATCGCCGTGAGTCTCGACGTCGAACAGCGACGATGGACATACGGATTTGACGCGGTCTCCGTTGAAGGCGGGCTCCCCGTCCACAAGTGTCACTTCCACCGAGAGCTATGAGATCCACTCGAACGAGGGAGGCGCCGTGTGTCCTCGACCGCCCCAAAGAGGGTATGAGCTAGCAAATGCCACGGGAACCGCGCCGGGCCTATTTGAAGGTCGTCACCCTCCTCGTCCTGGTGGGTGTGCTCGGGATGATTGTTGCCCGAGTCGCGACTGCCGGACTGTACCGTTCCGCCTGGCTCTTTCCCGCCACTGCTTCGATCACGGAGCAATGCGAAAACGGCGACGCCGTCGCGGCATCCGCCGTGCCCCCGGGGCCTGGGCGGGATGGCACCGTCGCGTTGTTTCTGGAATATGCCCCGGTTACTGATCGCTGCCTTTGGATTCACATCGCCCGGCTCTCCCTCCCTCCTCCGGGTTTCGGCGTCGTCTCGGGTGCCGTCGGATAAGCCCCAAGCGCCCGGGCACGAACGACCATTCCCCGTCAGCAGGCTGATCATTTCGGAAACGGGGGGAGTCGCGGTGATGGAATGGATTTGGAAGGGTCAGCGCCGGAAGGAGCATGGGTTCACGCTCATCGAGCTGGTGGTCGTCCTCGCGATCATTGGCATCCTGATTGCGGCGGCCGTCCCGCTCTACCTCGGCGCAAGGATAAAGGCGTACAGGGCCGAGGCTCAGAACACACTCCAGGAACTGAAGACGATGGAATGGGCATACTACCAGCAGTACAACTCGTTCACGGGCACGACAGATTCCAACCTCGGCTTTTCTGCACCGGCGAGTGCGAACTGGGCATGGACTGCGGCGGGTGCCGCCGGCAGTGCGACCATGACGGCGACGGGGAGCACGGGCACCCCGGTGTCAGGATCGACGGTCACTCTCACGCTCGTCACGACCGGAGCCACGACGCAGAGCGCGTCGTTCTAGGGTTAGGTCGGTCGGACAAGGGGGAGGCGGCAACGTGGTCTCCCCCCGTGCTGTTTGCCCCGCACGTAAGTTCCCCAGTTAGTCCCGCCCTGTTGCTCGTCTATCCGGACACACTTGTGCCGGGGGAATTCACAGTAGATCCCTTGCACGGGAGGCTGCAATGGTAGCCATGAACGTTGACGCGCTCTTGTCGCTGACCGCGGCGGCGCGAGAGTCGGGGGTGGAGCCTCGACACGCTCAAGACCTTAGGCATACTGTTCTACGCTTGCTTCCCGTTGGATCGCCTTCCTGTCGATGCATCCGCCCGGCTGGTCCCGTCTGATCATGGCCTGCGTGGCAAATAACAGACCTTGTGTTCGCACTTTGGGGATTTGCTGCGCTGAGTAAGAACTGGGTCCACGTATATGAACTGGAGAAGTTCAGGGGCAAACAGGAAGTAGTGTTAGTGACGAGCGGCCCCTGCCGCTATGTCAGGAATCCGATCTATCTTGGAGCATCCACTCTGATAATCGCACTGGCACTGGTGGCGTCCAATTAGTTCATTCTCTTGGCTGGCCTAAAGCGATGCTGATCTTACGGCCAAGCCTTCCTTCCAACAACCCTCATAGTTCCACCAGCCTCTTTTCGAACTCTTCCTTGGGTCGACTTGAAAACTTTAGTTTCACAGGCAGAGCTTGCAGGGGTCTCCCCGCTCCAACGAGCTAAGCAGCTAGCCACTAGCAGAGCAAGGAACCTGAGCCTGTCGGGAAGATGTGGAGTTGCCCCGGTTGGTTGGACACTTCCACTGACATGGAAACCCATGAAGATACTTCAGGTAAGGGCTGACTACGCGCAGTTCACTGGTGCTCTGACAGGATTCCACCGGTCGAGAGGGCTCCAAGGATCAGGAGCCGGCTGTCAGCTTGAAGCTCTGAGATGCCTTCGACGGGGTGCACGGGGAAAGCACCTATTGTGGTAGAAGGGAAACGTGAGGAACCAGCGTAGCGGCACTTGAGAAGGGCTGCAGAAGGAGCGGACAATGCGCATCGCAATTGGTGAGGTTTCCCACGAGACCAACACGTTCTGTCCCGCACTGACCGAGGTCACGGAGTTCCGGGCCCGAGAATGGGCACACGGGCAGGAAATTGTCGCGCGGCATCGTTCCGTTCGCAGCTACCTCGGCGGCATGCTAGATGCTGCGGAGAGCCTCGGTATCGAAATCGCGCCGACGTTCGCGACGCAGGCGACCCCGTCCGGGACGATCAGCCACCATGCCTACGAGATGATCCGAAACGAACTTCTCATCGGTCTGCGCAATGCGGGGCCAATCGATGCGATCTGCCTGGCCTTGCATGGCGCTGGCGTGGCCGAGCACGTCGACGATCTCGAAGGCGACCTGCTGGCCAGGGTGCGCGAGCAAGTCGGATCCACATTGCCCATCATCGTGACACTCGACTTGCACGCCAACGTGACCCCGGAGATGGCGCGCCACGCCACCGCGCTCCTGGCGGTGAACTTCTATCCCCATGTCGACTCGTATGACAGAGGTAGCGAGGCGATCAGGCTCGCGCACCGGATCGTGGGGACCGGCACCGTCCCACGCACGCACTTGAGCCGCATCCCGATGCTCGTGCCCACGAGCGCCACAAGCCTGAGCCCCGTGAAGGAGATCAATGAACGCTGTTGGGGCTGGGAGGCCAAACCGGGCGTCATCGACTGCACGTTTGTCCATGGGTTTCCCCACACCGATGTCCCGCTGATCGCCGCGTCGGTGATTGCCATCGCGGATGGCGACGGAGCGATTGCGCGCGAGGCCGCTACGGACGTCGCGTCCTTCGCGTGGCAGGTACGCGAAGGGCTCCTCAGGCGCAGCCCGGCGCCCGCGGAGGCCGTTCGCCAAGCGCTCTCGCTCGAAGGCGGCCCCATCGTCATCAACGAGACATCGGACAATCCCGGAGGCGGGGCTCCGGGCGACGGAACGCATTTATTGCGCGCCCTGCTGGATGCCAATACGCCGAGCACCTGCTTCGGCTTCATCTATGATCGGGAGACGGCGGTACAGGCGCACGCCGCGGGCGTCGGAGCCACCATCCGCGTCGTGTTGGGTGGCAAGACGGATCATCTGCACGGCGCGCCAATCGAGACGGATGCGTACGTGACATGCTTGACCGATGGGCGCTTCATTCGGCAGTCCCCGATGGGCCGCGGCGCACAGGCGGATCTCGGGCGGATGGCCCGGCTCCGCATCGGTGCAGTTGACGTACTAGTGTCGTCCGTACGCGAGCAAACGCTGGATGCAGAAGTTTTCCTGCTGCACGGCATCGACGTGACCCGTTACAAAATCGTCGGACTGAAATCGAGCCAGCACTTCCGGGCCGGGTTCGAGCCGCTTGCCGCGCACATTCTGACCGCGGATTCTCCGGGTCTGACCACCCTCGACCTCACGTCGTTTCCCTACCGTCGCGTAAATCGGCCGGTTTGGCCCCTCGACTTGGAGATGACCTATCGGCCTGCGTGAACGCGCCGGGGGCCCGGATGATCGAAAGGTGAGTGGTTCACCAGATACTCGGGTACGTGACATCCGAAACTACGCCACCACTGTGGGAGCGTGTGCCGGCCGAACAGCGCGGCGTCGGGGTAGCCACCCTGCTAACACACAAGGAGGCCCGTAGACTCGGCTCAGCGTCGACTGTCGAAATGACGAAGGCTTCGATGGAGGGCTGCGACCATCGCCCCTCGGAAATCTCGAAGCTCGATGGCATCGTCCACCACCCGCAGCACCTGCCGGCCAGCAGCACGCTGTGCCGGTAGATGCCACTGACCCGCTCGCCCCGCGCTCCAGCAGCAGGGCCCCCCGGTGGACCGTCGCGAATGTATCGGTATGAACCCTGACACCGAGCGCCATCTGTTCCCGCCTATCGAGCCGTACGCTACCGGGCGACTCGCTCTCGACGGCCTGCATGAGATGTATTGGGAAGAAAGCGGCAACCCGAACGGCCTCCCCATCGTCTTCATCCACGGCGGCCCCGGCGGGGGCGCCGGGCCCAGGCACCGGCGGTTTTTCGACCCCAACGCCTGGCGCATCGTGGTGTACGATCAGCGCGGCGCCGGCCGGTCGACGCCGCTGGCGGAGATCAGGGACAACACCACGCACCACCTCGTCGGCGATCTGGAGCGGCTGCGCGAGGCTCGTGGGGTCGATCGGTGGGCCGTGTTCGGTGGGTCGTGGGGCTCGACGTTGGCGCTCGCCTACGCCGAGGCGCATCCCGAGCGTTGCACCGGGCTCATCGTCCGCGGCATCTTCCTCGGCGAACGGCCGGAGATCGAGTGGTTCATGACGGGAATGCGGTTCTTCTCGCCCGATCCGTGGAAGGAGTTCGCAGACGCCTCAGGACCAGGGCCGCGCGACACCGCGGGGCTGCTCCAGCGCTATCACGCCCTGTTGAACGACCCGAACCCTGATGTTCACCTACGCGCCGCGCGGGTGTGGTCCCATTACGAAGCGCGCTGCACCACCCTGCTGCCCGACCCGGTGGCGGAAGCGGAGTCCGAGGTCGATGCGAGAGCGCTGCCGGTCTCGCGCATCGAGAATCACTACTTCGTCCACGATTGCTTCCTCGAGCCGGGGCAGCTCTTGCGGGATGTCGGCCGCATCCGGTCGATTCCCGGGACGATCGTGCAAGGTCGGTACGACCTCGACTGCCCGCCCTATACCGCGGCGCGGCTTCACGAGGCGTGGCCCGAAGCCGAGTATGTGCTGCTTCCGGACGCCGGCCATGTCGCGTTCGAACCATCGATCGCGCGGGAGCTGCTGGCGGCGACCGAGCGCCTGAAGCGGCGGCTGCAACGGTAGCGTCCTGCCGCGCAGCAGTCACGCTACCAAAGGACTCTCAAACCGGCGAGCACTGTAGCTCTCGAGGCGTCGGCGTTCGCTTGTGCCATGTCCCCGCCGCTGGCGAGAACCGAGAACTCTCGATCCAACTATTGGCTAGCTTCTACCAGATGATGACTACGTGAAGATTCCGGCAACTCCGAGCGAATCTGTGCTCGCCCTCGCGCGCGGGGACCTCTTAGCCCCCTTGTAGCCCGGCGCTACGGGGATTTTCTCATACACTGACCCCTGTCTGCGACTCGAAGTACATCTACAGCTATTCCTGGTCTCAAACCCCCCACTTCTGGCCCTGCAACCACCGGAGGCGCGGTCCCGGTATTCCCAACCTCACCAGCCCAGCCGAGACCGGGGGACCGCCGCTGGACCACTTAACTCGCCGCCTCCAATCGTCGTCCTATTCCCGCAGCCAGCCGCCGAGCCGCATGCAGGTTAGACACGATGACTCACTCCCAGTGCCGATCACCCTCCCGGCAGGCCTTCTCAAGCGGGGCCACCCAACCCGATGGTCCACGTCCACAGGCTCGCAGGCATCATGAGCTTGACGACCGGCAGTCCGTTGTTCGTCTACTGGCACGACGCCCACCGAGGCGAGGGCGAGTCGGCAGGACCGCGTCTTTGTATGTCAAAACCCAGCGTCGCTGAGGACGTCGGACGTTGAGGAACCGTCACATGTCGAGCGTGCATAGGGATAGATTCTTTAGCCGGTGCACTAAGGGTGCGCAGGCGACTCTTCTTGAGGCGCAGGTGGAAGCCTATCGCTTCGACTGCTCTTTCGTTGAACCCGAACACATTTTGCTGGCTCTGGTTGGGTTACCGCAGACTGTGGCCGGGTGGGTCCTTGCCGGAGAGGGGGTCACCCTCGAAGCGGCTCGCAAGAAGGTTCGTTCGCTCGCTTCTCGCCGAGCCCCGCTGCCGAAGGGATTGCTTCCGTCGTTCTCTGCCGAGGCGGAGCAGGTTCTTGACCTTGCTTCGAAACAGGCGCTCGGTCTCGGGCACAACTACCGTGGCACCGAGCACCTACTGCTTGCTCTGTTCCATGTGCCTAGTGGCACAGTCCTCGATGTGTTGCAGCAGTTCGGTCTGGAACTGGAGCCCATTCGCCGCTTGCTCATGCAGGAACTTGAGCGAAGAGGCGGGTAGCGCCATCCAGTTTGTGCGACCCGCTGGAACGAGGAGAAGGGCCGACGCTATCGACGGGGAGAGCCCGACAGGCGGTGCAGGCATGAAACGCACCCTGTCCACGTCTACGACGAACCATGTAGCCATCAAGAGAAGGCACCGAACGGTGGTCTTTGCGCAACTTTGAACATCGTGGCGTTGCCGTCGCTGCCATGCAGCACTGCCCCGGGGGCCACCATACTAACCGTTCTTGCAGAAGCGCCGATAGAGGCAAGGGGTATTGGAATCCCCAAGGGACTGATTCGAGCAGTCTCGTCACCCGTCCAGCGGCGCTCTCACTTCCACTGGGATGCCATCGGGCCCGACACATTGGAACGCCAGACTGGGTCCGGACTCCGCCAGATCGAGCCTAATGGCGATGCCGGCCGCCTTGATGGCGTCATAGACGTTGCGCACATCGCGCGGGCTTTCCAGCACAAACCCCACGTGGAAGTCCGGCGGGTACGTCGGTGGCGGTGAGCCATGCAGGTTGCTCACGCTGAGCGAGAATCCGGCGTCGTCCTCCAGCAGCGCGATCTGGTTGGCTCGCTGGTAGGTACAGCGCAAGCCGAACAACTTCTCGAAGAACTCGCGCGCGTGGTCAACATCCGAGACTTGCAGGCCCACGTGGTTCAGGTTCACGAGTCACCTCCTCGCCGTCGAATCGAAAGTGACCAGGGGAAATGATGTTCCTCGTCGCCCCCGCCTATCTCCTCGTGTTCATAGTCAAAGGGAGCCGTGTGCGCGGGCTTGCCCCCCGAAAGTGACGGTGAGAGCGGTAGTTTTTTGCACAACTTTGGGCATCATGGCGAGGCCCGGGACGTGGTTCCCTGGTGCGCTTACTTCCGCGTCGGGTCGTGCCCTTCGTCCAGGGCGCCGGCACATAGCCCGTCGGGTCCGTACTGAGCCCATGCGCCTGGCGACAGCTTCCGGGAGGCGCCGAGTTTGGCTGCCGGTTGACTCGACCGTCTGCTTGAGAATGCCGAACTTCCGGTTGAGCGCGATATTGGCGGCGCGCACTTCGACGCCGAGTCTTCCCATGAATTGCGCGGGCGAACGCCTCGAGGGGCTCCGGTACGAGCGCACGAGCGCGGCCCTAAACCGGGGCGGGAGCTTTGGCCGGCCTTCTGCGTTGCCCGATTGGCCCGGCTTGAACCGCGTCGCTCGAGATCCGAGGCTGTTTTGTTGCCGTTCTGAGGGCGCGCGCACTTACGGCGGCCTCCTGTTTCGAGGCGAGACAGCCGCGCGGGAGCTGCCGCCCGCCGCTTCCATGATCGGGCGCGCCGACGGATTCCTGACCTCAGACCGATTCCGATGCAACCTGACGCTTGACGATCTTGCCGGCCTGGATGACCGTGCTGACCTCGCGCAGCGCGCTGATGTCGTTGAGCGGGTCTCGATCCACCACGATCAGATCTGCCACTTTGGCGGGTTCGACCGTCCCCACTTGGTTGGCGATCCCTAGCGTCTCCGCGCCCACGCGGGTGGCCGCCTGAATCGCTTGCATGGGCGATATCCCGTCCCCGACCATGGCCACCAGTTCGTCCGG
>Ga0187781_10001503_pt1 | contig 17620 bp, 17 predicted proteins | sample 0715_SJ02_MP02_2_FD_132447 | JGI IMG/M metagenome (GOLD analysis project Ga0187781, IMG submission 132447) | Tropical peat soil microbial communities from peatlands in Department of Meta, Colombia - 0715_SJ02_MP02_20_MG | ecosystem: Environmental > Terrestrial > Soil > Wetlands > Peat | place... | reverse complement strand
CTCGAGCGCGCGCATGTCGCCCGATATTCCTGAAAGTCCTCTGAGACCGCTACGCTCATAGAGCAGATGCGAAAGCTCCTCGACCGACATCTTTTCGTGATCGAGCAGATACAGAAGCAGACCAGGGTCAATCTCCCCGCAGCGCGTCGCCATGGCGAGTCCTTCGAGCGCCGAGAACCCCATGGTCGACGCGACCGAGCGCCCGTCCTTCATGGCGCAAAGCGAGGCGCCCGCGCCAAGATGCGCAACGACGACGCGCCCGCAGGCTAGCACCGGGTCGATCTCGCGCAGACGATGCGCGATAAACTCGTAGGACAGGCCATGGAAGCCGAAACGCCGAAGGCCGCGTTCGTAATACTCGCGTGGAATGGCGTAGGCGTCGTTGACGAATTGATGGCCACGGTGGAAGGCGGTGTCGAAGCAAGCGACCTGCGGCGTGAAGGGAAAAGCCGCGCGCGCCGCCTTGATACCGGCGATATTGTGCGGCTGGTGCAGCGGCGCGAGCGGCGCCAAGGCCGCCAGCTCGTCGAGCATGTTGTGGTCGACGATCGTCGGCGCGCCATATTTCAGGCCTCCGTGCACCACGCGATGGCCGACCGCCGCCACGGCGATCTCGGAGAACGTTGCTTCGATCCAGTCGAGGACGATGCGGACCGCCGCTTCGTGATCCTTGGCCACGACCGCCTGCGCATGCGCCTCGTCTCGCGCTTCGGCCGCGAACTGCGACTCTGCGCCGATTTCCTCGACCTGGCCATGCGCGACCCGCTGCGGCCAGCCGACCTCCACCGCGTAAAGCGCAAATTTCACCGAGGACGAGCCGGCGTTGAGCGTAAGCACGTGATCGGTCATGAGGGGCTACTCCGCGGCGAGCGCCTTGTCGCATTGCGTTTCCCGCTGGCCTTCGCGCCAGTGGTGATAGAGCAGCGCGAGCGCGGCGGAGCCGAGCCGAGAGCGGTCGTTGTCGGCCCGGCTCGTCAGCATGATCGGCGCGCGCGCGCCTATGACGAGACCCGCAGCCTCCGCATGCGCGACGAAGGTCAGCTCTTTCGCAAGCATGTTGCCAGCCTCGAGATTGGGCGCGATCAGAATATCGGCACGCCCGGCGACGAGCGAGCTGATGCCCTTCGTGCGCGCGGCGGTCGCGTCCACCGCATTGTCCATGGCGAGCGGGCCGTCGACGACGCCGCCCTTGATCTGGCCGCGCTCGGCCATCTTGGAGAGGATCGCAGCGTCGAGCGTCGAGGGTATCGAGGGATTGACCGTCTCGACCGCCGACAGCACGCCGACGCGCGGAGTTTCCACCCCGCAGGCGCGCGCGAGATCGATGGCGTTTTGCACGATATCGACCTTGGCCGCGAGGTCGGGCGAGATGTTGACCGCGGCGTCGGAGATGAACAACAGGCGATCGAGTGTCGGCGCATCCATCGCGAAGACATGGGTGATGCGCCGGTTCGTGCGCAGGCCGCCGTCCTTCTTGACAACCTCGGCGAGCAGATCTTCCGAGTGCACGTCGCCTTTCATGATCGCGCGCGTCTCGCCGCGGCGCGTCATCTCGACTGCGACCATGCAGGCTTCATGACAGTCGGCGGCTTCGACAATGCGATAGCTGGAGATATCGGCGCCGCCCTCTTGCGCGGCCGTGCGGATTTTTGCGGCGGGACCGATGAGAACGGGCAAGATGAGGCCACGCTCGGCCGAAAGCACGGCGCCCATCAGCGAATTATGGTCGTCCGGCCAGACCACGGCGGTTGAGAGCGGCGGCAGATGCTCCGCCGCCTGGATGAGGCATTCGAAGTGCTCGTGCTGATCGAGAATGATCGCCGGCAGCTCCTCGCGCCGGGAGAGGATCGTCGTAAGCGGGCAAGCGACTTCAGCGACGCCTTCGCAGGCGAGCGCGCCATTGTCCTTGACGACGCGCACGTCGAACACCGCCACCGGCTTCTCGCGCTTCTCGACGCAGCGCACCTCGACCGCAAGCTTGTCGCCGGGATGCACGCGCTCGCCGAAGCGAAAGTTTTGCGTAAGGTAGAGCGTGCCGGCGCCGGGCAGCAGATTGCCGAGCACCGCCGAGACGAGCGAGCCGACCCAGAGCGACGGCGCGAAGGCGGCTCTCGAATCATGGACGTCGTGGGACGGCAGATTGAGCGGGTTGAGATTGCCCGAAGCGCGGGCGAACAGGACCATGTCGTCGGTCGTGCACACGCGTTCGATGCGGGCGCTGGCGCCGACGACGAGCTCGTCGAAGGTCGTGTTGCGCAAGGTGAGGGTCTTGTCCACCGGCCTCTCCTTGTTAGCGGGCGCGCTCGGGGCGAGGCGTGCCCCTGTGCAGCGGAAAGATATCAGCCCCTATATTGACAGGCATGTGACCCAGACGCTTCAAATTTCCACGTAAATATCGCAGCCGTAATAGGAGATCGGAGCGCCGAGCTCGTCGGCGATCTTGTTCCAGCACCGGCCTACGCCTTCGATCGTGCGATAGACGAAAGTGCCGGTCGGCTCGTCCACGACATGATCCTTCACGCGCTTCGTTCCGAGATAGTTGAAGTAGGAGGTCGCGGTCTCGCCGTGGCAGCGGTAGAGGACGTGGCGGTCGAGCACGGAGACGAAATTGGTGTCCTTCGCCTGGTTGACGCAGTTCGAGTAGTGCGTCAACCCATCGGGGCGGACGTCGATGTCGGCCTGGGCGTTGATTGTCGCAGCTGCGGTCACGAGCATGCCGGCGAGCGTGAGCGCCACAATTTTGTGCATGTTGTCTCTCCATGCCCGAAAGGGCGATCTGGCGGATGCAGGGAATGCACGAGCGTTTTTTCGCCTTTTACTGCTTCAGTCCGATGAGGCCAAGCCTCAACATGGCCCTGCGCCGCCCTTGGCTCAAGCCAGGCGGCGCGGCGCCTCCACCAATCGCATCACCACGAGCGCGAGGCCCAGTCCTGCCGCCCCCATCGCGGCCATGGCGAAGTAGCTGCGCTCGCCATAGAGCGCATAGACTGGACCGCAGGCGAGCGTGGTCAGCGCTTGGATCGCCGAATAGGCGACCGCCAGCCACCCCTGCGCCTGCGCGAGACGGGAAGGTCCTGCGAGCTTTGCGAGCAGATAGGCCGGCCCGAGCTGCGCCGCGGCGCAGGTGAGCCCGTGCAACGCCTGCGTCGCGAGGATTCCCGCAGCAGCGGGGTCGCTCGCCATGATCAGCCAGCGCAGGACCGCCGCCGCGCCGGCCACAGTCAAATGCAGCGCTGCTTTTCTTTCGCCGCCAAACCACCGACCGGCTAATAGGAAGAAGCCGACTTCGGTCGCGACGGCGGCGACCCAGGCCAGCGAAAGGAAGGTTTCGCTGAAACCATTCGCCTTCCAGTGCAAGGCGGCAAAACCGAACGACAGGGCGTGGCTCGCGAGGATCAGCGCGGCTGCGCAAATGACGAGAACGACCAGTCCAGGCCGGGCGAGAGCCTCTGCGCGCGATTGCTGGGACGGCGCCTGGACGGCGCGCAATCCGTTGACCGCCGCCAGAGCGCCCAGCGCGGCTAGTGCCGCGACCCCCGCCAGCAGGAAGATCAGCGCGTCGCTCGGCAGGACGGCGGCAACCGGCCCGCCCGCCAACATGACCGCGAGAATCGCGAAGGAGCCCCAGCCGCGCACAAAGGAATAGTGCAAGGTCCCTCGCCCTTCAGCGCTACGCCTTCGAATCGCGCCGAGGATCATGCCGTCGGCAAGGCTGTTGATCGGTCCCTGGGCGAAGGCGAGCAGCCCTACCGCGGCGAGAAGCGGCCAAAAGCCGCTCAAAAGCCTCATGCCGGCGAAGACCAGCGCCACGGCGAAGAGATGACCGAGCAGGAACGCGCCGTGCCGCCCACTGCGGTCGCCAAGCCGCGTGGAGAGGAGCGTCGAGACGATGCGCAACGCCGGCGGCGTCGCGAGGATCGCGGCGATCTCGGTCGCCGACAGCCCGCGCGCGCCGAGCCAGACCGGAAAGAACGGCAATTGCACGCCGACAATGGCGTAGACCGACGCCATCAACGCGGAGAGCCGGAGCTCCTCGCGGCGATCCTCGATCGCAGCGTCGGGAGGCGAGAGATTGCGCCGCCAAAGGGCTGAAAGATCGGTCAGAGCCATCTCTTCGCTTATTCCATCGCGGCGGCTTTGAGAATGCAGACCATCGTGGCCTGCGCAGGCTCGCGTCCAAGATTGCGGATGACGTGCGGACGATCGCAGCGATAACGCAACGTCTCTCCTGCCTTGACGTTCTCGGTCGCGCCGCCGACCTCGACGACGAGCTCGCCTTCGCGTAGCGACAAGCACTCGACCGAGCCTCGCTGATGCGCCTCGGACTCGAGAACCCCGCCCGGGTCAGCGTGAAAATCGTAAACCTGAAGCCAATCCACAGTTTTTATCCAGCCGATGATCGCGAGCCGGCAGCGCCCGTCGTCGGACACGAGCTGCGGCGTCTCGGCCTTGGTGGTTTTTTCCAGAAACGGCTCGTCCGGCGCGCTCTGCAGCACGCGCTCGATCGAGACGTCCAGCGCCTGCGCCAACCGCCAGATGGTCGCGAGCGTGGGATTGGTCTCGTTGCGCTCGATTTGGCTGATGATCGACTTCGCGACTCCCGACTGGGCCGATAGCTCGGACAGGGAAAGATTATAGGCTCGGCGCAGCCGCTGGACGGTCAATCCGAGCTGACCGGACAAGGCCTGGGCGCCGGCCTCGAGAATCTTCTGCTTGTCGCGCCCCTCGACGCCCATCGTTCGCTCCGACGAATTACGGTGTACGGAATGATAATCGTTCTCGTTCGAAATATCGAACAAAAACACCCCCGGCGGCCTGTCATGAATCCGCAATGCGAATCTGGTCTTGAGACTGGCGCGGCGAGGATTGTCGGCGCTCGGCGCCCGAACCCAGACGGATTGCGCTATGGACGAACCGGCGGCGACCCGATATCGAACCCTCTTCCTCTCCGATCTCCACCTCGGCTCGCGCGGCTGCCAAGCCGAGCTGCTGCTCGACTTCTTGCGCCATAACGACGCCGACTCGATCTACCTTGTCGGCGACATCGTGGACGGCTGGCGCCTCAAGAACGGCTGGTATTGGCCGCAGTCGCACAACGACGTGGTCCAGAAGCTGCTCCGCAAGGCGCGCAAAGGCGCCAAAGTTGTCTACGTGCCTGGCAACCACGACGAATTCGCCCGCGGCTACATCGGCAACAACTTCGGCGGCGTCGAGGTCGCCGACGACGCCTTGCACACCACCGTCGACGGCAAGCGGATGCTGATCATCCATGGCGACCAGTTCGACATCGTCGTGCGGCACGCGCGCTGGCTCGCGTTCCTCGGCGACTGGGCCTATGAGCTCGCGGTCGTGCTCAACACCCATTACAATCGCCTCCGCCGCCGTTTTGGTTTCGGCTACTGGTCGTTCTCCGCCTGGGCGAAGCTCAAGGTCAAGGACGCGGTGAATTTCATCGGCGATTTCGAGGAAACGCTCGCCGCCGAAGCCGCCAAGCGCGGAGTCGACGGGGTGGTCTGCGGGCACATCCATCACGCCGCGATCAAGCGCATCCACGACGTCCTTTACATCAACACCGGCGATTTCGTCGAAAGCTGCTCGGCGGTCGCCGAGCACGCCGACGGACGCTTCGAGGTGCTCACCTGGCTAACGACGGCGCGCGAGCGCGAAACGGCGGCAAAGCCCACGGAATTCCCGCAACATCCCCATTCGGAAAGAGCCGCCGCCTGATGCGCATCTTGATCGCGACGGACGCGTGGCGTCCGCAAGTCAATGGCGTTGTGCGTTCGCTCGAGTCCATGGCGAAATCTGCCGTCGACCTCGGCGTGGCGATCGATTTCATCACCCCGCGCGACTTCAATTGCGTGCCGATGCCGACCTATCCCGAAATCGGCCTCGCCATCGCCACGCCCCGCGCAATCCGCCGAAAGCTTCTGGAAGGCTATGACCACGTTCACATCGCGACCGAGGGACCCGTGGGACTCGTGACCCGAGCGACGTGCCTGCGGGAGAACCGCTGCTTCACGACGAGCTACCACACACGATTTCCGGAATATATTCATGCGCGCAGCGGGATACCGACGAGCATCCCCTATGCGGCGCTCAAATGGTTCCACAATGCGGGGGCGGGGACGATGGTCTCCACCCAGACCCTCGCCAACGAGCTCTATGAGCGCGGCTTCAAGCGCATTCTACGCTGGTCTCGGGGCGTCGACCACTCGACCTTCTATCCTGGCGCGGCGATCGAGCTCGCGTTCCCCCGCCCCATCTTCCTTTATGCCGGTCGACTCGCTGTCGAGAAGAACATCGATGCGTTCCTGTCGCTCAATTTGCCGGGAACCAAGCTCGTCGCCGGCGACGGGCCGGAGCGCAAGCGTCTCGAGGCGCAATATCCTTCGGCGCGCTTCCTTGGGGTGAAAAGCGCCGCCGAGCTCGCCGAACTTTACGCGAGCTCCGACGTTTTCGTGTTTCCGAGCCGCACGGACACCTTCGGCATCGTGCTCATCGAGGCGATGGCCTGCGGCGCGCCGATCGCCGCCTTCCCGACTCCGGGGCCACTCGATGTGGTGGGCGGCAGCGGGGCCGGCGTTCTGGATGAAGATCTGCAGGCCGCGGCGCTAAGGGCGCTTTCCATAGACCGCGCCCTCCCCAGCCGCTACGCCAAGTCTTTCACCTGGGAAAACAGCGCACGGCAATTTCTCGACAGCGTCTATCTCGCGCGCGGGTGGACGCCGCCTGAACCGCGGCCTTCACCCAGCGGATTCCTGCTCGGTCGGGAAATGATCCAGCCTTGACCGCGCTTGCTTTGCACGCAGGCGCGGCGAGATCCTTTTCGCGTGCGGCTCAGTCGAAGGGACCAAACGGCCCGAAGTGGTCGAAGGCGCGCCGCTCGGGCTGCGGGTCGAAGGCTTGGTGCAGGTTTTCGTCCATGTACCAGCTGCGCTGGTAAGTGGCGACCGGATCACCCCAAACGTATGCAGGGGTGTTGACGTAGTTCTGGTACGTCCCGACCGGAACCTTCGTGCCGGGGTCGAGGAAGCTGCGACGCTCGATCAGGAGCGGGCGACGCCCCGGAGCGACGTAATAGTCGCAATGCTGATGGCTGCGCCCGTGGCAGCGCGGAGCGGCAAGCGCGTCGGACGCAGGCGCCGACAAAACGACAAGACTCGCGACCGCCGCGACTTCGATGAACTTACGCATCTCTTGTGGCTCCTCTCAAGCCGAAGGTGGCGAGTAGCATATAGCGGAGCGGAGCCCGAAACGATAGGCCTTGCCCGCCGATCGGCGGCAAACTTAGCGGGCTTTCTTGGTGTGCTTGGGCGGCAGGCCGTCACCCTTCGGTTCCGGCGCGTGCGAATGGGCCTCGAACCAGCTGGCTTTGTCGATGGCCGCGGTGGGGAGAGAATCGCAGGATTTGCCATGATCGCGATCGGCCGCCTGGAACAGCTGCCCGAGAGCTTCGCTTTCGCCGCCTTCCGTACGTTCGAGCCGATCGAGAATGCACCCGACCGCGTGCCGTTCGAACGGCTTTGCACCGGCCCCGCAGACCAAGCCCGCAATCTCGACCCCGCCCTTGGCGCCGGGGAGGCGCAGCGCGACGCAAGCCCGCTCGGAGGCGCCGGTCTCGGGCGTCGCGAGCGAAAGTCGGATGTCCGCGGCTTCAAAGGCGCCGAAACGCGTCAGAACCGGCGACGGCTGGCCGATCTTGATCGCGGCAAGACCCGCGGCCGCAGCGTGACGCGTCAGGTCCAGAAAGAAATCGGCGTGCTTCTCGCCGACGCCGGGCCGGAGGTCGAGGCGCAGATAAGGGGCGTTCGATGGAAATTGGCCGATCGTCAGGCTGTCCTCGCGTCCCTGGCCGCCTTCGAGTTCACGCGAGGTGAAGGACTTTTTCTCATGCCCAAATTCGGGCGCCGAGAGATCGAAGCCGGGAGACTGGTGGGTTGAGAGAATTTGCGTCGCCGCAAGCCACTCCTGCTGTTGCGGCGCCTCGCCGACTTCCGCAACAATTTTTGGGGCCCTCGCGCCAAATGCGAGCGCGAGCCCCAAGATGACCAGAGCGCTGACACCGATCGTCGACGCCGCGAGAGCGCCGAGAGGTCGCGCATAAATCTGCCGCACGCCCGGCGGCGCAATATAGTCCCGCTCGAAACTGCTCACGCTCATCACGCAACTCCGCTCACCTCCGCCCGCCGCCCGCTCGTCGAGCAAGGTGAAGCATTGCAGAAACTTCTTATAAAGAGGGTTACCGACTGCAAACCATGCCGCTTATGGTCAATGGAGTGTTTATGCCGCCGTTCAGCTGAAATCGGCGCGGATCGACACGTGATCCGAAGGCTTGTCGGCCGTCCGCAGCTCCCGGTCGATGGCGACGCTCTGCAGACGATCGGCGGCCTGCGGCGACAGCAATAGATGGTCGATGCGCAGGCCGTTATTCTTCTGCCACGCGCCCGCCTGATAATCCCAAAAGGTATATTGCGCGGGTGCGTCCGTCGTCGCACGCAAGGCGTCGACGAGGCCGAGATTGAGCAGCGCCCGGAATTTGCCGCGCGTCTGCGGCAGGAACAGCGCGTCGCCGGCCCAGACTCCGGGGTCGTAAACATCCTCCGCCGCCGGGATCACGTTGTAATCGCCGGCGAGAACGAGCCGCTCCTCAAATGCGAGCAGGGTTCGCGCGTGGGCGATAAGCGCATCCATGAAGGCCAGCTTATAGGGATATTTGTCACTGTCCGGCGGATTGCCGTTGGGCAGATAGATCGAGGCGACGCGAAACACGCCGCCCGCGCCATCGGCGACGACGCCCTCGATATAGCGCGACTGCACATCCTCGAACCCCGGCAGCCCACGCGACGATTCCTCGATCGGCGTCTTGGAGACGAGCGCGACGCCATTGAAGCCCTTTTGTCCGTGGGTCAGCACGTTGTAGCCGAGATCCTCAATCTCGGCGCGCGGAAACTGCTCATTCTGGCACTTGAGCTCCTGCAGACACAGCACGTCGGGCGCGATCCGGCGCAAGTAATCCTGCAGCGCAGGAATCCGAAGGCGCACCGAATTGACGTTCCAGCTCGCGATGCGCATGTTTCAGGCTCTTGACGGTTGCGGTGCGCGTTTGAGCGACGAGAAATGGCTCGATGTTTTAAGCCTGCTTCCCGCGCCGCGCAAATCGCGGGACGGAAGCTTGCGCCTATGTCCTGTTCTCCCGCTTGCGCAGGATCAGCGCCGAAAGAATGAGCATCGCGCCGACGAAGGCCAACAGCAGCGACGAGATCGCATTGACTTGTGGGGTGACGCCAAGCCGCACTTGCGAATAAATGCGCATGGGCAGCGTCGTCGCGCCTGGCCCCGTCGTGAAGCTAGCGATGACAAGATCGTCGAGCGACAGGGCGAAGGCCATCAGAAACGCGCTGGCGAGCGCCGGCGCGATAGCCGGCAGCACGACGAGAACAAAGGCCTGCAAGGGCGTCGCTCCGAGGTCCATGGCCGCCTCCTCCTGCGCGGGATCGCAACCGCGCAGCGCCGCAAGCAGCGCGACCGTCGCGTAGCACATCGTGAAGGTCGCATGGCCGATGACGAGCGTGATGAAGCCGCGGTTCAATCCGAAAGCGACGAAGGCGCTGAGCAACGCCAACCCCAGCACGACCTCGGGCAAGGCGAGAGGCGCATATAGCGCGCTGAAGAAGAGCGTGCGCGTGCGAAAGGAGCCGAAGCGCGCGAGCGACACAGCGGCGCAAAGACCAAGGAGCGTCGCGAGCGAAGCCGAGAGCGCTGCGGCTTCCAAGCTCACCTCGGCGGCTTGCAGCATGTCGTTGTCGTCGAGCAGCGCGGCGTACCAGCGCGTCGAAAAGCCGCCCCAAACCGTCACGAGCTTCGAGGCGTTGAAGCTCATGGCGACCAGAATGGCGATCGGACCATAGAGGAAGATATAGCCGAAGAGCAGCATTAGCAGACGCGGCAGAGCGAGCATCTAGGCTTCTCCTTCTGCGCGCAGGCGCAGGCGTTCCGCGATCAGCAGCGGGACGATCAAGAGCGCCAGCAGCAGAACGGCGACCGCGCTGGACATCGGCCAATCGCGATTGGAGAAGAACTCGTTCCAGAGCGTGCGCCCGATCATCAGGGTTTCCGAGCCGCCGAGAAGGTCCGGGATCACGAACTCGCCGACCGCGGGGATGAAAACCAAGAGGCAGCCGGCGAAGACGCCACGACGCGAGAGCGGCAAGGTCACGCGACAGAACACCTGCGCCGGCGACGCCCCGAGATCGGCGGCGGCCTCGCGCAGCGACGGATCCTGACCCTCCAGCGCCGAATAGAGCGGCAGCAGCATGAACGGCAGATAGCTATACACAATGCCGATGACGACGGCTGTATTGGTCGCGTAAAGGCCGAGGGGCGCATCGATCACATGGAGCGCCATCAGCACATGATTGATGATTCCCTCGTCCTTCAGCAGCGCGATCCAGGCATAGACGCGAATGAGAAAGCTGGTCCAGAACGGCGCCATCGCAAGGCCGAGCAGCAGCGGACGCAGATAACGCGGCGAGCGCGCGATGGCCAACGCGAAGGGATAAGCGACGACAAGCGTCAGCAGCGTCGAGATCGCGGCGATCGTTAGCGAGGAAAGATAGGAGTCGATGTAGAGCGGATCGTCGAGCAGGGCGCGATAGGTCTCAAACCCCAGCCTCTGCAGCTTCTCTCGCCAGAGGCTCGGACCGTCGGCAAGGCTGAACAACGGCTCATAGGGCGGGCGGGCCTCGACAGGCTGCGAAAGCGAAATCTTGAAAATGAGCGCCATCGGCGCGATGAAGAAGGCGGAAATCCATAGATAGGGCGCAGCGAGAACGAGGCGCTTGCCGAGCGAAAGCCTGCTCATCGACTGCTCTCCGCAAACATCGCGCCGGCGTCCGAGGAAACGACGATGCTCACATTGTCGCCCGGCGCAAAGCTCTCTCCCCGCCCGCAGGAGACGAGCAGGCGCGCGTCGCCCGCAAGCTTGACGCGGACGTGGGTCGTCTCGCCGCGAAAGGCCGCGTCCTCGACGACGCAGGCTATGCCGTCGGCGACGCTCCTTTGCGCGAGCTTGATCTCTTCGGGCCGCAGGGACAGCACCGCCGCGCCGCCGTTTCCAAGCGCGCAGCCCTCTCTCCTTAGCCGTCCGAAGGGCGCGACGAAATAGGCGCCGTCCGCCGTCGCCTCGATGCAGCCTTCGACAAGGTTCGTCGCGCCGACGAAGCCCGCGACGAAGCGATTTGCAGGCCGCTCGTAAATCTCGATCGGCGTCCCGATCTGCTCGATTCGGCCGGCGCGCATGACCGCGATGCGATCGGCGAGCGCCAACGCTTCGTCCTGATCATGGGTGACGATGATGAAGCTCGTCTTCAGCCGGCGCTGAATGTCTTTGAGCTGGAACTGCGTTTCCTCGCGCAGCTTCCGATCCAGCGCGCCGAGCGGTTCGTCGAGCAGCAGCAGCACGGGCTTGGGGGCCAGCGCCCGGGCCAGAGCCACGCGCTGACGTTGCCCTCCCGAAAGCTGGTCGGTCCGGCGCGCGCCAAAACTTTCAAGCTGCACGATGTCGAGCAGTTCCTCAACTCTTCGTTTCACGTCCTCGCGCGCCCAGCGCTGCCGACGCAGGCCGAAAGCAATATTGTCGAACACGTTCAAATGCGGAAACAGCGCATAGGACTGAAACATCATATTTACCGGACGCCGATGCGGCGCCTCGTTCGAAATGTCGGCCCCCTTTAAAAGGACCCGTCCGGCGTCTGCGCGTTCGAAGCCGGCGACGAGCCGCATCAATGTCGTCTTGCCGCAGCCCGAAGGACCAAGCAGCGCGAAAAATTCTCCAGCGCCGACTTCGAGCGAAACATCGTCGAGCGCGGCGACGGCGCCGAAGCGCTTCGACGCGCGTTCGACGGCGAGCAGAGGCGTCAAGGTCATGGGCTCCCGCAGATCCTCAAGGTTTTCCGCTTCCTTAGCGCAAAGTTCGAGAAAGCGCGATGTCGTCGGCGCCGCAATGTCGTAAAATGCGCCAGAGCCCTCGCTCGATCCGCTGGAGACAAAAATGCTCGATGACGATTCGCTGCCGCAGCAAGCCCTGACGCAGCTCTTTTCAAAGGCCCGCACCCATAACGGGTGGCTCGCCAAAGAGGTCCCCGACGGTCTGTTGCGCCAGGCCTTGGAGCTTGCGCTCTGGGGGCCGACCAGCGCCAATTGCCTGCCGCTGCGCGTGGTTTTCCTGCGCACGCCCGAAGCCAAGGCGAGACTGAAAGATGCGCTGCTGCCCGGCAATGTCGAGAAAACCATGGCCGCGCCGGCAGTCGCCATTCTCGCTTACGATCTGGAGTTTTACCAGCATCTTCCAAGGCTCTACCCCGCCACCGACGCCAGATCCTGGTTCGCGGGCAACGCCGTTCTCATCGAGCGGACCGCGTTCCGCAACGCCACCCTTCAGGCTGGCTATTTTCTCGTGGCTTTGCGGGCATTCGGGCTCGATGTCGGCCCGATGAGCGGGTTCGACAACGCCAAGGTCGACGCCGAGTTCTTCCCCGAGGGCAAGGTCAAGTCGAACTTCCTCATGAACATCGGCTATGGCGACCCCTCAAAGCTCTATCCACGCGGGCCGCGGTTCGGCTTCGACGAAATCGCTCAGATTCTATGAGGATTGCGAGCGTTCGGCGCGGTGCGCGAAGCGCCAGTCGGGCCGCGCCGACCTGATCAGGAACACCTCCGCGAGCGATTGCCGCGAAATCAGCCCCCTGAAGACGCCATCGTCGTCGACGACGCCGATCGCAGGGGCGTTGCTGAGCTTTGCGATCGCTTTGTCGAGCGTCTCGGTAAGGGAGATCGTCGGCGCGTCTCTGTGCGCGAAAGGCGCGATCGGCGCGCCGCTATCCGCCATGCTGATCGCCTCGGCGATATCCTCGCGCGAGAGCAGCCCCGCAAATCCACCTGCGGAATCCACCAGCGGGAAGCTCTCCTGAGAGGTAGCGAGCAGAAGCTCGACCGCCTCGCCGACCGTGGCGCCGCGGCCGATCGTCGCGATGCGCGTCTCCATGGCGTCGGCGACCTTCACGTCCTTTGTGGCCTGAGTCACCGATGTCATCTGCGCCTCGCCCGACGCGGCGAAAAACACGAAGAAGGCGATGAAGAGCAGCATCGGGTGGCCGAATAGCCCTAAGAACCCGAGCGCGAGCGCAAAACCCTGACCAATCAGCGCGGCTATCCGAGTGGCCTTGGCCTGTCCTAGCCATATCGCCAGCGCGGCCCGCAACACCCTGCCCCCGTCCATGGGAAAGGCCGGCACCATGTTGAACACCGCAAGGAAGAGATTCGTGACCGCGAGCCGCTCCATGAGGCTCAAGTCTGGATCGTCGAGATGGGCGAGCGCCTGCGGCTCCAGCACGTCGACGCCGAAAAGCAGCGCCGTCGCAATGACGACGTTCACGGCCGGGCCGGCTAGCGCGATCAGCAGCTCCTGCGAGGGTTTTTCCGGCATCTTGTTGAGATCGGCGACGCCGCCGATCGGCAGCAGCGTGATCTGTGTGGATCTCACACCAAAACGGCGGGCCATAAGGATATGGCCAAACTCGTGCAGCACGACGCAGGCGAAAATCGCCACGATGAAGATGACGCTATCCTGCGCAGCCCGCATCCCGCCCTGCTGATAGGCGGAAAAGCCGATCCAGGCGAGAAACAGCAGGAATGTGATATGGATGCGGACCGCTGTTCCAGCAAAACGGCCTATGGTGAGAGACCATCCCATGGTGCGCCCGGGGGGTTTGACGAGGCGAGAGGGAAGTTTCCCTCATCTCCACTAATTCAGCAAGCGGCGCCGCCGCGGCTATTTTTGCTGCACGGAATTCAAATAGGCCAGCAACGCACGAATCTCAGAGGGCGAGAACGCGAAAGCCGGCATCTCCTCGCCCTGATGCCCGACCACAATGCCTTCCGCCAGCGCTTCTTCAAGGTTCGAGAGCGGGTATTTTCGCGCCAGAGACCGGAATGGCGGCGACTTCGGATTGGGGCTCGCGCCATGCGCGCCGATCGCATGGCAGCGACTGCAGTTCGCCTTGGCGATCGCGGCGCCCCGTTGAACCAGCTCTGCCGCGCAGGCCGGCGTCGCCAGCCCCGCCGCAACCATGCCAATGAGCGCCGCCCTCATCATGCGTTTCCTTCAGCGCGCCACCAACACCGAGCATTTGGCGTGGCGAACTACGGTCTTGGCGTTGGAGCCCAAGAGATAGGTGGACATGCTCGGACGATGCGAGCCGATGACGATCAGATCGGCGCCCCACTCTTCGGCTTCGGCCAGAATTTCGGAATAGACCCCGCCAAGCCGCAGCACGGTGGACAGAAGCTCCTGGGGATAGTTGATCCTCGCCGCTTCCTTGGCGAGCTCCGCCTCGGCGCTCTCGCGGATTTTCTGGTCGAGATCGGGCGGCATATAGTCGAGAAACGCCATCGGCGCGAGCGCTTGCACATTGATGACGCGCAGCTGCGGCTTGCCGATCTTGGCCTGCTCGAGGGCGGCGCCCAGAGCGAGCTTCGTCATCACGGGCTCCGAGAGATCAACCGCCACGAGAATTTTTGCATACACATCCGCCTCCTCTTGCCTATCGAATGCTCCTTGACCCACTCTAACATGGCGGCAGCGGGTGGGCGGCGCCATAGCGTTTCATCTTCGCAACAAATGACGAAGACCCCGATCCGTCAGGATGCCGCCTTCGCCTTCAGCGCCTCCTGAATAGCGGCCAACGCGGCGCCGATCCCGCTGGCGTCAGGTCCGCCGGCTTGCGCGAGGTCCGGCCTCCCGCCGCCGCCCTTGCCGCCAAGCTTCTCGCTCGCCACGCGCACGAAATCTACCGCGTTGAACTTGGCGGTCAGGTCATCGGTAACGCCGACGACAACGCCCGCTTTGCCATCTGCCGCGGTATTGGCGATGGCGACGACGCCCGAGACGATCGCCTTCTTGGCGTCGTCGACGAGTCCTTTGAGATCCTTGGCGTCAACGCCGCTGACCGCGCGGGAGAACAGCTTAACCCCCGCTACGTTCTGCACGTCCTGCGCTGCGCCGCCGCCGCCCATCGCGAGCTTTCGCTTGGCGTCGGCGAGCTCCTGCTCCAGACGCTTGCGCTCCTCGAGCAGAGCGAAAAGCCGGGCGGGCGCTTCCTCGGCGGGCGCGCGCACCAGCGCCGCCATCTCTCGCAACGCCTTCGACTGCGCCACAAGGTGTGCGCGCGCGCCCTCCGCGGTGCGCGCCTCGATGCGCCGCACGCCCGAGGCGACCGCGCCCTGGCCGACGATGTTGATGAGCCCGATGTCGCCCGTGCGCGACACATGCGTGCCGCCGCAAAGCTCAACCGAGAACGCGCCGCAGTCCGGCCGATCCGCCCGGCGGCCCATGGCGACGACGCGCACTTCATCCCCATATTTCTCGCCGAACAGCGCGCGCGCGCCGGAGGCGATCGCCTCCTCCTGCGCCATGAGCCGCGTATCGACCAGCGCATTGTCCTGCACCACCTCGTTGCAGATGCGTTCGACCTCGGCGAGTTCGTCCTCGCTCAAAGGCTTTGGGTGCGTGAAATCGAAGCGTAGACGGTCGGGCGCCACGAGCGAGCCCTTCTGCTGCACATGATCGCCGAGCACCTGGCGCAGCGCCTCATGCAGAATGTGCGTCGCCGAATGGTTGGCTCGCGTCGCGCGCCGGCGGCCGTGGTCGACGATAAGCTCCAACGCCTGGTCGAGCTCAAGCTCGCCCTCCTCGACCACGCCTTCGTGCACAATGAGATCGCCGAGCTTCTTCTGGGTGCTCTCGACGCGGAACAAGACGCCCTTGGCGCGAAGCTCGCCGGTGTCGCCGACTTGTCCGCCCGACTCGCCGTAAAAAGGCGTCTGGTTCAAGATGACCGCGCCGCGCTCGCCCTTTTTTAACGAGAAATGCTCGGCGCCGTCACGCAGCAGCGCAGTGACGACGCCCTCGCTCTTCTCGCGGTCGTAGCCCAGGAATTCGCTCGCGCCGACGCGCTCCTTTATAGCGAAGTAGACCGTTTCGGTCGCAGTTTCGCCGCTGCCGGCCCAAGCCTTGCGGGCCTCGGCGCGTTGGCGCTCCATCGCCCTGTCGAAAGCCGCTTTGTCGACGCCGATCCCGCGCATGCGCAGCGCGTCCTCGGTGAGATCCAGCGGGAAGCCAAAGGTGTCGTAAAGCTTGAACGCCGTCTCGCCGGAGAGCTCCCCTCCAGGTGCGAGCTCCGACGTCTCCTCATCCAGTATGGCGAGACCGCGCGCGAGCGTCGTGCGGAAGCGCGTCTCCTCGGTGAGGAAAGTGTCCCGGATCAACGTCTCGGCGCGCTGCAGCTCGGGGTAGGCGTGGCCCATTTGCTCGACCAGTGACGGAACGAGGCGATGCATGAGCGGCTCGGCGGCTCCGAGCAATTGGGCGTGGCGCATGGCGCGACGCATAATGCGGCGCAGCACATAGCCCCGCCCTTCGTTCGAGGGGCTCACGCCGTCGGCAACGAGAAACGAGCAGGCGCGCAGATGATCGGCGATCACCCGATGACTGGCTGCCTCGGGTCCCCGATCCGAAACATGCGTAAGCTCGGCGACCACGCTCGTGAGCGTCCGGAAGAGATCGGTTTCGAAGACCGAGGTCACGCCTTGCAGTAGCGCGCCCATCCGCTCCAGCCCCATGCCGGTGTCGATCGAGGGCCGCGGCAGCGGCATGCGTTCGCCAGGCGTGACCTGCTCATATTGCATGAACACGAGGTTCCAGAACTCCAGGAACCTGTCCCCGTCCTCGTCCGGACTGCCAGGTGGTCCGCCGGCGACGCTTTCGCCTTGATCGAGGAATATTTCGGAGCATGGTCCGCAGGGGCCGATATCGCCCATGCTCCAAAAATTATCGTTGGTCGCGATGCGAATGATGCGCGCCTCGGGGAGACCGGCGATCTTCTTCCACAAATTGAAGGCGTCGTCGTCGTCGTGATAGACAGTAACGAGCAGCCGGTCCGTCGGGAGGCCGAATTCTCGGCAGACCAAGCCCCAGGCGAGCTCGATCGCGCCCTCCTTGAAATAATCCCCGAAGGAAAAATTGCCGAGCATCTCGAAGAACGTGAGATGCCGCGCCGTATAGCCTACGTTGTCTAGATCGTTGTGCTTGCCGCCGGCGCGCACACATTTCTGCGCGGAGACGGCCCGCGGCCGCCGGCGCTTCTCGACGCCAGTGAACACGTTCTTGAACTGCACCATGCCGGCGTTGGTGAACATCAAGGTCGGGTCGTTGTGCGGCACGAGCGAGGAGGACGGCGCGACCTCGTGGCCCTGGCGCGCGAAATAGTCGAGGAACGTCTGGCGGATCTGGTTGACGCCGGTCATAATCTCCTGCTCACTCTGGCTTCCTGTCGCTTTTTTCGGGATATGCCAGTCCGGGCGTGTTTCGGCAATGGTCGAAGGCCAAATTCCTGCCTGATTCGGGACGGGTCGGGGTTACGGGTCTTTAAAATTCCTTAAGCATTCGTATCTAATCTTCATGGCGCGCTGCGGGGGCGGGCGCCGACGGACGGGTTCCTCAAGGAACCGCCGAGGAGGTGACGATGGAAGCCAAAGACATGTCCGCGACGCGGGCGCCCCG
>Ga0187781_10001502_pt1 | contig 17621 bp, 15 predicted proteins | sample 0715_SJ02_MP02_2_FD_132447 | JGI IMG/M metagenome (GOLD analysis project Ga0187781, IMG submission 132447) | Tropical peat soil microbial communities from peatlands in Department of Meta, Colombia - 0715_SJ02_MP02_20_MG | ecosystem: Environmental > Terrestrial > Soil > Wetlands > Peat | place... | reverse complement strand
CGCAACGGCTTGGCGCTCTGGCGTGGGATTGTGCCAACCACCGGCTGCTTCGATGAGAGTGTCGGCGGACTTTGGTCCCCAAGTTCCCGGCTCGTATGGCAATGCGGCGTCGTGCTTCCGAAGAACAGGATCGACAACGGCCCATGCGGCTTCGACCGCATCTTGCCGGGTAAAAAGCGCACCGTCGCCGGCCATGGCATCACCGAGTAATCGCTCGTAGGTGGATTCCGCGTTGGCAGCATCTTCGCTTAAGTAAAGTTCGCGTTGATCTCCAACAAATCCCTTGCCGGGGTGCTTCACGCGCGCGGCAATCGCTATCGCCGACACCGGTTGGAGGCGAAATCGCACGTAGTTCGCGCGCCCGGCCAGGGGTTGGGAATCGTCGAACAGGGCTTGCGGCGGTGGTTGCAGTTGTACCAGCACTTCCATTGCCGTGCACGGAAGCAGCTTCCCCGCGCGCAAATACCATGGAACACCCGCCCAACGCCAGGAGTCGATAAACAAGCGCAGCGCGCAGAACGTCTCAACATCCGAGTCAGCTGCGACATCCTTCTCGCCGCGGTATCCAACGTACTGACCCCGTATCAAGTCCCTGGGTTCAAGCGGTCGCATCGCCCGAAAAACGCTCGCCTTGGCAGTGTGCACAGCCGCGTAACTCTGATAGGCCGGAGGTTCCATTGCGAGCAACGCGACAATTTGAAACATATGATTCTCTACCACATCGCGTAGACAACCTGCACTCTCATAAAACCCACCGCGCTCACCAACACCGAATCCTTCCGCGAGCGTTATTTGAACGCTGGCGATATGACTGCGGTTCCAGATTGGCTCAAGAAAGGAGTTGGCAAATCGAAAGTACAAGATATTCATGATCGCCTCCTTTCCTAAATAGTGATCGATACGAAAGATGGAAGACTCTGGGAATACGGAACGCGCAACTTTATCGAGCTCGCGTGCGGACGCCAGATCACGACCGAAAGGTTTTTCTACGATGAGGCGCGCATTTTTCGCCAAGCCAGCCGCACCCAAACCGCTGATCACCGTCGCAAACAACGATGGTGGTATCGCCAAGTAATAAGCGGGGCGTTGCGCTGTACCTAGCGCGACCCGCAGGCTTTGATATGTCCCCGAATCCCTGTAGTTCCCACTGACATATTGCACCCGGTGAATCAAGCGCTCAAAGGCACTTTCATCGTCGATTGGTGCACCGTGCTCCACGCCGGCACGAACTCGCCGATACAGCTCTTCTGTGGTCCATACCGATGACGCCACACCGATGACGGGAACGGTCAAGCTGCCACGTTTCACCATTTCGTAAAGCGCTGACAAAATCTTTTTGGCAACAAGATCACCCGTAAAACCGAAGATGACTAGCGCATCACAGTGGATCACGTCCGCTTCAAGGTCGGAAAGCTTTTGCAATTTCATTGCCAACTCTCCATGTTCGTATCGATGCGTTCTTCGGACTTGTGCGCAACGGTCAAAACATCCAACGGGCCAAACGAACTACAGAGGCTCGGCCTGTGGCGCCGATCGCTCGGTATCAAGCCCGCCGTGCACGCACACTCGACCTCGACCCCCTGAATCACACAATCGCACTAACGATGCTTCGGGCAAGAAACATTGCTTTGCCTTACTGCAACAATGACTCATGGTGCCACGTCCCGATCCTGTCGCCTGCCGGGTGCTTTCCGAACAAGTCTCTTACCTGAGGCCCCTAAATGCTCGTGAATGCGATCAAAGACACACTTTTCGTACCAGCGCTTGTTCCCCTGACCGGCGTCGACGACGCAAGACGTGGAAGGCTCTCGCTATCTTGACGATCTGACAGCCGAAAGTGGCGGCGAGGCGGCTCATGTAAGGCAAGTGCGGACAAAACCGAGCAAAAAATCGATCCTCGGTACCCGCTGCAAAATTGACTTTCGTGCAGCAGCGGCCTTGGCACGATCGCTAGCGGAGAGCGCAGGTCGGTGCTGTACCGTCGGATTCCTTTGGGCAAACCCGTTGACCCTTTCGTTTTTCTTTCCAATGATTTTTTGCATCCGCATTCGAACGCCCATAAGAAGCATCACGGCTAGTTGCCGCGAAAAAACCAGATTGACTGAATTTGTCCATGGTGTACTTCGTACACAGCAACGGTTTCAAACGGATTTTCTTCGACTCCCGAGATTCGTCGGTGATCGATGATCACTTCGCCAAGTACGATCCGATGAAGCAGTTCGGCATGCAGCTTAGCCAGATGAAAGCGCTCTACCGTGTAAAAACGCGCAATCGCTGCGCGGCCGACCATCGAGGGTTCAATTGTTGGCGGCCGAAAAATCCTGACGTGTTCTCCATAAACGGCAGAAAAGCGCACCAGATCCCGGCTGTTGTAGGCATCTAGCTGCTCCTGCACCACCGCTTCCGGGTTCGAGTACCGCACAATGGGGGACGCTGACATAGAGCCGTGCTTTCACCACCTCAGAGGAATCTTCCTGTCACAGTTGTTTCGTCGCCAACCAATGCGTTGACTCGATGCGCGGCGCCTTTTTCTTAACATCTAGCTTGGCGGTGCGCCGCTTTTCCCCATACAAACAACAGGGTCTCGCTTGAGCATCACGCAACCTGTTGACCCTTCGGTTTGGCGTTATTCCCATTTCCTGATGTCGGAAAATACTTGAGCTAGCTCTTTGTCAAATTGCTGGATTGGACAGGTCGCCGCAACCAATGCTCTTAAACAAACTGCTCCTGGCTTCTTCACCCAATGAATGCTTCCGGCACCTCGTTATGGCGGATCTTTGTCAATGTGACACACTTGCCTGCGAAGAATTCCCAAGCCTTGATCGAAATCGAAGCAGCTGCGTCGCATCATCTTTTTGCGAGCAACATCAAAATCTTGTGGCGACGTCGCTGACCGCGCGACAAAACTCTTAGCTGCCGCGTCCTTTGGGTGCTCGCAACAAAGCTCCCGTGAGGACCAAAAGGAACGAAGAGATACAAAGATCGCTCGCAGCTTGCGTCAATTAAGGTTCCTTCACCATCGTGTCTGCCTTCTTCCCCACAAGCCTCAGCACATCTAGCATCATCCGACACAGGCAAATCGTCGACTCTTGCTTTGTCGGGTGGCGGCAGTCACTCGAAGCGGAGGGCACACGACGAACTTGCATTTCGAATCCCGGCGGTCATATAGATCGGCTTAATCCGATGGCGATCGCGCCACGGCCGTGTTCTCGTGGGTCGATCTACATATTCTGGCGAACTCGATCTAACTATTTCAATTGCAAGCGCAGCCGATTCCATAACTTGCAATGCATGTGATGGCACCGCGGTTTTTCTAAGACCATGAATCGCGCGACAGTATTCACCGAAACACCGGTGTACTGTTCAAAGGCAAGACGCCAAGTTTTAAAAGCCCTTTTACCATGGTCTCTAAAGTCAGTCGTTGAGTTTCTATCGGTGACGGCTGGCTTTGCCTCAGAACCCGGCCGCAACCCTCGACGGTAAGTCCAACATGCTTCGGCATTCGGGAGGACTGATGTCGCAGAGCAACGAGGCATCGCTAACCCAGGGTGCGCCGGACGCCTCTTCGCTGGGGTTGCTTTTTGATCTGTTTAAGTTGCGAATCGGGCTCGCGATTGGTCTTGCGGCGCTCACGGGCATAGCCATTACCCCTGGTCAAGCACCGTCGATACTGCGAACCTTGCTTCTTGTTGCGGCCGTGACGCTAACGTCCGCCGCGGCTGGCGCCTTTAACCAGTACGTCGAACGCGACCTTGACGCACAAATGCGCCGAACACGTGGCCGCGTCTTCGTTACTGGCCGCTTTAGCACCGGACCCGAATGGCTGATCGCTATTGGCACCTTAGCCCTCACCGGGGTAGCAATAGCTGCGTTCGCGGGTAACGCCGCTTCAGCAATCTATACCTTCCTGGGAGCTTTCACTTACGCAGTTGTCTACACCTTATGGCTCAAGCGGCGCACCTGGTGGAACATCGTTGTTGGAGGACTTGCAGGTAGCTTCGCCGTTCTTGCTGGCGCCGCAGCAGTCGCGGCCACAAAATTGCCGGCGTTACCTTTGACGTTCGCCGTCATCTTGTTTCTATGGACGCCCCCGCATTTTTGGAGTCTTGCAATCGCTTACCGGGACGACTACGCAGCGGCAAGGGTGCCTATGTTGCCGGTCGTGGTCGGAAACGCACGCGCCGCGCGCGCCGTTTTCACTGGCACCGTACTTCTCGTAGCGGCGACTCTTGTGCCAATAATCTTCGGCATGGGTTGGCTGTATCTGACCAGCGCAATCTCCGGTGGCACTTATTTGCTAACTCGCGGCATGCAACTTGCGCGTAAGCCCGGTCGGCGCACAGCGATGGCGTGCTTTCGTGCCTCGCTTCTCCAACTCACGGTATTGCTCCTTGCGGCGATCGCCGACAGGGCATTACACAGGTAAACGCTGTGCCCGTACAGACTCAGCCCGAATACCAGCTGCGAGGCGCTTGCATCCCCTGGCGTCACCATAAGCACCATATGGATACGCAGTGCCTGCGTTCTCGGCTCGGCCGCTCGCCTGCTGTAAGAAGGGTTCGGTGCCGAATCGAGCGCTTGACCTGGCTTCGATTAGTAAAGGCACGTACGTTAAGCAACATTGCGCTTTCAAAGTTTGGAGACCAGGCTACGCATTGCAATTCGCTGAGCTTGGAAGCATCCGGCGCTATGAGGCGTACGACATCTCCTTGCATCGTAACGATCGGTTCGATGCGCTTCGGACAAAATCCGCGCTGGCTTGAGTTGCCGGTGCGCTGCTGTTTTGCGCAAACTCGTTCAACACAAAGATAACGCTACTGAGTCCCCCTTATGGCTCAGATTTTTCGGCCCAGATCCGTATTACTGCTCAAACTCATTGCCTGTTTGGTCCTGGTTCTGGGGTTCGCTCTTGTCTTAGTTTGGCGCGTCAGCATTGCTCAAGTTCCATCCATCGACGCACCGGTCGCCCAGTTGCCGCCGTTTAGCCATAAGCACCATGTCGGCGACGTTGGTTTGGATTGTCGTTTTTGTCATGCCTCAGTTGAAACCTCGGCCTTCGCTGGCATTCCGCCGACCTCCACTTGCATGACCTGTCACTCGCAGATATTCAAGGATCAAAAGATTCTGGCACCCGTATTCATTAGCTTTCGGCAAGAAAAGCCTCTGCATTGGATTCGTGTTCATAAATTGCCCGATTTCGTTTACTTCAATCACAGCATTCATGTCGCAAAAGGCGTTGGTTGCTCGACCTGCCATGGTCCTGTCGATCAAATGGCGCTGATCTGGAGAACCCAATCGCTGGAAATGGATTGGTGCCTCAATTGCCATCGGCATCCCGAGAATTTTGTGCGTCCAAGGGAACGGGTCTTTGACATGGATTGGCGGGCCCCCTTGGACCAGATCACGCGGGGAAAACAGTTGCTTGTTGATTATCACATTGACACAAGACGGCTGCTGGATTGTTCAAATTGTCATCGGTGAAAAGTGACAGCACTCTAAAAAAAATGAAGAACCCTCCTCTTTCGCAGCATTTTGTTTCCGATGAATCGGAGCTCAACGACCACGCAGAGATGTGGCGAAGTCTCGAAGAGCGTCTACCGGCGATGTCCTGCGCGCAGAGTTTTCATCGCCTGGTCTCACACATTGCTGAAACTCCTGCCCTCGATCGAAGGAACTTTCTGAAATTAATGGGTGCCTCGCTCGCTCTTGGCGGCGCAGCCGGCTGTTCCCGACCGCCGGAACACACGATTCTTCCGTACGTGCACGCGCCGGCGCAGCTTACGCCCGCGCAGCCGCTGTTTTTTGCCACCGCAGCCAATTTCGGGCAAACGTCCATTGGTCTGTTGGTTCAAAGCAATATGGGACGACCAACCAAAGTCGAAGGAAATCCGTATCACCCAGAGAGTCTGGGCGGCACAGACATTTTTTCGCAGGCTTGCGTGCTCGAGGTTTGGGACCCTGATCGGTCACAGACCTTTACGAACCGGGGACAAGCGAGCACCTGGGAGGGATTTTTGTCGGCGCTAGGCGAGAGAATGAACCGACTCACTGCTGCCGACGGTGCGGGGTTGTGTCTTTTGACCGAAGAAGTTCAATCACCGACGCTGCTTGGTCAAATTCAGACCTTCCTGGCACGCTTCCCTGCGGCACGTTGGCACCGATATCAACCGATTCACCGCGACCACATCTATAAGGGCAGCCAGTTAGCGTTCGGTGAACCGCTTCAACCACGCTATCACTTTGACCAGTGTCGCGTGGTTCTGAGCCTGGAGGCGGATTTTTTGGCGGGCCCTGGCGTGCGTCATGCTCGCGACTTCGTCGCCGGGCGGTTACTGCAAACCGATAGACCGGATCCAGGCCGACTCTATGTCGTGGAGGCGACGCCGACGCTGACAGGCGCGTACGCGGATCACCGTCTGGCCGTCCGGTCCTCGCGCATCGCTTCTGTTGCGCTCGCAATCGCGCGCGCTTTGGGGATGCCGATGGGTGCACAACCCCTTGGTTTATCCGCTTCCGCTTCGCGATGGATTGAGGTGTGTGCAAACGATTTACGCCAAAACCAAGGCCGGTCTTTGATTGTCGTCGGAGATGCGCAGCCGCCGGAAGTTCACGCTTTGGCACACGCCATGAATCAGTTGCTCGGAAGCCTGGGCACCGCGGTCTCCTACTCCGCTCCCGTCGGTACTGCGCCGATATCTCAGTCTGAGTCGCTGCGCGCGCTGACGTCGGCCATGGCCGCAGGGCGCGTCGATACGTTGTTCATTGTCGGTGGCAACCCGGTATACAACGCACCTGTGGATCTTGATTTTGGCCATCACCTCGGCGCGGTCGGTTTCTCGGCTCACTTGAGCCTTTATGACGATGAGACCTCGGCGCTATGTCACTGGCAACTTCCTCAGAAGCATTTTCTCGAGAGTTGGTCCGACGTCTGCGCGTTTGACGGCACCGTATCGGTGCAGCAACCCTTAATGGCGCCGCTGTATGGGGGGAAATCTGCGCACGAATTGCTAGCAGTCTTGCTCGGTCAAAGCGAAACAGAGGACTATCAGATCGTGCGCAAACACTGGCGCACCGCGCACTCGGGTGTCGACTTCGAGACTTTTTGGAACCGCGCTTTGCAGCGAGGGGTGATCGAGGGGACCGAACTGGAACAGAAACATGTTCGACCAATTACGGATTACTTAGCCAGGCTGAATGTACCGCAGCGTCCGGTAGACGATCAACAAATCGAACTCATCTTCGCACCCGATCCGACGATTTGGGACGGTCGCTATGCGAACAACGGTTGGCTGCAGGAGTTGCCCAAGCCGCTGACAAAACTCACATGGGACAACGCCGCGCTGGTAAGTCCTTCACTGGCTCAAAGGCTGGATCTGAAGAATGAGGATGTCGTTGAATTGCGTTACGGTGGACGCAGCGTAACCGCCCCCATTTGGATCATGCCCGGACATGCCGATCAAGCAGTAACCCTCACGCTAGGCTACGGTCGCACCCGGGCGGGCCATGTCGGCAGCGGCGCCGGTGTCAATGCCTACTTGCTGCGGCAATCCGACGCACCCTGGTTTGCATCCGGGTTGGAGATACGAAAAACTGGCAAGAAACACACCTTGGCAGTTACCCAGCACCACCACTCAATGGAAGGGCGTCGGCCGGTGCGATCAACATCGATTACGCAGTTCCGAATCGATCCTGGGGCGGTAACTCGCGATGATCCGCAGCCTGTCACGAGTTTGTACGACCCATTTAAGTACCCGGGTTACGCGTGGGCAATGAGCGTCAACCTCGACGCGTGTATCGGTTGCAGCGCCTGCACGATTGCTTGTCAGGCCGAAAACAACATTCCGATCGTTGGCAAGACCGAAGTTGCGCGCGGTCGCGAAATGCACTGGATCCGCGTTGACCGGTACTACAAGGGAGAAATTGATCGGCCTCGAACTTACTTTCAACCGGTGCCTTGTATGCACTGCGAGCGTGCACCCTGCGAAGCGGTCTGCCCGGTTGAAGCGACGGTGCACGATTCTGAAGGATTAAATCTGCAGGTTTACAACCGCTGTGTTGGGACCCGCTTTTGTTCGAATAACTGCCCCTACAAGGTTCGCCGTTTCAACTTTCTTCAGTATTCCGATCTGAGCGACGAGCATCTGAAAGCCCAACGCAACCCCGACGTGACGGTGCGAATGCGTGGAGTGATGGAAAAATGTACCTATTGCGTCCAACGCATTACCGGCGCGCGCATTGAGGCAGAAAAGGCCAATCGGCGTTTACGCGATGGGGAAGTGATCACCGCGTGCCAAGCGGTATGCCCAACTGGGGCGATCGTGTTCGGAGATCTCAATGATCCGGACAGTCGGATAAATAAAGTGAAGCGTTCCCCTCTCAGCTATGCATTACTCGCCGAGCTAAACACCCGCCCGCGCACGACCTATATGGCGAAATTGAGCAATCCCAACCCGGATCTCGAAGAGGTTCAGCTGACAAATTGGATTGAGTGATTAAAGCTATGTCGTCCATCCCAAGCGATGTGCTCTCCTCCGTGCCGTCGGCGTCACCGACCGTTGCTCCGATTTGGGCCCAACCTAGCGCCTTGTTGTTGCAGGGCGATCACTCATTGGGCACCATTTCAGACAAGCTCAGCGACATCGTGCTTCAGGGTCCCACCGGCCACTGGTGGACGGTCGCTTTCTCGCTAAGTTCAGCGTTCACGCTTCTTTTTTTTGGTTCGATCGCCTACCTCTTTTACAAGGGCGTCGGTATCTGGGGCCTGAACGAACCCGTCGTCTGGGCGTTTGACATCACCAACTACGTTTGGTGGATCGCGATCGCGATGTCCGGAACGTTCATTTCTGCCGCTTTGCATCTCACCCGACAAGCGTGGGGGGCGTCGATTAGTCGATTTGCGGAAGCCATGACGATCTTTGCTCTAACCATTGCCGGCATGTTTCCGATCATTCACCTTGGTCGGCCCTGGTTTTTTTATTGGCTGGCTCCCTACCCAAACGTCATGAGCCTTTGGCCCCAATGGCGCAGCCCACTGGTCTGGGATTTTTTTGCAATCTTGGCGTACTTGCTTCTTTCGCTCATGTTCTGGTACCTCGGTTTGCTGCCTGATCTTGCCACGCTGCGCGATCGCGCACGCAAGCGCTCGACGCAACTCTTTTACGGCATCCTTGCGCTCGGGTGGCGCGGCGAGGCTCGTCACTGGCACCGCCGAGGCTCTGCGCATCTGTTACTCGCGGGTCTGGCCGTCCCACTGGTCGTTTCTGTTCACAGTGTCGTCGGGTTGGACTTTGCGACTGGCAACACGCCGGGATGGCATTCGACGATCTTTCCGCCATTTTTTGTTGCCGGCGCAATGTTTTCCGGTTTTGCAATGGCGATGACCATCGCGGTACTTCTGCGCAAGGCGTTCGATCTGAACGATTTCATTACCGAGCGGCACCTGGACAATCTGGCCAAACTCATTTTGGCGATGGGACTGGTTGTCGCGTACAGCTATGTGATGGACATTTTCATGGCGTGGTACAGCGCAAATCCGTACGAAATTTACACAGCCCTAAATCGAATGCGCGGACCTTACGCACCGGTGTACTGGGCGCTCATCTTCTGTGTTGTCCTTATCCCGCAGGCGCTTTGGTCGCCGCGCGTTCGCCGCTCCCCTTGGCTGCTGCTATGGATCAGCATTGCGATCAACATCGGCATGTGGCTCGAACGCTTCATGCTAATTGTCACTAGCTTGCACAGGGATTTTCTCCCGTCGGCGTGGGGTATGTTTTATCCGACGATTTGGGACTGGGCCATTTTGTTCGGTTCGATTGGCTTTTTCGCTTGGCTCCTTTTGCTGTTTATCCGCGTTCTACCCTTGATATCGATGGCAGAAATGCGCGAGTTGTTGATGCATCAACAAGGATTTGCACATGAACAATAGCGGCCACTGGTATGGCCTAATCGCCCAGTTCCCGACACCGACGGCGCTGCTGCAAGCTGCGCGCGCTGCACGCGCCGAAGGTTACGTGTGCGTCGACGCATACTCCCCGATGCCCATCAAGGGTCTCGCGGGGGCTGTGGGCTTCGGAGGCGACCGCATTTCTTCGCTCGCACTAGTGGGTGGCATCATTGGTTGCGCTGGCACGTTCGCCTTGCAGTGGTACAGCGTTTCAGCGGCGTACCCGCTCAATGTCGGCGGGCGGACGCCCTTTTGGCCTGGTCTGGTGCCTGCGACTTTTGAGATGACCATTCTTGGCGCAGCGCTCGCAATCTTTTTTGGAATGCTTTTTGGGAATGGCCTGCCAAAACTCTACCACCCGGTTTTCAACTTGTCCGAATTTGCCTTGGCTTCTCGCGATGGCTTTTTCTTGTGCATTCAAGCCGTGGATCCACAGTTCGACGTGCAGGAAACGAGGCAGTTCCTTGAACGCTTAGGGCCGTTGAAAGTTACGGATGTGGCTGAAGCGGAGACACGGTGAGCAAATGATTTTTGCAAGCAGCTGGCGCGGCGACCTGCCTTCGACACCTCGGCATTGCTGTACGGGGTTTGAACGCGGCGCATTTGCGCATCTGAGAGCGCGATGAACCGCCTACATCTTCTTTCACTCCTTTTGCTACTGATGCCGTTGCTTAGTGGTTGCGAGAAAGCAATGCAAAATATGTACGAACAGCCCAAGTACAAGCCTCTCGCGCCGAGCCCCCTTTGGTCCGACGGTCGCTCATCACGCCCTCTCGAACCCGGTGTCGTCGCACACAGTGCCGGGGTTCTCGCAGCAACGTCCAGCGGGCGCAAAGAAGAGCAGCCGCTGCCGACTCCAACGGAAACGGTTCTTCCGCTCGACGATCGCGGTGCGTTGAGAGTCAACCCCACGACCAACCCTTCTTCCGAGGCGGCCCGACACATGCCGCTCCCAGTCACGATGGATGCCTTGCGCCGCGGGCAAAATCGCTTCGACATCTTTTGCGCGCCGTGTCACAGCGTAACTGGCGACGGTGACGGAATCGTCGTCCGCCGGGGCTTTCCGGTGCCGCAGTCGCTTCATACCCCGAAGCTACGAGGCGCATCGGACGCGCATTTATTTGACGTGATCACGTACGGTTACGGCGTGATGTATCCGTTCGAAGATCGCGTCACGAAACCGGATCGATGGGCGATAGTCGCCTACATACGAGCTCTACAGCTTAGCCACAATGCGCGGCTCGACGATCTTACCGTCGCTGAGCGTAGCGCCATTGAAGGCCAGCCGAAATGAATATGCAAAAGCTACCACTCATCTTCGGCTCGCTCGGACAAGGCGCCGCATCGATTGTCGGACTTTTTGCCGCCGCCCTGCTCGTTTTGCACACGTGGTACACCGGCCAGGCACTTATGCCTTCGTATCTCTTCGTTTGGCTTTTCCTGCTTGGGCTGTCTTTGGGCAGCATGGCGCTCCTTTTCGTTCACAACTTGACCGGGGGCGATTGGGCAGAGCAGGTTCGCCCAGTACTCGAGCCCCTCGTGAGTATGCTGCCCTATTGCGCACTGCTTGCAATACCGATGCTGGTGCGTCTGCCCGACCTGTATTCGTGGATGCGATCGGGCGAAATCGCACCGCTGGACGTTGAGCCAGCACAGACCTGGTATTTGAACCCCATCTTTTTCGGTATCCGTTGGGCGCTTTATTTCGCGATCTGGATCGTCTTCGGGTTTTTGCTGCAAAAGTGGTCGCCTTCCCGCAAAGTGGCTGCGCCCGCACCAGCAGCATCGTCAACGCGCGCGATCTCCGGTATCGGTTTGTTCCTGTTCTTGATTACGACAACCTTCTCTTCCATCGATTGGACCATGTCGCTGACACCGCAGTGGGTTTCCACGGAGTTTGGTCTGTTAACCGGAACCGGCCAATGCCTGTCAGCGCTGTCCTTTGCAATCACCGCCACGATCTGGTTCGCGCCAAATGCTAATCGGAATTTGCCCGCGCGCTTCCACGATCTTGGCAATTTGTTACTTGCTTTGGTGCTCATTTGGTCCTACCTCGCTTTTATGCAATTCATCATCATTTGGATCGAGGACCTGCCAAACGACATTTCCTGGTACCTGCCGCGGACCCGGGGCAATTGGGGCGGCGTGGCTTTGTTCCTCGCCTGCATTCACTTTGCTGTGCCGTTTTTGCTTTTGCTCCTGCGCGGTATCAAGCGAACTCCGCAGGCACTTCAGTCACTCGCAGCGCTGCTACTTTTTGCCTCACTGACCGATGCGTTTTGGCTCGTCATTCCCGCTTTCCGTCCCCAAAGGTTCGAGCTGCAATGGAACGATCTGCTTGCCTTGCTCGCCATTGGCGGGGTTTGGCTTGGCTTGTTCCTAAGAATAGCGCGACGCTCGGCTCTCAATGCCATTTCAGTTCAAATGGGCGATACGACGACTCATCATGCATGAAGCTTCTCCCATCGTCACGCAACCCGGCCACGAATCGTCGGTCTTCGGAACGTCGCGCATCTTCGTCTTCTCAGCCGCTTTGGCCGTGCTGATCATCCTGACCGCCTTGATCGCAATCGTCCTTGTGGGTGGCTTTCGATTGCCACGACCCCCCGCTGCGCAATCGTCGCAGTCCGGGCAAGGTCAACTCCCTGAAGTGCCCCGGCTGCAAAACGAACCGGCAAGCGATCTTCGCACCTACCGACAAGAAAAGGAGGCACTGCTACAACAATACCGCTGGATAGACCGGAGCACGGGGCGCGTGCAGATTCCAATCGACCGCGCCATGCAATTGACCGTTGAACGCGACTTGGCACGAGGCGTGCCTTCGGCGTCGGCAAAGGCCGCGCCATGAAGAAACTTTTGCTGTTCACTCTTTTGATGGCCGTTTCACTCTGCTCGCCATGCGCCGCCCTCGCGCCGGACTCTGTTAGCCTCATTGCGTCGGGCGTCAATTTCGATCCGCAAATAGACCATGCGGTTTCGCCGAAGCTCGAATTTCGCGACGAGACCAACAAGACTGTGACGCTGGGCGATTACTTCCGAGACCAACCCGTAGTGTTGGTGTTTACATACTATGGCTGCTCAAATCTGTGCCCAACCATGATTTCAAATCTGGTGGCGCGTCTCGACGCGCATGCGGTCAACGATTCTTCCCGGCCCGAGGTAATCGTTCTTAGCGTTAACCCGGACGACTCTGCGTCTTTGGCGGCACAAAAAAAGCTGGCCTACCTTGGAGCTCGAGATGTCGCTACCGATCAATGGCACTTTCTTATCGGCGATCCGTCTTCAATAGGCCAGATTGCTCATGAGGTGGGGCTTCGCTACGTTTACGATGGCGCCTCTCACCAGTACGCGCATCCTGCAGGTATCGTGCTACTCACGCCGCAGGGCAAAATTTCCAGCTACTTGTTTGGGTTCGATTTCACTTCCGCGCAATTGGCTCGCGAGCTTAGCGACGCCGCCGCCCGCCGGACTTCGTCTCGCCTGGAGCGCGTGCTCCTCGTTTGTTTTCACTATGGCCCGCTGACCGGCGCGCACAGCGCAACGATCCTTGCCGTTCTGCAGGTGCTGTCAGCGGCGACATTGCTGGCAATCTCCGTCTTCGGCGTCATTCGCTTAACGCGCAAACACCGAAGTGGGGCGACGGCCTCGTAATGTGGTGTCGATGATCATGAATCACGTCGAATTCTTCCCCGCCGCCGCTTCCACCATAGCAGGAACCATCGACAACATTTACTTCGTTTGGCTTGCTCTTTCCGCGGTGATCGCCATTGCGATTGCGGTGCTCGTCGTTATTTTTGCTATCAGGTATCGCCGCACCTCTACGGCGGACCGTACGGTCGCCGTCGGTGCTCGTTACGAGCACACAATGCACAGGATAGAGGTCACATGGACACTGGTTCCTTTGATCATCTTTCTCGCAATGTTTCTATGGAGCGCGAATGCCTACTATGAAAGCGCGACCGTTCCTCACGATGCGATTTCTGTCTACGTCGTGGGCAAGCAGTGGATGTGGCACATCGAGCATCGCGGTGGACAACGTGAGATCGGCGAATTGCATATTCCTGTTGGTCGCACCATCGCGCTGGTAATGACGTCGCAAGACGTCATCCACAGCTTCTCCATTCCCGGTTTTCGCGTCAAGCAGGACGTCTTACCGGGCCGCTACACCACGCTGTGGTTCAAGGCGACTCGCACGGGCGACTTTCGTTGGTTTTGCACACAGTACTGTGGTACGGCCCACTCTCTAATGATAGGACGCGTTTTCGTGATGGAGCCGGGCGACTTTGATCGCTGGCTCGCCGTATCTGATACCGAAGGTTCCATGGCGGCTAAGGGGGCAAGGCGCTTTCGCCAGTTCGGGTGCAGTGGCTGTCACGGTCCGAGCGCAAACGTGCACGCTCCGCGACTCGAAGGATTGTTCGGCAAACCGGTTCAGCTGAAAGACGGACGCACCGTGATTGCCGACGAACGCTTCATTCGAGATTCCGTTTTCCTGCCCAACAAGGACGTTCCTGCAAACTATGAACCGATCATGCCGTCGTTTCGCGGCCAAATCGACGAAGAGCAAATGCTGGAGATTATCGAGTACCTGAAGTCTATTGAGAGCGCGCCGCAAGGAGTCCAGCGATGAGCAGCATCTCTGTCGCACAACACGAAAACTATCTCACAGCAGATTTTCGTTTGTGGTCCTGGCTGACCACGTTGGATCACAAGCGCATTGCGGTCCTCTACACGGTATCCATCACCTTGCTCTTTTTCGTCGGCGGGGCCGCGGCGGCCTTGATCCGACTAAACCTTTTGACCCCGTATTCGGAATTGGTCAGCATCGAGACGTACAACAAGCTGTTTACGATGCACGGCGTCATCATGGTCTGGTTTTTTCTGATCCCCTCAATACCGACTACCCTCGGCAATTTCCTTGTGCCGCTAATGATCGGCGCCCGGGACCTCGCGTTTCCTCGCCTGAATCTCCTGAGTTGGTACCTGTATGTGATCGGTGCCTTGTTCGCGATCGAATCGCTTATCGCTGGCGGTGTTGACACCGGGTGGACCTTTTACACGCCTTTTTCCACGATGTTCTCCAACACGCACGTTTTTGCCGCCGTGGCCGGGGTCTTTATCGCGGGATTCTCTTCTATTCTGACCGGCCTTAATTTCATCGTCACCATTCACGAGATGCGCGCACCCGGGCTTAGTTGGTTTCGACTGCCCCTTTTCATCTGGGCCATGTACGCCACAAGCCTAATTCTCGTTCTCGCGACCCCCGTACTTGCGATGACGCTAGTGCTTATCGCCGTAGAACACTTCTTTAGGATTGGCGTTTTCGACCCCGCCTTGGGTGGCGATCCGCTTTTGTTTCAGCATCTGTTCTGGTTTTATTCGCACCCGGCCGTTTACATCATGATTGTGCCCGCGATGGGGGTTGCGAGCGAGATTATTGGCTGCTTCGCACGCAATCGCATTTTTGGGTATCGCTTCATGGCATATGCGATGCTGGCCATTGCGGCGTTCGGCTTTGTCGTGTGGGGTCACCATATGTTTGTCAGCGGCCAATCGGCCTATGCCGGCACCGTATTTTCCTTGTTGACCTTTCTTGTGTCCGTGCCCTCCGCCATCAAAGTATTCAACTGGACTGCCACGTTGTACAAGGGACGCATTTCGTTCGAAGCCCCCATGCTTTATGCGCTCGGGTTCGTCGGTCTTTTTACCATCGGCGGGCTCACTGGACTGTTTCTCGCTTCACTTGGACTTGACGTCCAATTGCACGACACGTATTTCGTGGTAGCGCACTTTCATTACATTATGGTCGGCGGCGCGGTCATGGCTTTCTTTGGAGGGATCCACTTTTGGTGGCCAAAGGTAACTGGCCGAATGTATTCCGATGCGTGGGCACGGTTCGCGGCGATCGTTACTTTCGTAGGCTTTAACCTGACCTTCTTTCCGCAGTTCATTGTTGGCTATCTGGGTATGCCACGACGATACCCAGAATACCCGCCTGAGTTCCAGCTTTGGAACGTTCTCTCGTCTACGGGCGCCGTGATCTTGGCGCTTGGCTATGCCTTGCCGCTCTTTTACCTGTTCCGGTCGCTTCGCGACGGACCTGCCGCCCCGTCGAACCCGTGGAACGCAAAGGGATTAGAGTGGCAGACTTCCTCTCCGCCGCTTCCAGAAAATTTTCTGCGGACACCGGTCGTCACTGAAGAACCCTATTCCTACTCGTCAGACGGACCCTCGCATGGCTAGCACGGTTGTTTCTACTGCGCCGCAGTTTGATGACGCCGCGCAGCAGCGCGACGCCTCAAATTTGGGAATCTGGATTTTTCTAGCGACAGAGGTTCTGTTTTTCGGTGTGTTGTTCGCCGCCTACACGATCACGCGTACCCAACATCCGGCAGCGTTTGCCGCAGGAAGTCGGTTGACCGATCTAACCTTGGCAACCATCAATACGGCTTTGCTACTGACAAGCAGTCTGACCATGGCATTGGGGGTCCACGCGGCCCAATCGGGAGCGCGCCGAGCGACCGTCGGTTGGCTGTCTCTCACCGTGGCACTTGGCATCCTCTTTCTTGCGATTAAAGGACTCGAATACCATGCCGACTACGTCGAAAATCTGGTTCCCGCACTGAACTTCTCCTACGCCGGTGCGCAAGCAAGCCAGGTGGAACTTTTCTTTTATCTTTATTTTGTCATCACGGGAATTCACGCGCTGCATGTGTTTATCGGTGTTGTAGTGATATCGGTAGTAGCCTACATGGCATCGAAGAACACATTCGGCCCCGAGTACTTCACCCCGGTTGACCTGACCGGTCTGTACTGGCACCTCGTCGACATCATTTGGATATTTGTCTATCCGCTGCTTTATCTTGTGTCGCGATCATGAAGCAATTTTCCCTCGCTCCGATAAGAACGTATTTCGTTTCCTGGTGCATATTGCTGGCGCTGCTGCTGCTAACGCTTGGCAGCGCATTTATCTCTCTGGGTTGGTTCAATACGGCAATCAACCTCACGATTTCTGTAACCCAGGCCGCGATCGTATTGTTGTTTTCCATGCATTTGCGCTCCGCGCACCCGACGTTGCGGATTGCCGCTACGATTGGTTTTTTTGGTATTGCGATACTTATTGCTTTGTCCCTGTCCGACGTTTTAACGAGATAAGACGAGCGGGCGATATTTCCGGGCTAATCGGACCAACGGTACTTCGCCGCCGATACGCCGTGACCGTACTTGCACGACGCAAGGGGTGCACCAAACGCTCGCTTGGCCCGAACCCCAGCCGAGGCTTCCGCGCATCCACGGTTTGCGCTGCTTGTTAACGCCATGGAAAAGCCACTTCGAATCGGAATTTGCATGCCAAGGAGGCCGTAAGCGAGTAAATAGATGCCCGCGATCGTCCTTCAAATCGCGGCCAACCGGCCTCCCGACATTGCCACTTTCGAGCAAACCAGCCAAGCGGTCAGCAGTCGCGGATCGTTCAATGTGCCTTGCCGGGTGCGCGTTATCAGGCCTTCGCAACCCGCGCTATGGCAATTCCTTTGACTCGGAACCGCTCGGCAGTGTCCTGCAATTCAGGCCTGCGATCGCTTGCACCAAACACTGGCCAGCCAGGGTTGTTGCTCGCGGGGCAATCCAGCGGGACGATAGTAATGCTCAAGTTCCACAAACCCCGCCTCGGTGAGAT
>Ga0187781_10001501_pt1 | contig 17624 bp, 16 predicted proteins | sample 0715_SJ02_MP02_2_FD_132447 | JGI IMG/M metagenome (GOLD analysis project Ga0187781, IMG submission 132447) | Tropical peat soil microbial communities from peatlands in Department of Meta, Colombia - 0715_SJ02_MP02_20_MG | ecosystem: Environmental > Terrestrial > Soil > Wetlands > Peat | place... | reverse complement strand
GTTCGCGGCGCCTTCCTGAGTCCCTCCGACAAGGTGTACGCCGACGTGCCGGGCGCGCTCGGGCAGCTCTCCGAAGACGAAATGCCGAACCGGCTGGGCCTGGCGCGCTGGCTGGTGGACGACAGCAATCCGCTGACTGCCCGCGTCACAGTGAATCGCTTCTGGGAAACGCTGTTCGGCCACGGCATCGTGGAAACCAGCGAAGACTTCGGCAGCCAGGGCGATCCACCTACGCATCCCGAGCTGCTTGACTGGCTGGCGACGGAGTTCATGAGCGACGGCTGGGACATGAAAAGGATCCTGCGGCTGATGGTGACGTCGGCCACGTATCGCCAGTTGTCGCGCATCACGCCGGAGCTCGAAGAGCGCGACCCCTACAACAAATTGCTGGCGCGCGGCCCGCGTTTCCGCGTGGAGGCCGAAACGGTGCGCGACATCGCGCTCGAAGCGAGCGGGCTGCTGAGTCCCAAGATCGGCGGCCCCAGCGTTTTTCCCTATCAGCCGGAGGGCGTCTGGGACCTGGTCTATAACGACGACAAGTGGGTGATGAGCAAGGGCGAGGACCGCTACCGGCGCGGGATTTACACTTTCGTGCGGCGCTCGGCGCCCTATCCCAGCATGGTCACGTTTGACGCGCCCAGCCGCGAGTTCTGCGTGGTGCGCCGTGTCAGGACCAACACCCCCCTGCAGGCGCTGACCACGCTCAATGACCCCGCGTTCTTCGAAGCCGCGCAGGCGCTGGGTCGCCACATGATGGAAGACGCCGGTTCCAGCGTCAGCGCAGATGCGCGCTCCGGCCTTCCCGGCAGTGAGCTAGCCTCCAGCCGCAGGTCACAGCGCGGGCCGCACGCCGGCAGCGAATCGGGCGCCGATGCCGATTCGTCGTCAATCGACGCCCGCGTCATCTACGGATTCCGGCGCTGCACCTCGCGCGAGCCGACTCAGCAGGAAGTCAGCCGCATTCGGGATTTCTACAACCTCGAGCTTGCCCGGTTCCAGAAGGACCCCGCCGCCGCCACCAAGGTGATAAAGGGATACGAGAAGGCGTCGCTCGACCCTGGGGAGCAGGCCGCATGGACCATGGTTGCGAACGTGATGCTGAATCTGGATGAGACCATCACGAAAGAGTGAGCTAAGCTGTGGTCAACGCCCCAAGCGACAGCATCTGAGGTGATTCGTGCGACAGGTAAAGATCGTGGTCGAAAGGCATCCCGACGGTAACGTCGCTTACCCGCTGGGGATGAAAGGCGTGGTAGTCGGTGAGGGCGACTCCTGCGAAGAAGCCTTGGCCGATGCGACTTCGGCCATACGCTTCCACATGGAGACCTTCGGCGCCGACGTGCTCGATGCCGATCCCCCGGTTCTGGAGGCGTTCGTCGCCGAAGCGTTGGTCGAGCGCTGATGTCCAAGTTCCCGGTCGATGCTTCCAAGCAACGTGTCATTCGGGCCTTGGAACGGCTCGGGTTTCGTCTTGTGCGCGAGAAGGAGCACATTTCCATGGCGAGGGAAAACCCAAGGTGGATCCAATGGAAGCGCTGAGATACGAGTAGCCACCCCATCGAGAATGGCCGCTGCCCCCGGGCGGCGTCCGGCAAAACAAATTTCCCCGCACGTGTCGATCCCGCCTGATTACATTCGTCGTCACAGTGAAGGTGAAAGAACTCAGCTGGACCGGTCATTGCAGATCGGTATCCAACACTAGGAGAGAATTTCATGCGATTCATGATGATCGTCAAAGGCAACCAGGACACCGAAGCCGGCGTGATGCCGAGTAACGAGCTGCACTCCAGGATGGTGAAGTATAACGAGGAGCTGATGAAGGCCGGCGTGCTGCTCGATCTGGGAGGCCTGAAGCCGTCTTCCCAAGGCGCGCGCGTCAAGTTCTCGAAAGGCGAGCGCACCGTGGTCGACGGCCCGTTCACCGAATCCAAGGAACTCATTGGCGGATTCTGGATCATCCAGGTGAAGTCCCGCGAGGAGGCGATCGAGTGGGCGAAGCGCGCGCCCTGCCCGCACGGCGAGGGCAACGATGCGGAGATCGAGATCCGCCAGTTCTACGAGTTGGAGGATTTCACCCCCGTCGAGGCGATCGATCGCGCACGCGAACTCCGCAACGATCAGTCGTACGAGGCTCCGGCAGGCGAGCGGGCCCAGGGCGCCAGGTCGTAGCGTGCTGTGGCGGGGGCGTCCTCGCCCGTGATCTGCGCGCCAGCGACAGGCGCGCTACAGCACACACTAGACGCTGGTAATCTGGAAGCGTGGCCGAGCCGACTTCTGACATTCATCGCACTATCGACGCCGTCTGGCGGATCGAGTCGCCGAAACTCATCGCCAGCCTCGCCCGCATGGTGCACGACGTGGGGCTGGCGGAAGATCTCGCGCAGGACGCTTTGGTCGCGGCCCTCGAGCGGTGGCCCTCCGAGGGCGTTCCCGACAATCCCAGCGCCTGGCTGATGACCGCGGCGAAGCATCGCGGCATCGACCTGTTGCGCCGCCAGACGCTGCTCGAGCGCAAGCATGAGGAGCTTGGCCGCGACGCCACAATGCGGCAAGAGCAGGCCGTGAGCGATCTCGACCAGGCGCTCGACGACGACGTTGGCGACGATCTGCTGCGCCTCATCTTCACAGCCTGTCATCCCGTGCTACCCGCCGAGTCTCGCGTGGCCCTTACGCTGCGGCTGCTCGGCGGACTCACCACCGGCGAGATTGCTCGCGCCTTTCTGGTTCCGGAGCCGACCCTGGCCCAGCGGATTGTGCGCGCCAAGCGAACACTAGCCGAGGCGTGCATTCCCTTCGAAGTCCCGCGAGGACTCGATCGCGCCGCGCGATTGTCGTCGGTGCTCGAAGTCATCTATCTCATCTTCAACGAAGGCTACACGGCGACCGCCGGCGAGGACTGGACGCGGCCCGGACTGTGCGAGGAGGCGCTCCGTCTGGGCCGCGTTTTGGCGGAACTCGCCCCGAACGAGTCGGAGGTTCACGGACTGGTCGCGCTGATGGAGATCCAGGCGTCGCGCCTGAAGGCACGGTCGGGCTCCTCTGGAGAGCCGATTCTCCTTCGCGATCAGAACCGGATGCTCTGGGACCAGCTCCTGATCCGCCGCGGCCTGGCGGCGCTCGCGAAAGCAGAGAGGCTCGGACGAACGTCCGGATTCTACACGCTCCAGGCTGCCATCGCCGCGTGCCACGCACGCGCTCACACACCGGACCAGACGGACTGGCCGCGTATCGCCGCGCTTTACGGCGCGCTCGCGCGCGTCTCGCCGTCGCCGGTGGTGGAGCTGAATCGCGCCGTCGCGGTGGCCATGGCATCCGGTCCGGCAGCCGGACTCGAGATCGTGGATACGCTGGCCAGCGAACCTTCACTCAAGGACTACCATCTGCTGCCGAGCGTGCGCGGCGATCTTCTGGCGAAGCTCGGACGCCATAGCGAGGCTCGCGCGGAATTCGAGCGCGCCGCTTCGCTTGCGCGCAACGCACGCGAGCGCGAATTACTTCTCGATCGCGCGCGGGCGTGCGTCGCGTGATAGTCCGACCTTAAGTGGTGCCTCAGTTTGCGGTGCAGCCATTGGCGGCGCTGTACCCATCAGCAGGCTGGGAAGCCTGCACCACAAGCGATCAACTTTGGATTGACCCAAACGGAACCTGTGCGGTTAAAATGACTGCTGCCCCTTTGAGGGGTTACTGAGGAGAACCCATGCTTACTCGACGCCATTTCATTGAAAAAGCCGCTCGGGGGATCTGTGGCGGTGCGGCTGTGATGGCGTCGAAATCGTGGGCAGCGGGTCAACTGGCGTGGCCGAAGCCCATCGGCCTCGAAATCTACACGGTCCGTGACGAGTACGCCAAGGATCCAGCGGGCACGCTGAAGAAGGTCGGCGAGATCGGCTATCGCGAAGTCGAAATCTCCACCGATATTCCGGCGGAGACGCTCAAGGGCTACCTGCGGGCGGCGAATCTCACCGCGCCCAGCACCTACCCCGACGCTCCCAAGGACACAGACGAGTGGAAGAAAACGCTCGACCACGTTCACCCTTACGGCTTCCGCTACATCGTGGTCGGCGACAACCCCGTGATGGACGCGGATGCGTGGAAGCGTCGCGCCGACCTCTTCAACGAATGCGGAAAACTCGCGCAGGCCGCCGGACTACAGTTCTGCTATCACGCTCACTTCCACGAGTTCGCGCCGCTCGGCTCGACCACCGGCTACGACATCATGGCCAAGAACTGCGACCCCAAGCTGCTGAAGTTCGAAATGGACTGCTTCTGGGCTACGTACGCGGGCCAGGATCCGGTGAAGTACTTCGAGAAATATCCCGGACGATTTCCGCTGCTCCACATCAAGGATTTCAAATCAGGATTCCCCACGAGTACCTCCAGCTTCCCCTACGATAAGGCAAACAACCCGTTCGCGCCTGCCGGCAAGGGCCGTATCGACTGGGCGCGAATCTTCGCGCACGCGCCCCAGGCCGGAGTGCGCCACATCTTCGTCGAGCAGGACATCTGCGACACCGATCCCTTCGATGCCGCTCAGACGAGCTTCAATTATCTGAAAGATCTCAGGCTGGCGTGAGGAATGCTCTGCGGATCTCTCGCGCACACCGCAGCGGTGAAGAATACTATTCGAACTCGGAGCAGGACATAAAGTACCCGCAACGCGGGCAGATCATCTTGCAGCGGCGGGACTCCAGCCGCGCCGAGCAAACGGGACAAAACTGAACCGGGAGCTCTTGCGCCGCGCTCTTGTCCGAAGTTTCCGCAGACTGGGAATCGAGCGCGTTGGGCGCCTGCTGTTTGCTCATGGCTCTCTCCAGAGCCGAATCCGCCCGGCGATCAAGGCTGATCAGGCGTAGTGCTCGCGCAGATATTCCGCAATCGCCTGGTAGGCTCGCTTTAACGTTCCCTCATCCGGCAGGAAGACAATGCGGAAGTGACGCGTGCCCGGCGCCTGACCGAAGCCGCTGCCATGCACCAGCAGCACATGCTTCTCGCGCAGCAGGCCGCGCACGAACTGCTCGTCGGCTTCGGGAATGTCGAGGCGCGGAAAGGCGTAGAAAGCGCCCTGCGGCGCCACGCAACTCAGGCGCGGCGTCGAATTCGCAAACTCCACCGTGAGATCGCGCCGGCGGCGCAGCTTGTTCAATACCTCGGGCAGATGGTCCTGCGGACCCTCGAGCGCCGGACGGATGGCGTACTGCTCGGGATGATTGGCGCTCAGGCGGCTGCGCAAGAGCTTCCCGATTCCCTCGATGTAAGGAGCCAGCGCCGCGCGGTCGCCGCTCACGATCGCCCATCCCACACGCCAGCCGGGCGCGAGGTAAGCCTTCGAAAGCCCGCCAAAGGTGACGACTGGCAGGTCCGGCGCGAGCGATGCCAGCGACACATGCTCGCCTTCGAAGGTCAACTTGTCATAAATCTCGTCGGCGAAGACCACCAGGTTGTGGCGGCGGGCGAGGTCGGCCAGCGCTTCGAGCGTCTTCCGCGAATAGATGTTGCCGGTCGGATTATTGGGGTTGATCACCACCAGAGCGCGCGTGCGCGGCGTGATTCGCCGGGCGATGTCTTCAAGGTCCGGCTCCCAGCCCGCCGATTCGTCGAGCGCGTACGCGTTCAGTTCTGCGCCGAGTTTGGCGAGCACCGCCCAGTAGAGCGGATATTCCGGGCATGGCGTCAGGATGTTCTCGCCGGGATTCACCAGCGCCGCAAAGCACAGGTCCACTGCCTCGCTAACGCCCTGGGTGACGAACACGCTCTGCACGTTCGCGATTCCCTTGCGGTGGGCCTCTCCGCGAATCGCTTCCAGCGCTTCGGGCACGCCCATCGAGGGCGCGTAGCCGCCGAACCCGTCGCGCATCGCCTTGGCCACGGCGTCGATGAGCGTCGGCGGAGTGGCGAAGTCAAACTGCAGAGGATCGCCGATGTTCAGCGGCAGAATCGTGTGTCCCTGGCGCGCGACTTCTTCGGCAAGCACGGCCACGTCGCGGATGGCGTAACGCACGTGCTCGAGACGCGCGGCGGGAGTGATCTCACGAACTGGAGTTGCTATTGTGCCCATGGCTTCGTTCTAGCAGAAAGGGTGCGACGGGTCAATTCGGAGGGCCCGGTTCTTGGGGCCGTCTCCGATGGCTCGCACGTCAGTATCGGCCGCGAGAATGCCGCTCTCTTATCGCTCTGGCGATGCCCTCATCCATTTCCTTGAGCGTCTTGGGTCTGCCTTGGTACTTCAGGCATCCTTCGACCTGGTCGAATGTGGTCGGCGCGAATGGCTTGACGTGCCTGAGCAGGACGCCTTCAGGAACTTCTTCCACCACGAGTTTGGTACCGGGGCGCCAATGTCGAGCGTCTCGGATAGACTTGGGAAGCACAATCTGGCCCTTTGACGACAGCTTCGTAATCTGCATGAGATCCTCGCCGGGGTAAAACTCAGTAAGATCATTCCAACACGGAAAGTTCGGGCGTGCAACTGCCAAGTCAACGGCTACAATCCCGGCAGCACGTAGAAGAACACGCCCAGAATCGCATAAACGCCGATCAGCATGAGGCCCTCGAGCCAATTGGTCTCGCCGTCCATCGCCACCACGACCACCGCGCCGACCGAAAAGATGACGGCGGCGATTTCGAGCGGGTGAAAGACCAGCGACATCGGCGCGCCAAGAAACGGGGAAAGCACCACCAGCAGCGGCGCCACGAAAAGCGCGATCTGTGCGCTGCTTCCGACGGCGATGTGCAGCGCGAGGTCCATGCGTCCGGCGCGCGCGGCCAGAATAGCGGTGGAGTGCTCGGCGGCGTTGCCGACCGTGGCCACCACCACCAAGCCGACAAAGAGTCGGGTCCATCCGAGCGACGTCGTCACGGCATTAATCTGGCCGATCAGAAGCTCGCTCGCAATCGCCACGAGAAGAGCCGACACCAGGAGCAAACCCAGCGCTGCGCCACGGCCAAGCGTTGGCCGCTCGTGCGCCTCGCCGCGAAACAAGCTGCGATGAGTCCGCAGGATGAATACCAGGCTGGCGGCATAGCCGGCCAGCAGAACGCCGGATACCCAAAAGCTAAGATTTTCGATGCGCGGTCCGCTCGGCTGCAGTGATCCCGACACCAGGAGTTGAAACAGCGCCGGCATCACCAATCCGACTACGGCCAGAAACAGCATGGACGCGTTCGCCCCCACCGCGACGGCGCTAAAACTGAGCTTCTGGCGACCGAGTCCGCCGAGGAACGCCGCGAGGCCGAAAACCAGCAACAGATTGCCAATGATGCTGCCGGTGATCGAGGCCTTGACGACTTCCACCTCGCCTCGCGAGAGCGCCAGCACACCGATGATGAGTTCGGTGAGATTGCCCAGCGTCGCATTGAGCAGGCCGCCGGCCGCGGGTCCGACGTGCACTGCCAGTTCTTCAGTAGCATGTCCGAGCAGACCGGCGAGCGGAACAAGGGCAAGCGCTGACAGAGCAAAGGTGAACAGCGGATGACCGCCGAGCAGGTCGAGGACTAGCGCCGCGGCGACCAGCGGTAACGTAACCTGCCGCCAGCCCGCAAAGCGCCGGATCTCGCCCAATACCGAGTTCGCGGATGTCATGGACTTCCGGCCGTTCAGTGGAACAGCGGCGAGTTCTTCAACCCAAAACGCGGACGATCAAGCGTGCCGGCAAGTGTGAAGAGCACGTTGATTTTGCCGTCGGCAGACACTTTGGAACCGAGCAAGCCCGCAACGATTCCCTCAAATCCATTCTTCCGCGCGTCCATCTTGCTCACGCCCTGATAATCCAAACGCCCTTCGCCCGCAAGCGCCAGCGCGCCCGACGCGTCGATGTCCATGCCATTGCCCAGGATCGTGATCTGCCGGCTGCGAATTTCCCCGCCGCCGATTTCGAGATCGGCGGTGATCGACTGAAACGAGGAGGGTCCTCCGGCCTCTGGGCGCGTCTTGAGAAGGTTCTTCATCAGGTCCATCAGGTTACGATTCAACTGCAGCGTGGGCAGTGTGCCGTTGCGCACGGCTATCTGTCCCTGACCTTCTTTGTTGGCGAGCGGATCCGAGGACGGCAAATTCAAACCGTCAAGCCGAAGCTGACCCTCAAGCGTCCCGGTAATCTTGCCGCTGGCGCCGGGAAAGGGCGCTAGCAGGCGCGCCAGGTCAATATTAGCGAGCGCAATCTGGGCCGCGTAGCTTGCGGGTTGCGCCGCGGAGTTCCAGGTGAGATCTCCGGTCACGCGTCCGCCGGCAAAGTCCATGCTGAACTGGCGTAGCATCACGCCGCCCGAGCGCAACTCGATCCCGGATTTGAGGTCTGCGGCTTGAGCAGCATCGAAGCGCGCCGATTTGGCTGTGAACGTTCCATGCGCTGCGACTGGTCCTGGCGGAGGAGGAACGCCAGCGCCGGCATCCGCATCGAACAGCGCCGGACGGAACCACGCCCGTGAGCCAGTATCCGGTCCCGGGCGTGAAATCAGCCGCGGCATGACCCTGTTCTGAAAGCGCAGCTTCGCGGGCATCAAGTTCAAGCCAAGAGCCGCAGGATCCACGCTTTCAAGTTCGACGGTAACTTCATCCGCCTCGAACGAGGCGGGCTCAACCACCCCAGAGGGCGCGGCGTTTGATAGGGTCACGCGGCCATGCTCGAACACCACTCGCGCAATGCGGTGCGGTGCGGCGGGCTGCGGGGCCCAGGCTGCCCGGCGGGCCGTCGCCGAGCGAACAGGGGCACGCGCCGGACCTTCGGTATTCCAGCGGCCGTCGCCGGTCGAGAGCAGGTTCACCGTCGGATGATCGAATTCGAGCGAACTCACCTCGACCCGGCGGTCGAGCAACTTGCGCAGGTTGATCTCGGCGTAGACGTGCCTGACCTCGAGCAGATGGCCCTCGGGAAACCCGGGCGGGTTGCCGATCGCGATGTCGTCGGCGCGGACCGCGAACGTGGGCAAAACGGACACCGTCAGGCGTCCGATCGCCGCGCTGCGGCCGGTTCCGCGTTCAATGTTCGCGATCACTTCGGGCCGATACCGGTCCAGATTCACCAGGCGCGGCACCACGACGGCCACCACCAGGAGGATCAAGGCAACCGTGAGGAGCGCCGCAGCTGTGAGCTTCAGACGTCTCGACATTCGATTCTTTCCGGCACCGCCGTGCCGAGCGGCGCCCGGCAGCGCCGCCATGTCTTCGGCGCTGAGGACAGCGCCGCTACCGCTGCCACTAAAATAGTAGACCAGATTCTTCCGCCGCCCTTTCGGATTTGTGATATGCCATGAGAGTACCCGCCGGCGCAATGCTGTAGCGGCGCTGTCCTCAGCGCCGAAAATGGCTGGAGACCGCTGGCCGGGAAACGCTCGAAGGAGGCTTGCCTATGTCGACTCGACGCACATTCATGCGGCAGGTGATCGGCGGCGCGGCCGCGATGGCCGCGAATCGCGCTTACGCTTCGAATGCTGCCCGACCACCGAGCGATCGCATCCGGTTCGCGCTGATCGGCTGCGGGGGACGCGGCACGGAGATTCTGAAGGCGGCGGTCGGCTGCCCCAACGTCGAGTGCGTCGCGGTTGCGGACGTCTACACGCGCCGGCTGGATGAGATCAAGAGCGTTGTGCCGCAGGCCAAACCTTACCAGGACTTCCGCCAGCTGCTCGACGACAAGAGCATCGACGCCGTGCTGATCGCCACGCCGCAGCATCAGCACGCGCTGAACTTCGTGCCGGCGATCGAGGCGGGCAAGGACGTTTACCAGGAAAAGACCATGGCCTTCAACCCGGACCACGCGCGGCGGATGCGGCGCGCGCTGGAAGGATCGGGACGCGTGGTCCAGGTCGGCATCCAGTCGACTAGCGGGCCGGCGCTCGAGCAAACGCGCAGCCTTGCCACGCCGGACCGCATGGGGACGATCTCCGCCATCCACGCGCACATGTACCGGAACTCGCCCTATGGCGGCTGGAAGCGCGCGCTCCCGGCCGACTGCGATCCGTCGCACGTGGATTGGACGATGTTCCAGGGCGAAGCCGCGCCGCACGATTTCGATCCCAATCGCGTGATCAACTGGCGATTCTTCTGGGACTACTCCGGCGGCAACGTCTTCGAGAACATGGTGCACCAGGTGGGATTCTGGTACAAAGCGCTCGACCTGAAGCCGCCGCGCGCGGTGACCATGGCCGGCGGCAATTACATGTCGCCCGAAATGCAGGTGCCCGACACCATGGACGTGGCCATGGACCAGACGGAAAACATACTGTTCACCTGGAATTCCGGATTCGGCAACCGGCACTACGGCTCCGACGACGACCTGCTGCTTGGCACCAAGGGAACCATCATCCGCAGCGGCGAGGAGATCGATTACGCGCCCGAAGGACATCATCACCGCGCGTCTGCCGAGTCCGCACCTGCGCCGCAAGGCGCCGCCGCGCCGGACATCGTCGGCTATGGCGACGAAACGCCGGCGCACATGGAGAACTTCTTCGACTGCGTGCGCAGCCGCCGCGAAACCAACTGTCCCTTCGAACTCGGATTCCGCTCCGCCATCGCCTGCCAGATGGCGCTGCGGTCGTACCACGAGAAGCGGACCGTGAACTGGGACCCCGAGCGGGAGGATATTGTGTAGTTTCTAGCAGGATGCTGTCATTCTGAGCGGAGCGAAGAATCTCAGCATTTCAATGAAATACAGAGATGCTTCGCTTCGCTCAGCATGACATCCCGGCCCTTTTCACTCCATAGGCTCCATACATGGGCTACACACTCGAATACTTCCGGTTTAGTTCCCGGATGCGGTCGAGCAGTTTGGGGACGCCGGTTTCCGGGTCCTCGTCACCCTCGTACTCCACCGACATGTAGCCCTTGTATCCACCCTTCGCGAACATCTGCCAGACGCGGTCGAAGTCGATCAGGTGATGGCTGTCGCCGAAGCGGTCGCGGATGTGGGTGTGGGTCGCGTAGGGGATGCAGGCCTCGATCTGGCGGTACTGGTCCTCGTCGGAATCGGCGACGAAATTCGTGATATCGAGGTTGATCCCGGCATAAGGCGAGTCCACGCGGCGCATCAGCTCCAGACAGGCCTCGGCCGTCTGCGTTATCCCATCGTGATCCTCGACCCCCAGCGTGACCCCCTTCGACGCGGCGTAGTCGCAGGCCGGCTTCATGATCTCCACACACCAGTCGAGCGCCTGAGCGACGGTGACGCCCGCCGGCGCCTTGCCGGCAAAGATCCGCAGGTGCGGCGCGCCGAGGATCGCGGTGGCGTCGGTCCATTTCTTGATCTGATCGAGGATTTGCGCGCGCTTGGCAGCGTCCGCCTGCACCATGCTTGCGCCGCAAGCCGCGCCCGAAAACGGCACGCCCTCCTTGAAGGCAAGATGGCGCAACCCCGTCACGTAAGGCGGGTCCATCGATTTCCACCAATAGCCTGTCATATCGACGCCTGCGGTGCGCAGTTCAACGCCCTTGCGGATGAAATCCTCCATGGTCATCTTGCCGGATCCGAGATCGCGCCGGAAGGAGTAGGCGCACAGTCCGGTAAATAGCCTCGGCATCTTCTGAATGTCAGCGTCGCCATCTGGGGAAAAACTCTTGCCGGGATTCGCCTTGGGGATGGTTGCTCCAGCCGGCAGAGCGATGGGAGCAATCGCGGCGGCGCCCGCCGCAGTCAGGAATTCACGTCGGCCGATTGTGCTGTTCATGGTCACCTCGCCGTCACCTCGCTTCGTTGCGTGATGATTATAAGAGTTGGCAGTCGACAGTCAACAGTCGACAGTCCACAGCCGACGGTCCGTTCGATCAGTCATTGCCGGGTTTGGGCCGTAGATGGTCGAGCCTCGACTCCTGCCTCCGACCCGTCGAGCTCAACTCTCCCTAAATCCGATTCCGAGATAGGTTCGCGAGTCTCATGCCGTAACTCCTTAGATCTCTGTAAGTTTTCAGCTTTGTGCCCATGTGCTCCCCACCCTTCGATGCGGCTCCGCCGACTTTGCCGGAAGGGGAGAGGGGTCACGGAGCCATCCTTTCTCGAAAAATCGGCCTTTTTCGAGGGTCAAGTTCCTGAGAATATTGGAGATAGCCTCAATGGCTTTGGCGGCTGCCATTTCCGGATTAACATTCTGATTCTGCACGGCTTACCTCAAATGGGTTTGGGTGGCTTTGGGCCTCCTGGTGACTGTCCCCTCGTGCAATAGCCCGATTACCTCAAGACTTCCTCTTCTGCCTCTCCGATCGACTTCCGAAGCCATGACGGTTAACTGTGAACTGTTGACTGTCGACACCTACGACTCAAGTGTGCCACCTAAAAATGGGACAGAGGAGAAAACTGAGAAAAGTGGGACAGATTTTTTTGACCCTTTGTTTCAATAGCTTAGCCTGTGGAAAACGCCCTTTCGCAGCCCCGCTTCGCAGTGAATTAAACCCGGATTGACGGCGCTTCGAAGGCGATTATCAGGTCAAGGAACGTGCGGTACCGGCGACATTGGGAAACGATGTCGTCGCTACCCGCTCGATAGCGTTCCAGGATGGGATTGTACGCCGCCAATCCTCTTCCTGCCAGGCACGAGTGTGGCCCGGCAGACTGGCACACGATGTCGAGAGTGTGGAGACCTTCGGTCGAGGGCAGTGGCACGGTCAGGAGACCGTGCCAAAACGTGAGTTCTCCATGCTGATTCGGCTGAGTTGCACGACGACTGGAATCGACTTTTGGGATTAGATTGTGCGACCAAGGAGTGTGGCAGGGTCCGGGCCGCGCCAAACTGGTCAGTTGAACAGGTTCTTCAATAAAGCTAGGGTTGTCCCCACTCACGTATTCGGTACAGGGCGTGCACTTCGTGGGCGGCGGTGCGCAAATCGCGCGCCCATAAGGTGCCGCGCGCGCGTAGCAGGCTCGCGGTGGGCGCATCGGCGCGATATTCGCTGCGTGTACGGCGGTGCCCGCGCCAGGCGAAATTGGCGGGACAGCCGACCGCCACGCCCGCCAGCAGCAGCCCGTGCAAGGCTTCCCGCCAGCCACCGTAGACAATGTGCGCCGCTTCCAACTGCAAAGCCCAGGCGAACCACATGAGATCGCCTTGCAGGGTATGGCGTCCCGCAGTGGGCTTGCGCGGGTCGCTTGCGGCGATACGCGCGTCGCGTTCGGCCGCCGGTGGGAGAGTATCGGTGGCGAAACGGAAAATCGCTTCCAAATAATCCTGCTGGACCGACTCCTCCGACGCGTCGCCAAAGTGCCGGCCAAAGATTCCTGCTACCAGATCGTCTATTTCGCGGATTGCGGCGGAGACCTCGGCCTTACGAATTTCCTCAGCGAAACGTGCGCCGGTGTCGAGGCCAAGCGCCATCCGCGTCCAAGCCTCGAACACGGGAGGCGTCCGGTCACGAGGGAGGAACAGCGTCAATAACCCCGGTTCCTGGCTGCCATCTCCGAAGTAAAATCTGCCGAGCGTTTCGGGATGATAAACGTCCCAATACTCTGTCCACGCATCAAGCTCGTGAAACCAGGCTACGTAACGCCGCTCCGCGTCTTCATAGGCGTCTCCCAATTTGGCGCACGTCCCCTTTAACCGCCCACGAGCAGGACAACGTGTTCGCCCGGCCCGCTCTTTACATGCGCTTGAAGTTCTTTTTCGATGAAGGCCCGCGCAGCTTTGAGCACATCCGCCCCAACTCCGGGAGTCTTAATTTTCGATGCTCCGTTTACTACGTGCACCGCGGCCAAGAAATCCTCTGTCTGCCCTCCAAGCCAGCCCGGATAAACGGTGATACTTCCGTCCGGGTTGAGAACCTTGTATCCCGCATCGGTAATCTGTGAAATGATCATCGCAACATCTCCTCCCTTTAGGCCAAGGACTTCCGCTTTCGATTCGAACACCGTGCGAGCAAGCGTACATCTTGAGCGCGACGGAATGCAAGAAGAAAACAGGGATCTCGTGCCTCGAGCCGGGGACATCAAATGCCAGCGGGGATTGCGTTCAGCGTGTGAACCGGGTTTACTGGTTTTAGCGGCGCTGTCGCGCTCTCTGCGTCGGGCTTGCCCAAGGGTGTGACCGCACCGTTACTTTAGGCGCGAGGGTGGCCCGGCAGACTGGCACACGATGTCGAGAGTGTGGAGACCTTCGGTCCAGCGCGGTGGCACGGTCAGGAGACCGTGCCACAACGAGAAGGTGGATTCGATCGATCTGACTCCCTCAAATCTGCCCGAGCGGGTATTCTAGAACAGAGCGTCGGAAATCTGACGACAATCGAAGGCCTGTCATTCTGAGCGTAGCGAAGAATCCCGGTATTGTTTTTTCAAGGGAATGCAGAGATTCTTCGCTACGCTCAGAATGACAGCCTTGCGAACTTGCGCAGCGATTTCCGACGTTTGGTTTAAGTAACGCGCGTGAGGCTGACCCCGGGGCCGACGCGCGTTGGAAACTCGCTGTAGCGGCGGTGTCCAGCGCCCCGACCTCGGGCGTCTCCGGCCTCTGCTTTTGACTGTTAACGGCGACTGCCAACTGTCGACTTCTGACCTCTTTGCTCCTGCCTTTGCCGCGTTGGGTGTATACTGCTCGTCTGCTGCATGCACTGACACCTTTGGGAGGGCCCGCGCCGTTATGAAATCTTCCGATCAGAACTCGACAACCCGTCGTGAATTCATCAAGACCACCGGCAAGTGGGCGGCGGCTTCGGCTTTAGCCAACGTTGCCATTCCCGCGGTCCACGCCGCCGGGAGCGACGAGATCCAGATCGTGCTCATCGGCTGCGGCGGACGAGGCACGGGCGCGGCGGGGAACGCGCTCTCGGTCAGGCGGGGTCCGATCAAGCTGGTCGCCATGGCGGATCTGTTCGAGGAGCGTCTCCAATCCAGTCTGAACCGTTTAAAGAGCCGGTGGGCCAGCCAGGTGGACGTTCCGCAGGACCGTCAATTCCTCGGATTCGACGCTTACCGAAAGGCGATGGACTGTCTGAAGCCCGGCGATATCGCGATCTTCACCACGCCGCCGGCATTCCGCTGGGTGCATTTCACCTATGCAATTCAAAAGGGCCTGAACGTCTTCATGGAGAAGCCTGTCACCGTCGACGGTCCGACCAGCAAAAAAATGCTCAAGCTGGCCGAGGACGCCTCCGACAAGAATCTCAAGGTCGGCGTGGGACTGATGTCGCGCCACAGCCGGGCGCTCCAGCAACTTGCCGACCGCGTCCACGACGGCGACATCGGCGACATCGTGCTGCAGCGCGGCTATCGCATGGATGGGCCCGGAGGATATTTCCGCTCGCTCCCCAAGCCCGCCGACATCAACGATCTGCTGTACCAGGTGAAGCGCTTCCACAGTTTCATCTGGGCGAGCGGCGGGTGCTTCAACGATTTCTATATCCACATCATTGACCATCTGGCGTGGATGAAAAACGACTGGCCGGTGAAGGCGCAGACGCTGGGCGGCCGCCACTACAAGGTCAGTCCCGAGGGAGTCGCTTACGTCGATCAGAACTTCGACACTTACTCGGTGGAATACACCTATCCCGACGGCACCAAGTTCTTCTTCGACGGGCGCTGCATCGACGGATGCGAGGAGATCTACTCGAGCTACGTGCACGGCACCAAGGGCATGGGCATTGCTTCCAAGAGCGGCGACTGCGGGCCGCCATCCAGCCTGTACAAGAGCCAGACGGCGTCGGCGGCGGACATGATCTGGGAGTCGAAGGTGCCGCTGGACCAACACGATCCTTATCAGAACGAATGGAACGATCTGATGGACGCGGTTCGCGACGATAAGCCTTACAACGAGGTTCCGCGCGGCGTCCAGGCGAGCCTGGTCTCGAGCATGGGCCGCATGGCCGCCCACACCGGCCGCGAAATCACGCTCGACCAGATGCTGAATTGCGATTTCGAAATGGCGCCGGCAGTCGCCGACTTGACGATGGATTCGGCCTCCCCGCTGCCGCCCGACGCCAACGGGAGATATCCGGTGCCGCAACCCGGCATCGTCACCAACCGCGAATATTGAGCGCGTGGGCTGCGCCATCGGAGCGGTCGCCACCAGCGCACTGCCTGGAAGGTGCGCGCCAGGTGCTTGCGCTGGCGATGGCATACAAATCAATGTCGTCGCCACCCACGAGAACCAGCCGATCCTGCGGAGGCCACGCCAGCCAGAGTTGGCTTATCTCAAGCCGGCAATAGGAATGGCGCAGACCACGAGGTTGACCACGCCCAGCAGTAATGCCAGACCGGCCAAGCCTCGCGACGAGTCCTTCCGCAATCCGACCGTTGCGATGCCAACAGCAGCTAGACCAGCCAAGTACATGCCCATAAACACGTCCGCCAACCAACGCGGAGCGTTACCCCAAATGCCCAGCGCATACACGGCGGCCAGACTGCCCCACACGGACGATATTTCGGCAATGCAAATCCCCAGCGCAATGTATCCCCATCTGCACTCTCGGAATCCCCTCATAAGCTTGGCACCTCACTGATAACAGGACGTGTATGAGATGCGAGTCGCGGCGCAGAAAGCCGTCGAGCCGTTGCGCAAGGCCGTTGAGCGACGCGAACTCGACGGCAAGCTGTTGCGGTGGGCGATGTGGGAACTCCCTTTGGGCAAGACCGACCAGGACACGGCACGGCTGCGCCGAGAATGCACTGAGATACTGGCTGAGTTGCCAATCGACATTTCGGAGGCCGAAGGCAAGGAAGCGCTGGAGGCGAGCGTTCGGGAAGCTTGCCGAGAAATCGAGCAGCGGAACGCTGAGAACGACCGCCAGGCTCGCAAGCAGAGCCTGATCCAACAGAGCGTGGCCGAGGTTGTGAGCTACATGGCGGAAGGCGAGCTCACCCACGAGGAGTATTGGGACAGCGAGTTGACGGAATACCTGCGCACGGCCGTCCGGCGCGGCTTGGATTCCGAGTTGACGGGCGAGGAGAGCACCAAGGAGGCCAGAGAACTAGCTCACGAGATCATCGACGGCGAGATCGCTTGACACTATGACCGTCACTCGCCGAATCGGAGTCGAAAATGCGGGCGCGGTGATAGATGTTCTCGGTCAGATATAGCATGATTCTGATCATAAAAATGGATGCGCACGCACCGCCACAGGGTATTTTAGCTCTTGAGTGCGATGGCCACGACATAAAGTGCGATGTCGTGGCCACCCCCGCGGTTGCCTGCCTCTAACCGGAGAAGTTAGGGATGCGAATACCTAAACCTCCCACTTCCTCCCCTTCCCAGCGGAGGGCTCGGCCCTCAGAGCCTTCTACCCTACGCAAGGCGGCGTGAAGATCCCCTAAGGCAAGCTGGAGAGCTTGGAGTTCATCGATACCATACGCCGTCTGGCTCTGTTCGGACCCAGCATATATGAATCGAGAGGAGCACATAAACTCATTCTCAGCAAAGGGTGATCGCGCAGGCGCGCCGATCTCTACTTCTAACACGGGAAGTGCTCCTGTATCCCCGACCCAAAAGTACTTGCGGCGGGCTATAATGCCATCAAGCGGTTGTTTCATAACATCACCAAGTTATCAGGGGAGGCAAGGGGTCCCAACCTTGCTTGCACCTATTTACCCGATTCAAGGCGGACTCGTAGCAAGCGTAGCAAGCGTAGCGCGGACCTGCCTTCCAAGGTCCGCGGCTTCTCAGATTGATGATCTTTCATCGGCAGGCAAACGAACGCGGTCGATGGCCAGACCGCATCGCCC
>Ga0187781_10001500_pt1 | contig 17627 bp, 8 predicted proteins | sample 0715_SJ02_MP02_2_FD_132447 | JGI IMG/M metagenome (GOLD analysis project Ga0187781, IMG submission 132447) | Tropical peat soil microbial communities from peatlands in Department of Meta, Colombia - 0715_SJ02_MP02_20_MG | ecosystem: Environmental > Terrestrial > Soil > Wetlands > Peat | place... | reverse complement strand
CTCCACGAAGGAAATCTCGGTGTTTGCCGGTACTCTCGCAAGCCCGCCAAATGGTCCCTCTTGCGGCTACGGGGGCGACGGCGGAGGGGCTACCGCCGCAGGCGCTCTTTTGAACCAACCCTATCGAGTGGTGGTGGATAGCAAAGACGACGTTTTCATCGCAGATTACGCCAACTGCCTGATCCGGAAGGTGTCGGGCGGAATCATCACCACCGTCGTGGGAGACGGTGCCACGCGGGTCTGCAATTATTCCGGAGACAAAGGGTCCGCTACGGCCGCCGAACTCTACTATCCAACCGGCGTCGCTCTGGACCACTCAGGGAATCTCTACATCTCGGAGCTCTACAGCCAGGTGGTCCGGATTGTGTCCTGCCTGACGGTGACCAGCACGGGCGGCGCCTGCACTCCCAAATCGGGCGAGACGGCCGGTGATATCTATACCTACGCCGGCGACAACGCCCTGGGAGCCGGATACTCCGGAGACGGTGGCCCGGCCACCAGCGCTCAGCTGTATTACCCCTATGACGTAGCCGCGGATGCTTCGGGAAACGTTTACATTGCCGATCAGAACAACATGCGGGTCCGCAAAGTGAATACCTCGGGAGTCATCTCCACCTTCGCCGGAAATGGTTACACCGGATACCAATTCGATGGCGTTCCTGCCACCGATACCTCGCTGTACTATCCGACGGGGGTCGGAGTCGATGACGCTGGCGATATTCTGATTGCCGATCAATACAACGAACGTGTGCGCCTGGTGGATGGATTAGGGATCATGCACACGATCGCAGGTGATGGAACTCCCGGCTTCAACGGCAATGACATCCTGGCAACCAAGGCCGAGCTCTACTTTCCATATGGCGTAAACGCCGATCCTTCGGGTAACATCTACGAAGTTGACAACACCACTTACCTCGTCCGGGAGATCACTGCGCCTATCACACTCAATGCCTCGGTCCAGAGTGTAAACTTCGGCACGCAGGGGATCAATACAACCAGTGACGCCGTGGCTTTGACGCTCACGGCCAACGGCACCGCGGCCATTGCCAGCATCACGCCGAGCGCGGGATTCCTGGAAGTGGACGATTGCCCGAGTTCGCTGACCAGCGGTTCGTCGTGCCTGATCAATCTGCGCTTCTCGCCAACGACAGACACAGTAGTCAACGGTACGCTAACCATCAAATACAACGGTTTCTTCACCTCGTCGCTGGTACTCCCGCTGTCAGGCGAGGGAACGGGCCTCAGCATCAGCCCAGTGTCGCTGGGCTTCGGAACCCAACTCTTCTCGACCAGCGTGACCAAGACGGTGACGATAACTGGAAAGACGACTTATTCGGCTACGTCGGCCACGCTCGACGGGAGCTCGAACTTCACCATCGCAAGCAACACCTGCACGGGTGCGATCACTACGAACTGCGCGATCGGAATCACGTTCGACCCAACAACGCTGGGCGCAAGTAAGAACACGCTGATCATCCACGATAACGATCTCACGAACCCACAGCTCGTGGCCCTCACGGGAACGGGCACCGAAGTAACCCTGTCCCCGACCACGCTGGCTTTTGGAACAGTGCCCTCGGGAAGCGAGTCGATGTCGGTGACAGTCAAGAACGTGGGCACTACGGTACTGAGCTTCAGCCAAACTCCAACTGTAACCGGCACGGGGAGCAGCAACTTCGTCGTGCTGCCCTACAGCTCTACCGGGCCCCAGAGCACCTGCCTGAACGGAACGGTGACTCTGGCTCAAAACGCATCTTGCACGTATACCGTGCAGTTCACCTTTGACGGGGGAACCACGGCCTTCAGCGTCGACCTCAACATATTCGACAACGGAGGAGCGAGCCCGCAATTGGTGCCGATGACGGCAACGGACTGAACCCGGGCATAAGCCTGACCCGGACTGGCGCTTAGGGGTGCGGTCGGTTCTTGGTTCTGCAATCACTCGGCCGCCGGTTTAACTCCGGCGGCCCTTTTTCTCTGTTCGGACGGCTCCAGCGCAGGGCCGCGGAATAACTCAGACGCGCTAGCGGAGAAAGAAGAAAATTGCGGTAACCCGACTCGGAGTCTATTCCTGCCGGGCGGAAAGCGTCGCTGCCGCGAGTTTGGCAACATGGTGCCGACGCGCCTGGGTTGTGCTGCTTTCCCTGTCCCGTAAGCTGCGGGCAGGTATATACTTTGCCTAGCTTTATTGTGGGGTTTCTCTTGGGGGCGTTCGGGTTTTCGTCCCCAGCCATCCGAATCATGCAGAATCGGAACCAGGTGTCTCGTCTCCGCGACGTGCCGACTCAGGCTGGGGTGAGTGTTCCGGCGAAGGGTGACAGCTCTGCATCTTCTCAGGGAAGTGACCCCGAAGCTACCCTGATTCAGTTTCCCCAGGGCTCGTCTGATCCTGAAGCCACCATTGTGGATGCCCAAGCCACGCAGGTCGACGCAACTCCGCCTCCCCGTTCAGCCAACCGCGGACCGGCTCGTTTTCAGGTCGCTGCACCCGTTCTGCAATCTGGCGATGTGCTGGGGGAACGGTACGAAATCCTGCAACTTCTGGGCGAAGGCGGAATGGGCGCGGTATACAAGGCGATGGACCGGGAGTTGGACCGTCCCGTAGCCCTGAAGCTGATCCGCCCCGAACTGGCTGCGAATCCCTCGATTCTCGCCCGCTTCAAGCAAGAACTCCTGCTCGCCCATCAGGTCACCCACAAAAATGTGATCCGTATCTACGACCTGGGCGACGCCGACGGCGTGAAGTTCATCACCATGGAGTTCGTCGAAGGCCAGGATTTGCGCAGCCTCATCCAGGAAAAGAAGAAACTTACTCCACAAGAGGCGGTCGAGATCATTGAGCAGGTGTGCCTGGCACTGGAAGCCGCGCACGGTGTGGGCGTGATCCACCGCGATCTGAAGCCGCAGAACATCATGCTGGACCGGACCGGTCGGGTGCTGGTAATGGATTTCGGCTTGGCGCGCACGCTCGAAGGCGACGGCATGACCCAGACCGGAGCTCTGGTCGGCACCATCGAATACATGTCGCCCGAGCAGGCTCTGGCCAAGAACCTGGACCAGCGTTCGGATCTGTTCAGCGCCGGATTGATCTTCTACGAGCTGCTGACTGGGCAGATGCCTTTCCGGGCTGACAGCGCAGTGGCCAGCCTGCTCCGGCGCACACAGGAACGCGCCGTCCCGATCTCAGAAATAGATGCCAATCTCCCGCAGAATCTCGCCCGGATCGTCAGTAAATGCCTGGAGACGGATCCCAATCTGCGGTATCAGTCGGCGCATGAGCTGCTGACAGAGCTGGAAGGCTGGCAGGGTCAGACCGCCGCGGCCACGCTGCAATTTCCCGACGTGCGACGATGGGCGCCGAGCGCATGGCCGTGGATCAGTCTCGGGGCAGCCGTCCTGATTTTGGCGGTGGTCGGCGTCCGCTACCGAGGCCAGCTGTTTACGCCCAGCCCGACCCCGCAAGCGTCGGTCAAAGCGGAAGTTTCGCTGGCTATTTTGCCGTTCCGGAATGCCTCCGGCGATGCCTCATTAGACTGGCTGGGGCCTAGCCTCGCCGAGATGCTGAGCACCGACGTCGGCCAGTCCGCTCGTTTGCGCACTGTCAGTCCTTCCACGCTGCACCAGATATTCACTGACCTGCGCCTTTCTTCTGCCGCGGTGCTCGATCCCACCACCATCCGCCGGGTGGCTAATTTCAGCAGTGCGGACCGGGTGGTCTCGGGACAATACGCCAAGTTCGGCGACCAGATCCGCATCGATGCCACGCTGCAGGACCTCAAGAACGACCGCACCCTTCCGCTGCAAATCGATGTGCCCAGTGAAAAGGAGATTCCAGGCGCGGTCGATCGCCTGGCGGAGTCCATCCGCCAGAAACTCTCGCTCCCGGGGAATGTAGTCAAGGAGTTGAGGGCCAGCTCCTTCCAACCCACTTCACAATCCCTCCCTGCACTGCGCGATTACAACCAGGGCATCGAGTTGCAGCGCGAAGGGAAAAACCTGGAAGCGCAGAAGCAGTTCGAGGCGGCTACTCATGAGGACCCCGCTTTCGCACTGGCATTTTCCCGGATGGCTCAGGTCTACAGCAGTTTGGGCTACGACAACGAAGCGGAGCAGTCAGCTAAGAAAGCCGTGGATCTGAGTCAGGACCTCCCGGAGGCGGAAAAGTATTTGATCTCGGCCATTCGTTTCCAGGCAACCAAGAACTATCCAGAGGCAATAAAAGCATACGAAGCCCTGGCCAAGGCTTCGCCCGATAATTCTGACGTGCAATCGGCGCTGGCCAGCCTATACCAGGATTCTGGCGATCTGGTGAAAGCCCGCGACTATTACCAGAAGATCTTGTCCTCCAACCCCAAGGACATAGCCGCAACTCTTGACATGGGCCGCATCGCGATCAAGAGCGGCGATCCACAAGGTAGTTTCGATCCCTTGAACCGCGCCTATAGCATGGCTGCACAAGTCGACAACGAGGAAGAAAAGGCGACCAGTCTGCACCTCATGGCGATCGCTTACAGAAATCTAAGTAAGCCTCAGGAGGTTCTGCGCAACGAACAGGAGGCTATCGCCATCTGGCGCCAGGTCGGTCAGAAGCGTGGCTTGGCCTACAGCCTGAACGCAATGGCCGGGGCGCAGGCTTCGCTCGGCAATACTAAAGATGCTTTATCCAACTACCAGGAGGCTTTGCAGATTCGCCGTGAAATCGGCGACAAGCGCGGCCTGGGTGACACCCTGATCGACATGGGCAATTTTTCCGATGACCGCGGCGACCACGACCAGGCGCTCAAAATGTACAAGGAAGCTCTTGAGTCGGAACGCGACATTGGCAATGAAAGTTTGCAGGCCATCTGTCTGAACAACATCGGAAGTGTGTACTCGGAAAAAGGGCAGTATGATGACGCGCTTGCCTATTTCCAGCAGGTGCTGCAGTTGCGCGAAAAATCGAAAGTGCCGCAGGATATCGTCGAGTCGGTCCACAACCTGGGTCAAGTTTTGGGCGGTATGGGTCAGTACGATCAAGCTATTTCATACTATATGCGGGCGCTGGACTTGCGCCGCAGCATGAACGACGCACGTGGTGCGGCTCTCGAGTCCTACGGCTTGGGCACTTTGTTTGACAATCAGGGAAGGTACGGCGCGGCAGTCAACGCCAAGCAGGACGCCCTCAAGACCTTCCGCGATCTCAAGGACAAAACCTTCTGGATGGCCGAAATACTCGGGGGCTACGGAGAGTCGCTCATCCTCGCCGGGCGCGGAGACGAAGCCAAGAGTTCTCTGGACGAAGCGCTCAGCCTCTCTCGCGAATTGAAGAACGACGGCATGGTTGCGCAAACGCTAGGATTCGAAGCGGATGTGTTCTTCTATCAGGGAAATTTCAAGGCGGCTCATTCGCTTTATGACCAGGCATTGCAGGCTGCTACACGCAGCAAGGAAGCAGGCAAGATCCTAAGTGCCAAAGTGGGCATGGCCGAGGCCGAAGTCCTCGAGAAGAGAGGACAACAAGCCATTCCGAACCTCCGTAAGCTGATCGAGCAACTGGATAATTCCGGCGCGAAATACGCTTCTGTGGAGTGTTCGATTTTCATGGCCGAGGCGATGATGCAAAGCCATGACCTCACCCATGCTCGCCAGGAGTTGCAGCGCGCTTTGCTGCTTTCGGATAAATTTGGAGAGCAGGCATTGAGCGCACACGCGCATTACCTGTTAGCGACGATCGCGCGAAATTCCGCCGACACTACCGCTGCCCAGGATAATTACCGCTCGGTTATCCTCACTCTGGATACGATGAAAAAAGAGCCCGGGGCGGAGAAGTTACTGCAGCGCTCCGATCTGAAACTCATGTACGAAGATTCCTCGCACTGGTTGCAACCCGCGAAAAACTAGAACGAGACAGCAAAAAAGAGTGCCGGCGATTGCCGGCACTCCTTGGTCAGTTCCTCTTCCGCTTCCTAGTTTACCGTCGTCTTGGCGGTCGCGGTGTTGTCCTGCTTGGTTTCAGCATTGGATTGCGTGACCGTAGCAGTGTTGCTAAGTGAAATGGGGTTCTGTTTGGTCCCGTTCGCAGTCACGTTTACCGTAATGTTTATGAACGCCCCGTTCAGATCGTAGAGCGACAACGGCATAATTGTTCCTACAGGGCAAGTTACGACGTTATTACTTGCACTACAGGCAATCGGGGTCGAGGTAACCGTGCAAGTCGTCTTGCCCTTAACCGTCGTGCAGGGGAACCCGATGTTGGTGCCCGATGCGCTCGAGAAAGTGGTGCCGGGTGCGAGGGTATCGGTAACCACAACGTTAACAGCGTTTGCGGGTCCCAAATCTCCCACCCCAATGGTGTACGTTATCTTGCTGCCAGGGGTGGTCAGACCGGGTGCAGAGTTCGAAATCGCCACATTGGTTGCCGCAACCACGTTGTAAGTCACCGTTTGCGAGACGGTGTTCAGGGCAGAGTCCACTACAGTTGCGGTGAAGGTATGTGGACCCAGTGTGGTGGTGTCGAACTGGCCCCCTTCAGCGACGCTGCCGCCCACACTGTCGGTCGCGGTGCAGGAATTCTGCGTCAAATACGGTCCGGTTGCAGAAGTGGAGCCTTCGTTTACGGTGGTGCAGGTGTAGGCCGCTGCGGTGACCTGGCCCTGTTGGTAGTCAATATTCGCGGGCTGAGCGACGGTAACGGTCGGCGCCTCACCGGGCGTGAGATAGGTCAACACCCAACACGAGCCGGTGCCTCCGCTGCTGCCCTTAGCATTACCGGGAGAAGGGCTCCCGGCAGGATCCGTGAACGAGCTGATCTGGTTGCTCTGGAACAGTGGTGGTGGCGGCGGCGCCGGCGGGTTGGTGCTCGGCCAGGCCGTGCAAGGGTGAAGCGGGTCGGGACCCGAGCCTTTGAGCCAGCCAACCAACGGCAGGGGAATAACGGTGTACGGCGTGGTGTTCGAATACAGGGTCGGGTTGCCGGCCTGGTCAAAATAGAGGTCGGTGCCTAGCGTGGCGACGAAATCTATATTGGCGGCCGAGCCGCACGTCCCGCCGGTCGCATACGGGCATGTGTATTCGAACATCACCGGGCCGTAGTTGATCGAGCCAGTAGAGTTGCTGTACTGAAAGCACTGAGCCCCTGGGAAGCTAGCCTGTACGAGCTGGGTGCAGGATGAGGCTGCTTGTCCTTGGATCGCGTTGACCTGTACCGTGAAAGACGGTCCGGGAGCCAGCGTTACGTTGGCATCGTAGCCAGCGCCGCTGGTGAAGCCGCCCTCGAAATTCAAGTCGAGCAGCTGTCCAGGCGAATCCTCTCCGGTCTGGATCGGTGCGCCGGTCTGATTAAAAATCGCGATAACGCTTTCGGGCGCGCTCATGGTCACGGTGCACGTCGGGCCCATTGTACCCGCGCAAGCCCCGCCCCATCCCCCGAATGTGGATACTCCGTCGTTCGCCGCGGTCGCGGTAAGCGTCACATTTGTATTCATCGGATAGCTTGCCGAACACCCTGTCTCCGCTGCGGTTCCGGCGGTAATGGTGCAGTCGATCTCATAGTTATTGGGGTCGGCCACAGTGCCACTGCCCGATCCCGCTCCGGCAATAGTCAGCGTCTCCTCCGTGGCAGCCGTGGCAGCGGTCGGTATCCCCGACTGAGCATAGACGGTAACGTTGATTCCGTTGCCTCCGCCGTCAGCTATGTCGCCATTTGTGCTGAGGTCGGAAAATGTACAGGCCGGGCCCTCGTCCTGGGCCGCAAGCCAGCAATTGCTTCCGGGGTAATTGGCGGGGAAGTCGCCGTAGTATGGGGATCCCTCTTCGCCTATCGTGTTGGTGGCAAAGATGGCACTGTCTTCGGCCACGTAGAAGCTGATTTGGTACTGGTCCCCGAGGTTGACGGGAATCGACTGGCTGATGGCGTCGTAACCTTGCACAATACCGTCAAACCAGCAGTAGGGGGCGACCCCAGCAAGAGTGTAGCAAGCGCCGGGGTTAGTGGTCACATACCCACCGACTGTGGGGCCGAACGAATTGGAATAGGTCCAGGGGGTAAGGCCGCCCGTCGCAAAGTTGCCATTGCTTAACAGGTTGGGGCCGGGCTCGTCGGGATTTGTCACGTCGGTCACCGACGCGTAAGTGAACGAGATCTGGGCCGGGTCATCCCGAAAGGCGAACGTGATGACAGTGCTGCAGCCGCCGTCCCCGCAGGTTGTGTTGCTGGCGCTCGCAGTGAAATTCACCGTGTATTGCTGGTAGGTCTCATTGCCGCCGCCAGGTATCAGTTGAGCGGATGTTGGGGGCGTCGCATAGGTTCCGCCGAGGTCGTAAATTGGACCTGCAGGCGGAGGATTGTTAGTTCCCGGATCAGCTTTGACTGACTGGATCGTCTGGGCCGAGGCGGTGAAGACCATGAGCACAGCGCAGCAGAGGACGGTGAAGGCTACCTTCTTGAAGGTCGTTAGAGCAGCAGTCGGCATCAGATGTCCTTTCATACGAAACGTTCTCTTTTCTCTCGTCAGGGTAAGTAGATTTGCAGCCACGGCGCATCCATCCTGGGGGAGTTTCCCTCGAAACCTCGAAAACGAAAACCTTCGCCAATTCACGGCCGCTCTTCGCCACATTCGAGATCGTGGCCGAAGAATCAGCTTTGCCGACAACTTGGAATCATTCTGGCTTAGTAATCGCCGGGATTCTGTCCCCCCAAGAGCTTGACGGAATCCTGAAGCGGAACCGAAGAGCTTGCTCAGGCATGTGCCCCACATCCCCCCATGAATGAGGCCCAAGGGAGTTTGCCCTCAAAGAGCGCTTCTGTCAACAAGATTTCGGATTAATCTTCGAGTGAGCCCGACATGTGAAAATTCTTGCAACTCTTTATGCATTCCCATGCACAGAACTGATTACAGGCACAGTCAGCGATTGTGGCGCGTTGAAAAATTTAACAGACTAACCAGAGAGTAGCGCCCTTCGAGTGCAAGTCTGCCGGGCAATCTGCCCTTATGGAGAACTATTGGGGAATGCAGAATATAGTGACGATTCGATGGCAAACGAAGCAGTCTGGAGGAGCCGATTTTTTCCCGACCTTAGCGGCCTTTCTTTGCGATCTTTGCGGCTAAAAGCCTTTGACCGCGAAGGACGCAAAGGATTCGCTAAGGTCGCCAAGGAGACGGAGTGCGTCACTATATTGTGCAAAGCTCAGTAGTAGTGAGCATCTCAATTGGCGTCGAAATGCGATAGCGCTCCCGGGCCCGCTGCGCCACCGAAGTTAGAGTCTTTGCGCCTATCGCAAGGGATTAATGCTCCAGTTCCTTCAATATTTCCCGCGCCGCGTTGGCGCCTGAACCGCCAGTCAACCCCGCGCCAGGATGGGTTCCGCTCCCGCATAAATACAAGTTCTGAATGGGCGTGAGGTAGCGCGCCCAGTCGAGCAGCGGACGCATGGTGAAGAACTGATCGAGCGCTAATTCTCCGTGAAAAATCTGACCGCCCGTCATGCCGTATTTTTCTTCGAGATCGAGTGGCGTGATGATCTGATGGGTCAGAATCAATTCCGGCAGATTCGGCGCATATTCCGCCAGGGTCTTCACCACGGTCTGGCCGAGCGCTTTGCGCTCCTCTTCCCAGTTGCCCTTCAGCTTGTAAGGCGCGTACTGCATGTAAATGGACATCACATGCTTGCCCTCGGGCGCGAGTGTGGGATCAGTGAGCGAAGGAATCGTGGCTTCGAGATAGGGCTGGCGGGAAAAACTGCCGTACTTGGATTCGTCGAAGGCACGCTCCAGATAATCAATTTCATGGCCGATATGAATACGGCCTTTGAGCGCACTGGCATCGAGCGCGGAGGCGTTGCCATTCTTGAGGGCGGTGAAACGGGGCAGACCGGCGAGGGCCAAGTTGACCTTCGCCACCGTGCCATTGCCGCGGTAGTGCTGGAGTTTCTGTACAAAATCGGGCGACAGATGTGTGGGATCGGTCAGCTTGAGCAAGGTGTGCTTTGGGTCGGCGTTGGAAACGACCGCGCGGGCATGGATTTCTTCGCCGGTCGAGAGTAGCACTCCCGTAGCCGCGCCGTTCTGTACGCGAATCTCAATGACGTCTGCGCCGGTGCGAATTTCAGCCCCGGCCGCTGTCGCGGCCGACGCCATCGCCTGGGTGAGCGCACCCATGCCGCCCGCGGCAAAGGACGCCGAGCCTGCGGGATGCGAATCTCCTGCAGCGCGAATCAACAGGACCAGGGCGCTTCCGGCGGACCAGGGGCCGAGAAATGTCCCGAAGATGCCGCGCGCGGCGACGACCGCGCGCAGCAGTTCGGTTTCAAAATATTCCGCCGCCAGATCTGCGACGGCCATCGGTCCCCAGCGCAGCAGGCGGTACATATCTTTCTTGCCCAGGTTGCGGATGGCGCGGCCGGTCTTGAGCATCCCCCATAGATCGCTGCTCGAAGGATGGTCGATGTCGGGCGGGGTGGTCGCGAGCGCCTCGGCAATCACCTTGCTGATTTTGCCCAGCGATTGCTCGAACTCGGGATACTTGGCCGCGTCTTTCTCGGAGAAAGCCGAGATCGCCTGGGCCGATTTGCCGCTGTCGCCATAGAGTGAGAGAGCGCGGCCGTCGGGGGAAAGCGCGGTCACGCAGACTTCCGGAGTGATCAGCCTCAGACCGTGCTGCTCCAACTGCATGTCACGCACGATCTCGGGGCGGATTGGACCTGCCGTGTGGGCCAGAGTTGAGCAACGGAATCCGGGGTGGAATTCGTCGGTGACCGCGGCGCCGCCGACTTGCGCGCTGCGCTCGAGCACCAGAGGCTTGAATCCTGACTGGGCGAGATAAAAGGCAGTGACCAGCCCGTTGTGGCCGCCTCCGACGATGACGATGTCGCGAGTGTTACTCATTTCTCTGTATACCTCTGCGTCCTCTGTGGTGAAAACTCAGAACCACAGAGGACACAGAGTCACACAGGGCCTCATAGCAAGATCACTTCTACACGCGTGCATCTTTCAGAATCTCCAGCGCGGCCAGGCGCCCGTTCGCGCCCATAATGCCGCCACCCGGGTGCGTCGCCGAGCCGCACATGTATAGGTTCTTGATGGGAGTGCGGTACTGCGCCCATCCGGGCACGGGACGCAAAAAGAAAAGCTGCTCCAGCGAAAGCTCGCCCTGAAAGATGTTGCCCTCGCTCAGTCCCCATTCGCGTTCGAGATCGAGTGGCGTTATAACTTGCTTCTGAATGATGATGTCTTTCAGGTTGGGCGCGTATTCGGCGATGGTGTCGACGACCGTGTTGCCGAAAGCTTCTTTTTCGGTATCCCAATTAAGCCCCGTACGCAGCTTGTAAGGCGCATACTGCACGAAGCATGACAAAACATGCTTGCCCGGCGGTGCAACCGACGGATCGGTTAGCGAAGGAATGACCATATCGATGTAGGGTCGCCGCGAGAAATTTCCGTACTTGGCGTCATCGTAGGCGCGCTCCATGTATTCGACGGCGGGCGAAATGGAAATCGCGCCGCGCAGATGCGCGCCGGGCCCTGGCATGCACTTGAAGTTGGGCAGCGCGTCGAGCGCCATGTTGACCTTGCCAGAGGAGCCGCGAAATTTGTAGCGGTTGACTTCTTCCAGAAAATCGCCGGGGAGAAGCTGGGCTTCGATGAACTTGGTGAACGTGAGGCGAGGGTCCACGCTCGACGAAATCACATTGGCATAGATTTCGTCGCCGCTGGAGAGGACCACGCCTTTGGCTCGGCCATTCTTCACGATGATCCGCGAAATCGCGGATTGGGTACGAATCTCGACGCCGGCCTCGCGCGCGGCTTCGGCGATGGAATTCGAAATTGCTCCCGTGCCGCCACGGGCGAATCCCCAGGCGCGGAACGCGCCGTCGATCTCGCCCATGTAGTGATGCAGCAATACGTAGGCCGTGCCGGGAGAACGCACGCCGAGAAATGTCCCAATAATGCCCGAAGCCGACATGGTCGCTTTCAGCACATCGGTTTCGAACCATTGATCGAGAAAATCAATGGCGGACATCGTCATCAGCTGGACCTGATTGTATTTGTCGTAACTCGACATGCCCTGGAAGCGGCGGCCGAGGAAGACCAGCTTCATCAGTTCGCGCGGATTGAGCGTCGAAGGATCGGGCGGCACCATGCTGAGAATCGGCTTCACGAAGCGGCACATGGCCTGCATGGCTTTGCCGAATTCGTCGTAGGCCTCGGCGTCGAGACGGGAGTGGCGGGCGATTTCGCGGTGCGTCTTGCCATGGTCGTTCACGCGCCACAAGTAGTCGCCGCTGGGCATGGGCGTGAACGTGCCGTCGAGCGGGAGGATTTCCAGGCCGTGGCGGGGAAGGTCGAGGTCGCGGATGATCTCGGGCCGCAGAAGCGAGACGACGTAAGAGCAGACCGAGAATTTGAATCCGGGGACGATTTCTTCCGTGCACGCCGCACCGCCGAGCACATGGCGGCGTTCCAGCACCAGCACCTTCTTGCCCGCACGGGCGAGATAGGCCGCATTGACCAGGCCGTTGTGGCCACCGCCGATCACGATTACGTCGTAGGAAACAGCCATTAGCTTCTAGCTCCTAGCTTCTAGCTTGGGCCTGTGCGTTTCAGGAAAAGCAATAATACTCGCCGGGGAAATGAGGCGGAAGCGGGATCAGAGGCCGCTGGGCAGGACGGTCCATTGGATCAGGCGGGACATGAGGCGACTATTGTAGCAGGCAACGCGCCTTGCGGCGCGGCCGACCGGCTGAATATAATCCGTCAGCGACGTTCGTCATCACTCAAGGAAGAACACTTTGCCCATCGGAACCGCATTTCACGAGCGAACCTTTCCCCTGTGCCACAGCCTGAATTACCGCGAGTGGTCGGGATACTACACGGTCAGCGTGTACGAAGTGCATCACGAGCACGAGTACAACGCCATCCGCAACGCGGCTGCGCTGATTGATATCTCGCCGCTCTACAAATACCTCGTGACGGGCAAAGACGCGACCAAACTGGTGAACCGCGTGATCACGCGCGACGTCAACAAGGTCAAAGTGGGGCAAGTGATTTACTGCTGCTGGTGCGACGAAGAGGGCAAGGTCATTGATGACGGAACGATTTCTCGGCTTGAGCAGAATGTTTATCGCTGGACCGCAGCCGACCCGAGCCTGCGCTGGTTCCGGCAAAACGGCCTCAACATGGACGTGCAGGTTGAGGACATCTCTGAAAAAGTAGCCGCGCTGGCGTTGCAGGGGCCGACTTCGGCCAAACTGCTGAAGGCCGTGGCCGAGGCCGACATCGCCAATCTCAAGTATTTCCGCGTCACCCGCGGCAAGATCGCGGGCGTGGGCGTGGTTATCTCTCGCACCGGCTATACCGGTGACCTGGGATACGAGATTTGGATGCCGTGGCACGACGCCGTCAGAGTCTGGGATGAACTGGCGGAAAAGGGACGGCAGTTTGATCTGCACGCGGCGGGGATGCTGGCGCTCGATGTGTCGCGCGTCGAAGCCGGCCTGCTGCTAATCGAGGTGGACTACACCAGTTCGAAGAAGGCGCTGATTCCGTCACAGAAGTACTCGCCATACGAACTCGGATTCGGCCGGATGGTGCATCTCGAGAAAGAGAACTTCATCGGCAAGCGCGCTCTCGAGCGAGACGCAAAGAATGGCGTAGAGCGGCAACTGGCAGGCCTGGAAGTGGACTGGCCCGACGTCGAACGGCTCTATGAAAAGTTCGCGCTGACTCCGGCCGCGCCGGCGCAGGCGTCGCGCGTGGCAGTGCCGGTCTACGCGGGTGAGAAGCAGGTGGGGAAGGCGACGACCACGACTTGGTCTCCAGTGCTGAAGAAGATGATCGCGCTGGCCAGCCTGCAGACGGAATATTCGAAGCCGGGCACCGAACTGCAGATGGAGATCACGATCGAAGCCATCCGGCTGAAGACTAACGCGAAGGTGGTGACGCTACCGTTCTTTAATCCGCCGAGAAATACGGCAACGCCGGTGTGAATTATGGAATCCAAGGAGTCAGATTATGACGACACGAGTAGAACGGCAAACCGTTGACCTTTCTAAATATCCCGACTTGGTGGTGATTTACCTTGGTATGCGGGTGAACCGCATTGCGGGACTCAAGACACTTCTCGGATTTGGGCCGAAGATCGCTTCCTCCGTACAGGCTCAGCCAGAGGGTCTCCTGCGGCACGAGAATTTCATCTTTTCCTTGTTTCCCATGCACGCTGGCATGCGCCAATATTGGCGCGATATGGAGTCGCTGCTGAAGTGGACCCGCTCGGATCCTCATCGGCAATGGTGGCGGAGTTTCCTGAAAGACTCGGGAGGAACCGGCTTCTGGCACGAAACATATTTCCGCCGCGGCGGAATGGAGGCCATCTATGACGACGTCGCGCAGTCGATTGGCTTTATGACGTTTGCGCCGCTGGTACGGGCGCGCGGCCCCATGTTCGGCGCGGCTGCGAGAGCCGAAAAGGGAGCGGCAGCTGACCCGGTGATTTCCGAGGCCGAGCTATACGGTGACTCGGCCAACGATGACGCGGCTTAGAGCCCGGCTTTTCATCACGCAGGCACAGAGACACCGCGAAAAGGAAGCATTCGCCCTTCGCGATTTCTAGGCAGTTTTTCGACTTCTCTGCTTCCAGTACAAATATCCCGGCACGCCGATCAGAACGATGGCGATGCTCCAGAATGCTTCCAGGGGCCGTTTCCAGATCGTATTGAGGATCCATGCGGCGCCAATCAGAACATAAATCCCGGGCAGCCACGGATATCCAGTGCAACGGTAAGGGCGAGGAATCTCGGGCCGGCGCCAGCGCAACCAGAACATACCGATCACCGTCAGCTCATACGACAGCACCATGCCGAGCATGACGTAGGTGTAAAGCTGGTCATAATGCCCGGTCAGCGTCAGAACCGCGGCCCAGATGCCCTGACCGATCAGGCTGAAAGCGGGCGTCCGCCATTTGGGATGGATGATCGCCATGCGCTTGAAGAAAACGCCATCCTGCGCCATCGCCATGTAAACCCGGGCACCCGAGAGCGTGCAGGTGGCGGCCGCACTGAAGCACGAAATCGCGATCACGAGCGACAGCCAGACGGCGGCGCCTGGCGAAAACAACGCTGCCGCCGCCGCGTGCGCGATCGTTTCATGCGCGGCGATTTCCTTGAGCGGGAGCGCGTAGACGTAAGTTACGTTCATCGCGATGTAAATCCCTCCCACCGCAAGCACGCCCAGCACCATCGCCAGGGGCACGTTGCGCCGCGGTTCCTTCACTTCACCCGCGACCCAGGTGATGTACACCCATCCGTCATACGCCCAGTACACCGCGATCAGCCCCACGCCCAGCGCCGAGATCAGCTGCGAGGGGCTAAGCCCCATGGTCAGCGGAACGCCATGCGCCTGGAAATTGGACCAGTGCCCATGGCCGATGGCGAGTCCCAGAACAACGAAAGCCGCCATGGCGGTAAATTTCGTCCAGGTGGAGACGTTCTGCAACAGCGCGCCCCAACGCAACCCCACGACATTGACATAGGTGAGAACGGCGATCAGTACCAGCCCGAACACATGCGCGCGTGTGACCATGATGCCAGCCAGCGACAAGACCACGCGGTCCTGGGAAACGATGGGGAAGACCTGGCCGCCGTAAGCTGCCGAGGCGACTGAGAGAGCGGCGATCGTGCCGCCGTTTGCTACCGCGAATAGCATCCAGCCGTAGAGGAAAGCGATCAGATCGCCGTAGGCTTCCCGCAAGTAAATATATTGGCCACCGGAGGCGGGAAACATCGAGCCTAGCTCGGCAAAGGCGAAGCAGGCGCAGAGCGAGATCAGTCCGCCCAACACCCACACCAGCAGGAACAAAACCGGCTGTGGCAGCGGGGTGGCAATGTCCTTGGCGGTTAGAAAAATGGAAGAGCCGATAATGCCGCTGACCAGCAGAAGCACGGAATCGAGCAAGCCCAGACCGCGAATCAGCGTGGGCTTGGCATCGGATGACTGAGTCTCGGCGACTGGCGGGGCGGGGGAAGTTTCCATTATCCGATTCCGAGTTCGTCGGGGTTTTCCAGCGGTGTGCCGCAGCGGCGGCAAATGACGGAAGCACAATCTCCGCAAGTCAGTGGATCGGTCACTTCCTGCGCGCAGTTGGGGCAGTACAACGGCCCGGGGCGAGGCTCGGGCGGCGGATTCTGCGGGCGAGTTGCCATAAAGAGGGAAACTGTAACATATACGTAGCGCTGCCGTCCCAGCCGCTGTCGAGGCGGCGTCTCGCCGCCGCTTCTGGGCCGGACGCCTGTGGGAGCCGGCGAGTCGCTGGCGCTACAATCTAGGCGTATGCCTGACAAACCTCTGACTCCTGACGAAAAACTGCAGCAGGAATTTAACCGCTGGGCAGCCGCGGGTGAAGGCGACAAGATGCAGCGCCATCACCTGAACATCACCGAAAAGTCGCTGCGCCTGATGAATCTTCGTCCCGGCGAGCGCGTGCTCGATCTGGGTTGCGGCTCGGGATGGGCGACGCGCCTGGTGGCGCGGCTGGTGGGAGAAGGGCCCGAGGGATTCGGCCAGGTCGTGGGCCTCGACGTTTCCGACGAGATGGTGCGTCTGGCGCGGGAGACGTCGAAAGAGTTCGAGAACATCCTGTACGTGCAGGGGTCGGCGCAGCAGATTCCGTGGGAGGAAAATTTCTTCGATAAAGTCCTGTCGGTCGAATCGTTCTACTACTATACCGACCAGGACCGCGCGCTGATGGAGTTGTTCCGCGTGATGGCGCCGCGGGGAAGGCTGTTTATCCTGATCAATCTCTACCGGGACAATGCGTATTCTCTGCAGTGGGTGGACAAGCTGAAGGTCCCGGTCCACGTGCGTTCCGCGGCCGAGTACGTTGAGTTGCTGAAGAAGCACGCGTTTGAAAACGTAGAGGCTCGCCGCATTCCCGACGACACGCCCACGCCGGATGACCATCAGACGAAATGGTTCAAGAGTCTCGATGATCTCAGGGCGTCCAAGCGCGAGGGTGCATTACTGCTGATGGCTTCGAAGCCCGACCTGCGCACGCCGGCGCCGGGATATACGATCTACTGAGCGCCGGCCCTCGCTTTAGCCCGCTCTTCCCCCAGCGGCTAAAGCCGCCAAAAGTTCAAACGCTTTACGGCACGACTGAAGCCGTGCCCTTTCAAATCAAGTTTCGCTATCGTGCCATAGTCGTGGTAAGACAGATCTTTCACCGGACTGAGGGTGCGGCCGTCGTCGATGTGCCGGCGAAGGTTTTCCTGCCGGCCTCGGTCAGCAGAAACAGGCACAGGATCGCCATCTCGGGCTCGATGGGAACACGGTAACGCGGCGCGGGAAAGACAACATAGTAGACCGCGGGATAAAGCAAGATCAGCCAGAAGAGCAGCCAGGCGCCTGGTTTGCGCAGGCGCAGGGCGCGGAACAGCCCCCAGACCGCCAGCACCGACGACGCCAGATACAGCGAGTTTTTCGCCGGATTCAGCCACCAGGGCCGCGTCGCCTTGGGCGATCCCGCCCAGTAGTAAACGAAGCGCTTCCCGCAAAGGACGGCGAACCGCCAGTAGTCGGCCCGAATATAGTCGATGGCCTGCCGCCTGCGCATAGCGACGTAGCCGAGCTCGCCCATGGACTCGTACTGGCGCAGGG
>Ga0187781_10001499_pt1 | contig 17630 bp, 9 predicted proteins | sample 0715_SJ02_MP02_2_FD_132447 | JGI IMG/M metagenome (GOLD analysis project Ga0187781, IMG submission 132447) | Tropical peat soil microbial communities from peatlands in Department of Meta, Colombia - 0715_SJ02_MP02_20_MG | ecosystem: Environmental > Terrestrial > Soil > Wetlands > Peat | place... | reverse complement strand
GCAGCGTCGGCATCGCCGTCGCGGGCCAGGTACTCGGCGTGGTCCAGCAGGCCGTGAGCCAGGTGGTACGGGGTGCCCCGCTCGCGCTGGCTAGCGATAGCGGCCACGAACGACACCGCGGCGGCCTGGTCGCCATCGGCCGCGGCCAGGCGGGCGCGGGCCAGGTCCCGTTCGGCGCGCAGCATCGGGGCGATCTCGCCGGGCTGGTATGAGTCGAGCAGGGCCAGCAGCTCGCGGGCGGCGGTGAGGTCCCGCAGTTCGTACGCGGCGCGCGCGGCCAGCGGCCAGGCCCACCGCTGATCCTCGGCACTGATGTTGAGGGCGCCGACGTGAGCGAGCGTGCCATGGGCGTGGCGCAGAGCGTCCTGGTATTCGCCGCGGGCGGCCGCGGTGGAGGCCTCCACCAGGCTTATGAACCCCTTCATTTGCGGATCTTCGCTGGCCCTCAGGTCGCCCAGGCCCGCCAGCATCGTCTCGGCGGTGGCGGCGTCTCCGCGCAGCGCCGCCAGCAGGCCGCGGTAGCACGAGAGGAACGGATAATCCTGCAACCCATCGGAGTCCGCGGTCTTGGTCAGCTCCTGCTCGGCGGCATCCCAGTCGCCGAGCATCAGCAGGGCCTGCGCCAGGTTTCCGGTCGCGAACGCCAAGTGGTCCCGTGCGCCCGCCCGGCGCATATGACCGGCGGCCGACCGGGCCGACTCCGCCGCGGCTGAGGGGTCGGTGGTGGCCAGTACGTCCGACAGATTGATTAGCGCACGACCCAGGAGGGTGTTGTCACCGGCGAGCGTGGCGAGCCGCGCGCTTTCTCGGAAGTAGGCGGCCGCCTGGGGATGACGACCAGCTAGGCCGTGGTAGATCCCGCGAACCCTGAACAGATCGCTGAGCACACTGGGACCGACGTCGAGCGACTGGCCGAGGCCGATCGCCTCGGTGCTGAGACGGTCAGCGTCGGGCCACCCGGCGAAGACCTCGAGCGTCGCAATGTCCCTCAAGACGCGCACCGTGTCCGTGTCTGGATCGGTCCGCAGCACCTCTAGGGCCGCGGTGAGCTGATCTCGCGCTTCGGTCTGGCGTCCCCACGAGCTCAGCGCTCGTCCGGTGGTCGCCTGGGCACGGGCCGAGGCCCGGACCTGGCCGTGGTCCAGGTACCGGTCACGGGCGTGACGCGCGTACTCGACGGACAAGGCCCAGTCCCCGTAGGCGACGGCTGACGCCGCGGCGCGTTCCCAGAGGCTGCCCGCGGTTTCCTCGGCGTCCGGCGGGCCGGGGGTGAGTCCGGCGGCGGCGGCGTAGCTGATGGCGGCCCGGGCGGGGGCGCCGGTACGGGTGGCGCGTTCGGCGGCGCGGATCAGCGTGGTGAGGGCCTGGCCGCGGATCTCGGCGGCGTCGGGATCATCCGGCAGGACGTTCAGCGCGTCCAGGTAGTGCCGGGCGATGACGTCCACGACTTCCTCGCCGTCGCCGGCGAACGCGGCGCGCAGGTGCGCGGCCACGATCAGGTGGCGGGTCTTGCGGTCTTTGCGGGAGAGGGTGTCGTAGGCGACCTGGCGCAGCATCTCCTGAGAGAACCGGTAGCTGCCCCGTTCTGGTGAGAGCAGATCCGCGGACACGCTGAGCACCTCGCGGCGCACCAGTTCGGCGAGGGCGGCCCGCACCGACGGCTCGTCCCGCCCGGACACCGCGATCAGCGCCTCGGCCGGGAAGGTGGTGCCCAGCACCGCGGCGTCGCTGACCAGCCGCCGCACGCCCGGGTCCAGGGCGTCCAGGCGGGCGGCCAGCAGCGCGTGCAGGCTGTCCGGGACGACCAGCTCGCCGACGTCGCCGGTCAGCCGGTAGAGGCCCTCGACCGGCTGGACGATGTCCCGGTCGATCAGCGCGCGCACCGTCTCGACCGCGAACAGCGGGATGCCCTGCGCCTGGCTGGTGATCTTCGACCGGGCGGCCGGCGGCATCCCGGGTACCAGCGCGCCGACCAGTGCGTCCATCGATCTGGTATCGAGGGGATCCAGGGTCAGCGTGCTGCGGTTCCGGCCGGTGCCGAACCCCGGCCGGACCTGGCCCAACTCGGGCCGCGCGAACACCAGGACGTACACCGGCAGGTCCCGGGTCCAGTCGATGAGATGGTCCAGGAAGTCCAGCAGGCCCGCGTCGGCGTACTGGGCGTCTTCGACCAGCAGGAGCAGCGGCTGCACCGCCGCCAGCCGCTCGAAGAACAGGCGCCAGCCCGCGAACAGTTCCTCCCGGGACAAGCCCGCCCCGCTGTCGCCCGCGAAGGCCACGCCGAGCAGCCGACTCAGCCGGACACCGGCATACCCGCGTTCCCCGGGATCAGGCACGAACCGGTCCAGGCCGTCCTTCAGCTTGGCCGCGGCGACTTCCGTGGGGTCTTCCTCGGCGATACCCAGCCGCTGCCTGACGACCTCGGCCAGCGCCCAGAACGCCACCCCCTCCCCGTAGGACAGGCACCGGCCCCGGTGCCACCACACCTCGGCCGCCAGGCCATCGACGTACTTCTCGAACTCCCACCCCAGCCGCGACTTGCCCACCCCGGCCGGGCCCGACACCAGCACCAACCGCGGCATCCCCCGGTCGGCAGTGGCGTGGAACAGGTCCTTGATCGTCCGCAGTTCCGCATCCCGCCCGGTCAGCGGCGCCTCCAGCCCGTCCATGCGCTGGCTCGCACCCACCCAGGACAAGACTCGGGTGGCCCGCCACAGCTCCTGCGGTTCGGTCTTCCCCTTCAGCTGATGAGACCCCGCCTCGGCAAAGCCGACGGCACCGCCCGCCAGCCGGTGCGTGGCCACATCCACCAGCACCTGTCCGGGTGAGGCCACGGATTGCACCCGCGCAGCAGTGTTCACCGCGTCCCCGGCGACCATTCCTTCGCCGACCGCACCCAGGCTGACCGCCACTTCCCCGGTCACCACGCCCACCCGCGCCGCCAGGCCAGGCACCCCCGCATCGGCGCCCAGCGCCTCGACCGCGGCCACCAGGTCCAGCGCGGCGCGCACGGCGCGCTCCGCGTCCCCCTCGGTCGCCGCCGGGGTCCCCCAGACCGCCATCACCGCGTCGCCGATGAACTTCTCGACCACTCCCCCGTAGCGGCCGATGACGGTCCGGGCCACGGCGAAGTACTGAGTCAGCAGCTCGCGGACCGCCTCGGGGTCCCGCGACTCCGACAGCGGAGTGAACCCCACGACGTCGCAGAACAGCACCGAGCACACCCGCCGCTCCGCCAGCGGTTCCGGGCCCGTCGGCATCGTGGCCGCGGCGGCCGGCACAGCGGGGGTGTCTCCCGCTACCGGCGAGCCGCAGGCACGGCAAAAGCGCTTCCCGGGAGTGAGCGGCTCACCGCACGACGGGCACACCCCGACGGCTGCTCCGCAATCCCCACAGAAGCGGTCGCCCTCTCCCATGGGCGCACCGCACTGCCCGCACGTCACGCCACGTGCTTACGCCAGCGCCTTCCGCCCTGTCAAGCCCGCCGAGGCGTACGGGGCCTCGCTAGGCTTGGCCGGTGCGGCTGACATTCTGCGGTGTCCGCGGGTCGACACCGGCACCCGGCCCGGACTTCGTCCGGTACGGAGGACATACCTCCTGCGTGGCCGTCGCGCATGATGGTGCCGCGCCGACGCTCATCCTGGACGCGGGCACCGGCGTGCGCCGGGTCACGACCCTGCTGGCCGGTCAGCCGTTCACCGGAACGATCCTGCTCACCCACCTGCACTGGGACCACACCCAGGGACTGCCGTTCTTCCGCGCCGGGGACCACGAGGACGCCCGGGTCACGCTGCTGCTCCCGGATCAGGAGAACGGTGAAGGCGCCGAGGAGGTGCTGGCGCGGGCCATGTCGCCGCCGCACTTCCCGATCCGCCCGAGTCAGCTGCGGGGAAGCTGGAGCTTCCGGACCATCTCGCCTGGTCGGCTCGAGACCGGCGGGTTCACCGTGCTGGCCCGCGAGATCCCGCACAAGGGCGGCCGGACGCTCGGGTACCGGGTCAGTGACGGGCATTCGGTCGCGGCCTACGTGACCGATCACTGCCCGACCGTGCTGGGACCCGGCCCGGATGGGTGGGGTGAGTACCACGCGGCCGCCGTGGAGCTAGCCGCCGGGGCCGACGTGCTGGTGCACGATGCCCAGCTGCTGGCGGAGGAGCTGGCCGCCGAGGCGGCCTTCGGGCACGCCGCGGCCGACTACGTGGTCGCCTTGGCCACGCGCGCTGGGGCCCGGCGGGTGGTGTTGTTCCATCATCGGCCGGACCGGACCGACGACGCGCTCGACCGGGTGGCGCAGCGGTTCGCCGCGGCACCGGTCCCCGTCATGGTGGCCGCGGAAGAGCTGACGCTTTACGTGTGAGTCAGGGGCTGGACGGGCTCGAGGGCGTCGGCACGATCCAGGAGGGGCTGGCAGCGCAGGCGGCGGGCGATGTCGCGGGCTTCGGCAGTGGCCTCGGCGGCTGCGTCGGCGTCACCGTGGCGGTTGAGGTACTCGGCGTGGTCGAGCAGGCCATGGGCCAGGTGGTAAGGGGTGCTGCGCTCGCGCAGGCCGGTGATCGCGGCGGCGAAGGCGGCCGCGGCCGCCTCGCCGTCCTCGTCCGCCGCGGCGAGGCGAGCGCGGGCCAGGTCACGTTCGGCCCGGAGCATGGGGGCCAGGTGCCCGGGCTGGTGGGAGTCGAGCAGGGCGATCAGGTCGCCGACCGCCGCGTTGTCGCCCAGTTCATGAGCCGCGCGGGCGGCGAGCGGCCAGGCCCAGCGCAGCGATTCACTACTGATCCCCAGGGCGTCCGCGTAAGCGAGCGTGTCGCGGGCCCTGCGCAATGCGGTCTCCGGCTGACCGCGGGCGGCGGCGGCGAAGGCGTCCGCCGCGCTGACCATCGACTGGTCCTGGGGATCCTCGGTGGCCCGCAGGTCGCTCAGCTCCGCCAGGATGGTCTCGGCTGAGGCGGCGTCGCCGCGCAGCGCCGCCAGCCAGCCCCGCTGGCAGGTGAGTGGCTCCATATCGGCTAGCCCGTAGGAGCTCACCGCCTGGACGAACTTCGCTTCGGCGGCGTCCCAGTCGCCGAGCTGGACCAGCGCCTCGGCCAGGTTCGTGACCGCAACGGTCAGGTGAAGCCGCATGCCGACCCGGCGCAGGTGCCCGACAGCGGTGCGAGCGGCCTCGGCGGCGGCGGCCGGATCGGTCTCCGCCAGGACATCGGACAGGTTGAGCAGCGCGGTTCCAAGCGTGACGGTGTCGTCGGCTTGCGCGGCCAGCCGCGCGCTCTCGCGGAGGTAGGCGATCGCCTGCCGCCGCCGCGAGGCGCGGCCCAGGTAGATCCCGCGGGTCAGAAGCAGCCCGCTGGACTGCTCGGCGTCAACGTCGAGGGCCTGGCCGAGGATGAGCGCCTCGGTGGTAAGCCGGTCCCCGTCGGGCGACGCGGCGAACACCTCCACGATCGCGAGTTCCTCCAGGGCACGCACGGTATCGGCGTCGGCGTCCGCGCGCAGCACCTGCATCGCTTCGGTGAGCTGGTCACGGGCTTCGGTAAGACGGCCCCAGCGGCGCAGCGCCCGCCCGGCGATGGCCTGGGCGCGGGCGGCGGCCCGTTCCCGGCCGCGCTGGAGATGGTCAGCGCGCGCCCGGTCGGCGTAATCGACGGCCGTGGCGTAGTCCGCGTCGGCGAGGGCGGCCTGGGCGGCGCGTTCCCACAGCGTCCCGGCGGCCGGCTCCGCGGATGGCTGGTCCGCCGTGGTGAGGTTGGCGGCCGCGGCGTAGCTCGCGGCGGCGCGATTGGAGGCGCCGGTGCGCTCGGCGCGTTCGCCGGCCCGGATCAGGGCGGCGATGGCCTGGCCGCGGATGTCGGCGGCGTCGGGATCGTCGGGGATGGCGATCAGCGCGTCCTGGTAGTGGCGGGCGATCACGTCCACGACTTCCTCGCCGTCGCCGGCGAAGACGGCGCGCAGGTGCGCGGCCACCGCCAGGTGGCGGGTCTTGCGGTCCCGGCGGGACAGGGTGTCGTAGGCGACCTGGCGCAGCATCTGCTGGGCGAACCGGTAGCTGCCCCGTTCCGGTGAGAGCGGGTCCGCGGACACGCTGAGCACCTCGCGGTGCACCAGGTCGGCCAGGGCCGCCCGTACCGTCGGCTCGTCCCGTCCCGACACGGCGATCAGCGCCTCGGCCGGGAAGGTGGTGCCGAGCACGGCAGCGTCGCTCACCAGCCGACGCACGCCGGGGTCCAGGGCGTCGAGCCGGGCGGCCAGCAGAGCGTGCAGGCTGTCCGGCACGGCCAGCTCACCGACGTCGCCGGTCAGCCGGTACACCCCCTCGACCGGCTGGACGATGTCGCGGTCGATCAGCGCGCGGACGGTCTCCACCGCGAACAGCGGCAGGCCCTGGGCCTGGCTGATGATCTTGGCCCGCGCCGCGGCCGGCAGGGCGGGCACCAGCGCGTCGACCAGCGCGTCCATCGATTGGGTATCGAGGGGATCCAGGGTCAGCATGCTTCGGTTCCGTCCGGCGCCGAACCCCGACCGGACCAGGCCGAGCTCGGGCCGGCCGAACACCAGCACGTAGATGGGCCGGTCGCTGACCCAGTCGATGAGGTGGTCCAGGAAGTTCAGCAGGCCGCTGTCGGCGCACTGCGCGTCCTCGACCAGCAGTACGACCGGCCCCGTTTCCGAGAGGCGCTCGAAGAACAGCCGCCACCCGGCGAACAGCTCCGCCTGTCCGAGCACGGCCCCGGTGTCCCCCGGGAACGCGACGCCGAGCAGCCGGCCCAGCCGGGCGCCGACGTACGCCCGCTCCTCCGGGTCGGTGACGAACCGGTCGAGCCCGGCGGCCAGCTTGCCGACGGCCGACTCGGCCGGGTCCTCCTCGGCGATGCCCAGCCGCTGCCGGACAATCTCGGCCAGCGCCCAGAACGCCACGCCCTCGCCGTAAGACAGGCACCGGCCCCGGTGCCACCACACCTCGGCCGCCAGGCCGTCGATGTACTTCTCGAACTCCCAGCCCAGCCGGGACTTGCCCACGCCGGCCGGGCCTGACACCAGCACCAGCCGGGGGATCCGCCGGTCGGCCGCGGCATGGAAGAGCTCCCTGATCGTGCGCAGCTCGGCGTCCCGCCCGGTCAGCGGCGCCTCCAGGCCGTCGACCCGCTGGACACCGCCGACCGCCGAGAGCACCCGCGTAGCCCGCCACAGGCGCTGCGGCTCCGCCTTGCCCTTCACGTGGTGCTCCCCGGCCTCGGCGAACCCGACCCCGCGGCCAGCGAGCCGGTACGTGGCCCCGTCGGCCAGCACAGTCCCCGGCTCGGCGGCCGCCTGCACCCGTGCGGCGGTGTTCACCGCGTCCCCGGCCACCATCCCCTCGTGGGCCGCGCCCAGGCTGACCGCCACTTCTCCGGTCACGACGCCCGCCCGGGCCGCCAGGCCCGGCACGCCGACCTCCGCCCCCAGCGCTTCCACCGCGGCGACCAGGTCCAGCGCGGCCCGGACCGCGCGCTCCGCGTCTGAATCGGAGGCGGCGGGCGTGCCCCACACCGCCATTACCGCGTCGCCGATGAACTTCTCGACCACTCCCCCGTAGCGGCCGATGACCGTCCGGGCCACGGCGAAATACCGTGACAGTAGTTCCCTGACCGCCTCCGGGTCGCGCGACTCTGACAGCGGGGTGAACCCGACGACGTCGCAGAACAGGACCGAGCACACCCGCCGCTCCGCCACCGGCGCCTGGCCCGATGCCGCGGGCGCAGAGGTCCCGGCCAGCGGCGCACCGCAGGCACGGCAGAAGCGCTTACCGGGAGCCAGCGGCTCACCGCACGACGGGCACACTCCGACCGCCGCGCCGCAATCCCCACAGAAACGGTCGCCCTCTCCCCCGGGCGCGCCGCACTGCCCGCACGTCACGAAAACGTGCTTACGCCAGCGCCTTCGGCCCTGTCAAGCTGGGTCGCGCGGCGGCGAAGGGCGGGCGGGGATACCACGGACCGTTCGGCCGAATTGAAAAACCCTCCGCGTGCCAGGGGTCAGCGGGCCTCGGCCTCACGAACGCGTCGCACCATTACTTCCAGCAGCGCCCAAGCCGTCTCGGGGTGTTCCATGGCGAAAGGCCGGAAGACCCAGGCCGTGAACAGCAAGCAGCGCAAGTCTGTCTCGGCCGTGATCGTCGCCGAACGGAAAGAATGGTCGATCAGCGCCATTTCGCCGAAGTAGTCACCGGGTCCGAGCCTACGGGCGGGCCGACCGTGCACGGTCACCACGGCCTGCCCCTCGACGATGACACCGAACGATACGCCGGTATCCCCCTCCTCGGTGATCACCGTGCCGGCGGGAAATGTCCGGTCGTGCGCATTATTCGCGAGCACGGCCAAATCCTTCTTCGAAAGCATCGAGAATAGCGGGACCTTTGCAAGTACCTCTTGAGGCGTCGTCATGGCACGATGCTACGCGCACGTCTCGCCGCTAACCAGGATGTTCCCGGAACACACGGCGCGGTGAGGGGGCGGACACGTGACCGGTCCGCCCCCTCACCGTTCCCTTCGGTCAGGGGTCAGTGACCGGCCGAGTTAGTGCTGCCAGATGTGACCCTCGGTGTCGTCCCCGGCCTCGTCCGCGCGCTCGAGAATGTGGCCCTCGGTGTCGTCCCCGGCCTCGTCCGCGCGCTCGAGAATGTGGCCCTCGGCGTCATCGGGATCGGGGGTGAGGTTCTGCTCGGTCATGATGTGTCCTTTCTGTTTCCGGTTCTGATGATCGACATCTGGGGTCAGCATCTCTGGTGACGCGGGTCACCGTCAGTCGTTTGGCTGACACGGGAACTGTCAGCTCGCCGACACTTCCGCGCCGGCGAACCGGCCCAGCGCGTCCGGCTGTTTCACGGTGATGGCCCGGTCGTGCATCTCGATCCAGCCGCGCCGCTCGAAACCGCGCAGCGCCGCGTTGACGCTCTGCCGGGTGCTCCCGACCTGGTGCGCTAGTTCCTCCTGGCTCAGCCTGGGCTGGATGGTGCCGTCGGCGCCTCGGGGCTGGCTGAGCAGGACCTTCGCGACCCGGCGCGGAAGATCCAGGAAAACCAGGTCGGCGGTGGCCTCGGTCAGGCGGCGGAGGGTAGCCGCGATCGAATTCGTCAGGGCCTGAGCCGCAGCCGGCACCCGCGCGCAGACGTCCCGCACCGCATCGCGCGGGATCAGCAGCAGCTGGCATTCTTCGAGGGTCTCGGCGTCGGCGGACCGGGGGCCGCCGTCGACGACACCGAGCTCGCCCAGCAGGCCGCCGGGATGGATGATGGCCAGCGTCAGCTCGCCGCCGTCAGCCGAACGGACCGTGACCTTGACGCGGCCGGAGACGACCACGATCACGGTGTCACCTGGATCACTCCTGGTGAACACGACCTGGTTGCGACGGAAGCTCCGCAACCGGGAGGCCGCGGCTACGGCCTTCAGGTCCTCGGGCGGCACCGAACGAAGCAGGGTGGTCTCGCGCAGGATGCCGATCACGTCAGCGGTCATCGCCAGCTCCCGGGGATAGTGCGTTACTCGCCACGGCCCGCAGGACCGTCTTGACTTCGTAGGGAGTGAGCTGCGGATGCTTGCTCAGCAGCCGGGCCACCAGCCCGGTCACGTGTGGAGCGGCAAACGAGTTGCCGGTCGAGACGATCGTGGACCCGGACAGCCACGGCACCCGCACGTCGATACCGGGCGCTCCGAAGTCGGTCGGGGGCGCCGGGTTGGCGTCGAGGCTGAACGGATCCTGCCCGTCGTGGGCAGCCACCGAGATGACCGAGGAAAACTGGGCCGGATAGGTCGGCGCCGGGACGTTGTTGGTGGCACAGACCAGGACCACGTCGGCGAACGCTGCCTCGTCGGCGATCTCGTGGAAGAGGCCGAAGTAGTCCTCTCGGCCCGTGCTCAGGGACAGATTGACCACCCGGGCGCCCTCCTTGATGGCCCAGCGCAGGCCAGCCGCGAAGACCAGGCCCTTGCCGGTCAGCCTGCTGCCGAGGACGCGGACCGACCAGATGGCCGCGTCCGGAGCGCTTCGCCGGATAATCCCGGCGCACGCGGTACCGTGTCCGAACAGGTCATCGTGAGGGCCCTCGGTGGTGGTGACCTGCCCGGTCTCCGTGTCCCACTGGAGGGCGACGGCCCGCTCGACGGCGCCGATCGCCGGGTGGGCGGCATCGATCCCGCTGTCGACCACCGCCACGGTGATCCCGGCGCCCGTGGCCCCGCCCCAGGCCCAGTTTTTATCGATGGGCAGATCGATCCGCGGGACCGGGCGCAGCGCCTCCGGGGCGAAGGCATCGCTCCAGGCTGGCCTTAGCGAGGTCGTGATGGCCGCCTTTCGACGTAGTCCGCGATATCCCGTAGCACGGTCAGCGCCAGCCGACGTTCGGCCGCGCCGCGGCGGGCGAGCACCGCGAACGTGGCGGCCAGCTCGGCCAGGTCGGTGTCGGCGGCTGGCCCGGTATCGGCGGCCTGGCGCAAGGTGTCAGCCAGGTCACCGCCGGCGGTCGCCTGGGCCAGGGCGTCCAGCAGAACGCGGCCCATGCCATTGAACCGCTCGACGCTGGCCAGGGCCAGGGCGGCCTGGTCGGCGAAGAGCGACAGCAGGGCCATGTCCTGCTCGGCACCGGGGCGTCGCGGGTCACGGTCGAGCAGGCTGATGACCCCGAGCAGGCGCGCAGGCGTCTCGACCGGGACCGCGAGGATGGCCTGCGGGATGTAGCCGGTCTGTTCGGCCTGTTCCCTGGCGAAACGGGCGTCGCTGGCCACGTCGCTGACCGCGATCGGCTGACCGGACTGCACCACCCAGCCGGCGATGCCTTGCGAGGCCGGGATACGCATCCCGGTCACGTCGTCCGCTCCCTGGCCCGCGGCGACCGTATAGACCAGCTCCGATTCGTCCTCGCTGAGCAGGGCCAGCGAGCACGCCGCCGCGCCGAACAGCCGCCGGGCCGTCTCGGTCAGGGATCGCAGCAGCTCATCCGTGCCGGCCGGCCGCACGGCCGGCCCAAGTGAGGTGGCCAGCTCGCCGAGTTGTCGCAGCAGCTCATCGGGATTCATGGCGTAGGTTCCTTGGGGTACGGGCCATCCGGGTCCCGGCGACCGAAAGCAGCGACGGGCTCGGCTGGCTGACCTGCAGGGCGGACAGGAAGTCCTGGCCGTCGATCCTGAGCAGGGTACTCGGCAGGCGCGTCCGGACCGAGGCGGTACGCGGGATGCCGTGCAGCAGTCCGAGCTCGCCGACGTAACCCGGCGCCGTCACCGGCGGCAGCGGCCGCGGCTCGGACCCGTCGCCGCGAGCCTGCACCGACAGTTCGCCGTCGGCGAGGATCCACAGCGCGTCCGCCTCGTCGCCCTCGCGGATCACGACCTGGCCGGCGGGCATTTCGATCTCCTCGGCGGCCGCCGCCAGCCGCTCCAGCGTGCGGCGGTCCGCGCCGGCCAGCAGGTCCAGCTCGCCAAGGAGCTCGACCCGCGGGCGCAGCCGTTCGGCGGCCGCGGCCGACGCGCCGTCTGCGTTCAATAGGGTCGGCAGGCCGATCAGGCCGAGCGCCGGAATCCCGACCCCGACGGCGACGAGCGCGACGGTGACGTCGGCGTGCGCGAGCAGGATGCCGGTGGCCAGGCTGGCCAGCAGGATGCCGGCCAGCACCACGGTTTCGAACACGCCGAGCACGCGGCCCAGCACGTCTCCGGGCAGGTCGCGCTGCAGGCTGGTGATCGCCAGCACGTCCACGACGATCATGCCGACCCCCGAGATGACCTGCAGGGCAGCGGCCAGCGCGGGCCAGTGCACCGGGACCGTCAGCAGGAACGGCACGGCCTGCAGGCAGATGCTGCCCATGATGACCGGAGCCAGCCGGGACGCGCCGCTCAGCCGGTTCGCCAGGCCGGCGCCGAGCAGCCCGCCGAGCGCCGAACCGGCCAGCAGGTAGCTGTAGCCGCCCGGACCGGTGCCCAGCCGGACCGACAGCGGGACGTATAGGACGGTGGCGGCGCCATAGACGGCGGAATCCAGCGCGCAGAACAAGATCACGGCCACGGCGACGGGCTGCGCGGCCAGCGATTTCAGCCCCGCGACCCACTGCTGCGCCGTGCTGTCCTCGGAGCTCCCTCCGCCACGGGAACGGACACGAAGCCTTGTCACTAGGGCGGCGGCCACGGCGAAGCTGGCCGCGTTGATCGCGACGCCGATGACGGGCCGGCCAGCCAGCAGCAGCAGACCGCCGAGGCCCGGACCTACGACCACGACCAGGCTCTGCAGGGCCGAGAAGATGGAGTTGGCGGCGGCCAGGTCCTTCTCGCCGACGATCTCGGGCGTCAGCGCGCCGGCCGCGGGCTGGTACGGAGCCAGGGCCACGGACGAGAGGGCCGAGATGACCAGCACCAAGGCGACCGGAGCGTCACTGGCGACCACCGCCGCCATCCCCGTCATGAGCACCGCGCTGGCCAGCGCCGAGACGACCATGACCGTGGTCCGCTGATAGCGGTCCGCGAGCACGCCGCCGTAGCTGGACACCAGCAGGCTGGGCCCCCAGCGGCAGGCGGCATTGGCCGCCAGCCATTGGGTGGAGTGGGTGCGGTCGAAGATGTAGACCGAGATCACGACGATGTAGGACCAGCTGCCGATCTGGTCCACCAGGAACGAAGCGATGAGCAGCCGCAGGTCGCGATGGCGCAGCGCGTCGCGGTAGCGCCCGCGCGCGGCACGCTTTCCGGCTACGTCCGCCGGGGGGCCGGGCGCTGTTACGGATTCCTCGGGGACCCAGGCCGTCACCGGTCAGGTCCGTATCTGTTGCTGGGCGGGCTGGAGCGAATCGGCACGGTCGAGCAGCGGCTGGCAGCGCAGACGGCGGCCGATGGCGCGGGCCTCGTCGATAGCCAGCACGGCGGCCTCGCCGTCACCGTGGTGCAGTTGGTACTGGGCGTAGTCGAGCAGGCCGTGGGCGAGATGGTAGGGAGTGCCGCTCTCGCGCAGGCCGACGATGGCCGCGGCGAAGGCGGCCGCAGCGGCGCTTTGATCACTGCCTTGCCCGGCCAGGCGGGCGCGGGCCAGGTCACGCTCGATGCGCAGCAGCGGGACGACGTGGCCCGGCCGATAGGAGTCGAGCAGGGCCAGCAGCTCCCGGATCGCGGCGTCGTCGTTCAGCTGCTGCGCGACGCGGACGGCCAGCGACCACGACCAGACCAGCTCTCCATGGCTGATCCCGAGGGCGTCGGCGTGCGTGAGGACCGCACGAGCGCGCCGCAGTGCCAACGCCGGCCGACCGTGGGCGACGGCGGTGAAGGCCTCGGCGAGGCCGATCGTCGTTTGGTCCTGCGGGGCTTCGCTGGAACGCAGGTCCCGCAGGCCCTCGAGGATCTCATCGGCGGCCGCGGCATCGCCCCGCAGAGCCGCGAGCCAGGCACCTAGGCAGGTGAGATACTCGATGTCCGCCAGCCCGTCGTGGTCAAGCGCCTGGGTGAGCTCGGTCCCGGCCGTATTCCAATCACCGAGCTGGATCAGGGCATCGACGATGTTCAAGATGGCCGTAGCCAGGTAGTCCCGGGCTCCGGCCCGACGCAGATGCCCGGCGGCGGACCGCCCGGCTTCCAGCGCGGCGGTCGGGTCGGTGATGGCCAGGAAGGCTGACAGGTTGAGCAATGCGCGTCCCAGCCGGAAGTTGTCGCCGATCTGGTCGGCGAGTCTCGCGGTTTCGCGGAGGTAGGCCATCGCTTCGGGCCAGCACCCGGCAAAGAACAGGTATACCCCGCGCGCATTGAACAGGTCGCAGAGCTGGGCGGTGTCGACGCCAAGAGCCTGGCCGAGGTAGAGTGCCTCGGCGGTGAGCGGGCCGGCGTCCGGTGATCCGGCGAAGACCTCCAGCGTCGCGAGTCCTTGGAGGGCACGCACGGTGTCGGTGTCGGGATCGGCCCGAAGGATCTCCGCAGCGGCGGTGAGCTGTTCGCGCGCCTCGGCAAAGCGACCTGATTCGTGCAGAGCCCGCCCGGCGGCGGCCTGGGACCGGGCAGCGGCCCGGGAATGGCCTCGCTGCAGGTGATACTCGCGCGCGCGGCTAGCCAGCTGGACCGCGGCGGCGTAGTCCGCGGCGGCGGTGGCGGCTTCGGAGGCGCGCAGCCACAACGCGCCTGGATTCAGCCGGCCGTCGCCGTCTTGTCCGTCCGCCGTGCCGGAGGTGAGTTCGGCGGCAGTGGCGTAGCTGGTGGCGGCCCGGGCGGGGGCGCCGGCTCGTTCGGCGCGTTCGGCAGCGCGGATCAGGGTGGCGATGGCCTGGCCGCGGATCTCGGCGGTATCGGGGTCATCGGGGATGGCATGCAGAGCGTCCAGGTAGTGCCGGGCGATGACGTCCGTGACCTCTTCCCCGTCGCCGGGGAAGGCCTGGCGCAGGTGCGCGGCGACGGCCAGGTGCCGGGTCTTGCGGTCCCGGCGGGACAGGGTGTCGTAGGCGACCTGGCGGAGCATACCCTGGGCGAACTGGTAGCTGCCCCGCTCTGGTGAGAGTGGATCCGCGGACACCGTTAGCACCTCGCGGCGCACCAGGTCGGCGAGGGCAGCGCGCACGGACGGCTCGTCCCGCCCGGAGATAGCAATCAGCGCCTCGGCGGGGAACGTGGTGCCCAGCACCGCGGCGTCGGCCACGAGGCGCCGGACTCCGGGGTCGAGCGCGTCCAGACGCGCGGCCAGCAGGGCGTGCAGGCTATCGGGGACGGCCAGCTCGCCTATGTCGCCGACCAGGCGGTACACGCCCTCGACCGGCTGGACGATGTCCCGGTCGACCAGCGACCGGACCGTTTCCACCGCGAACAACGGCACGCCCTGGGCGTGGCGGACGACCTTCGCCCGGGCGGCCTCCGGCATCCGGGGCACGAGCGCGTCCACCAGCTGATCCATCGACTCTGGATCGAGTGGATCAAGGGTCAGCGTGACCCGGTTTCGCCCGACCCCGAACTGCGGCCGCGCCTGGCTCAGCTCGGGCCGGGCGAACACCAGCACGTAGATGGGCAGGTTCTTGGCCCAGTCGACCAGATGATCCAGGAAGTCCAGCAGGCCGCTGTCCGCGTACTGGGCGTCCTCCACCAGCAGCACAACCGGATTCTCGGCCGCCAGGTGCTCGAAGAACAGCCGCCACCCCGCGAACAGTTCCTCTCGCGAGAAGGCGGCCGCGCTCTCGGCCGACCCTACGCCCAGCAGCCGGCCCAGCCGGACGCCCACATAAGCTCGTTCGCCGGGATCGGGGAAGAACTCGTCCAGCCCGATGGCCAGTTTCCCGGCCGCGATGTCGGCGGAGTCCTCCTCGGCGATACCGAGCCGCTGCCGGACCATCTCGGCCAGCGCCCAGAACGCCACCCCCTCGCCGTAGGACAAGCAACGGCCCCGGTGCCAGAACACGTCGGCCGCCAGGCCCTCGACGTACTTCCGGAACTCCCAGCCCAGCCGGGACTTACCGGTGCCGGCCGGGCCGGACACCAGCACCAGCCGCGGCACCCGCCTTTCTGCCGCGGCGTGGAACAGCTCCCTGATCGTGCGCAGCTCCGCGTCCCGCCCGGTCAGCGGGGCCTCAAGTCCATCGACCCGCTGTGAGCCGCCCGCCCCGGCCAGCACCCGGGTCGCCCGCCACAACCGGACTGGATCCGTCTTGCCCTTCAGCCGGTGCTCGCCGACATCGGCGAACCCGACCGCGCTGCCCGCCAGCCGGTACGTCGGCTCGTCCACCAGGACTTGTCCCGGCTCGGCCGCCGATTGCACCCGGGCGGCGGTGTTCACGACGTCGCCCGCCACCATCCCCTCGCCTACGGCAGCGAGGGTCACCGCGACCTCGCCGGTCACGACGCCCGCCCGCGCGGACAGGTCCGGGGTGTCCGCCTCGGTCCCCATCTCGGCCACTGCGGCCACCAGGTCCAGCGCGGCCCGCACGGCCCGCTCCGCATCCCCTTCGGTCGCGGCCGGCGCCCCCCACACCGCCATTACCGCGTCCCCGATGAACTTCTCGACCACTCCCCCGTAGCGGCCGATCACCGTCCGGGCCACGGCGAAGTACCGAGTCAGCAGCTCCCTTACCGCCTCGGGGTCGCGCGCTTCCGACAATGGGGTAAAGCCCACCACGTCGCAGAACAGCACGGAGCACACCCGGCGCTCCGCGGACGGTCCGGCGGCCGCGGACGGCGCCGTCGTCGGCCCGGGCACCTGCCGGGCGGCCTGGCCGACGGACAACGCTGAACCGCAGGCACGGCAGAAACGATCGCCGGGTGTTACCAGCTCACCGCACGACGGGCAGCCCACGGCGGGAGCGCCGCACGCCCCGCAGAACCGGTCGCCAGGTGTTACCGGCGCACCGCACTGCCCGCACCGCACCTAATCCCTCCCCATCCCCCACAGTTAACCCCTCCTACGCCCACCCCATCAACCCTGTCAACTCGGACATCGCCGGAGCGGGAAGGGGCCGGTCAGGCTGGTAGGTGAGAACTCGGGTGGGGTCATAACCGCGGCGGGCTCAGCAGCGGTTCGCAGCGCGGCCGGTAAGCGATGTCGCGGCCTTGTCCGTAGCCGGCCGGCGTGGACCTCGTGACACCGCGGAGGCGGTAGTAACCTGGCGTCGCCCCCGCCCCGCGCCTTTGGAGGAGCGATGGATAAGCTGCTGCCCGGCGTCACCGCCGAGCGGGTGCCCACCAGCCGGCTGACCGTGGCGGTGCTGTCGGTGGCCGGCCGGACCGGGCCTGCGGTGCTGTTCGTGCACGGCAACGTGTCGTCCTCCCTGTTCTGGCAGCCGACCATGCTGGCGCTGCCGGAGCCTTACCGGCCGCTGGCCATCGACCTGCGCGGATTCGGTGACACCGACCCGGAGCCGGTCGACGCGACCCGCGGGCTGCGGGACTACGCGGACGACCTGGCCGCCGCCGTCGACGCGCTCGGCCTGGACTCGGTGCACCTGATCGGCTGGAGCATGGGCGGCGGCGTGGTGCTGCAGTACCTGGTCGACCGGCCTCGTGAGCATGGGGTAGCGTCGCTTACGCTGGTCGACCCGGTGTCTCCGTTCGGCTTCGGCGGGACCAAGGGCGTGGACGGCATCCTGTGCGACCCGCGGGGCGCCGGCTCGGGCGGCGGCGCCGCCAACCCGGAATTCGTCGAGCGGCTGGCCGGCCAGGACCGCGGCGACACGAGCCTGCTGTCACCCCGGCAGGTGCTGCTGGCGCACTACGTCAAGCCGCCGCACGTGCCCGAGCACCTGGACATCTTCGTGGAGTCCATGCTGTCCACGCGCACCGGCGACGACTATTACCCGGGCGACTCGCGGCCCACCGACGCGTGGCCGGGCTTCGCACCGGGCGACCGCGGCGTGCTCAACACGATGGCGCCCACCCACTTCCGGATCGCCGACCTCTCCGGGGTGCGGCCCAAGCCGCCGGTGCTGTGGCTGCGCGGCGCCGACGACATCATCGTCTCGGACACCTCGCTGTACGACCTGGGCTACCTGGGCTCGCTCGGCGTCGTACCCGGCTGGCCCGGCGAGCACGTCTGGCCGCCCCAGCCGATGGTGGGGCAGACCCGCGGCGTCCTGGACGGCTACGCCGCGGCCGGCGGGCGCTACCGCGAGGCGGTGATCGAGGACTCCGGCCACGGCCCGCACCTGGATCAGCCGGAGAGATTCCTCG
>Ga0187781_10001498_pt1 | contig 17634 bp, 13 predicted proteins | sample 0715_SJ02_MP02_2_FD_132447 | JGI IMG/M metagenome (GOLD analysis project Ga0187781, IMG submission 132447) | Tropical peat soil microbial communities from peatlands in Department of Meta, Colombia - 0715_SJ02_MP02_20_MG | ecosystem: Environmental > Terrestrial > Soil > Wetlands > Peat | place... | reverse complement strand
GGCACGCTCATCGAAAAGCACCCGCCGTCACTGCTGCTTGATGTGGGCGGAGTGGGCTATGAGCTCGATGCTCCGATGAGCACGTTTTATTCCTTGCCCTCAGTTGGCGAGCGGGTGACCTTGCTCACGCACCTGGTGGTGCGCGAGGATGCGCACCAGCTATTTGGTTTTGCCACGAGCGCCGAGCGCAACGCATTTCGGGCATTGATCCGTATCACGGGAGTCGGGGCGCGCACGGCGCTGTCGGTGCTCTCGGGTTTGAGCGTAGAGGAACTTGCACAGGCGGTGACGCTGCAGCAGGCGCCAGCGCTCACCCGAATCCCGGGCATCGGCACCAAGACCGCACAGCGGTTGCTACTTGAGCTCAAAGGAAAACTCGGCGCGGCGCTTGAAGGACCAAGCGGCGTTGCGGCCGTTGGGGCAGAGACGCTTACCGATATTTTGCGGGCACTCACCGCACTGGGCTACTCTGAGCGCGAGGCCAGCGCCGCCGCAAAACTGCTGCCAGCGGGAGTTGGCGTTTCCGATGGCATTCGCCTGGCCTTAAAATCGCTGGCCAAGGGCTGATCGCGTGCGCAATTGGGCAGACCAATTCACGCGCGATCGCGGCAACCAAGGTACTGATGGCTACTGATTTGATTGAGGAAGCCGTTTGCAAGATACCCGTCTAATGACCGCGAGCAGTGCCTCACCCAACGAGGAGGCGCAGGAGCGCGCACTGCGGCCGCAGCGACTGGCTGATTATGTCGGTCAGTCCAAGATCCGCGAACAGCTCGAGATCTTCATCACGGCGGCGCGAAATCGTGCCGAGGCGCTCGACCACCTGCTGCTCTTTGGTCCTCCGGGCCTTGGCAAGACCACGCTGGCCCATATCGTCGCCCATGAAATGGGTGTGAACCTGCGCCAGACCAGCGGGCCGGTTCTTGAGCGTCCTGGCGACTTAGCAGCTTTGCTGACCAATCTGGAGCGCAACGACGTATTGTTTATCGACGAGATCCATCGTCTGAGCCCGGTGGTCGAAGAGATCCTGTACCCGGCGCTCGAAGACTTTAAGATCGACATCATGATCGGCGAAGGCCCTGCCGCCCGTTCGATCAAGATCGATCTGCCGCCCTTTACCTTGGTGGGTGCGACAACCCGTGCGGGTATGCTCACCAACCCGCTGCGCGATCGTTTTGGGATCGTTGCCCGGCTGGAGTTTTATACACAGGAGGAACTGGCCGCCATCGTCACCCGCTCGGGCCGTTTGTTGCAAGCCCAGTTAGATGCCGCGGGAGCCGAAGAGATCGCGCGTCGCGCACGGGGTACACCACGCATCGCCAACCGGCTATTGCGCCGGGTGCGCGACTTTGCCGAAGTGCGTGAACAAGGGCGCATCTCGCAAAGTGTCGCCGATCGCGCTTTGGACATGCTGGAAGTCGACGCACTGGGCCTGGATATCATGGACCGCAAACTGCTGCGCGCAGTCATCGAACGTTTCGCCGGTGGGCCGGTTGGCATCGAGAACTTGGCCGCGGCAATTGGCGAGGAACGCGATACGTTAGAAGACGTCGTGGAGCCTTTCCTCATCCAGCAGGGACTGCTGCAGCGAACGCCGCGCGGACGGATCGCCTCGCCCGAGGCCTACCGGCATTTTGGGGTCGTTGGCCCTGCGGGCGGACGGCACGCGGAGCTCTTCTAAGCGACGCGCCCGTCAAGGCCGATGCGCGCCAGCGCGCGCATCGGTTGCGTCCGAGGACGTGGGCCGTTTGACCTGTTATTTGATCTTGTAGGTCAAGTTGGCGTAGATAAAGCGCATCCGTGGATCGTAGTACGTCGGGTCGTATCCGGTCTGAAAGTACACGCCGTTGCCGATGTTCAGCGGTGGTGGCGTATCAAAGATGTTCTTCACGCCTACTTCCACTTTTATATTTTTCATCCCCGTGTATGCGTATTGCGCATCGTACGTGGAAAACGATCCGACGTTGTGCGGATTGCCAAAGTTGTCGGTTGCATCGGCGTAACCCGTCTGGAAGTGCTGAATGATGGACGCAGACCAGTTGTGTTCCTCGAGCAGGGCCTCCAGGTTGTGGCGCCAGCGCATGACAACACCGCCGTTTTGGGTCGCTGTCAAGGCGTTGTCGAACGGGTCCACCGACGCCGCCACGCTGTGCTGCACGGATCCGTCGGGTTGCGAGACGTCAAAGCGCGACATGTACGTTCCGGTAAGCGTCGTCGTGATTCGGCCAAAGGAGTAATCGTCGCTGCGCCAACGGAAATTGGTCTCCCATCCGGCGGCTGACTCCGTGCCGATGTTCAGATTCAACGTTTGAACTAGCAGCAGCTCGTTGGTGATCGGGTTGCGTTGCACTTCCGATGTGTACGGCGAGAGGCCTTGGAGCGCAAGCTCCAGCACTTCTCCTGGCGAAAGCGTCTCAATTGCGTTGTAGACACGAATGGAAAAGTAGTCGGCGCTAAGCGATATGTGCTTGTTGGGTTCGAACACGATTCCAATGGAGTCCTGGGTAGACGTCTCGGGCTTTAAGTTCGTGTTGCCTCCGAACTCTTCCGGATATTGATTTACGACGTTATGGTTGCCCGGATCCGGGATAATCGCCGTGGTGCCGACAAACTCGGGCTGATACAGCTCGATCAGCGAGGGCGCGCGAAAGCCCTTGCCAGCCGATGCACGAAGGACTACTTCGCTTACTGGCTGAAAGCGCAGGCTGATCTTCGGACTAGTAGCAGAACCGGTGCCTCCGTAGTGGTCGACGCGAACCGAAGCATCCGCCTCCAGCATCCTTATGAAGGGTGCATCGATCTCGACAAACGCGGCCTCATCCAGGCGCTGATGAGCAAATGGCAATATCGGGTTGCCATAACCGGAAATGTCTCCCAGTTGTGCCGGGCCAGAAGCCTCCAGGTCAAAGGTCTCTCGCACCAGATCCGCGCCAACTGCGAGTTCCATCGATCCGCCGGGTAGTGTCGCAAGCGAACGAGTGACCTTGCCATCCGCGGTGCTCGTGTTCAACGTGGACTTGGCCGCCAGGCCGTCGTAATCGGTGCCGCGGATTTCCGCCGCCAGTGTCGGATTCTGCGGATACACCCAGGGATCAAATGCGTTGGGTCCGCTCTGGGCGCCATTGAGCAGTTTGACCAGCGGCAGCATGAGCTGGTAGCCATTATTGGTGTCTTCCTCGACCCGGCTTTGGTTAAACATAAGCGCCACGTCGTAATCCCAGGCACCAGCCGTTCCTGTCACGCCGCCGATTAACCGGAACTGATCCGCGAAGTCCGTATGAACGCGCGGTCCGCCGTCATACGCGCGATACGTCACGGCGATCGGCTGCCCGTTCATGGCAGGGACCGGCGAACCGCCGAAGCTGGTGCCAGCCACGCTGGTGAGCCACGCAGAAGGGTAATAGGGGTTGGTGGGATAGATCAGCAAGCTGGCGGGTACTCCCGAACCCGTAAACGCGGTGTCCGTGGAGAAAAAATCCGGGTTAAAGGGAGAAGGCTGCTCCTGCAACACCGTCCGGGTATGAGCGTAGAGCAGTTCGGAGTACAGCTTGGTTGTCGCATTGAGCTTAAAGGACAGATTCGAGACCAGGTCCGCGCGATCGATCAGGGGAACAGACGGAACGAACCAAGAGGCATTAAAGCGACAGGTCACGATCCCCAAGGCCTGCGTGAAAGCGTCCGAGTCGAGCTTTTGTTGCGGTCCTCCCGATCCACAGTTATTCGTACCCAGCTGCGGAGCGTACAGAGGATTGCCATAGCCGAAACTGCCGACCGCACTGAGACTTGGCTGCAGGCCATACGGCGTACCAATGACCCAGGGGCCCACCACGTTTCCGCTGGGAGTTGCGCTGAAGTCGAAGTAGTTCTGGTCCCAAGCACTGTTTGCGAACTGGCGGCTGTATCCGTACAGCGGATTGTTATGCTCGGCATCTGCCGAAATCAGCCAATTAAAGCGATCCTCGTTGTAATCGCCAAAGCCGGTAACAAACCCGACTTTCTCGATTTGTCCTCCGCCCGAATGCATCGGGGTGCCAACGTAGGCGCTGCCTTCAAAACCCTGATAGTTCTTGCGCAAGATGACGTTGATCACCCCCGCCACGGCATCGCTGCCATAGACGCTAGAGGCGCCGTCTTGGAGAATTTCCACTCGATCAATCGCCGAGGTCGGAATTGCATTAATGTCCACCGATGGTGGGCTGGAGGGCGCGAAATTCGCCAATCGTCGACCGTTAACTAGCACCAGCGTGCGCTGTGCTCCCAGGCCGCGCAAGGAAACCGCCGATTGCCCGTACGTCTGCTGGCCTGCGTTTTGCGCGGTAACCAACCCGCCTACGCCGGTAGTGGACGTAATGTCCATCATGAGCTGCTCGGTGTTTGTCACACCCAGCCGTTCAATGGTTTCGCGCGTCATTACTTCCACGGGAAGCGCGGTTTCTGCCTCCACCCGCTTGATGCTCGAGCCGGTGATCTCGACTTTCTCCAGCACCTGTTCCGGCGCAGCTTGTGCAACTTGCGCTGGCGGTTGTGGTTCCGTCGCTTGTTGTTGTGTTTGCTGCGACTCGGTCTGCTGTGCAAAAGCAAACGGTGCGCCCGCAATCGCCTGCACCCCAAGCGCAATCGCGCAGGATGTCCTGATCAGATTGTTCATTTTTCCCCCAGTACGTGGTTCCATCGGCGTCGACCTTTTTTTGGTTCGCTTCGTCCTGTGACGTCTGGCCCGATGGGGCCCGCCGTCCCGCGGACCCATCGTGGGAGCCCGCGCAGGTTCACCGTACGGAAATTTCTATCGCGACATTCTGGTAACTCTTTGTAATGATTTGCAAGAACATCTTGTTGCGGAATTACCAAATTACGCGAATTCGCGGACAGAAACTGTCACAGCGGTGCACTGGTATGTCGTTCAGGCGACATAGGAGCGAGGCCGCTTGCGTGGTAGACATGGGTCGAAACTGCCCCGCATTGTTGGGCCGCAGCATTGCGCCGCGTCACTAACGGCATATGAGCGCGGCTAGTCGCATGCGCAATGTGCGGCCGTCGTACAGCCCCGAGCGCTTGATGGTTTATCGAAACTTTTTGCCTAGCAATGTCCGCTTGTAAGTCGTGGGACGGACGCAAGCAGCGTCTTGGTATACGGGTCGCGCGGTTGCGAGGTGACCTCCTGTGCCGTCCCAAACTCCACGATTCTCCCTGCATTCATCACGGCGACTTGCTGCGCAAGAAATTCGACGACACTAAAGTTATGGGTAATGAAAAGATAGGCCAAGCCACGCTCCGCTTGCAGTCGCGCTAGTAAATTCAGAATCTGCGCTTGGACCGAAACGTCCAAGGCCGAGGTGGGCTCATCGCAGACGATGAGGCGCGGCTCCACCGCGAGCGCCCGAGCGATGGCAATGCGCTGGCGCTGGCCACCGGAGAACTCATGGGGATATCGAACCATGGCCCCGGGATGTAGGCCCACCGTTGCAACGAGTTCGGCGATTTTATCCCTGCGCTCTTTGGGGCCGATTTCCGGTCGCAAGGACAGCACGCCCTCCTCCAGGATCTCAGCAACCCGCATCCTCGGATTTAGCGATGCGTAAGGGTCCTGGAAAATGATCTGTATGTCGCGTCGCGCCGCGCGCAGCGCCGGCCCTTGGATCGAACCCAGGTCCCGGCCGTCAAGTAGCGCTTGCCCGGAAATGAAAGCGACACCACGCAGCAGCTGCACGATCGCTTTGCCGGTCGTGGTCTTGCCGCAACCCGATTCGCCCACCAGCGCCAGCGTCTGGCCAGCCCGTAAGGTAAAACTCACCCCGTCAACGGCTTTGACAAAGCGTTTGGGGCGCAACAGCGCCCCGCGCCGAACCGGAAAATGCACCCGATAGTTGCGCACTTCCAGTAGTGCCGGGCGATTCTCCTGCGAACCGAATGACACTGGCTTTGGCGGCGAGGGCTCTAGCTGCGTCGCGGCCACCGTTGCGCTGGTCGCGACCGCGATCCGTTGGGCAACATCGCCAGCGTGGCTTGCGGGCCCGGCGTACAGCAAGCAGCGCACGCGCCGATCTGGACCAACGGACTGCAGCTCGGGCGCGACGTGGGTGCATTGCGCGATTGCCGAAGAGCAGCGCGCAACGAAGCGACAGCCGGTAAATGGTCGATCCAGCGGTGGAACTGCGCCCGCAATCGCTGCGAGCGCGCGGCCCCGTTTGGCGACCGAGGGCAGCGCACCAAATAGACCCTGCGCGTAGGGGTGCAGCGGTTGCGAGAAAAAATCCTCCGCGGCAGCCATCTCGACGATCTGCCCGGCGTACATCAATGCGACGCGACGCGCCATCTGGGCTACAACGGCCAGATCGTGCGTGATGAGCAGCATTGCCATGTGTCGCTCAGACTGTAGCTGGCGCAGCAGCTCCAAGATCTGCGCTTGGATGGTCACATCGAGCGCGGTCGTGGGTTCATCGGCGATCAACAGGTCCGGTTCGGCCGCCAAGGCAATTGCAATCATGACGCGCTGCTTCTGGCCACCGGAGAGCTGAAACGGGTAACTGTCGATGCGCCGCTCGGGGTCAGCGATCCCGACCTGACCGAGCCATTGCTCGGCGCGTTCTCGTGCGAGCGCTCCGCGCAACGGCGTATGCCGCTCGATGACTTCGATAATCTGCGCGCCCACCGTCAGCACAGGATTAAGGCTTGTCGCGGGTTCTTGAAAAATGATTCCAACTCGCCGTCCGCGAAGATCGCGCATCCGTTTTTCTGGCAACGGGACGATGTCGGTGCCCGACATATCGATGCGACCCGCCGCCACCCGTGCGTTGTCGGGAAGCAGTCTTGCCACGGAAAGGGCAGTGACGGATTTTCCGCAACCCGACTCGCCGACCAAGGCGAACGTTTCGCTTGGGCCAATCGAAAATTCCACGCCGTCAACGGCGACGACCAGCGAATCGCCCGTATCGATCTCGGTTCGCAACGCTTCTACGCGCAGCATGGAGGTTCGCGGCCCGATTTCAGCGACCGCCGAGCCTGGCGGCACGAGGGTCAAAGGCATCGCGCACGGCATCGGCAAAGTAGTTTGCCGACAAAACGAGGGCGAAGAGAAACGCAAAGGCGCTGGCGAGCGTCCACCAGATCACCGGATCGCGCCCCAGCTCCAGCCGCGCCGTGTTGATTAGGGTGCCAAAGCTCGCCATCGCCGGATCCACTCCGACACCAACGTAAGAAAGCGTGGCCTCGGCCAACACCAATTCGGAAAAACGGATGACGACATTGATGAGCACTACGTGCATGACATTGGGCAAGAGGTGAACACGCATGATGCGCTGGTCCGATACGCCAAAGGCCTGCGCCGCTTGCACGAAATCGAGTTCGCGCAGTTTCAGAACCTCGCCGCGAACCAAACGGCACAGATCCGTCCAGCTGCTCAGTCCGAGGATTACGCAAAGAAAAAACAGTCGCGCATCGGTGCGTTGCGCCGACGTTGGAAAGGCATCCGGGTGAGCGTCGATAAAGACGATGAGCAGCAAGATCGCCGCGGCAATGAGCAGTACGTAGGGGATCGAGTTGATGACCGTGTACAAATACTGAATGACCTCATCGATCCAGCCTCGCACGAATCCAGCGACCAGACCCAGGCCAACCGATAGGGGTAGCGTGACCAGCGTCGTCATGGTGCCGATCACCAACGCGGTGCGAATACTTTTTAGCACGCGATACAGCAGATCATTGCCAATACGGTCCGTGCCGAACACGTGATACTGCATCGATAGCGAAATTACCGGACCAGCGGTGAGGCAAACGATGCCCAGCGTGATCAATACCGCGCGCACCGGCAACGACGTCTGGCCGCGGGCGATTGCCCGCACCGCCGCGGCCAAAGCACTGCGCGGCGCCTCCGCAGCTGAGTGCATGCGCAAGCCATGCCAAAAGGCGGCCAGCAGCGTCAGGGCCGCCAGAACAAGCGCGCCAGCTACCAACCCGAACAAGCTTCGCCTTGTCACGTCCTTGCGCCACTGCTCTTGGAGCGCCTCGCCCGAACCGGTAAGTGTCGTGCCCGCATGCAGCAACCGCGGGTAGTTGCGCTCGAACCGACCGTCCGCCAGTGTGATCGTCTGCTTCTCATAACCGAACAGTGCCAGGGGCCGCGAATACGTGGTTTCGTGGTTGGCGCGCAAATGACTTAACACGGCGTCGAGCGCGGAAAGTGTTTCGGGTGACCAGGCACGCTCCTCGCCTGGGGCAAGCGGCAGCGCCTCCCGGAAGTGCAGGCAATCGAGCAAGCCCACGATCGCAAACAGCGCCAGCACCGTGGCCGCAGCGCTACCCAGCGGGCGTCGAAATGCCTGTCGCCAGGTGCTCGCAAGATGCGGCGTCTTTGCTACCGAGCGCGCGTACCAAATCAGCGCCAGGAGCAGCGCCAGCACGACGCCATCGGTCCAGAGCAAGACGGGTTTCATGGGCTGGGACTAATGCAGCCGAATTCTTGGGTCGACCATGGTGTAGACAAGGTCCACGATCAAGTACGACAGGACGTAGAGCACCGAGCCGACGAAAACCATTGCACGCACAATGCCAAAGTCCTGCTGCGTAATGCCCTCGATCGTGAAGTTTCCCAAACCGGGAATAGCAAAAAACGTCTCGGTGACGATCGTGCTCGTGATGACGGCCGGCAATAAGGTACCCGAGGAGGTAACGATCGGAATCAGGGAATTGCGCAGGACGTGCCGCCCCATCACCAGCCATTCGGATAGACCCTTGGCGCGCGCGGTACGCACGTAGTCCTTGCCAAGCTCCTCCAGGAAGATGGTGCGAAACAAGCGTGCCTCAGGCCCCAAGTAGGAAAGCACGAGCACGATGATCGGCAAAACGAGAAAGGCTTCGGCGCGACTACCAGGGGCAAAGCCCGATACCGGCGCAAGTTGCAATACGCGCCCGACGACAAATTGTCCAACAATAATGTAAAAAAGCGTCGAGATCGACATCATGGCGACAAGTAACGCGACGCCAACGGCATCCAGATTCGTCGCCCGAAAAAGCGCAAGTCCCAACGCCAACAGCACGGCCGCCCCGATCGCCAGGACGAAGACCTGGGCTCCAATCAGCAGCGACGGCACGACGCGCTGTCGAATCTCCTCGCCGATGTTGACACCCTCGTTGGTGCGGCCAAAATCGAAATTCATCGCACGCCGCGACGTATTGAAAAAGACCGTGTCGGTAAGGCGCGCCGCGCCTGTGGCCGCGGAATTGAAAAATAATGGGCGGTCATACCCGTGCTCGGCTTTCCAACGCTCGATGGCCTCCGCCGTGACGCGACGGCCAAGTTGCAGGCGCGCTTGGTCATCGGGAGTGTTAACCGCGAAAAACAACACGAAGGTAAGCAAGTTAACGCCAAAAAGCACTGCCACCGTGTAACCGGCCCGGCGCACAATGTAGGTCATCATGCGGGGCTCCTTCCCACCACAAGAGCCGTTCGGGCGTCGCGCTGCTCGCGTGCGCGCCAGACCCGCCAGATCGGAATACCCACGATGAGAAGGGCTCCCAGCAGATAGCGCAGCGGCCACCACTGTGGCCGGTCCCACTGCTGGATTTGGCGCCAGCGCAGGGCCGGGTCTACGTCAAGGTACTTGATCGTGTCGCGCAACATGAAGGTGGGCGTGGCGTTGCGCACCCATGGTTGATAGGCCCCCGATACGCCCGGGAAGATCCCCCACATCCAGATCGCGTCCTCGCGTGCGATCTGAACCATGCGATCGATCACCTGCTGACGCTCGGGACCGTCGGGCAGAACCTTCATGATGTTGTAGAGCCGATCGTATTCGGCGTTTTGATAGTTGGCGTTATTCTCCCCGCCGCTTCGGGAACGAGACTGAGGCCCATAGAGAAGAAACAGGAAATTCTCCGGATCCGGGTAGTCAGCCAGCCAGCCCCAGAAAAAAATCTGGTGCGCGCCTTTGATCAATCGTTCCTGGAACCGGTTGTAGTCGGCAGCGCGAATTTCGAGCTGAATCCCCAGTTTTGCGGCCTGTTTGACCTGCCAATCGAGCCGCGCCTGAAATGCGGGAGTTATTCCGTTTGCATCGTAGGTAAGCACCAGCGGTCTACCCGTCCGAGCATCCCGACCATCGGGATAGCCTGCTTCGGCCAACAAAATGCGTGCCTCATCTAAAGAACGGCGCTTGGCGTGGCCATTGACCCAAACGTGCGTCACCGGGTTGATCCCCTCCTTGCCCTCGCGATGGCCAAACACCCCTGGGGGAATCGGTCCCATGGCGATCTCCGATTCGCCGTACTGGTCATAGAAAATTGCCGCGTGCTCTTCCCAATCGGTAGCGATGGAGATCGCTTGTCGCAATTTGCGGTTGCGGATTTGTTGATCGGGCGTGTCGCCCTTGCCAACGACGGGGTCGAGCCAGTTAAAGCCCATGTACCAGTTGTTCGGGTCGACCCGGCTAAGGAGCCGTATGCCCCGCGCCCTGAGCTGCGTTGCCCGCCCGGTGTTATCCAGCACCTCCTTTTGCAGCAAAAAACCCACATCGGGCCTCTCGACAAAGGGAATGTCGTAGTAGCCCTGCAGGAACTTGGCTAGCGACGGTTCACGCTCCTTTTCCAGTGACGAGACCACCATGTCCAAGAACGGCAACGTGTTGCCGGCTTCCTGGAGCAAACCGCTTTGTTCGTCACCCGGCATACCCGCGTTGGGATAGGCCTGTCCGCGAAAATTCGGGTTGTGGCGCATGATGTAGCGACTGGGTCCTTGCTCGGTGAGCATGAAGGGACCCGTGCCGATCGGCCAAAAGTTCAGCGTCAGTCCGTTCTCTTCCATCCCCGGCTGCGCATAAAAACGATCCGCTTCCCAGGGAATCGGGGCAAAAAACGGCATGGAGAGCCAAAACCGAAACTGCGGATACTTGCCGTTGATGCGTATCTCTAAAGTGTTGTTATCGATCGCGCGCGCTCCGCGAAGAGTGATTTCGCGCAAGTCGCGCCAGGGCAAAACTTGGTCGCGTGGATCACGTCCGGCAAGGGCGCGTTTGCGTTCGACGCGCAACGCGTCGCCCATCTGCTGCAAGCCCTCGATAAACTGCGACATGATCCCGTAGATCGGTGAATGCGTGCGCACGTAGGGGCTGGCCAGACGCTTAATTTGATACACGTAGTCATCGGCCGTGAGTTCCCGCGTTGCAGTGACGACACAGGGATTGACGTGCGCGTCGAGCGGAAAATCCAGTGGTGAGAATTTGTTCCGAATCTGTTCGCGCGTCAGCTCCTGGTAGCAGAATCGGCCCTGCGCATCGCGCGCTAATGCCGGGTGGGGCTGGTAGCGGATGCCCGCCTGCAGGTGAATGCGATAGACGCTGGTCGCGATCCGTGCAACTGGTGCATCGTCGGCCAGCCGGTGTCCGCTTTTGTCCCAATAGGTGATCTCGGGCAAGGATGTGGCCGTGCGCGCCTCAAGCGCGTACGGGCGCTTCAGATAGTTGTATTGCAGCGGTGGTTCGTAGATCGCATAGGTCCAGGGCGTTTCGTTGTTGCTGTAACTGCTGACCGGATCAAGGTACTTGGGGCGCTCTTCAAACGAGGTGAACAAGACCTTGCCGCGCAGCCACGCTTCGGGGTAAGGCGAGTTGCGCACCGGCTCGCACGCGCCCAGCGTTAGTGCGCAGGCGATCGCCAGAACGCTGGCCAAACCAACCGCCGCGGTGCTAGTACGATCAGAACACATGCTAGTCCGAACGGCAGACAAGTAGCCGATCTCCCACCGAATTACTCCACTGTACTTCGCTTCCGGCAAGCCGCGACGGATTTTATGCAAATGCCGACTGCACCCGTGCGGATGCCCATAGGCAGCGCAACGCTGCCGGGCGTGGGCGCTTGGGCAAGAGCAGCGTGAGGCGACAGCCGTTACACTCGACGCCGTGCAAAGATCCGTGCCATCAGGTTCCCGGTCAACTGGCCAGCCGGGCCATGCAGCGCCGATTTCGGCGGAGCCATCGGCGCGCTCCGGGCGCGTCGCGCCCCTGGCGGCGGCGCAGGCAAAGCTGCCGGTTGCCAATGCGCAGTCGGGCTTCATTTGGCGAGTTCGCGTGTACTACGAGGACACGGACTGCGGCGGTGTCGTGTATTACGCAAACTATCTGCGGTTTTTTGAGCGCTGCCGGACGGAATGGATTCGGGCACTGGGTTTTGGTCAGCGCGAATTGGCGCAGATCGAGCGCGTTATTTTTGTCGTGGCCGCTGCCGAGCTACAGTTTCTGCGGTCGGCAGTGCTTGATGACGAGCTACTCATCGAGGCGTGCGTCGCCGAGCGTGGCGCAAGCTATCTCGTTTTTGAGCAAAAGGCCCAGCGCGGATCCGAATTGCTGTGCCGCGCACGGGTGAAGGTTGCTTGCATTGGCGCGTCGACCATGAAGCCCACGCGCCTTCCGGCGCCGCTGGTCGCGGCGCTTAGTGCCACCTCGACACCCTCGTGCGTGCCCATCGAAAGAGTCCACCCAGAAAAATGAACGTATGAACGTCTCCGCCGATTTGTCGATTCTTTCCTTGGTAACCCACGCGACGCTCGTCGTGCAGCTCGTGATGGCCTTGTTGCTACTCATCTCATTGGCCTCTTGGACGTCGATTTTCAGCAAGGGCCTGGCGATTCGCCGTGCGCGGCGGGACACCGAATCCTTTGAACGCAGGTTCTGGTCGGGAAGTGATCTGGTTCAGTTGTACCAAGTGGCGACCAATCCAAACCACAAGACCGTGGCGCTCGAGCGCATATTCGAGGCCGGGATGGGTGAGTTTTTGAAGCTGCGGGGCAGCCGCGCCGGCGAGGTCGATCGCCAAGCATTGCTTAACGGTGCGCAGCGCGCGATGCGCGCCGGCTATCAACGCGAGATGGATAACCTCGAGGCGCGTCTGGCGTTTTTGGCCTCCGCGGGTTCGGTAAGTCCCTACATCGGATTGTTCGGCACCGTTTGGGGCATCATGCACGCCTTCACGAATCTCTCGAGCCTACAGCAGGCAACCCTGGCTAGCGTAGCGCCTGGTATTGCCGAGGCTTTGATTGCAACCGCAATCGGCTTGTTCGCCGCCATACCGGCAGTGGTCGCGTACAACCGCTTTGCCCACGATATCGATCGACTTGCCAACCGCTTTGAGACCTTCATGGAAGAATTCTCAAACATCTTGCAGCGCCAGCGTTAAGTCGATAACGCCACCTACTCGCAGTAACCCGCGCCAATGGCCATTATTGCCCGCCGCACTACCAGCCGCCGTCGGTTGCTCTCGGACATCAACGTCGTGCCGTACATCGATGTCATGCTCGTGCTGGTCGTCATCCTCATGGTGTCCGCGCCGTTCGTCAATCCGAGTCTGGTCGAGCTCCCATCCATGGGCAAATCGACGCGCGCGCCCGAAGCTCCGCTGGAGATCGTCGTGAAGGCCGACGGACGGTTGCTGCTTCGCGACCGTGGTCCGGCCAGCGCTTCGACCGCGGCACGGGAAGTGCGCTTGGAGGAGCTCGACGGTATCTTGCAAGAACGGCTGCAGCAACATCCGGAGACGCCCGTCGTAATCTCCGGGGACAAGAATGTGCGCTACGAGTCCGTCACGAAGGTCATGGACGCGTTGTATCGCATGCATGTGCACCACGTCGGACTAGCGGTCAAGCCGGCATCATGACCGCTATAGCTGCTCGAATGTTGCCGCGGCGCCACGATCACGACGCGGTGCCTTCTTTTGCTGCGGCACTGGCGATGCACGCCGCGCTGGTTGGCTGGATGTGGTTCGCAGTGCAGTGGCACACCAGTGCATCGGCGCCCGCGGTCGCCGAGTTGTGGGATCTTTCGCCGCCCCCTTTGGCAGTGACCGAGGAGCATCCGCCCGAGCCACCGGCGCCCCCCGTATCGCCGCCGCCCAGCGAAGCGGCCCCGCCACCGAACGCCGATATCGTGCAAAAGGCCGAAACGCCTCGCCGCGCACAGGAAGCTGTTCCCAAGGAGGCGCCGAAGAAAGATAAGAAGGCCAAACCCGTACGCAACGAACCAACGCCGCAGGAGCTGCGTCGCCAACAAGCGCAGGCCGAACGCCAGCGCCAAGACGAGATGACGCGCTTAGCCAGCCAGGCGCTTGCCACCGCGCGCACGCCAACCGTCAGCAGCACGGGGCCCGTCAGCAACGAGTACAGCGCCAAGATCCAGTCTGCGGTCCGGGCGCACCTTTCCTACGCGGTGCCCGAAGGCGTCGCTCCCACGGTCTATGCGGAGTTCGCCGTCGAACTATTACCAACCGGTGAACAGGCTGCCGAGCCGCGACTGGTCAAGCCAAGCGGCCTACCCGGATTCGATGATGCCGCGCGCCGTGCGATTTTGCGCACGGATCCGTTTCCGCGACGCGATGATGGAACGGTGCCTCGGTCATTGAGCCTACGTCTTTATCCCCAGGACACGCGATGACTCAGACAAGGCCTTGCGGGGCTCGTGCCTATAATCCGCGACCCATGTTCCCTGCCGCCCTGCAGCGATCGCCATTTCGACCGATCCGCGCCCCGGCCACCATGTCCTTTCTTCGCGTCGCGCCCGCGCACTGGCAATGTCTCGTACGAGCCGTTGCCTTGGCGACGGCCCTTGGACTGCTTGGCGGCGCAGCACAAGCGCAAATGACCGTCGAGATCACCGGGGTCGGGTCGCAGCAGTTTCCTATCGCGGTGGCAAATTTTCTGGCCGATGTACCCGTCTCGGAGGATATCGCCAGTGTGATCCGCGCCGACCTTACGCGGTCGGGTTTGTTTCGCATCGTCGATTCGGGGTCAGTGCCGTTTGACGAGCGCGCACGTGTGAACTTCGCTGACTGGAAGACCCGGGGCGCGGATAGTTTAGCCATCGGTTCGGCCACACGGTTGGCCGATGGCAGGACAGAGATTCGCTATCGCCTGTATGACGCCGTCAAGGGTGTGCAGCTCGATGGTCTCGCATTTGTCAGCGCGGGCACCGATCTGCGCCGCATCGCACACAAAATTGCCGACCGCATCTACGAAGCGCTAACGGGGGTCAAGGGTGTATTTTCGACCCGCATCGCCTACGTAGTGCAGTACAGCCCAAATCACTACGAGCTGCAGATTGCCGATGCCGACGGGGCCAATCCGCAGGTTGCACTCAAATCGCGCGAGTTCATCATTTCACCGACCTGGTCGGTGGATGGCAACGCACTGGCCTACGTTTCCTTCGAGTCGCACAAGGCCGCGGTCTACTTTCACAATCTTGCGACCGGGCAACGCAGGATTCTTGCCAACTTCGCGGGAAGCAATAGCGGACCGGCATTTGCGCCGGACGGCAAGACCATGGCTGTTGTGCTCACGCGCGACGGCAATTCGGAAATCTACTCGATGAACATCGATGGCTCGAATCTGCGGCGGCTGACAAACGATCCGGCGATCGACACCGAGCCCGTGTACTCACCCGACGGCGCCTGGATCTACTTCACTTCCGATCGAAGCGGTGGCCCGCAGATCTATCGCTTGCCAGCCGCGGGCGGTGAGCCACAACGCATAACCTTCAACGGCGACTACAACATTACTCCGCGCATCAGCCCAGACGGCAAGACACTTGCGTACGTTTCGCGTCGCTCCGACCTGTTTCAAGTCGAAGTGCTTGACCTGGCCAGCGCCCAGGAACTTACAATCACAGATACGGTCAAGGATGAATCGCCCACTTTTGCCCCCAATGGCCGGCTCATCTTGTATGCCACCGAGGTGGGCGGTCGGGGCATTCTCGCTCTCGCTTCCACGGACGGCCGAGCTCGCGCGCGGCTGTCGGGGCCCAATGGCGACGTACGAGAGCCCACCTGGGGACCATTTTCCAAGTGACTATGCAAGGAGTTAACAACATGAACCGCCTGCGCATTTCGTTGTTGGCGCTGTCCGTCACGCTTGCCGCCGTCGGCTGCAGCAGCACCAATCTGGAACAAAAGCCCGCGCCCGCCGCTCCCGAGTCCAAACCAGCACCCGCGCCCGCCCCCACGCCCGCCCCGGCACCAAGCGCTGCACCGGTCGAGCAATCGCCGATGACCGCCGCTCCAATCGATCCGCTCAACGATCCGAAGAGTGTGCTTGCGCGTCGCAGCGTGTATTTTGAATTCGACCGTTCCGCGATCAACGACTCGGACGTTCCCGTCGTCGAAGCCCATGGCCGTTACCTTGTTGATCATCTCACGCGCACGGTGCGTGTCGAGGGAAACTGCGACGAGCGCGGTGGGCGCGAATATAACCTCGCGCTTGGCCAGCGGCGCGCCGATGCCGTTCGTGAGCGACTCAAGGTGCTCGGTGTAGGAATCAATCGGGTCGAAACGATCAGCCTGGGCAAGGAAAAGCCTCGCAGTCTGGGACATGATGAGGCGGCTTGGGCGGAGAACCGTCGCGCCGATATTTTGTACAAGTAAGCGCAAGTAACTCGGTCGGGGGCAAGCGGTCGATTGTCCCTGTTCTCGCAGTTTGGCAACGCGCAAAGGAATCTGGCGCACATGCGAATCGCTCCGCGGTTAATGCTATCCGTGTTGATCATCGCGTTGGCGGCGCCGTTTGGCACCCCCGCGCGCGCCGCGCTGTTCGCTGACGACGAAGCGCGCAAGGCAATCCTCGAGCTGCGCGACAATCTGGCGGAATTCAATCGGCAGCAGCGCGAACGGCTCGATGCGCTGACCAAGCGTCTCGACGAGCTCGAAAACCGCGTCGCAGCGATTCAGCATGGCCAGTCCGAATCGGCCGATCAGCACGACGCCGCGATGCTCGAGATTTCAAAACTGCGAGGTGTCACCGAACAACTGGCTAATGACATTGCCACGGCGCAAAAGCGCCAGCGCGACTTGTATGCCGATATTGACCAGCGTCTGCACAAACTCGAACCGACGACGGCCACAGTTGACGGCCGAAGCGGCCAGGTCGACCGTGAGGAACAAGCTGCGTACGATATGGCCATGTCCCAGTTCCGGGCTCGCGACTTTCGCAACGCGGTAAATTCGCTCAGCAGCTTTGTCGCGCGTTTCCCGCAATCCCTATACGCACCCGCGGCCCAGTTCTGGCTGGGAAGTTCGTACTATGCAATCAAGGACTACCCGGCAGCAGTTGCTGCCCAGCAAAGTTTGATCGAGCGTTTTCCGGATTCCCCGCGCATCCCCGAGGCCCTGCTGAACATTGCCGCAAGCCAAGTCGAGCTCAATGATCGCAAGAGCGCACGGACAACGTTGACACGAATCACGAATGACTACCCAAACTCCGAAGCTGCGAAGCTCGCACGCGACCGACTGGCGACCTTTCCACCTAGTAAGGAAAAAAAGTAACCTGAGCTCGGCCAAGTTATTGGCGGGACCGGTTCGCGCATAGCGTTTGCAACAGTCGTTTGACGCACCACGTGCCTACCGCGATAATCGTTGGCTTTTCCGCCGACGCGTCCAACCATTTTCAGCGTTCGTCTCGGGGTCGTTAGCTCAGTCGGTAGAGCAGCGGACTTTTAATCCGTTGGTCGCAGGTTCAAGTCCTGCACGGCCCACCATTACAAAGCGGGTATATACCGAAGACATCGTTTTCAGTTTATACCGAAGACATGGTTAACACTCTGGCGCCGAAGGGGTTATCGATCGGCTCCACACGGCGGGTATCGAGATCGAAGTAGCCGATCTCATAGT
>Ga0187781_10001497_pt1 | contig 17644 bp, 12 predicted proteins | sample 0715_SJ02_MP02_2_FD_132447 | JGI IMG/M metagenome (GOLD analysis project Ga0187781, IMG submission 132447) | Tropical peat soil microbial communities from peatlands in Department of Meta, Colombia - 0715_SJ02_MP02_20_MG | ecosystem: Environmental > Terrestrial > Soil > Wetlands > Peat | place... | reverse complement strand
TCCTTGTACCGACCGCGCAGCTCTGCGACCAGCTCCCTGCCCCGGGGACCCGCGATGACCTCCGAAGAGTTGCCGAGTCTCGAGCGTGCCGGCAGCAACACCAGTCTCTCGAAGCCTTCCGGATGATAAAGACAGTCCTGCAGCTTCGCCCCGCCGGTCAGGACATCGTCGACGCCGAATTGCGGGGTCAGGCCGAAGCTCGCGGCGAGAGTCGGGTGCTTGAAATCGAAGTCAACCAGCAACGCCGTGTGCAGTCGGTCACTCGCCAAGCTGACGGCGAGGTTGATCGCGGTCGTCGTTTTGCCATCGTTCGGGCCGGGACTGAAGATCGCGAGCGTGCGCCATGTCTGGGCGTCCATTCGTTGCAGCACTTGTGTGCGCAACAGGCGATAGGCCGCCGGAGCGGCGCCCGTCGAGATGCTCATCATGATCCGATTGCGCTCGAGATGCTCCGCTCTCGGCGAGAAGGTCTTCGAGATGGTATGGGTGATCGTGCCCGCCGCCGCGAGGACCTGAGGCTGTGCCGCCTCCTCGACCCCGACGACCGGCTCCAATCGCGGCGCGGTGTCGGTGTGCGACCGCTCCATTCGGGCAAGATCCAGGGCTTTGCGTATCCGATCCATGAATCAGACCCCGAGCCGACGCACGACGGTGAGCCACAAGACATCGAGGGGACGCACGAACAGATGGACCGTGGCCGCCAGCAAGACGAGCGCGGTCAGGCCGCCGACCCAGGAGTAGCGCACGATCCTTCTGCGGCGAGAGTGCTCCTCGGAGGTGACGATGAGCGGGATCGAGGCAAGCGTCGGAACCTTGAGAAGCTGGCGAATGTCGCTCGGGCCGCGCACCGAGGCATCGAACGATTCACGCGCGGCCGCTGCGCCTACCCCGAGCGAGGCGCTGAGCAACAGCCCCAGGATCGCGATGAGGAGGCGGTTTGGGCTCACCGGCTTTTCCGGCATCTGCGGGGGCTCGATCATCGTGAAACGTTCCCCTTTACGCTCCGCCTCGAGATTCTCGGACACCTGCGATTCGGTCCGCTTGGCAAGGATCTGCTTGTATTCGAGCTGCGCCGTTTCGAGCTCGCGCGACATCTCGTGATACCTTCGCTCGACCTCGGGGGAGCGCGCCAGGCGGCGCTCGTAATCGTCGAGCTTGGCGCGGAGCTCGTCGCGGCGCTTCACGGCAGCCTCACGATCCACGGCGAGGGAGTCGAGCTCCCCCTTCACCTGGATGTACACGGGATTGTCCGAATGCGTGGTCGCCTCGCGCCTCTTGCCGACCGCTGCGGCGGCGTCCACTTGCTTGCTCAGGCTATCGACCTCGTGCTGCAAGCGCATGACGTCAGGGTGATCCGGGGCGTCCTTCTCACGAGCCCGCGCGAGCTGCGCCTCCGCTTCATCCAGCTGACGCAGGCGGTCGGCGGTATCGTCGTCCGCCTTGACGTCCTTCTCCAGTCCTTCGATCTCCCGCTCGGTGGCGACAACGTCCGGGTGATCTGGCGCAAAGCGTGCCTTGTAGCTCGCCAGCTGCGCCTTGAGTGCCTTCAGGCGATCCTCCGGGCCCAAGACCCGCTGGCCGGTATCGGAGAATACCTGCAAGGTGGGGTTGATCTGCGCGAGCTGGGCCTGCAGCAACACCTGCTGCGCATCGTAGGCATCGACCTTGTTCTGCGCCTCATGCAACTCGAGCTCCGTGCGTTGCATGGTTTCCACATTGAGCTGCTCGAGATCGGGCAGGTCCCTGTGGTGCGCCTCCTTGAAAGCGGCGAGCGCCTTGTCGAGCTCCGCGATGTGAGCGGCCTGCCGCACGGCCTCCTCCCCGAAGAAATCCTCGGTCTGCTGACCAAGCTGGGTCCTCGACGTGAGATTCTCATTGAGATAGAGCGAGGTCAGGTCGTTCGCCACTTTGAGCGCGAGATCGGGCGAACGGCTCTGGTAGGAAACGCTGAAGGCAATCGTCGCCTGCGTCGGCCGGCCGCTGCGCGGATCGATGACATCGGCGCTGATCATGTGCATGCCGATGTCCAATCGCATCTTCTCGAGCAGGACCTCACGCGCCACTCTTTGGCGCAGATCGGGATACAGCTTGTATCGATCGATGAGCCCCAGCAGATTCTGCGTGGTCATCACACGCTGGCTGATCACCTGGACACGCTGATCGGCGAAGGAGGTGATGACCGAGCGAACCAGCTCCTGAGGGATCTCCTGCTGTTCGATCAGTATGATCGCCGTAGAGCGATAGGTGGGCGGCAGCAACAATGCCAGCAACAAGGTGGCGACGCCCGCGATACCGCCGACCAGGAAGAAGGTGTTGCGTCTGCGCCAGTACGCAAGCCAGCGCTCGCGAGGATCGGCCTTGGACGCGCCTTCGACCGAGGTTGCGTCGTTGCTCCGTGGTGCATTCATGCTCAATGCCGGATTCATTGCCATGGGATCGGGTCGAACTGTCGGGTGAGCTGAAGAGATACGCCGCTCGAAGCCACGTTAACAAACGGCGGCGAATAATGTGCGTTAACGTGGGTCACCTGCAGCTTGAGGGACCACTTTTCCGTCATGAGCCACGCTGCGGAGAGCGACTCGCTGGTGTAGGAGTCATTTATGGTGGCGCTGAATTCCTGTGGCTCTTTGAGCGTCGTGCGCTGTACGCTCCCGTCGAAGGTCCAGCGCTCCGTGCGCGGATAGTCGAAGTTGACCGCATACGTGGTTTGAGTCGCGAGAAACGCAAAGCCGGTGGGGACGACGCTTCGGGTCGCCGCCGCCGAGATCGACAGCAACTCGCCCTTGCGGGTCAGATTGGCCGTGAATATCGTCCCGTTTTCCGAGGACTTGAGCTGAACGAATACCTTGCGGAACCCGATCAGAAAAGGCCCGACGAAGACCGGGACGTACTCATAGCCAGAGATCAAGTTATTCTCCCGCGAGTAACCGGCGGCGGCGGTGAGCGTCCACGATTCCGTGAGCTGCCGGACGACGCCGAGCTGCGCATTGGCGTTCAAGCTCTTTGTCTCCCGGTTGGTCGAGTCATATATTCCGACGCTCGAGAGGACCTTCACCACCGTCCGCTCGTCGGCGTTCCACGAAAGCCCGGGCGTGGCGCTCGAGTAGTGGTAGTCGGTCAACGTCGTGAAGGACGTCGCCTGGCCGTAGATCACGCGGCTCGAGTTGATGTCCCAGTTGAAGCTCCAGCGTTCCGTGAGCGACCGATTCCAGGCGATGTCCGCAGAGGTGGTATCGCGCCTCACGCCTTGTGACCCATTCAGGCTGTAGTTGTAGTAGAGGCTCGAGTCGCGTGCGATCTGGGCCGTCATGATCAGGGAGCCGAGCTCGTCGTCGATCTCGCCGACTCCGGTGAGGTGGCCGTAGTCGGACGTGAGCGACGAATATCCCGACTCATCGGCAATGCGCAGGCTCGGCTGAATGGTGAAGCTCTCGTTGTCCTCGTGATAGGCGGTCGGCGCGTCGAGCAGGATGGCCCCGTCGGTCTCACTCGTGTGCGGGACGTAGAGGAGGCCGGGATTCGTGGAGAACTCGCCCGCGAGCCCCACGTCCGGGGTGGTGATCCAGACCCCCGCCATCCCGGATTCAGTTCTGAGCATGGCGGCGAGCAACAAGCAGCGAACGAGCGCCGACCGGCGCAGAGTCATGGAACGACAACCGTGTCACCACTCTTTAGTAGTATGTTCTGGTCGAGTTTTCGACCACGCTGCACATCGCCATAACGAAAGGCGATGGCTCTGATATGAGTACCCTCCCGCCTGAGGACCTTGATATGGTTGGTATTGGCGAAGGGTGTGGCTCCTCCCGCCAAGCTCAGCGCCTGCATCACGTCGATCGGGCGGTTCAGCGCGAAATCCCCTGGTTTGTTGACCTTACCGATCACGTACACGCGGTTACCGATGGCCGCCTTGACCATCACGGTGACAACGGCGTCCGGCTCGTACCGCCGCACCCGTTTTTCGAGCGCGGCCGTCAACTCCGCGACTGTCATGCCCGCGGCGGGCAGATCCCCGGCGAGCGGGAAAGAAATCCCCCCGTCGGGCCGAATGAAGATCTCGGCGGTGAGGTCGGTCTCCTTCCAGACCGAGATCTGAAGATCGTCGCCCGGCTGAAGGACATAGTCCTGGGACGTCTCGAATCCCGCGCTCCGTGTCGGTACGACCGGGGGCGGGGTTGGCTTCGTGGCCTCGGCAGGGCCCGGGCTTGCCGCCTGGCCCCCACTCGGAGCCGCGGCGGACGGAACGTCGGGCGCTGGTGATGCGCTTAGCGAGGGCGGGGCGCTGGCCGGTTCAGCGGGGAGAGCGGAGCAGCACCATGCTGTCGATAGAGTTCCGACAAAGACCAACCTCACCAGCGCCATAGTTCTCGTTCACGTATCAGGGCCTTGAAGGGACGTGAAGTTTAAGTACGGCATGTGAGAGTTTCATTGCAAAGAACGACAATTTGGATGACTTATGTCATTCAAGTGTCGACCAATGGATCTCAGCGGGTATGCGAGCCGCGCGGCTGAACCTCGGTCGCCATGCGCGGCCAGGCGAACAGGAGCCCCAGGCCGGAGAGCATCACAATCAAGGAAGCCGGGAGGGGCACGGGTGTCCAGTTGGGGTAAAAAGTCACGCTGACTCCGACGACGCCCATGTTGTACACACCTTCTGCGTTCCCGAACCAGTTTGCGGTATACGTACCGGGAGCGATCCTGATTAACTCGCTCCCGTTGCCGGTCAATGGCCGGCCAAGCGTGCCGGTTGGACTCGACAGGAAAAATGAGAGATTTGCCACGGAGTCGAGCCAGGGCACATCCGTCAAGCTCACGCTCAAGGTTCCAGGGGTCGTCACACTGAACGTCTCGGTGAACGCCTGCTGGCCCTGAAAGAGGCTCATGCTGTCGAACACCACCATGTCCGCATGAGCGGCCGTCCACGGAGCAGCCCAGGCTGCGAAGAGTAGGCACGTCGCTTTGAGAATCTGGCGATATTTCATCAAGTTACCTCCTTGTTCTGCAACCTTCAGGCCGATGGCCTCAGTTGCAGCAAGGCACCGCCGTCAGCTGCAAACACCGTTTCGTCCCGTTCCGTCTTGGTCGTGGCGTGAGCATTCTTGACGGCTGACGGGTCGGGCACCCGATACACGTACTTGTCGTAGAGGTATTCGCGCAGGGAACGGCTGCGCGGCTCGGGTTCCTTGCCATCTGTGAGGCGCATGGCGAGGTAGTCCTCGCGAAGTCCGCTCATGGCCAGAAGCGCGATATCGTCGTAGTCGACTTGGCGGCCCGCCTCCGCCTTGTCGTTGATGATGGTGTCGAGCCGGAAGGCGTCGAGGTCGAAGAAGCGGATCAGCTCATCGCCCGATTCCACCAGTACGGGTACCAGGCCCCGACCTCGTATGCCTGGATCGCAGAGCGGCGCGATCCGATTCAACATCGACTTGATCCCGAACCGGATGACGTCGGAGTCGCGCACGCCGAGGCGTTTGGCAATTCGCTTGATGTTGCGGATGTCGCTCTCGCCCAACCGGATCGACACCGCTTGTTTTTTTTGGTCAGCCACGGCCTCTCCCTTCGTTGTTCCACTGTGGTACCTAGCTCCGATCATCGTAGGAGAAAAGTGTAACGTGAGCATGGCACTTCTATGACGAATCGAGCATGTTCGTCACCGTCTAAGCTTGCGTTGAATCGAGGATCGAGTGACGAATGCAGACGAAGCATTGGCTCGCAAGACGGCGTATCGAGGGGAGCCTGGAGGTCGCTCGTGGCGCGACGGCTCGTGCGCTCAGCTTCCTGCGGGAGGGGTGCGCGCAGCTAGCCTCGGATGCGGAGAAAAGCTATTTTTTGGGGGTCTCGATGCGCGGGGGGAAGTCGCCGAAGGTGTCTCGCACCCTTCGAGCCAGGAGCACGTAGAGCAGGAAATAGAGGTCGGCGGCACCTGCGAAGAGCGATGGCGCCGTCTGTGCATCCAGCTCGAGGGTCTTCACGAGCGGCAACACCGACAGCATGAGGTCTAAGACCGCTGCCACGGTGAGGAACAGCCGACCGCGCCCCCAGATCCAGCGAACGGCGCCGGATGCGCTCGGAGCGCGACGAAGCAACGCGAAGAAGACGGCGGCGGCAATCGTGGACGGAATCAGCGCCTCGACGCTCCAGAGATCGCGGAACAGCTTGAGCGCGTCGCGGCTGGCGCCCATGGCTGAGCCCATGCCCATCAACAATGGTAGAAGAATGGCCCTCGACAGGTAGAGGGTCGCGAGCCAAAGCAGCAGCGGCGGCTTGAGACAATAGTCATCGTCGTAGCTGGAGGGACCGTAAGAGCTTCGCATAGGGCAGGTGCCCCTCGGCGACCGGAATGGAGCGGCCGAGGAGCTTATCGACATCAGATGACAGAGCGATGTCGCGGAGTGCGAGACAGCGCCGGACACTCGGCGCGCGAGACGGCATCGGATAGCCGACTGGCCGCCCCGCGCTAAGTCTGGACCGTGAAGCTCTGCGCCGGATCGCCGCGCTGCTGCCGCTCCCATATCGTGAGATAAGCCGATTCCAGCTGCCGCCGGTAGGCATCGGTGTCGAACGGCGACCCGGCGAGGCGCTGATGGGCGAGCTTCGCACGCCGCTCCGCCAGAATCTCGGGCGAGTGAGCGAGCGTCAATGCGCGGGCGCGGTACTCCTCCAACGTCGCCGTCACGAGCTCCGGGAGATCAAACGCCGTGAGGAGGCTTGCTGCCACCCGGCTCGCGAACGCGCTCCCCGCACACGTCAGCACCGGCGTGCCGGCCCACAGCGCATCGTGGGCAGTGGCGTGGGCCCCGTACGGGAAGGTATCCAGGAACAAGTCGGCCTGACGATAGCGCGCGAGATGCTCTCCCCTGTCCTCCACCCGCGCGGCGAACACGAGCCGCCCCGGGTCGACTCCTCGAGCTTTCGCTTCCCGCTTGAGATTAGCGAGCATGATGGGGTCGCTCCCGCGCATCCACAGCACGCTTCCGGGCGTCTCGCGCAACAACCCCATCCAGAGGTCGAACAACGGTGGATTGATCTTGTAGGCATTGTTGAACACACAGAACACGAACCCGGCTTCCGGCAACCCGAGGTCCCGGCGCTCGGGCGTGGCGGTTGCAATCGATTGGCGATCGTCGTTCGGCATGAAGGACCGTGGCATCCGAACGATCCGCTCGCTGAAGAATGGCTCCTCCGCCCCCGGAATCGCGGTGGCATCGCCGATGAGGTAGTCCATGTAGGGCGTCCCGGAGGTCCCGGTGAACCCGAGACAGCTGACCTGCACGGGTGCCGGCCGGAACGCGAGAATGCCGAGGCGACCGTTGCGGGTGTGTCCGGTGAGATCGATGGCGATGTCGATCTCATGCTCGCGCAACCACTCGGCTGCCTGCCGGTCGCCGAGCTCGCTCACGTCATGAAAATGCTCGAACGATTGCCGCATCCGCACGTGCATCGGCCCCGGAGCTCGATCCCGGTACAGCGACACGCCGAAGGTCTCGAAGCGGCGCTGGTCATGGCCTTCGAGCACGCCGGCAATCAGATGGGCGACCGGATGGTCGTAGAAATCTGCCGAGAGATACGCGATTCGCAACCGATCGTGTCGGTACCGCTGACCTGCCCACAGCGGCGCCGCGGGCGGAAACTGAATCGATGAGAACAGGCTCGCGCATCTGAGCTGCATCGGCGCAGAGTCGGACATCCACAGGAAGCTGTGCGGCGCACTCGCGCTCTCGCCGGCCTCGAGGCGCGCGACGACGGCCGATATGAGCTCGGTCCTGCGTGACCAGCTGCAGAGCTGCGCCTGCGCGAACAGCCAGTGACTTCGAGCATGACCGTAGTCGGGTGCTGTCTCGAGAATCTGCTCGTAGGAAGCGGCCGCCTCTTCATAGCGCTTCAAAGCCTGCAGCGCGGTACCTCGAAGATTGAGAGCCTCCAGGAAGTCGGGCCGGATCCGTAGAGCGCGGTCGCAGTAGCCGAGTGCCTCCTGGTACTTGCCGGCGTCGAGCCCGATGTTGGCGACGTTGCAATAAGCCTCGGCGAAATCCGGCCGCAAGCGCAGTGCCTGCGCGTACATCTCGAGCGCCTCGGCGGGACGTTTCAGATCCCGCAACAGCGTACCGCGATTGTTCATGAGATCGGGCGAGTTCGGCGCGAGATCGATGGCGCGGTCGAGGGCATTCAGCGCCTCCGCGAAGCGCCGCAGCTTCTGAAGGACGGTGCCGAGGAGGCTCCAGGCATCGCTTCTTCCGGAGCCGATCTGCATCACCACCCCGCAGCTCGCCAGCGCTTCCTCGGGGCGGTTGAGCAACATCAACGCCTGGACCCTTCCGGTATGGGCGTCATAGAGCTGCGGCGCGAGGGCGATCGCCTGGCCATAGGCGGCGAGTCCCTCGACCGTTCGCCCGAGTGCGCACAGGGCATGCCCCCGATTGCAGTGGGCCTGCGGATAGTTTGGCTGCAACACCAGCGCCCGCTCGCAACAGTCGAGCGCCTCGTGCGACCGCCCGAGCGCGAGGTGGGCCACCGCAAGATTCGAGCAGACCGCCGCACTCGCCGGATTGACCGATCGCGCGCTCGCGAGCCAGCGGGCGGCGCCGCGATAGTCCCGCGACTGAAGCGCGACCTGTCCGAGCAATTGCAGAGCGTTGAAGTTTCGCGGCTCCTGCTCGAGTAGCGCTCGGCACAGGGCATCGGCCTCAGGCAGCCGTCCGTGCCGGATGAACGCCAGCGCCTGCTGAAGCTGTACCGCGGAACCTTGCACGGCGGTCCTCGGATAGCTCATGGGAGCGGCTCGATCGAGAATGCGGCCGGCGGCTCGCCCCGGCAGGCTCGCTCGTGCATTCTGAGATAGGCCGCTTCGAGCTGCGCGGTATGACGTACGCTGTCGAAGAGCGGCGGGCGCTCGCGCTGCGTCAATCTCGACCGCAGCGTCGCGAGCTTGTGCGGATCGCTCGCGAGCTCGAGCACGCAGCGTTCGTACTCATCGAGGCTCTGCGTGATGAGCTCGGGCAAGCCCGCCGCGGCGAGTGCGCTCGCCGCCACACGGCTGGCGAAGCTCCTGCCCATGCACGTGACGACGGGTACGCCGGCCCACAATGCGTCGCTCGCCGTCGAGTGCGCATTGTACGGCAGCGTGTCGAGGTAGAGGTCCGCCAGCGAGTGACGGGCCAGATGGTCCGCCACGCTCGGCACACGCGGCGCGAACACCAAGCGATCGGCATCGATTCCGCGCTCGCCGGCGTGGCGCCGAAGATTCGCCTCGGCGGACTCGCCCATCTCGCGCAGCCAGAGGATGCTCCCCGGGACCCCTTGCAGGAGGCGCATCCAGCGATCGAACATGGTCGGGTTGATCTTGTGCGCCTTCGTGAAGGCACAGAACACGAATCCCTGCGCTGGAAGCCCGGCGTGCGCCCGCGTCGGCTGATTGCCTACCTTGCGCTGATTATCCGCAGGCAGGTAGCAGCCGGGCAATCGCACCACCTGCTCGCGGTACCAGCGCTCCGCCCCAGGCGGGACGACCAACTCGTCCGCCAGCAGGTAGTCCATGTAAGGAGCACCCACCGTGCCCGCATAGCCGAGATAGCTCACCTGAACCGGAGCTGGGCGATGAGCGAAGATCCCCAGGCGAAAGCCGTCCGTGAGGCCCATCAGATCGACTGCGATATCCACACCGTAGAGGCGCATCCACTCCGCGGCTTCCTGGTCGGTGCGAGCGGACACGTCGATGTACCGATCGAACGTGCCGCGCACCCTCGCCTCGAATGGCCCGCATCCTGGGGGACGCAGCGAGACCCCGATCAGCTCGAACCGATTTCGATCATGCCGCTCGAGCGCACCGATCAAAAGATGCGCGACGGGGTGATCGCAGAGATCGGCCGATACGTAGGCGATCCGGATCTTTCCGGACTCGGCCGCCGGCGCCTGGATGCACGCGCCGCTCGGCACCTTCTCCGGATAGCGCTCTTCGCACCAGGCGCGCGCGCACGCCAGAGCAACCTCCGGCTCATCGATCATGAGCAGCGAGAGCGGACTCGCGAGTCCTCGAGTCCGACTCAACGATTCCCGGAGGCGCATTGACAGGACATCATAGTCGCGCCAATCGCATTGATTCATCCGCAGCTGAAATAGATTGCCGACTGCGGAAGGGTGATCGGGCTCGACTGCCAGCAACGCCGCAAAAGCAGCATCGGCTTCCTCAAGCCGCTCGAGCACCAGCAAGCTTGCGGCGCGGCCGTGCAGAGCCCCGTCCTGTTGCGGCGCGAGTCGCAATGCGCGCTCGTAGCACTCGAGAGCTTCGCCCGCACGGCCCAATCCGAGCAGCACGTTTCCGGTATTGACGAGCGCGAGACCCGAGTCGGGCTTGAGCTTCAAGGCCTGCTCGCAACTCTCGCGGGCCTCCTCGAGGCGTCCGAGCCCCTGCAGTGCGCTACCCACATTCAACCAAGCCTCGAAGTTCGCCGGATCGAGCCGTAGCGCCCGCGAATAGGACCGGACGGCCTCATCGAGCCGACCGAGGCGGACAAGCACAGCCCCCAGGTTCACCTGAATGCCGGGAAAGCGCGGATCGAGGGCGGCCGCGTGCTCGAACGAGGCCAGCGCGTCGGCGAGGCGACCGAGCTCCTGCTGGACGAGCCCCCGATTGTTCCATGCTTTCACGTCGCCAGCGTCGAGCGCGACGGCCGTTTCGTAGCTCGCGGCCGCCTCTTCGAGACGTCGCAGAGCTTTCAGGGCGTTGCCCCGGTTGTAGTGCGCGAGCCCGAGGTCGGGCTTCAGCGCGATGGCCGCATCGAGGCTCTGGAGCGCGCGCAGGGGCTCCCCGGCCGAAAGCAAGGCATTGCCGACATTCGAGTAGGCCAAGGGCTGATTCGGGTTGATCGCGAGCGATCGTCCGATGAGCGCGATGCCCCGATGCGTTTCGCCCGTCTCGAGCGCGATGAGGCCGCGAAGATGATAGGCGTTGAAATTGCCGGGGTCGGCGCGCAGCAATTCGGCGCAGAGGGCATCGGCGCGCTGAGGCTCGCCCTGCCTGCGCAGGGACACGGCGTTTTGAAATGCCGTCTCCTGCGCCGCGAGGCCGCCCGGCACAGCGCCGCCCGGTCCTGCAGCCATAGATCAACGCTCCCGGTGGTTGCTCACGAAGGCGGCCACGAGGGCCCGCGACGACACCAAAATGTAACAGCGCCCCATGACAATTTGATTGCCCAGCATGAACGGTGGTGTCTCACATGACCGCATCTGACGCGGCACGCGTCGAGACCCTATACCATCAGGCCCGGACGCTCCATGTCCATGGACGCCGGGACGAGGCGCGCAACCTCTGCCGGCAGGCCCTGGACATGGATCCGACTCACTTCAATGCGCTGCATTTCCTCGGCGTCATGGCGCTCCAGGAGAGCGAAGTGGATCTCGCGATCGAGCTGCTCGGCAGGGCCGTCGCCGTGCACCCTGGGAGCCTCGCCGCGCACGTCAATTACGGAACCGCGTTGCACGAGCGGGGTCGCTTCGATGAGGCGGCCGCGAGTTGCGACCGCGCCATCGCGCTCGATCCCTGCTGCGCCGAGGCTTTCTACAATCGCGGCAATGCGCTCCGTGAGCTCGAGCGCTACGAGGATTCCCTCGAGAGCTACGAGCGCGCGATCGCCTTGAGGGCCGACTATGCCGATGCGTACCTCAACCGCGGGCTTTCTCTGTCCGCACTCGGGCAACGCGAAGCGGCGCTCGTGAGCTTCGAGAAGGGCCTTGCGGCCCAGCCGGACCATGCGGAGCTCCACTTCAATCGCGCCAACGAGCTCCGCACCATGGATCGTCTCGAGGCTGCGCTCGCGGGCTACGAGCGGGCTCTAGCGCTTCAGCCCGGCTATGCGGAGGCGCACATCAACCGCGGCAACGTCCTCATGGAGATGCGGCGCTACGCGGCTGCTCTATCCTGTTTTGAGCGTGCGATCGCGCTGCTTCCGCGCTTTGCGGACGGCCATCTCAACCGGGGAGCGGCGCTCCAGCACCTCGGCCGGTATGCGGCGGCGGTCGAGAGCTACGACGCCGCGATTGCATTGAGGCCGCAGCATGCGCAGGCGCATGCCGATCGCGGACGGGCGCTGCGCGAGCTGAAGCGCTACGAGGCCGCGATTGCGAGCTACGACGGGGCAATTTCGCTCCACCCCCCCGAGGCAGGAGAGCTGCGCGCGGTGCGGCGGCACATCCAGATGCAGGTCTGCGATTGGAGCGGATTGCAATCCGACCTGGACGAGATCGCGGTCGCCGTGCGCAACGGCACCGCGGAGCCGCATCCGTTTTACATCCTCGCCCTCTACGACTCACCCTCACTCCAGCGGCAGTCGGCCGCGAACTGGGTGCGGAAGCACTGTGCCCACATATCGGACAGGATCGCCGGGCACGGTCCGGCCGAGCGCATTCACATCGGATACTTCTCCGCCGACTTTTACGAGCATGCCACGGCCTATCTGATCGCCCAGCTGCTCGAGCTGCACGACCGCTCGCGATTTCACATCAGCGCATTCTCCTTCGGGCCGCCATCGGATACCCCGATGCGCCGGCGTTTGCAGGCGGCCTGCGATGAGTTCATCGACGTGCGCGCCATGTCGGACGCCGATATCGCCGCGCTCGCGAGGAGGCGCCGCGTGGACATCGCGGTCGATCTGAAGGGCTTCACTCAGGACAATCGGGTCGGCATCTTTGCCCGGCGCGCGGCACCCGTCCAGGTGAACTTTCTCGGATACCCCGGGACGATGGCGGCGCCCTTCGTTGATTATCTGATCGCCGACCCCGTGGTGGTGCCCGCGACGCATGAGGGTTATTTCAGCGAACAGATCATCCATCTGCCGCATAGCTATCAGGTCAACGACGCCAAGCGGGTAATCGCCGACCGATGCTTCTCCCGCGAGGAGCTGGGATTGCCGCCGGCGGGCTTCGTCTTCTGCTGCTTCAACAATACCTACAAGATCCTGCCCGCGACGTTCGATCGCTGGATGCGTATGCTCGCGCGCGTCGAAGGCAGCGTGCTCTGGCTGCTAGGCGACAATTCGACGGCGATCGGCAACTTGCGTCGTGCGGCCGCCGAGCGGGGAGTGACTCCGCAGAGGTTGATATTCGCCGATCGCATCGATCTTCCCCTGCATCTCACGCGCCACCGCGCTGCCGATTTATTCCTCGATACGTGGCCTTGCAACGCCCATACCACGGCGAGCGATGCGCTATGGAGCGGCTTGCCGGTCCTCACCTACGCCGGAGAGTCGTTCGCGGCTCGAGTCGCGGCGAGCCTGCTGACCGCGATCGGCTTACCCGAGCTCATCACGGCCACGCCGGCGCATTACGAGAACCTCGCCGTGCACCTCGCGACGTATCCCGAGGATCTCAAGGAGATCCGAAAGCGGCTGCACCAGAATCGGCTCACGGCTCCGCTTTTCGACACGCCGCGCTATTGCCGTGCGCTCGAGGCCGCGTTCAGCGGCATGCATGAGCGGGCTCGGGCTAAGTGTAACTAATTGCTTTCCTGCGCCGTTAAGTACCTAGCCGGCCAAGGCGATCAGGTGGGCCTTCAGCGGCGCGGCATGATCGCGCCAGGTGCGGCCGCGCTCGATGATCCAGGCTGCGCCCCGGCGGGCGATACGCTCTCTGAGCGCCGCACGCGCGCTCGTAGCTCGCGAGCGCCGCGTCCCACTCACCCAGTTCCTCGAGCGCAGCGCCGCGGTTGTTGTAGGCCACGGCGCTGCCGGGTGTGATGCGAAGCGCCGCGTCGATCAGCTCGACGGCCTTTCGCAGGTTGCCCCTCGCCGCCGCGATCAATCCGAGCAGATGCAAAGCGTCGAAGTGGCGCGGCTCCGAGCGCAGGATGTCTTCGTAGATCGCCTGCGCTCGATCGAGCTGGCCATGACGGTGGAACGAGACGGCTTGTTGCAACTGGTCGGCGAGCATCGGCCGCATGATGTTCCACAACCTGTGGGACGTAAAGCCAAGGGCGCGGTCATCGTTCCGTCATCGAGATTTCGTATGTTGCACGCGGCGCGTGTGTGCGCAGCAAATGATGACTTATCTCGATATCAAGCTGCGGGAGGCGGTCGCCTTGCACGCCCAGGGGCGAGCGCGCGAGGCGGCGGCGCTGTACGCCGAGATTTTGCAGTCGCAGCCCGATAATCCCGATGCGCTGCATCTGTTCGGTGTGACGGAAACCCAGCTGGGCCGGCCCCAGGCAGGGCTCGAGTGGATCAGCAAGTCCCTCGGAGTCAACCCGAATCAGCCGGCCGCGATTGCCAACATGGGTAACTCCTTGCTCGCGCTCCGCCGGCCGGCCGACGCACTGCGCTGTTACGAGGAGGCTTCGAGCGCATGGCCCGAGTATGCGCTTGCTGCATTCGGCCGGGGCAATGCCCTTGCGGCGCTCCGCAAGCCGGCCGAGGCGCTGGCGAGTTACGATCGGGCGCTCAGCCTGTCGCCGGGCCTCATCGAGGCTCTGGTTGCTCGCGGCCACGCGCTCGTGAAGCTCAGCCGCTTCGAAGAGGCACTGTCGAGCTTCGACGGCGCGCTCGAGCGCGTGCCATGCGCTGCAACGGCCCATCTCGGCCGAGCAACGGCGCTGCTCGCGCTCAAGAGTCCCGGGGAGGCGCTCCGGGCCGTCGACCGGGCTGTCGAGCTCGCGCCGGGGCTCGCCCAGGCCTTCGTGACCAGAGGCGACATCCTGACCGAGGACGGCCGGCTCGATGAGGCGCTGGCCGCGTACGACCGGGCTCTCGAGCTCGATACGGGGCTCGCGGCTGCGTGGTTCGGTCGCGGGCTTGCCGCTTCGCTCGACGCTCGATTCGCAACGGCGGCAGAGTCGTTCGGGCGCTGCGCGACGCTCGATCCGGACCACGCCTACGCGCGCGGCGCATGCATGCACGCGCAGCTACAGATTTGCGAGTGGCGGCACTACCGGGAGTCCGTTGCGGAGATTTGTGCCGCGGTCGAGCGCGGTGCAGTCGTCGATTTCCCGTTCTCGTTCCTGGCGGTGTGCGACTCGCCGTCGCTGCAGAAGCGATGTGCCGAACAATTCTCCCGGCTGCAATACACCGGCCAGCGGCCCCTGTGGAGGGGCGAGCATTACGGCCACACACGCCTGCGCATCGGCTATATCTCGAGCGATTTTCTGGAGCACCCGACATCCTTCCTCATGGCCGGCGTATTCGAGAACCATGATCGGCGGCGTTTCGAGCCGATCGCGATTTCCCTGCGCGAGGATACGAGCTCGCCTACGGGGCGCCGCGTGCGGGCTGCATTCGAGCGGTTTATCGTGCCTGCGGCGGGATCCGATCTCGCGCTCGCGAGCTTGATCCGCGAGCTCGAGATCGATATTGCGATCGACCTCATGGGATGCACCGGCGAGCATCGCGCGGCGGTCTTCTGTTACCGCCCCGCGCCGATTCACGTGAACTACCTCGGGTTTCCGGCCACTTCGGGCAGCGATTACATTGATTACATTCTCGCGGACCGCTTCCTCATCCCCGAGATCCATCGCTCGGATTACAGCGAGCGCATCGTGCATCTGCCGGATTGCTTCCAGGCGAACGACGACCGCCGGATCGTCGGGGCCGCACCGAGCCGCGCAGAGGCGGGTCTGCCGGCGCCGGGACTCGTCTGGTGCTCCTTTCACAGCTCCTACAAGCTGAACCCACCGCTCTTCGATGTGTGGATGAGGATCTTGCGCGCCACCCGGGGCAGCGTGCTCTGGCTGGTCGGCGGCAAGCCGGAGGTGGAGCGCAATCTGCGGCGTGAGGCCGCCGGTCGCGGGGTCGATCCCGAGCGCCTCGTATTCGCCCGGCCGCTGCCCTACGCAGAGCACCTGGCCCGCCTGTCCCTGGCGGATGTGTGCCTCGACACGCTGCCCTTCAATGGCGGCACGACCACGAGCGATGCCTTGTGGGCGGGAGTGCCGGTAGTGACCTGTGCCGGGAGGAGCTTTGCCGCGCGGATGTCCGGGAGTCTCTTGCGCACGCTCGGCGCGCCCGAGCTCATCACCGAGTCGATTGCGGATTACGAGCGCCTGTCGCTGGAGCTCGCTCTGGACCCGGCGCGGCTCGCCATGATTCGAGGAACGATCGGGCGCCAGCGCGCCGCGAGCCCGATCTTCGACACGCGTCGGTTCACGCGCCATCTGGAGGCGGCGTATCTCGCGATGGCTGCGCGCGTCGGCGAAGCGCCGCGCTCCCGGGACGAGGGCTCCGCGCCGCCCATCGAGGTGCCTCGCATCGATTCCGCATCTTAGACCGCATGCGGTGTGCTCGACTCGCCGTGCTCTCGCGATTGCGCGCAGCGAGATCGCGGCACCTCACGGACGGCCAGCGGCGATGGCGGCTCACCGCGGCGCTGGCGAGCGACGATTTCCTCGAACGCCGCCTCCAGTTGCCGGGCATACCACACCGAGTCGAACAGTGTCGATGCGGTGCGCGCGAGCACGAGTCTGTCCTTCAAGCACCTGAGCTCCTCCGGCGAGTGTGCAATCCGGATCGCGGCGCCGCGATATTCCTGGGCCGAGCCCACGCTGAGCTGCTCGAGCCCGACGGCGTGCAGGAGGCTCGTCGCGACGCGCGATACGAACGTCGTCCCGGGCCGCGTGAGCACCGGGACACCGCTCCACAGAGCATCGCTCGCGGTCGTGTGTGCATTGTAGGGAAATGTATCCAGAAAGAGGTCCGCGAGCGCGCAGCGACCGAGGTGACCCTCGACCGTCCGCCAAGGCGCGAAAACGAGCCGCAGCGGGTCGACTCCCCGCCGCATTGCTTCGCGGCGCAGATTCTCACACGCCTCGGAGCTGCCCTGTATGAGCCACAGCACGCTGCCCGGAACCGCGCGCAGGATGATCATCCAGTCGTCGAAGACCGGGGGAGTGATCTTGTAGCTGCTGTTGAAGCACGAGAACACGAAGCCTGATTCCGGCAGTCCTTCCGTGCGGCGCACCGGAGCCGGGCTCGCAGTGCGCGCCGGCACCGACCGTGCAGGCGGTCACTTTCCGGAATCACCTGCCGGTCCGCCACGATGTAATCCATGCATTCGCTTCCGAGAGTACCGGGATAGGCGAGAAAGGAGACTTGAACCGGCGCCGGGCGGTAGGCGAAGACTCGTGGCCGGCCGCCGAGCGTGTGACCTTTGAGATCCACGGCAATGTCGATGCCCGCCGCGCGCACCCGGGTGGCGATCTGTTGATCGGTGAGCTGACGCACGTCCTCGAAGCGATCGAACGCCCGACTCACCCGGCCGCGCATCGCGCTTCCGTCGTCGGGCCCGAAGGAAAAGGCGTGAGTCTCGAATCGCACGCGATCGTGGGCTTCGAAGAGACCCGCGGCGAGACTGCGCGCGCATGCCCTCGGCACAGCGAAGTGAATCGGCGGGCTGCGCGTCGAGGAGCGCAAGCGCCTCCCCGCAGCGGCCGAGGCGCAGCAGCGAACGGCACTTTCCCATGATAGCCGCTTCGAGCTGCGGCGCTGCAGCGAGCACCTGCTCGAAGCATGCGAGACCTTCGGCATCGCGGCGCAGACCAAGGAGCGCCGCACCTCGCCCGAGCAACAGCTCCGGCGTCGAGCCTGGCAGCCGGGCGGCCTCGTGCCACCGGCCCGCCGATATGAGCTCCGGCATCCGCTGCGCGATGGGCTCCGACCGCACAATAGTCTCG
>Ga0187781_10001496_pt1 | contig 17646 bp, 15 predicted proteins | sample 0715_SJ02_MP02_2_FD_132447 | JGI IMG/M metagenome (GOLD analysis project Ga0187781, IMG submission 132447) | Tropical peat soil microbial communities from peatlands in Department of Meta, Colombia - 0715_SJ02_MP02_20_MG | ecosystem: Environmental > Terrestrial > Soil > Wetlands > Peat | place... | reverse complement strand
TCAAGAAATTCGCCTTGCGCGGCAATGTTGTCGATTTGGCCGTAGGTGTGATCATCGGCGTGGCGTTCAACAACATCGTGCAGTCCCTGGTTGGCGACATCATCATGCCGGTGATCGGTGCAGCGACCGGCGGCCTCGACTTTTCGAACCACTTTATTCCGCTATCGGCCAAAGTGACCGCGACGAACCTTGCCGATGCGAGAAAGGAAGGCGCCGTTCTTGCTTGGGGGAACTTTATCACTATTGCACTAAACTTTTTGATCGTCGCCTGGGTATTGTTCTGGCTCATGCGGCTCATCAGTCGGCTGATGCCGAAGGAGCCCGAAAAAGCGCCGACGGTGAGCAAGGAGGTAGAGCTTCTCACCGAAATCCGCGACCTGCTCAAGGCCCGGTGAGCGGCGACCTTCGCAAGGGCGGCTCGGATGGCGGCCAAGGGGGCGGCGAAAACGGAGAGAAAGCTTCGCGTCGTTGCCGACAATCGCAAGGCGCGCTTTAATTATTTCATCGACGAGACGTTTGAAGCCGGGCTCGCGCTTACGGGGACGGAAGTCAAATCACTGCGGCAAGGCAAGGCGACGATCGCCGAATCCTATGCCGATGCACGCGGCGGTGAAATCTGGCTGATCAACTCGAATATCCCGGAATATCTCCAAGCCAATCGGTTCAACCATGTGCCGAAGCGTCCCCGTAAATTGTTGCTGCATCGCCGGCAAATCAACAAGCTGGTCGGCGCGGTCGAACGCGAGGGCATGACGCTTGTGCCGCTTAAGCTCTATTTCAACGAGAAAGGCCGCGCTAAGATTGAGCTAGCATTGGCGCGCGGCAAGAAGCTCTACGACAAGCGGGAGACACAGAAAAAGCGATCCTGGGAACGTGAACGCGGCCGGCTGATGCGGCAAAAAGGGTAGTAATGGATGGCAACTGCAAAGAGCTTTGGTGCTGGTGCGCCCGGACTCCGCATTGTAGGCCCCTACAAACGCTTTGTTCACCGCCGAGTCATGCGTGTAATCGCAGTGGAAGGCAGTAATGATACCGAACTCGGCGGGCCCCGTGCGCGTGCCTTTGGCGAATCCCGACTTTTCAGCCTTGGTAAAGCGCGCCAAAGTTTCCGGCGCCGATAGCATCTTCGTCTTCATTCCCGGGGGAGCACAGCTCGCTGCACTGGCAAAGGCCTTGGTCGAGCGCGGCCTGGATCCCGGAAAGATAAAGATTATGGGACAGGGCGAACTCTCTGAGGAAAGCGCGCTTAAAGCCATGGGCGCCGCGGGGGTCGGTATCATTGCCGCCTTCCACACCACGTGATGTCTCCCAGCGAATCATTTGTGCTCGATCGCCTTTTCGCGACCAAACCAAAAATGGGCTGTTCGCTCTTGCGGTTTCCGGCGGTCCAGCATCTCGAGTGCATGGAGGATTTGACCGGCTTGGCGCCAAAGGCTCGCTTCATACCGGTTGAGGCGCTCGAGTGCGAAGTTTGGAAGATTGGCTAGACGCAAAAAGCACTGAGCGAAGTACCACCCTGCATGGAGTGCGGGTCTCCACTTAGTGTCGCCCTGGACGGAGTCCAGGTCTTCACTTAGTGCCACCCTGAAATGGAGTGTGGGTCTTCACTTAGTTCCACCCAGCACGGAGTGACGGTCTACACATAACGCCGCCCCGCGCAGTATGAGGGTCTTCACATAGTGCCGCCCTGCGCGGAGTGAGGCTTTGCACATAGCTGCAAAGCAGATGCTCCGCAAAGCGGACGCACAGTGCAGAGCAGATGAATTTGAAAGAAATATGAGTTGAAATTTTTTGTTAGAAATTTTTCGTGGAATTCGCCCGTACCCCATTTACATCTTGTATGTACGAGCAATCAAATCCTGTTGCCGCCCGTGCTTGCATCACCATCTCCGCCGCCACTTGAAAACGCCACATAACTGTTCGGGCGCTCTGCTGATCGCGACCAGTAATCGTTGAAAACGCGCCAGCTAAGTGCAGATCGCGTGAGGCGTTTCTACGAAACCTATACAACTAAAAGGAGCATGTCCTACACGTACTATAGTAGCATTTTTCTGAATTGAAAACGCCCGCTTCGTCGAATGTGATTAGAAATTCAACGTGTTCGGACAATTCTCGAATTACAAGACAAACCAATTTTGTGCGAACGTGAGACCCCCACTGATTCTCTTTTTGCCTGAGGAGTAAGGAGCGACTAGATGTCCATTCCGACAAAACTCGATCATTGCGTCATTCACGTTACCGATTGGGAACGTTCGAACACCTTCTATACGACGGTATTGGGAGCCGAACTTGTGTCCCGATCCGTGGGTTACGCCTATCGCTTCGGCGACAAACAGCTCAATGTGCACGGACCGGGCGTGAAGCCGGCGGAGGTTGCCAGGCTTCCCGTCGCACCCGGCAACAGCGATCTTTGCTTCGAGTGGATGGGGCCGATCGAGGATGCGATCGCGCACCTTGGCCGTTGCGGCATTCGTGTCGAGAGCGGGCCAATGCAGCGCTTTGGCGCTAAGGGGCCCGGTACGAGCGTTTATTTCCGCGACCCCGATGGCTCGCTGATGGAATTCATGTCATATGGACGATCCGAGAAGGCGTGAAGCGACAAAGACGCTTGAAGCGACAAAGGGGTGAGGCAAAACATGGCCGAGACGCCAGGCACGCACAATCCCAATTTTCTGCCGCCGGACATTCCGGTGCCTCAAGACGACGGTGCGGCGCGCCATGTGGCCGGCATGGCGTTGCCGGACCTCGCGCTGCCCGCGACGAGCGGGGCGCCGGTCAACCTATCGAAACTCAAGGGCCGCACCGTTCTCTATATCTATCCGCGGACCGGAGTGCCCGGGGTCGATCCCCCGCCGGGCTGGGACCAGATACCGGGCGCGCGCGGCTGCACGCCGCAATCATGCGGATTTCGCGATCACTTTGTCGAACTGAAGACGCTAGGCGTCAGCCATGTCTATGGCCTGTCGACCCAAGACACCGCGTACCAGCGTGAAGCTGCGGAGCGTCTGCATTTGCCGTTTGCGATTCTTTCCGACGCCGAGCTCAAGCTTGCCCGCGCAATCGGACTGCCGACTTTTACGACTTCGCGAATGACGCTGTTCAAGCGCATGGCTCTTGTCATCGACGACGGCGTCATCGTCAAAGCATTCTATCCGGTTTTCCCGCCTGACAAGAATGCGGAGGAAGTCATTGCGTGGCTTCACCGCGAAGCGGCCTAGCTTTGCGCATCAATCGTCTTGCGCGCTTGCGCGATTACGTCACGAAACATCTGCGGCGTCAGTACGCCAGTATTGGCGTTGTAGCGCGAGCAGTGATAGCTATCGATGAGCACGATCGCGGCCATCGGATGGGCCCGCCCGTGCGCGAATGGGAATTCCGGTTGCCGCGCGCCGCGTGCGGCGACGAAGCTCTCATGTGCGATACGTCCCAAGGCCACAACGGCACGCAATTTGCTCATTTCGGTTACGGTGGCCTTTAGAAAATCGCGGCAAGTTGTGATCTCCTGCGGCGTCGGCTTGTTTTCGGGCGGCACGCACCGCACCGCGTTCGTGATGCGGCAATCGACGAGTTCAAGCCCGTCGTCCGCGGTGGCCCGGTAATTGCCGCGCGCGAAGCTGAATTCCGCAAGCGTCGCGTAGAGGAGTTCGCCGGCATAGTCGCCCGTAAAGGGCCGACCGGTCCGGTTCGCGCCGCGCAATCCGGGTGCAAGACCGACGACAAGCAATCGCGCATCGGGCGGGCCGAACGAGTCGACCGGCGCATTGAACCAGCTGGGCTCTTGCTCGCGCCAGGAATCGCGAAAAACCACAAGCCGCGGGCAGCGCGGGCAATCTCGGCCGGGCATACCGCTCGCGAGCATCATCGAGATTATTCGTCTTCGAACTCGTCTTCGACTTCGACGCGCTGCGAGGTTGGGCTGCGCTGAAGAAATTGTGGCGTGTGCTTCGGCTCGCGCGGCTCGCGCGGGTCCCTCGGCTCCCGCATCGGCCGGTCGGTCGGATCGCGTCCGATCTTCGATTGCAGCTCGATGATGTCGACGAACTGATCGGCTTGGCGCCGCAGTTCGTCCGCGACCATTGGCGGCTGTGTGGAAATAGTCGACACCACCATGACCCGCACGCCGCGCCTTTGCACCGCCTCGACCAGCGAGCGGAAATCGCCGTCGCCGGAAAACAGCACCATCTGATCGACATACGGGGCGATCTCCATGGCATCGACCGCGAGTTCGATGTCCATGTTGCCTTTGACCTTGCGCCGCCCCGTCTGGTCGACGAATTCCTTGGTCGCCTTGGTGACGACCGTATAGCCGTTGTAGTCAAGCCAATCGATTAGCGGCCGGATCGAGGAATATTCCTGATCCTCGATCACGGCCGTATAATAAAATGCGCGCACCAAATAGCCGCGCGACTGAAACTCCCGCAGCAGCCGCTTGTAGTCGATGTCAAAACCCAGGGACTTCGCGGTCGCGTATAGATTGGCGCCATCAATAAACAATGCGATCTTTTCGATTTGTGCGGACATGATTTGGCTCTTAACTGTGTCTCATGATTAAACCGGCTTTCGCAATCGATCCAATCGCCGGAGCTTAAAGCAAGTTTTCCGCCACGGGAAAACATTTTGCGGGCGAAATTCTTCGCCATTGTTGTGGCGATAAATCACGGCGGAAGTAACTGTGGTACGCCGTCGCGGCACTCCCGAACCCTGGAACCCCGCGGCGGGTTCCCAAAATTTCGGTAACAGACGCGAATGCGGCCGCCAAGTTAAAAATTCTGCAAGCTAAAACCAAGCTAAAACCGAACTCCAGGACGCCGTGGTCGATCGAGGTGCGGCCGCGAACGGCAGAGCAAAAAGGCCACCGCAGTGAACGGGCGCCGACTTTAACGCTACTAAGCCTCGGATCTCGTTCGCCGATAAAGGCTTGTGGTGGTGAGTTCCTCGGCGGGAGGCGCTTTTCTCTTGCACTGTATGTTCCGGAAGGATACCTAAACGCCGTAATTGCGGAATGATTTGCCGATTTAAGGGGCCTCTTTGAGGTTCCCAAGCCCAGCCGAGGAGTTAGCACGAGATGGCTCGCGTCACCGTGGAAGACTGCATCGACAAAGTCGAGAACCGTTTCGATCTGGTTTTGCTTGCGAGCCATCGCGCGCGCATGATCTCGTCTGGCACGCAAATCGCTGTCGAGCGAGACAACGACAAGAACCCGGTGGTGGCGCTTCGAGAGATCGCCGAGAAGGCGATTTCCGCCGAGGATCTGAAGGAGGAACTCGTCCATTCACTGCAGAAATACGTTGAAGTCGACGAACCCGAGCCGGAGGCTGTCCCGCTTATTGGCACCCCGGGCACGGGCGTCGACGCCGACGATACCGACGTGACCACGGACCGCATGTCCGAGGAAGAGCTCCTGAAAGGTCTCGAGGGGCTTACCCCACCCGAAAGCCAGCCCGAGCCCGATCCAGTGGACGAGGAAGAAGAGGACTAGGCGCCGGCTAGCAGAGAGCCCGTCTGACTCCCTAATCCGCAGGCGGCGCGCCAGTCGGATTATTTGGCCCTTTGGCAATCATTTAACGAAATAGAGCCGGCGCGAGCTTTTTTCCCACCCAAACACCACCAGCTGTTGGCGGCTTTTCACCTTGCGGTGATGAGGCTGCCCCATGATATCCTTAAGAAAACTTAGGCATCCTCACGGTCGAAACCGTGCGGTTGCCGAAGGATTGTCATGGCGCGTCCACCTGTCGATCTGCCGCGGATGCAAAGTCAGCCCCGCACCCGGGCGCTGTTGACGCGCAGCCCCGATCTAGTGCCGCTCAATGGGGAGACGGCGCCGGCAAAGCCTCGAAAACCGCACTTGATGCGGCAATACGAGCTGATCGATCGGGTCAAACAGTACAATCCGGCGGCCAACGAGGAGCTTCTCAACCGTGCCTACGTCTATGCCATGCGCGCCCATGGCGAACAGAAACGGGCCTCTGGCGACCCCTATATCTCCCATCCGCTCGAGGTCGCGGCGATCCTGACGAGCCTCAAGCTCGACGACGCCACGATCGCCGCAGCGCTCCTGCACGATACGATCGAAGACACCGACGCCACCCGCGGCGAGATCGATCGCATTTTCGGCCATGAGATTGGCCTGTTGGTCGAGGGCCTAACCAAGTTGAAGCGGCTCGAGCTTGTCTCCAAGGAAGCCAAGCAGGCGGAAAACCTGCGCAAGCTCTTGCTTGCGGTGGCCGAGGATGTTCGCGTGCTTCTCATTAAACTCGCCGACCGGCTGCACAATATGCGCACCCTGTCCTATCAGCCGCCGGCGGCCCGCCGCCGCACCGCCGACGAGACCCTGGAAATCTATGCCCCGCTGGCCGGGCGCATGGGCATGCAGCAGATGCGCGAGGAGCTGGAAGATCTCGCATTTAAGGAACTCAATCCGGATGCCTACAGGGTGCTCAACGAGCGGCTCGAAACACTGGCGGTGCGATCGAGTAGCTGGATCAGCGAGATCGAAACGCAATTGACCAAAAAGCTTGCCGATCGCGGGATCGCGGCCGAGGTTTGGGGCCGGCGCAAACGCGTTTATTCAATCTGGCGCAAGATGGAGCGCAAGGCGCTGGGCTTCGAGCAATTGTCGGATATTTTGGGCTTTCGCGCCATGGTGGGCAGCGTCGCCGAATGTTATCAGGCGCTCGGTATCGTGCACACGACCTGGCCGGTCGTGCCGGGACGCTTTAAGGATTACATCTCCACTCCAAAACAAAACGACTATCGCTCGATCCATACGACCGTGATCGGGCCCGGCAAGCAGCGGGTCGAATTGCAGATCCGCACCCGAGAAATGCAGCAAATCGCCGAATACGGCATTGCCGCGCACGCTCTGTACAAAGATGAGCTTGGCTCGCCGACGGAAATGCTGTCGCGCGAGTCGAATGCCTATGCCTGGCTCCGCCGCACCATCGAGTTGCTGGCCGAAGGCTCCAATCCCGAGGAGTTTTTGGAGCACACTAAACTCGAATTGTTCCACGATCAGGTATTTTGCTTCACGCCCAAAGGAAAGCTGATTGCGCTGCCGCGCCGCGCCACGCCGATCGACTTTGCCTATGCCGTGCATACCGATGTCGGCAACATGGCGATCGGCGCCAAGATCAACGGCAAAATTGCCCCGCTCAGCTCCGAGCTGCAAAATGGCGACGAGGTCCAGATCCTGACCTCCAAGGCGCAGACCGCGCCGCCGGCGGCCTGGGAGGCGATTGTCGTGACCGGCAAGGCGCGCGACGCCATCCGCCGCGCAACGCGCGATGCGGTGCGTCACCAATATTCCGGACTTGGCCGGCGCATCGTCGAGCGGCTCTGCCAGCGCGCCAAGATCGAATATTCGGACGAGAAGCTCGAGGGCGCCTTGCCCTGGCTCGCCCGCGGCTCGATCGATGACGTGTTGTCCGCGGTGGGCCGCGGCGAGATGAAGGCTTCCGACGCGGTCCGCGCCATGTATCCCGACTACAAGGACGAGCGCGTCACGTCGGTCGCACCGAAGTCGGACAGCGGCTGGTTCGGATTGAATCTGGGGCGGGCGGTAAAGTTCAAGCTGCCGGCGGAGACGGACGGCGGGGCAATCCCGATCCGCGGCATCAATTCCGACCTGCCTGTGCGCTTCGCGCCGAAGGGCGGCGCGGTCCCGGGCGACCGCATCGTCGGCATCATGACGCCGGGCGAGGGGATTACGATCTACCCGATCCAGTCGGAGGCGCTAAAACAATTTGAGGATGAGCCCGAACGCTGGCTCGACGTGCGCTGGGACATCGACGAAAGGGCGCCCCAGCGGTTTCCGGCGCAGCTTGCCGTTCAGTCGGTCAACGAGCCGGGTACGCTTGCCCAGATCGCCCAGGTAATCGCCGAGCACGAGGGCAATATCGACAATATTCGCATGACGCGGCAATCGCCCGACTTCACCGAACTGACGATCGATCTTGAAGTTTATAACCTCAAGCACCTCACTTCGATTATCTCCCAGTTGCGTGCGAAGAAAGTGGTCGCGGCGGTCGAGCGGGTGAACGGGTAAGGACCGATGCCGAGCGCCGCCAAATCCCCGACCTGAGCCGTTGCCGATATGCCTGTTCCCCCCATCCGGCTTGGCGTGAATATCGATCATGTCGCGACCGTGCGTAACGCGCGGGGCGGGCGGCATCCCGATCCGATAAAGGCTGCGGAAGTGGCGATCGCGGCCGGCGCCGACGGCATCACCGCGCATCTGCGGGAAGACCGTCGTCATATCGTCGATGCCGATGTGGAGCGGCTCCGCGATCGCATCAGCAAACCGTTGAATCTGGAAATGGCAGCGACCACCGAGATGATTGGCGTCGCGCGCAAGCTCAAGCCGCACGCCGCCTGCATCGTTCCCGAACGCCGCCAAGAGCGAACCACCGAAGGCGGCCTCGATGTCGCGGGGCAGCGCGAGGCTTTGCGCAGAGCGGTCGGCGAGTTGGCGGGCGCCGGGATCCGCGTATCGCTGTTCATCGCCGCCGAACCCGCGCAGATCGATGCCGCGGCCGCGATCGGCGCCCCGGTCATTGAGATACACACCGGAGCCTGGTGTGACGCGCTCGCCGCAGGGCAGGGGGCCGCCGCGGCGGCGGAATTCGGTCGCATGGCGCATGGCGCCGGGCTCGCGCGCAGCGCGGGACTGGAAGTACATGCCGGTCACGGCCTGGATTTTCTCAGCGCCGAGAAAATTGCAAGCCTTAACGAAATCGTCGAACTCAATATCGGCCACTTCCTTATCGGCGAGGCCGTCTTCGCCGGATTGGGCGCGGCGGTTCGGCTGATGCGCTCGGCCATGGATCGCGGCAGAGCACAAAGCGCCGTGCGATGATTCTCGGAATCGGCTCCGACATCACCGATGCGCGCCGCATCGCCAAGGTGATCGACCGGCATGGCGAACGATTTCTCGATCGGGTCTTTACGACGACCGAGCGGGCGCGCGCCGACAGACGGCGAAACCGCGCGGAGACCTACGCCAAGCGGTTTGCCGCGAAGGAGGCCTGCGCCAAGGCGCTGGGGACGGGCCTGCGCGCCGGCGTGTGGTGGCGCGATATGGGCGTGGTGAACTTGCCCGGCGGCCGGCCGACCATGGAGCTGACCGTTGGCGCGAAGCGAAGGCTTCAGGCGATCACCCCCAAGGGATACGAGGCACGGATAGACGTCACGATTACCGACGAAGGCCCGATGGCGCATGCTATCGTCGTCATCTCGGCGATTCTCGCCGCCGAATCCGTCGCCTAGTCTTCCTTCGCTTTCCTGCGGGCAGCCCCTTTGGCGGCCCTTCGGCCGCCGATCCACCGCGATGAAGATTCATCACACGTTCTGGCTCGGCGATAAACGCATGTGAATACTGGGAAAAATGAGTTTTCGAACGAGCTTTCGGGAAACCGGGGCCAAATCCCGCCCGTAATTGCTTGTATGCGCCCCAGAGGCTACAAGATCGCCGCGGGCGCGCCTTTATGCGAGATGACAGACCGATGAGTGTGCAAACCGGAACCAAGCGGAAAGAAGGCGGCTTTGCCGAAACTGTGCGCGTCGTGGTTCATGCGCTGATCATCGCGCTCGTGATCCGCACCTTCCTGTTTCAGCCTTTTAATATTCCGTCCGGTTCGATGATCCCGACACTCTTGGTCGGCGATTATTTGTTCGTCTCCAAGTACTCCTACGGCTATACGCACTATTCGTTTCCGTTCTCGCCGCCGATCTTTTCCGGGCGTATCTTTTCTTCTCAACCGCAGCGCGGCGACGTCGTGGTGTTTCGGCTGCCCAAAGACGACTCGATCGACTACATCAAGCGCGTTATCGGCCTGCCTGGCGACCGCATTCAGATGATTGACGGCGTGCTCAATATCAACGGCGTGGCAGTGCCGCGCCAGCGCGTCGAGGATTTTGTCACCGATGAGGACGGCGTGGTCCAGCGGGTCAAGCAATATCGTGAGACACTGCCGAACGGGGTCAGTTACGACACGCTCGATCTCACCGACAACGGCTTCTACGACAACACGCCGGTCTATACGGTGCCTCCCGGCGAATTCTTCATGATGGGTGACAATCGCGACAATTCCACCGACAGTCGCGTGCTCAGTCAGGTGGGCTACGTGCCCGCGGAAAATCTGATCGGCAGGGCGCAAATCATCTTCTTTTCGATTCGCGACGACACCCATGCCTGGGAGGTCTGGCGCTGGCCTTGGGCGGTGCGATGGGACCGCCTGTTCACCTTGGTGCGATGAGCGGCCGCCGAAAACAAAAAACAGCTTCACTCCGCGAACCCGCTGCCGACCGACCTGGTGCGCCTGCCGGCGAGCCCGATGGCCGCAAACAGTCGCGCCGCCGCAAGCGCGCCGCCACCGTCCTTGAAGATCGCGTCGGCTATCGTTTCGCCGACACCGCGATACTGGAAATAGCGCTTACGCACATTTCAGCACTCAAGGGAGCCCGCAACCGTGCCGGCAGTTATCAGCGGCTGGAATTTCTCGGCGACCATGTGCTCGGCCTTATCGTTTCGGACATGCTGTACCGCGCATTTCCCAAAGCCGATGAAGGCGAACTGTCGCGCCGGCTTGCCGATCTCGTGCGCAAGGAAACCTGCGCCGAGATTGCTCGCAATATCGATCTTGGCGCCGCCATCCGGGTTGGCTCCTCCGAGCAAAATGCCGGCGCGCGGACCAGGACCGCAATCCTCGCCGACGTATGCGAGGCCTTGATCGGGGCGGTCTATCTCGATGGCGGCTACAAGGGTGCCGAAGAACTGGTCGACCGGCTTTGGCAGGACCGTTTGCGGGCGACCGCGCAGCCGCTGCGCGATTCCAAAACCGTCTTGCAGGAATGGGCGCAGGCGCGCGGCCTGCCAACCCCGGCGTATCGCGAGGTCGCGCGCTCCGGACCTGATCATAGCCCGGAATTCCGGGTCGCCGTGCAGCTTCCGGCGCTAGCGCCCGCCGAGGGGCAGGGACGTTCAAAGCGCGCCGCCGAACAGGCCGCGGCCGCCGCCATGCTGGCCCGCGAAGGCGTCGAGCCGGCGCGCCGCAATGGCTGAACAGACCCACGACGGCGCGCGCTGTGGCTTCGTGGCGCTGATCGGGGCGCCGAATGCCGGAAAATCCACTCTGATCAATGCTCTGGTCGGCTCGAAAGTGTCGATCGTCACGCCGAAGGTGCAGACCACCAGGACGCTTATCCGCGGCATCGCCATCGAGGGCGCCGCGCAGCTTATCTTCGTCGACACGCCGGGGATTTTTTCGCCGCGGCGGCGGCTAGACCGCGCCATGGTCGGCACCGCCTGGGGCAGCACGCAGGATGCCGATATCGTTGCGCTCTTGATCGACTCGCGCAAAGGCACGACCGGCGAGGACGACAAAATCCTCGACACGCTCAAGGATGTTCGCTCGCCGAAGGTGGTGGTGTTCAACAAAGTCGATTTGATCGACAAGCCGAAATTGCTCGCTCTTACCCGAAGCACCAATGAGCGTGCGAATTTCGCCGCGACATTTATGGTCTCGGCGCTTTCCGGCGACGGCGTCGTCGATCTGAAACGATGGTTCGCCCCGCACGTTCCGTCCGGACCCTGGCTTTACCCACAGGACCAGATTTCAGATGCGCCGCTGCGCTACCTGGCGGCCGAAATCACCAGGGAGAAGCTCTATCTGCGCCTGCATCAGGAACTGCCCTATCAGTCGACAGTTGAGACCGATGTCTGGAAGGAACTCAGAGACGGTTCGGTGCGTATCGAACAAACCCTCTATGTGGAGCGCGAGAGCCAGCGCAAGATCGTACTCGGTAAAGGCGGCCAGACCATCAAGGCAATCGGTGCGGCGGCGCGCAACGACATCGCCGCGGCGATCGAGCAGCCGGTCCATCTGTTTCTTCATGTCAAAGTGCGGGAAGGTTGGGAGGACGACCCGGAGCGCTACCGCGCAATGGGACTGGAATTCCCAAAGGAGTGATTGCTATCGCATGGAATGGGTCGACGAAGGCATCGTGCTCGGCATCAAGCGCCACGGCGAGACCAGCGTCATTCTCGAACTGATGACGCGTGGGCATGGGCGGCATTTCGGCCTGGTGCACGGCGGCTCCGGTGCGCGCCTGCGCGGCATTCTGCAACCGGGCAACGAGCTTCGCGCGACGTGGCGGGCACGGCTCGACGAGCATCTCGGTCATTATACGGTTGAAGGATCCAATCTGCGCGCGGCGGGTTTTCTTGGTGCGGCCTATGCGGTTCACGGGGTGACCCACCTGGCGTCGTTATGCCGTCTGCTCGCCGAACGCGAACCGCACCCGTCCATCTACGAAGCGCTGCAAGCGATCCTCGACCATCTCGACGATCCGCACATTGCCGCGCCAATGATTGCGCGTTTTGAGCTCGACTTCCTGGCGGAGCTTGGCTTCGGGCTCGACCTCACCGCCTGCGCTGCGACCGGCGCGAAGGACGACCTCGTCTACGTCTCGCCGCGCTCGGGTCGTGCGGTATCGCGCACCGTCGGTGAAGCCTATCGGGACAAGCTGATGCGGCTGCCGGCCTTCCTGCATAGCGAGCGCGCGCCGGAATCGGTGAGCGAGCTTGCGGATGCCTTTACGCTGACCGGCTTTTTTCTGGATCGCCGCGCTTTTGCGCCGCGCGGGCTGTCGCTCCCGGAGGCGCGCTCGCATTTCGTTACCGCCTTGGCTCGCCTCGCGCGACCAGGGTAGTTTTTCATTGAGTTGTCATTGTGAAGCAATCCATTTCTTTTGGTGGCTACTGGATTGCTTCGCTGAGCTTGTCATCGGGCCGGCCATGTCGGGCCGGACCCCTTGGCTCGCAATGACGAAACGTTCGATTGAACCTAAAATCACCTCGATCCGGAAAATGCCTGCCCGGGACGCGATCCGGTGTGGAAACGGTTTTCCGAAAAGATCATGCCCGTCAAAAAACTAGATCCGCAATCGATTGAGTTTAAAGGGATTGTTCTCTAGCAACCGGTCCGTTCTCTGGGGGAGAGGTGCCCGGTTCCTGCCAGGCATCCTTTTGATTCCTTTTGGGACGGTTCGTCCCTTGTCCGGTGGGGATAACCGGAGTAGCGCTGGTGGGCCATGGCCAAGAGGGTGATTCCCGCCGAGCCGAACCCGGTTCAGGACATTGCGCTTCGCGAGGCGCTCGAAGAGCGCTATCTCGCTTATGCGCTGTCTACGATCGTGCACCGCGCGCTGCCGGATGCGCGCGATGGCCTCAAGCCGGTGCATCGGCGGCTTCTTCACGCCATGCGGGAATTGCACCTCGATCCCGGCGCGGCGTTCAAGAAATCCGCGCGCGTCGTCGGCGACGTGATCGGCAAGTTCCATCCGCATGGCGAGCAGGCGGTGTACGACGCGCTGGTGCGGTTGGCGCAGGATTTTGCGCAGCGTTATCCCCTGGTCGACGGCCAGGGCAATTTCGGCAATATCGACGGCGATAATCCGGCGGCTATGCGCTACACCGAGGCGCGGCTCGCGGAAGTGGCCCGTCTTCTTCTCGAAGGAATAAATGAGGACGCCGTCGACTTTCGCCCGACCTACGACGGCGCGGAGGAAGAGCCGGCGGTCCTGCCGGCGGCGTTTCCGAATCTTTTGGCGAACGGGGCGCAGGGAATCGCGGTGGGGATGGCGACGTCGATCCCGCCGCATAACGTCGCCGAGCTGTGCGACGCGGCGCTTTATCTGATGGAGCAGCCAAAGGCGCGCACGCGCACGCTCCTCAAATACGTGCCGGGACCCGACTTTCCGACTGGCGGTCTCGTGGTCGACCCTCCCGAGGTCATAGCCGAAGCCTATGCCACCGGTCGCGGCTCGTTCCGGCTGCGGGCGCGCTGGAAGACCGAAGAAACCGGGCGGGGCACTTATCAGGTGGTCGTCACCGAGATTCCCTGGCAAGTGCAGAAAATGCGGCTGATCGAGCGGATCGCCGAATTGATGAACGAGAAAAAACTGCCGCTGCTCGCCGACATGCGCGACGAGTCGGCGGAAGATGTGCGTATCGTTTTTGAACCGCGCTCGCGGTCGGTCGATCCCGCGCTCCTGATGGAAAGCTTGTTTAAGCTCACCGAACTCGAAAGCCGTGTGCCGCTCAATATGAATGTCTTGCTGCGCGGCCGGATTCCCAAAGTCGTGAACCTGGCCGAGGCGCTCGGCGAATGGCTTGCGCACCAGCGCGAAGTTCTGCTGCGCCGCTCGCGTTATCGCTTGGCGCAAATCGAGCACCGGCTTGAAGTGCTGGGCGGCTATCTCGTCGCCTATCTTAATATCGACAAGGTCATCAAGATCATCCGCAACGAGGACGAGCCAAAGCCAGTCCTGATGAAAACCTTCAAACTGTCGGACATTCAGGCGGACGCCATCCTCAACATGCGGCTGCGCAATTTGCGGCGGCTCGAAGAGATGGAAATCCGCGGGGAAGACAGAGATCTGCGCACGGAGAAGAAGTCGATCGAGGATTTGTTGCGTTCCGAGAAGCAGCAGTGGAAGACAATCGCCGAACAAGTCCGCGCAGTGCGCGACAAGTTCGGCCCGAAAACGCCCCTCGGCAAGCGCCGCACCGGTTTCGCGCAAGCGCCCGCCCATGATGAGGCGGCGATCGAGGAAGCCTTGGTCGAGCGTGAGCCGATAACGGTCGTGGTGTCGGACAAAGGCTGGATCCGCGCCTTGCGCGGCCAGGTCGCAGACCTCGCCGGCTTGTCGTTCAAGGCCGACGACGGGCTGAAACGGGCGTTCTTTGCCGAAACCACCTCGAAGATTCTCGTCTTTGCCACCAACGGCCGGTTTTACACGATCGAGGCGGCGAAGCTGCCCGGCGGCCGCGGCCACGGCGAGCCAATTCGGCTGTTCATCGATCTCGAGCAGGAGGGCGACATCGTTTCAGTGTTCCGTTATCAGGGTGGTCGCAAACTGATCGTCGCTAGCGGCGAGGGCAGGGGATTCATCGCGCCGGAGGACGAATGCCTGGCCAATACGCGCAAGGGCAAGCAGGTTCTCAACGTCAAAGCGCCGGACGAGGCGCGCGCCGTCGCGCCGGTCGAGGGCGAATTCGTCGCCGCCATCGGCGAGAACCGCAAGATGCTGGTCTTCCCCATCGACCAGGTGCCGGAAATGACGCGCGGGCGCGGCGTGCGCCTGCAGCGGCATAAGGATGGCGGCCTATCGGACCTGAAGACCTTCGAAGTCGAAAAAGGCTTGAGCTGGACCGACTCCGCGGGCCGCGTTTTCAATCTGTCGCTCAAGGAGCTCAACGATTGGCGCGGCAACCGCGCCGACGCCGGACGGCTGGCTCCCAGGGGCTTCCCGAAAACCAACAAATTCGGCAATGCCGACGGCGTCGCGATAGGCGGCGCTGGCGAAGATTGATCGCCGACAGAGCAGAGTCCGGCTGCTGTTTTCGGCTGACGTATTTTTCAAGCCAAACTCGCCATCGCGCCACCGAGTGCTTCCGCTGGTGAGCCTTGGACAACTCGCCTATCGGAATTGTGCAAAACCGCAGACCGCGTGGCGCGCGGCGTCGGATATTTATGATCATGGTCATTGGGTGACATTCAAACGGGCCGAAGCTTGCTAATTTTCGCGACCTTTCACGTTCACGGATTCTAGGGGAAGCGGGTCGTGAAGAAACTAAGCGTGCTGCGCGGCGCTCGGTGCGCTCGCCGCGATGCCTGCTTTGGCGCCGCCGCCGATGCCTGCGCCCGCCATTAGCTGGAGCGGCTTTTATGTCGGCGGCAGTGCGGGCCTTGCATGGGGCAACTTCGAACCGCCGACTTCGGCGCCGTTCCTCGGCCTCGAGGACTCATTCGTCATCGATGCCGTGAAGTCAGTTGACGTGGCGGGCGCGTCGCAGAGCATTATACCGGCCGGCTTACCGGCGGTCTTGAGGCGGATACAATTTGCAGTTCGGCATTGCAGTCCCTGGCGTGGAAGGCGATATCGAGGCCTTTGATCTCAAAGGGAGTTCGACGGCTTCAGCAACCTGAGGTCCTACGTTCACGACCACGTCGTCGGCATTTCAAAGGGAGTTCGACGGCTTGGCCGCGTCGCGACGACGTCCTCAACGACGCTCCGCAACCGATCAACAACAGCTTCGGCCTTAAAGCCGATATCGCGCGCGTCGGGCTCAATTACAAGTTCAACTGACAGGCTTCGTCCTCCTAAAGCCATCCAGGAAAGCCGCCTCGCGATGAGCGGCGAGTTCAACTAGGCCTGCCCTTCATCGGCGAGGACGCCGCGAATAAACCCCATTTTGTCACGGTGCCCCTTGGTTACGAAGGGCACAAAGCCTCATTTTGCGGCATTTCTTTCCGTTGAGCGAGTTGTCCAAGGTTTTGGTATTTTCGCTACGCATATTTTCGGACCAAACCCGCCTATAATTTTTCCTGGCGGAATTTTTGCTCCCGCCGAACGATCTTGAGGTGGCGGGCAAAATTCCCGTTAGGAGCGAACAAGCCATGGCGGCCGATGTCATGACGGCGGATTTTCGAATTTGGCGGGCGCGGCTGCGGCTCATAAGCGGGCTCACCATGCTCAGCTTCGTGATCTGTCATTTGACCGCGCACTGCCTGCTGCTCGTCTCGTTCGAAGACGCGGAGGCGACCCGCAACGTCTTGATGTATCCGTGGCGGACCTTCATCGGCACGGCGATCCTGACTACGGCCTTTCTCGTCCATTACAACAATGCATTGTGGTCGATCTACATTCGGCGCTCGCTGCGCCTGAGCCGCTGGGAACTGACGCAGCTCACCCTGGGCCTGTGCATTCCCTTTTTGCTGATGTTTCACGTTGTCGGGACACGCATAGCCGAAATCACGCTCGACACCACGACCTATTACAACACCGTCTTTATCGGCCAGTGGCTGCATCGGCCCTGGCTCGGCGCCGTGCAAATGATCGCGGTCGTCACCGTGTGGGTCCACGCCAGCATCGGCGCACATTATTGGCTTCGAACGAAACGCTGGTACCCCACATGGCAGCCGCTGTTTTTCGGCTATAGCCTTCTGCTGCCGGCGCTCGCGCTGGCCGGCTATGTGACCGGCGGCAATCAGGTCTTGCGCGAGGCAACTGCCGACCCGGATTTCGTGAAATCGTCGCTGGAGGATTCCAACATTACACCCCAAGCGGCCAGGGCGGCCGACCGGATGGTCTATACCGGCTTTGGCCTGACCATCGGCCTGATGCTGTTGCCGTTCGTCGGCCGCGGCGTCCGCGACTGGAGATACCGCCGCGGCAAGCCGCCGATATTGTTCCACGCCAATGGGCGCAGGATGCCCCTTCTGCCGGGCGCCACGGTGCTCGAAACGCTGCGCGCAAACGGAATCGCTCACGCGTCGGTGTGTGGCGGGCGCGCCCGTTGCACCACCTGCCGCGTGCTGGTGACGAAGGGTCTTCAGCAACTTCCCGAAGCGTCCGGACTGGAAGCGAAGGCGCTGGCGCGTATCGGTGGGACGCCCGGCATGCGGCTTGCGTGCCAGATTCGCCCAACAGCCGATCTCGCGGTGATTCCGCTTTTGGCCTCGGACGCCACCGCCGCCGACTGCGGCATCCGCGGCGGGCTGGAGGGCAGCGAGCGGCCGATCACCGTCGCGTTCGTGGACCTGCTCGCGTCGACAACTCTGGCCGAAGCGAAATTACCTTACG
>Ga0187781_10001495_pt1 | contig 17658 bp, 11 predicted proteins | sample 0715_SJ02_MP02_2_FD_132447 | JGI IMG/M metagenome (GOLD analysis project Ga0187781, IMG submission 132447) | Tropical peat soil microbial communities from peatlands in Department of Meta, Colombia - 0715_SJ02_MP02_20_MG | ecosystem: Environmental > Terrestrial > Soil > Wetlands > Peat | place... | reverse complement strand
GAAAGCAATGGCGCCCTCGGCTGAGGATGTCGCGCTGGTCCTGCACACCAGCGGCAGCACCGGGCGGCCGAAGCGCGTGCCGCTGACGCACCAGAATCTCGCGGTGTCCGCGGGGAATATCACGCACACCTACGATCTCACTCCTGAAGACGTATCACTGTGCGTCATGCCTTTATTCCACGTGCACGGACTGGTGGCTTCCACGCTGGCGCCGCTTTTTTCAGGCGGCGCGGTGGTGCTTCCTTCAAAATTCGAGGCGCTGAGTTTTTGGCGGCTGGTGAGGGAATACAAAGTGAGCTGGTATTCCGGCGTGCCGACAATTCATCAATTGCTGCTGGCGAGAATCGGCGGCAAAGGCAGGCCGGCGGGAACCGAATCGCTCAGGTTCGTGCGGTCGTGCAGCACTCCGCTTTCGCCGGAAATCATCCACCGGATGGAAGAAGTGCTTGGCGTGCCGCTGCTGGAAGCCTATGGCATGACGGAAGCCGCGCACCAGATGGCTTCCAATCCGCTGCCGCCGCACCCGAACAAGCCGGGATCGGTGGGCGCGCCGGCAGGCGTGCACATCAGCATCGTCGACCCGAATGGAAATCATCTGGGCGTGGACCAGCGCGGCGAAGTGGTCATCCAGGGCCCGAATGTGTTCAAGGGCTACGAAAACAATCCCGAGGCGAATGCGAGCGCGTTTGTTCACGGCTGGTTCCGCACGGGCGATGAAGGCTATCTCGACGAAGACGGCTATCTCCACCTGACGGGACGCCTGAAAGAGCTCATCAACCGCGCGGGAGAAAAAATTTCCCCGCGCGAAATCGACAAGGTGCTGCTGTCGCATCCGGGCGTCGCGGAAGCGGTCACGTTCGGATTTCCGCATCCGAAGCTGGGAGAGGAAGTGGCGGCAGCGGTGGTGCTGCATGGGCCGCTCAGCAAGTCCGAACTCGACGATTACTGCCGCGAGCGGCTCGCCGAATTCAAGTGTCCGAAGAAATTCTACATTCTCGATAGCATTCCGCAGACAGCCACAGGAAAAGTGCGGCGCAACGCCGTTGCCGCCGCGCTGGTGGACGGCCAGCATTGAAATTCCTGATCGCGGGCGCCGGCGCGATCGGAGGATACATCGGCGCGCTGATGGCGCGGGCCGGAGACGACGTCACGCTGTTTGCCCGCGGGCCGCACCTTCGCGCGATGCAGGCGCATGGCCTGAAGGTGAAGAGCGCCGGCGAGGAGTTCGTAAGCCATCCGAAGATCGTCGGCGCGCTCGACGAAGCCGGCTCCCCGGACGTGATTTTCCTCGGGGTGAAAGCGCACGCCCTGCCGCAGCTTGCTCCGCAACTGAAACCGCTCATCGGCGAAAACACCACGGTAGTGAGCACGCAGAACGGCGTGCCGTGGTGGTTTTTTCAGGGTTTCGCCGGGCCCTGGGAAGGGACGCGCATCGAACGGGTGGACCCGGGCGGCGCGATTACGGCGGCGATTGAGCCGCGGCGCGTGCTGGGCTCGATCGCGTATTTTGCGACGGAGATCGTCGAGCCGGGCGTGATCCAGCACATCGAAGGCAACCGCATTTCGCTCGGCGAGCCGGATGGCACGCGTTCGGAGCGAGTGCGGAAAATTGCCGAGCGGCTGATTGCCGCGGGATTGCGCGCGCCCATCACGACGCGCATCCGCGAGGAAATCTGGGTGAAGCTGCTCGGCAACGTGGCCTTCAACCCCACCAGCGCGCTCACCGGCGCCACGATCGTGCGCATGGCGCGGGACCCGGAAGTCTCCGTGCTCGCGCGCCGCATCATGGAAGAGACCGAGGCCGTGGGCGAAAAACTGGGAATGGAGCTGCCCATTTCGATCGACCAGAGAATGGCAGGCGCCGAAAAAGTGGGCGAGCACAAGACTTCGATGCTTCAGGATCTGGAGACTGGCCGGCCGATGGAGATCGAGGCCGTGGTTGGAGCGGTGGTCGAGCTGGGCGAGAGATTGCGGATCCCCATGCCGCACACGCAAGCAGTCTACGCGTGCACAAAACTGCTTGCGGAGGCGCGCGCCAGAGCAGCCCAGTAAAGGTATAACCCGCAGAAAAAAACCGGCTACACGGAAGCACAAAGCAGGGTGCGCCCGAAGTGCGCACCTTGCCAGGCCATCCAAAATAGCCCGGGCTTCGTTTACCTTCCGGCAGCCATCCTCTGCACCTGCTGGGGTTCCGGGGCGGGGGGCGGTGGAATCACGTCCACTTGTTCGCGAAGCGGAGCTTTCATGCGCCGCAGGACAAAATAGGCCAGGATCGCGGCCATGAAATCAAAAACGATCGTAATCATGAACACGCCGATCCAGCCGATCTTCGGGACGGCATAATTGGCTGTAAACGGAGTCCAGATTTTGCCCGGATTGACCGTGACGATCGCTCCGTAGGCAACCAGCAATCCGGCAGCGGTCAGCAGCCCGGCCTTCAGCGAGCCGCCGAGCTTGATTTGGAAGACCGTGGGAGCCAGGAAGACACAAAACAGGACCAAGGCTCCGCCGAGGAGGAGCAGAATGTCCGCGCGGAAATCGAAGGCTTTGCCCAGAACGAGCGCAGACCCGATCGGCACAAACATGGAAGCAGTGCCCTTGGCCGTGTAAAGGAAGCCGTAGTTAGCCGTGGCGTTCCTGCGGCCGAAGAAGTCTCCGCACAGGGCCGGGAAGAGCGAAAAAATTTCACCCCAGCCGAAGAAGGTGAAGGCACTGAAGACGACGAACATCATGGGGTTCGAGGCGAACCGCAGGAGCCCCAATTTCGCAACGCCCTCGAGGCCGAACGCGAGCGTCATGGTCCTTTCCCGCCCGATGTGGTCGGAGATCCAGCCCCAAAATGGGCGGCAGAGACCATTGAGGAGACGGTCCGCTTGGAGAGCGAAAACCAATGCCGGCGTGGCCCAGAAGAGCAAGTTGACCGCGATCTTGTCCACCTTGAAGTCCTTAGCCATGGGCGCGAGTTGAGCCGTCGCCATTAACCCGCCTGTGGCGACCATCGCCATCATCGCGTACATCAGCCAGAAGTGCGGAGTTGCCGCCATTTCGCCGGGGCCGAAATCGGTCAAGCTCTGACGCCTCTTCACCTCGGGGCTGCCCTTCAGCCTCCACGTCTTCGGCAGCCAGCCGGCCGGCGGCGCCTTCAGGAAAAGCGCCGCAATCACGACGACGGCACCCTGAATGATTCCCCAAACGATGAAGGTGTGCTGATAGCCGGAGCCTGCGGGCTGTCCAGCCGGATTGATCATATTTGCGAGCGGCGCGACCGTCGCAGCAGACCCGGCGCCGAAACCGGCGGCGGTCAGCCCAGCGGCAAGGCCGCGATGGTCCGGAAACCACTTGAGAGCGCTGCCGATCGCTGTGCCGTACACCACTCCGGCCCCGATCCCGCAGATGGCATAGGAGATGTAGAGGGCGGAGAGCGTTTCGGCCTTGCCGGCTCCGTACCAACCGGAGCCCGCCAACAGGCCGCCGAGCATTACCAGCAGTTTCGGCCCGAACTTATCAACCAGCGCGCCCTCGAAGGGAACAAGCCATGTTTCCAGAAGAACAAAAATAGAAAAAGTCACTTGGATCAACGCCGCTTCTACGCCCAGGTGTTTTTTAAGTGGGTCTACGAATAGTGTCCAGCCATATTGGAAGTTCGCAACTGCCACCATGCTGATGATGCTGAACAACAGGATGACCCAGCGGTTGTCGAGGAGAGAATCCGCGTAATCCTTTTGGTCCACAGGAACAGTAGCCACAGGTGCACCTCCTCATAGGTTCATGCAGCGCGAGAACGAAATCGCTCTGCCAATCCCCCATGAAAGTGCTTCCCGCTCCCGCGGGGACGCGAGGAGGAATCAACCGGACCTGGGGCTCCAGGCAGCAGGCTCAGGCCGGCGGCTTATCGCCTTCAATTTCCTCCCGGAAGGGAATCACACCGGGGATTAGCCACTTCTCCCACATCAGATCGATCTTGTGCTGGAAATAGTCGATGTCGTCATCGACAAAGTGCGCGAAGCGCCCCTGCTTCAACAGATAATCGCGCACCGGAAGGCGCCGGGTGCGGCCTTCGGCAATCTCCCTGGTTTTTCCAGTCAATTTGACAACGTGATCTTCGACTTCGTAGAGGGGCCAGATCCCGGTGGTCACCGCGAGCTCACCCAGCTCGTGAGAAAGAATGGGATCGTAGTCCCATCCCTTGGGGCAGGGGTCGAGCGAATGGATAAAGGTCGGGCCGCCGATTGTCAGCGCCTTCCTCACGCTGTTCATGGCCGCCAGCCCGTAGGACATGCAAACAGTGGCGACGTACTTGCACTCAGGGTGGCCGGCCGCCATCATGCCGGCCATATTCTTCTTCCAGCGGTGATGCATGATGCGTTTTACTTTTCCCGGCGGGCTGAAAGTGGTGTTGGCGCCGTAAGGGGTGCTGCCGGAGAGCTGGATATCGGTGTTGGCGTACGACTCGTTGTCGTACATCAGAATCAGGCAGTTGTAATTGGGGTGCGTAAGGGTGGCGGAAATGCCGGAAAGGCCCATGTCCGCGCCGCCGCCATCGCCGCAGAAGGCGATGACGTTGATGGGCTCCTTCTTCATTTTGCCCTTGCGCATCTGGGCCTTGAGGCCGGCGGCAGTGCCGAGCGCGGCTGAGCCGCTGCTGCCGAGCTGAGTGTGCATCCACGGAATCACCCACGCCGTGCTGTTGTAGGTGGTGTTCGCCACGTACATGCAGCCGGTGCTGCCGAGCACGATCGTCCGCGGGCCCGCAGCTTTGGCCATCATCTTCATCACGAGAGCCGATTCGCAGCCCTGACAGGTGCGATGCCCCGACGTGAAGAATTCATCGAGCGGGATCTTCTTCACGCCTTTAATGGGATCGAGCTTCGCAATCGGATAGTCGATAGTCGCCATTTCCACATCCTCCTCACTGCCCTCGATGGGGCAGGCTAGCTAAGCTGCTATTCGCGGACTCCAATCCATTGGGTCAAAGGCTGCGATTTTCCTTCCGCCGCCTGGAAAACGCTCTCGCTGATCCTCACCACGTCGGGAACGGTCACTTCGCGCCCGCCAAGGCCGCAAATGAAGCCGAGCACGGGCGGACGCTTTGCGCTCGGATAGAGCGCGGTGCGGGTTTCGGTTGCAAGCACGCCGCTCATGTAGGGCGAGCCGAGCGAGAAATCGCGGTCGATGACGCCCACGGCCTTGAACCGGCTGAGCGTCCGGGCGAGGTCGTCGGCGGCAAACGGCCGGAACCAGCGCACGCGCACGAGGCCCACTTTCTTGCCTTCCTTGCGCATCTGGCGGATGGCCACTTTCACCGGGGTCGAGAGCGTGCCCATTCCTACGAGCACGATATCCGCGTCCTCGGTCATGTATTCTTCAAAGAACGGATTGCCGTAATTCCTCTGGAAGATTCTGGAGAAATCCTGATAAGCCTCGCGGATCACCGTGGGCGATTTCTCCATAGCCGCGGCGGTCTGGCGGCGGATTTCCATCAGCCAGTCTTCGTTAGCCTGCGGAGCCACAGTGATGGGATTATCCGGGTGCAGCAGCAAATTGCCGCGGTTGTAGCGCGGCAAGAAAACGTCCACCTGCTCCTGCGAGGGGATTTTTACGAGCGCCTGTGAGTGGGTGAGGAAGGCGCCGTCGCAGCTGATCGCGCAGGGAAGAAACACGCGGCGATCCTCGGCCACACGATAGGCAATCAGTGCTGTATCGAGCGCTTCCTGCGGGCTATCGACCCACACGAGCTGCCAGCCGAGGTCGCGCACCGCGAGAGCATCGTTGTGCTCGACGCCGAACGCGCCGGGATCGTCGAGCGCGCGATTGCCCACCATCGCGATCATGGGGATGCGCAGCGCCGGAGTGACGGTCAAACATTCGAAGGCATACATCCAGCCGACGCCGCTGCTTCCGGTGAAAACGCGGGCGCCGACAGCCGAGGCGTGCTTCACGACTTCGAACTGCGAGTGCTCGCCTTCGGCGAGGATGTATTCGCAATCGAATTCGCCGTTAGCAACCAGCTTTGCGACGTACTGCATCACCGTGTCGTACGGGCGGATCGGGTAGCCAGTGATCACGTCGACATCCGCCAGCTTGCAGGCCACGGCGATCGCTTCGCTCCCGGTGATGAGCGCGGTCGTATCGGTTCCCTTAATTTCCACTGCTGCTTGGGCCATGACGATTCTCCCCTTTGAACGGGCTTAGGCGTTCCCTTTTGCGATTTCCAGCATTTCGGGAACCTGTTCTTCATATTGCCCGCGATAACGGAATCCGTGCGAGCGGTCGTGCTTGTTCGAAATCTTGTCCGCGAGCCAGGTTTGGTAGCTGGACTTGTCTTTCCGCCACGCTTCCCACTGGCTCGAGTTGTCGCCGAAAGAAACTTCGTTGACCATCGTGACGCAGTCTTTCACCGGGCACACGGCTTCGCACACTCCGCAGCCGCAGCAGGCTTCCATGTTGGCGTCGTACAAGCCTTCCGGCGTGACGTCGAAGCAGGAATCCGGGCATTGCAGCCAGCAGAGAGTGCACTTGATGCAGGTATCGAAATTCACCACCGGCCGCATCGTGCGCGTGGTGAATTTTTTGAAGGTCGGATTGCGGGCCGGCTGATATCCGCCGGTCGCGTTGCTCTGCTTGTCCTTCATCGTGTGGCCTTGAGGGATGCATGGGAGGGTGACGCCTTCGCCCATCTCATACCATTTGGCAAGCTTGAACTCGTACGGCTTCTCCGGATTTCCTTGGTCCGGCCGGACGGGAACCGAGCCGGCCCGATCGTAGGAACGCATCGCAGAAGTCACCTTCACCGGATCGTTCCATTCTTCCATGATCATCTTCTCGACCGAGTCGAGGCTGAAAAGCTCGGGCAGGAACTTCGGCAGCGCGCCCAGGATGCGCACGTCGGTATGGTCATCCTTGTAAACCCAGAGTCCCGAGAAGCTCGGTGTGCCCATCAGGATCGAGAGGTTATAAGGAGTCTCCTTGCGATGCGCCATAGCGATCAACGTGTCGGGCTTTTCGCGCGAGGTGACGATGAGGGTGCCGTTCGGCTTGGTCAACCGATTCACGGGTTGCAAGCCGTACCACGCCCAGGACTCCACGCCCTTGAAAAGCGTGTCATCCACCACAATGGTGATGTCGACTTCCTTGGGCTCGTACTTCGCCATTCCTTCTTCAAGCGTAATGTCGTCCGTGGCCACGATGGCGAAGGCTTTCGCCGGGATGCCGTTGCGCTCCGGGCTGTCTCCATACCGGCCAAAGGAAATTCCGAGCCTTCCTTCGTGGTGAGCGGCCAGGACGATGCCGCGGGTAATGTTCTTCGCCAACGTCTTTTGAAAGATGCCGCGGTAAATCACCTCCACTGCAAACAGACGGCCCATGGTCGTCCTCCCTTTCGGCTAAATCTTTGTCAATACGATTCCTTCGATTTCTTCAATATGACGCCGCATCGCAATCTCGGCGGCGTGCGCATCGCCACGTTTGATGGCATTCAGGATCCTGCGATGACCGGCGAATGACTTTTGGAGACGTCCCTCGACCTGCAAGGACCGCTCCCGGCTTTCCTTCATAAGATCCATGAAGACGTCGAGCACTTTCAGGATGATGCTGTTTCTGGCAGCGCGCGCGATCCCGTAGTGGAACTCGCTGTCTTCTTCCACGGCGAGCTCCCCTCGATCCACCTTCTCTTTTTGCCGCTTTAGGATGGCTTCCAACGCTTCGTGCTCGTCCTCGGTGGCCCGCTCGGCAGCGCGGGCGGCCAGAGGGGGCTCGAGGATCTTGCGCAAGTCCAGCAGCTCTCCCAGGAGCTCGCGCCTGTGAGCCAGGATGCTGGCGAGGGGTTGAACCAGGGATTCAGCGGACAAGTCCTTTACCACCGTTCCCTCACCCTGGCGAGGAGCTACCAGACCCATAACCTCGAGGACCCGGATCGCGTCGCGGAGGGAACTCCGGCTTACCTGAAATGTCTCCGCGAGCTCGCGCTCCGGCGGGAGGCGGTCGCCCGGCTTAAGAAGGCCGTCCCGGATCAAGCCGTGGATCTGCTGGGCCACTTTTTCATAAACCTTGGTCTTTTTGACCGCTTCGAACTCGGCACGAGCTGTCGTCATCGAGTCGCCTAAGGCTCGGGATGTGGTCCGACCACTGGGCCAACTGGTTGGACTTCTATACCTCCCACCCCTCCAATGTCAAGGAATTTCTTATCGCGCCCATCGAAATTTCGAGTCGATGAATAATTTTTAACAAGTTTCTTGACACGGCTTCGAGAACTGTGTTATCCCCCGGCACCATTCGGGCTAAAAATTTGCCTGTGAGAGGAAAAATATGCGCTGGCCAATCGTGTGGTCTGTGCTTCTGGCTGTCTGTCTGATGGCCCCGGGCTCGGTGGTCTATGCCCAGTCCGACAAACCAGCCAATGGCGGAACGACTGCCACCTCCAAAGCCGCCTCGGAAGAGGAGGTCGAACAGCTCCGCCGCGAAGTGGCGGAACTGAAGGCGACCATCCAAAAATTGGTAGAGGCGAAAGCGGAGAAAGGCGCCGATGGCGCCCATTTGGTCGAAGCCAGCGTGTCCCAGCCATTGAGCGCGGATTCAACTGCTGCTGCCGCTGCTGATCCGACCGCTCCGGCGACCGCGGCGGACGTCGATGCACTCCAAAAGGAGATCGACGTCCTCCAAAAGAAGGCAGACAACGGCCCGCCGGCGACCTCCGGCTGGAACGGCGAGCACTTCTACCTGAAGAGCTCAGACGGAAACTTCACGCTGATGCCAGTGGGCTACTTGAACGCCGGCTATACGTTTTACAGGGGCGATGGCGCGCCCGCCGATACCTTCGCAATCCAGCGCGCGCGCTTCGGCGTGCAGGGCAACTACGGGAAGCAACTCGACTATGCCTTCCTGTTCGAGACAGCCTCTTCGCTGACAATCCGCGATGCATACGTGGACTTCAAGCCCTGGAACGGCCTCAAATTCATGGGCGGGCAATACAAAGTGCCGTTCTCGATGGAAGTCGGCACCGGCGACACGGCGGTTGAATTCGCCGACCGTTCCATTGTTACAGTTCTTTATCCCGATGCTGGCGGTGGGTTCCGCGCTCCGGGCGTGGACGTTCACGGTGACTTGTATGACGGCCGCTTCCAGTATTGGGGCGGGGTGTTCAATGGCAAAGGTCTCCTCGCGGCAAACACAACCAACGAAGTCGAGACGGTGGGAAGGATCCGATTCGCTCCCTGGTCGAAATCTGAGGATTCCATCCTGAAGGGGTTTTCGATTGGTGGCTCGGCCGAGCACAGCCGATCCAAGGCCCTTGCAAACGAACTGAGCTTCAGCGGTAACTTGAACGATGGCACCTATACTTTTTTCCCGCAGTTTCGGATCAACGGTGGAATCGAGCGATATAACGGGTTCTTCTCCTTCCTGAAAGGCTCTTTGGGAATTCGCGGTGAGTACACACAGCTCTTGGAGAAGCGCACCGGCATCGGCTCGTTTGTGCCGAGCGGGGTTGGGTTCAACACGCTGCCGGGCATTCAGGGGAAGGGCGGCTACGCGGCAGTCTCATACTTGCTGACCGGCGAGAAGGAGCCGGAAAATGCCCTTCCGCGCGTGAAGCACCCTGTGATTGGACCCAACTCGCCAGGAGAATCGGGTGGCCCGGGTTGGGGCGCGTGGTCAGTGAAGTTCCGCTACTCTTGGTTGGAGGGCAGAGCGCCGGGCATCACCTGCGATGCGACCACGGTTCCTGCCTGCCCGATCACGCCGGGAATCGTCCCGTCGTTCAGCGACCACACCGACCAGTTTACCGCTGGAGCCAACTGGTACCTGAATTATTGGGTTCTGGTGAAATCCGATTTCAACCTGGATCGGCTCATAAACCCGAGCGTGCAGGGTATCAACCCGAGGAATTACTACGTTTGGTTGGAAGGGGTTCAGTTCCGGTTCTGAGAGCGATCTCAAGCGGCCCGAGTTCGCCGCAGTGCTGGTTACCACGGGGGTCGGCACGAGCGAATCGGGGAGCGCTGGGATCGAGAAGCAATCCTGATAGAAGTTGATGATCGGCCCCCGGCAAAAATCGCAGGAGGAATTGAGATGAGACCGAAACTGTTGCCCCTTCTGGCCCTCGTTGGAGTGTTCGGAGCGGTCGTGTTCGCGAACAGTTGCGGCAATGGAAACTCGACCTGCCCCGTTTGCGGCACGGATAAGAATGGGACGATCGGGTTGATTGACGTCATGCTCGTGCCGGAGCACAACCCCAACGGCGAGCCCGGCGGCCCGTTCAATATCTTCGACATCAGTTGGGTGGATTCGGTCAACCACCTCTATTACGTGTCGGATCGGATCGGTCTCGACGTTCCCGTATTCAGCACCACCTCGAATATCGCGCTTTGGGCCATTGGAGGTCTGAACTCCGTTGCTGAAGCGGGAAACAACGCCAGCGCATGCTGGGTTGACGCAACTGGGACGGCAACGAACGGAGAGACACTCCCTCCGCTCACGACGAGCATGGGCAATTACACGCGGTTTGGTTGCAGGTCCAATACCTTTGCGCTTCCGGGGTTCGGCGCCAACAACATGTTCGGTGGATTCGTCGGCGGCCAATGTTGCGCGGCCCGCGCGAACAACTTGAATCCGCTCTCCGGGCCGAATGGATTGGAAGTGAGCGCCAATGGGGAATTTCTGTTCGTGGGGAATGGCAGTTCGGTGATGTTCGTTTTCGACATGGCCGCGCAACTTGCAAACAACTTTTCGTCGCCGCCGACACTGACAGCCACGATTGCGACAGGCACATCACCCGACTATGATGGTCCCGCCGGGATCGGACCATGCCAAGCGTCAGCAAATGGAAGAGCGTTCTCGGATCCGACTTGTGGAGATCTGCGCGGCGATGAAATTGTCACGACTGGCAGTGTGGTCACGTTCCCCCAGGACGGTTCCTCGCGCTATTTGGTTTCCATCATCAATGGCGACCCCGGATTGCCGTTTGTCACGATCATTGACGCCACTAACATCGTGAACAGAACTGGAACCAATCAACAGCAGCACTGCTTGCCCTATGGGGATACGATTTTCGCCGGACCCGGCAAGCAACCTCCCTACGCTCCTGGTCCTGGTGCTCCTATTGGCGTTCCAGGCGTGGCGTTCGCGCCGAACTTCTCCTCGTGCATCCTTGGCCAGATCTACTACGATGGCGCACCCGCAAATAACAACACGGACACCGTAGTTGACGATGGCAATAACGGCATTCCTGGCGACTTAAATGCAGGCATTCCCTGCCCCGATCCGTCGATCTTTTACTTCACCCCTGGATTCCCGGCCGTCCCGTCGGGCGAATCAGGCCGTGCGGCTGGCCAGAATCCGAACGACGTTGCCTGCCATCACGGGCCGATCATCGACATCAACACAGGGAATTATGATCCAACTTGCAACCCGATCCTAACCCCAGCCATTTGCACGGGTGCGATTTCGCCGGCGGGGCTGGGCGGGATGATATTTTACCCCCCGACCAGCTCGATACTGCTGACGAACGGCAACTCGACCGGTAACATTACGGTTGGAAACGTGGATGTAATCGATCCCCTCCACGAGGTGACAGTCGGCGGGAAGATCTTTCACGTACCGGTGGTCGTCAACAGTTTCCCGGCTCCCAATTGCATGTCTACGGGGTTGAATCTGGGACCCGGCACGGATGTGATGGTAGGCTGCGCCGACCATGATGGCCGAGCGTTCGCGCCGTCCACGATTATCATCAACGGCACGACCGGCCAGACACTGGCGACCATCAACTACGTGGGGTTTGTGGACGAGACCTGGTTCAACCCCGGCGATGGAAACTATTACCTCGCGGCGCGCGACATGCCTACCGGCCCTGTGCTCGGCGTGATCAATGCCAACACGCGGCAGTGGCTGCAAAACGTACCGACCAACGGGAACGCCCACAGCGTGGCGGCCGATGCGGGCAACAACCACATCTTCGTGCCGCTGCCCTCGGGCAGCAGCGCGAATTGCCAATCGGCGGCTGCCGATGGGTGCGTGGGAGTTTACGCGTCGCAGTAGTGCTCAGCGAAGGACGGGTTTCAAACGAAAAGCCCGGGCTCGCAAGCGCGAGCCCGGGCTTTTACTTTTCTGGGCGGCGGATTACTTCACGTAGGTTTCCTGATAGCGCATCATTTTCCACTCGCCGTCGCGCTTGGTCCAAAGCTCGCCGATGAACACTCTGCGGAAGCGCGTCGCTGAGCCCCGTGGAAACTGCATGCTCGATTCGTAGGTGACGAACGCATAGTTGGCGCCAAGCGGCTGCACCTGAAATAGCTGGAGCAAGTAATCGGTGTACATGCTGTGCTCCACTTCCCTAAGGACGTGCAGCTTGGGCCGCTCGCCATCGCCATCGGCTTCCACGGCCTGGAAATCATCGGTGAGGAATGCCGCATAGCCTTCTTTATCCCTCTTCTTGAACGTGGCCCAGGCGGCCCGCACTTTGGCTTCGAGCAATTCGCTCAATTTCGTCTCGGCCGTGGCGCTCTTTGGCGGCGAGGCGGGCGCCGATTTAGGAGCTGCCGCGGGCGGCGGCTGCTGCGCCAACGCAACGCCGGGAATCACAAGCAGAAGACAACAACCCGCCAGATACAATTTCATTCCGTTCCTCCTCGAAAGAAATCGCGGAGTGTTGCACGAATCGCGCGAAACCGCAACCAGTCGTCTTATGCTCGCGGAAATCACTCTCGTGTCGCTTGCTCGACCAAATGGAGGAAGGAACGGTAGATGCGCCCGGTGGCGCGCGACATTCCGATCTCGCAGGTGCGGCTGCTCGAAAAATATCCTTCTGAATTTTCCGCGGCGGCTTCGGCGGCTTCCAGGCGCGTGGCGGAGGCGGTCAATTCCGGAAGCAAGAAGCCGCGGTCTCCTGCGAATCCGCAACAGCCCGTGTTAGCGGGAATTTTGACGCGGCCGCTGCAAGCGCGGGCGACGGCTTCCAGCTTCGAGCCGAGGCTCATCTTTTCAACCGAGCAGACCGTGTGCAGCGTGGCGCTCGCAGATTTCCTGCGAATTTTCAATTTCGGCAGAAGCGTGCCGTGAACAAAGGCAATGCTGTCGAGAATGCGAAGCCGGTCGAACTTGCCCTGGTTCATCGGAGTGAGATGCAGACGCGACGTCAGTAGGCCGTAGGTGCACGGGCTCGTGTCGATGACGATGGGAAGCCCGCCTTCGCCCGACCACTCCCAGAACCGCTCGATCGCGCGATTACACGCGAGCGCGTGCGCGGGCTCAAAGCCTTTCGAGGAAAACGGCACACCACAGCACAGGCCTGCGACAGATTCGGGAATATGGACAGGCACTCCCGCGCGCGCGCCGAGGCTCACGAGCAATTGCACCGCCGTAAAATCATCCGGCTCGCCCGGGAGGCGCCCCATCACGCGTGAAATACAGCTCGGGAAATAAATCGCCTCGGCATTCTGCCGTTGCGTCTGGGGCAGGCGATGAGCCGCGGAGGGAACATCCCGAGCCCAGAGCGGAATCGCCTGGCCGGCAAAGAAACGCATCAACCGCGTGATTCCGATCATTGCGCCCGCGCCAAAAACGGATTCGATTGCGTGGCCTGCGCGCAAAGCCATGCGAACGCCGCTTTCCACGCGGCCAAAATTCTCCGCCAGGTAGGACGCGAAGCTCTGCGCCCGCGCGGAATGGCGCATGCCGCGAAGGCGCTTGGTTAGCTGCCCGGTATCGATCGCCACGGGACACGCCGTGGCGCACAATCCATCGACGGCGCAGGTGTCGAGCACATCGTAGGGAAAATCAGCCTCGAGCGCGGCCAGGAGTTCGCGGCCGGCGCCGGTTTCATTCTGCAAGCGGGCCATTTCGCGGCGAATCACGATGCGCCGCCGCGGAGTGGTGGTGAGATCTCGGCTGGGACATTTCGACTCGCAATAGCCGCACTCGATGCACTTATCCACTTCCGGTTCCACAGCCGGCATCGGCTTCAAGTGATGGAGATAGGCCTTCGGATCGGAATTGATGATCACGCCGGGGTTAAGCAGGTTTTCCGGATCGGCGAGCTGTTTGAGCCGCTTCATGATCGAGTATGCTTCCCAGCCCCACTCGGTTTCGACAAACGGCGCGATATTGCGCCCGGTGCCGTGCTCGGCCTTCAGGGCGCCGTGATAGCGATCGACCACGAGCTTGACCAGCTCCTCCATGAAGCCCGCATATTGATCGACGGCAGCCTGGTCGTTGAACGACTGGGTCATGACGAAATGGAGATTGCCGTCTTTGGCGTGGCCGAAAATGATGGCGTTGTCGTAGCGATGCTTGGCGAAGAGCTTCGTCAGATCAAGAGCGGCATCGGCAAGATGCTCGACCGGGAAGGCAACGTCTTCAATAATCACGGTGGTGCCGCTCATGCGGACCGCGCCCACCGCCGGATACATTCCGGCGCGGATTTTCCACAGCAGCGCCTGCTCAGCGGGTTCGTGGGTGAACAGCGGCGGCTCGACGAGTTTCAATTTGCCGACGATCGCCCGGGCTCGAGACTCGAGCGTTTGGCGATCGGATTCGCTTTCGCTCTGGAACTCCACCAGCAATCCGGCCGCCGCCGGAGACAGCTTCCGGATCGAAGCAGGAATTCCCGGCTGGTCCTCGACTGAGCGCAGCGATGCGCGGTCCATCAGCTCGACGGCTTTGGCGTCCGCTTCGCGCAGCGGCACGATGGCTTCGCAAGCGGCATACAAATCGGGAAACAGCAGCAAGCCTGTGTATTTTACGGGCAGGTCAGGAACCGTGTTGAGGACAGCCTCCGCGAGGAAGGCAAGCGTGCCTTCCGAGCCGATCAGCAAGTGGGCGAAGATGTCGACGGGGCGCTCGAAATCAATGAAGGCGTTGAGCGAATATCCGGTGGTGTTCTTGGTGCGGTATTTGGCGCGGATGCGCTCGAGCAGAGCCGGGTGCGCGAGAATTTCCCGCCGGAGCGCGAACAAGCCTTCCGCCAGGCGCGGCTCGCGTTCGCGGAAGAGTTCATTCGCATTGGGGTCGGCGGAATCGATCGCGGTGCCGGAGGGAAGCACGAACGTGAGGGAATCGAGCGTGTGATACGCGTTCAGCGCGACGCCGCAACACATGCCGCTCGAATTGTTCGAGAGGATGCCGCCGATCATGCAAGCGTTGATGGAAGCGGGATCCGGGCCGATCTTGGCGCGGTGGGGAAGCAAAGCCCGATTGACGTGCGCGCCGATCACGCCCGGCTGCACGCGGACTTTTTTCCCGCCGGCTTCGACCGAAACCGCCTTCCAGTAGCGCGCCACTTCCACGAGAATTCCATCCGTCACCGCCTGGCCGGACAAGCTCGTGCCCGCGGTGCGGAAGGTGAGCGGAATTCTCGATTGATGGCTGAAGCGGAAGAGCGACTGAATTTCCTTGGTTCCCTTCGCCAGCACCACTGCTCGCGGAATCAAGCGGTAGAAGCTGGCGTCGGAGGCGAAGGCAATCCGATCAATCGGGCGAGTGAGAACGCGGCCGGGTTCAATGAATTTGCCGAGAAGTTCTTTGAGCTCGTTGGGAGCAGTACTGGCGGTGGAAATCTCTTGGGCGATGCCGGCCATTTGCGAATTCCCGGGGCAAAGATAGCGCAGGCGACCTGAGGGTGCAAATCCCTGTCAGCGAAATTGTTCGGCGCGGCGCGAGCCGGGCGCGAAGGTTGCAGACAACCGAACTTCCATTGCATCCCTGCGGGCCGGCCGCCAGCTCCGCGCGCCGCTCTCGCAGGCGGCTCGATCGAATCTCGCGAAAGGCCGCTGAGGGCATGCTTACTTCAACGAAACTGCTTTGGCCCTCACTTTCGCGAGCAATTGTTGCGGCAGCTCGGAATAGCCTTCCTGCCCGGCCAACTGCTGACCGTCGGTGTAAATCCAGTTCAGGAGGTCGGCCAGGCCGCTGGCGCGCCGCACGTCGGAGATTCCCGTGCGGACATAGAGCCAGGTGAAGCTGGTGATGGGATAGGCATCGGCGCCGGAAACATTCGTGAGCGGGACCGCGAACTTGTCCCAACCCGGAGCTTCGACGGATTTGCAGGCCGCCGCAATCGTTTCGGGCGAAGCCTTGACGAATCGCCCGTCGGCATTCTGCACTTTGCCGTAGGCGAGATCGGCCTTGACGGCGAACTGAAGTTCGCCGTAGCCGATGGCGCCAATCTCATTCTTCACTTTGTCGGCCATATCGGAGCTGCGCTCGGCAGGATCGCCCACTGGCCACTTGGGAGAAGCGCTGGTGCCGACGCGCGTGCGGAACTTGGAGCTTGTCTTGGAAAGGAAATCGGTGAAAACGTAGTTCGTTCCCTTGCCTGCCGGGCGGTAAACGACCTGGATGGGCAAGTCCGGCAGAGCCGCATTGGGATTCAGCTTGGCGATCTGAGGATCGTTCCATTTCTTGATGTCGCCCAGAAAAATTCCCGCCAGCAACTCTCCGGTGAAGCGGAGCTCCTGGTGCGGGCTCGGCAGATGGTAGTAGGGAACGATGGCGATCATCACGCTGGGCAGTTCCACCAGGTTTGCTTCCGCGCGCTCGGATGTGGTGAGCGGAACTTCCCCCGCGCCAAAATCGCCGCTGCCCTTGGCAATTTGCTTGATGCCTTCAGTGGTGCCGATGGCAAGGTACCGGAATTGAAGGCCGGGGTTGCGCTTGTTGTATTCCGCCGCCCAGCGGTTGTAGAGAGGAGCCGGTACGCTCGAGCCGGAGCCGACAAGAACGACCGCATTCTGCGCGAAAGTGTTCCGACTTGAAAAGCCGGCGAGGGCAAGAATTCCGGCCAGCAAGAGACAGCACATGCACTGGATTGGACGAGGAACTCGAACCCGAGGCCGAGAGGTTAACTTTTCGGACAGGAACGTCATCGCACACCCCCATTCTATCAATGGTAGGCGGAAGAAAATCCAAGTCAACGCGGGCAAGCGGAGGTGTGCTCGGGAAAGAAACACAGCGGTTGTGTAGTGGAAAACCAAGGCTCGATTTCTCCCGAGCTAAAAAAATGGGAAGCCGAAGCGAATCCGAACCAGCCTACCCCTCCCCCCTAAAAAGTGACGAGTAGAATGAGAGCCGGTCCTTTGTTTTCATACACTTAGGCCGGTTTCTATTTGGAAACGAGTGACGAATAGAATGACGCACGCGCCAGAGACCGACGCTCGAAACAAAGGAGTTGCGGGATCGCAAAGACGGGAAATTGTGAATGGATCAGCTTGGGTAGTCCGTTTTGTTGGGTAGCTTTCACTCATAGACTTTGGCTCCGATGCGTTACGGCAAACCTCCCCGAATACCATGGCACGGTGCGCGGCTGAATTCAAACGGTAAAAACTGTGGACTTTTTTCGAGGAATCGCGGCCGGGGCGGGACAGGCCGGAGGCCTGTCCTACAAAAGCCCGGATGCTTGCGCTGGGGATGCGAGGGCGGTAGTCTCTCGGCACGATGGGCGCTGCGAAAGAGACTGCTTCCATTCATCTCGGCACTTCGGCGTTCACGGCGGCGGGGTGGGAAGGGTCGTTCTATCCCCGGGGGATGAAGCCGGCGGACTACCTGACCTACTACGCCACGAAATTCGATACGGTCGAAGTGGATTCAACTTTCTACCGGATTCCTTCGGAGCAGACCGTCCGGGGCTGGGATCGGAAGACTCCGGAACATTTCATATTCTCGGTAAAAGTT
>Ga0187781_10001493_pt1 | contig 17665 bp, 10 predicted proteins | sample 0715_SJ02_MP02_2_FD_132447 | JGI IMG/M metagenome (GOLD analysis project Ga0187781, IMG submission 132447) | Tropical peat soil microbial communities from peatlands in Department of Meta, Colombia - 0715_SJ02_MP02_20_MG | ecosystem: Environmental > Terrestrial > Soil > Wetlands > Peat | place... | reverse complement strand
GAGTCGATCCTCGACGCCAGAAGTGAGCCTCCCTCCACAGGAGTTCCAGTGTAGTCTGTGATCGTCTTGAGCACGATCTTGCCTGAGCCGAAGCGCGGAATTTGGATCTCGAGCATAAGTAAAGCCGATAGCAAGTTATATAACTTTACAGTAAACGGCTGTTACACTCGACCGCCGGAACTGGTGCTCAAACTTGCATCGTGGTGCACGATACCAGATTCAGCCCGCAAAGAGAACAAACCACTTACGTTGCACTAGAATGCACCGCAGTGCACTGGAGGGCGGGGAGGGACTCGTCGCGGAGAACTCAAAATCTGCCGGGGATCACTCCCCGTGTGGGTTCGACTCCCTCCTCCGGGACGTTGATTTTTCAAAATCCCAGCAAAACTTCAAAATCTGCGTTTTTCTCGTTGCGTGGGGCGACCTGAGCATTAAAACTCAAATAGGTGAGGAAAAACTAAAAACGCTCTTTGACAACAGTTGGTCTCGTCAGTGATATCGCGTTTACCTAGCATCTCGGCAGCTACGCTAGACGAGTGATATTCAATCTGCAGCTCGGACGTGGCGCACGACACCCATCTTTTCCAAAACCTGCCGCACCGCCGCGAGTAGCGCCTCAATGTCCGGTGGGTACAAGCGTCCGATGGTTCCAATGCGAAAGCACGACTCCGTTGTCAGTTTGCCAGGATAAATGATGAATCCTAGTTCGCTGAGTCGTCCGTAAAATTCTTCGAATCGAAACTGGGGATTTCTTGGATAGAGAAATGTGCTTATGATGTAGCTTTGGTCTTCCACGGCAAGATACGCCTCGAAGCCCAGTTCAGTCATACCACGCATCAATACGGCGTGGTTCGCACGATAACGCTCGGACCGCCCGGCTACACCGCCTTCCGCCTCCAGTTCGAGCAAAGCTTGCTGGAAAGCCAGCAAAGCATGCGTTGGTGGGGTGAAGCGGAACTGAGCATCAGAGTCGAAACCGGCCCACTGTGCGTGCAGATCCAGGCTGAGCGTACGCGCGCGTCCTTTTGCGTCGAGTAACCGCTCCTTGCGCGCCAGAACGAAACCAAAACCCGGAACACCTTCGATGCATTTATTTGCCGAGGAAATCAGGAAATCAATGTGCGCCAAGGAAAGATCCAGAGGAATTGCGCCAAAGCTACTCATAGCGTCGACGATGTACACTGCGCCGGCCTGCTCAACCACCGCGCCGATGTTCCCAATCGGGTTAACAATACCTGTGGTCGTTTCGCAGTGAATCACCGCTACGTGTGTGATACCCCGTGATGTGGCCAGGCGCTGGGCCACGGCGTCTGGCGAAATCCCGCGGTTTTCTCGCGTCTCCAGGGATTCAGTCTCAATTCCGTGGATGCGTGCCATCTGAGCGATCCGTCGTCCATACGCGCCGTTCACCAGAACTAGAAGCTTGCCGTCGCGCGGAATCGCCGAAGAGATCACCGACTCAATCGCGAAGGTGCCGCTGCCCTGCATCAGAACGCACTCGTATCTGCTGGTGTTGTTTGCGGGAGCCGCCGCACCGATCACCAGCAGCCGCTCGCGAATCTCGCGCACGGTTTGAAGGAAATCCCGGTCACGGGAGCCCGCGTCGCGTAACATGGCGGCCTTCACCGTTGCACTGGTAGTCAGCGGGCCGGGGGTAAACAGTAATTTACTCATTGTCATAGCGAAGTTCCCCTGCCTATTGCTGTCGCCGATATCCACTGGCGACCAAGATCACTTTGGGTGAGAGATGTCTCGAAGCCCTTATAGGATAAGTTCTCAGAGCATCACCCAATTAACCAACCCTTCTATGCCATCCTCCTCCCGAATGTGTTAACGCCGTGTTTCGGCCTCTTCAAATTGGTTTTCAGTCTCGAATCCGCCCATTTCACGGAGTGATGTGCTAGAACGAGGGCCATTTGTTGCCCCACGGATGTGCCTGTTCAAAAGCTGCGGCAGCGCGAAGCACGGTGACATCCGCAAAGCGCCGACCTACGATTTGCAATCCCACAGGCAGCCCATCATGGGTAAATCCACAAGGTACAGTCGCCGCCGGTTGACCGGTCACGTTCCACGGGTACGTGAATGGCAACCACTCCGGAAAAGGCGGTAAAGCACCATCTTCAACGGCAATTCCCACGGGAGCGCCCCTCCCCACGGCAAACGGTGGCATCGGAAGTGTCGGTGTGAGCAGCAGATCAAATTGGTCAAAGAATTTCCTTGCAGTCTCCCAAAGTGCAAAGCGCTGCGCAAGCGCCCTTCCATAATCCGTCGGACTGAAGCGCTCAGCGCCTTTGATCAGCTTGACGAGGTCTACATCCATGCGAGCCTCCCATTCTGGTAAAAGCGTTTCCAGCCGTAAAGCGTAGACCATCGTCCAAAGTACCGCGAACGAACTTCGCGGGCTTTCGAAACCAGGGTCGGTTGCTTCCACTTCGCAGCCCAATTGCTCAAACAACCTTGCGGCGACCTCGGTGATTTTAGCGACTTCTGAATCCACCTCCGCATAACCAAGCGTCGTGCTCCATGCCACGCGAAGCCCGCGGACTCCGCCCTCGCAACTGGCAAGATAATCCGTGGGATCAGCGGGCAACGACAGAAGATCTCGATCGTCCGGTCCAGCGATCGCGTTTAGCAGCAGCGCCGCATCGCGAACGGTTCGCGTCATCGGCCCCACGTGCGAGAGGAACGGAACCGGGTTGGGGGGATAGACCGCAACGCGGCCGTAAGACGGCTTGAAGCCGAAAATTCCGTTGAAGGAGGAGGGAATGCGAATCGAGCCAGCGCCGTCGGTTCCTATAGCGAGCGGCCCGAGCCCGGCAGCGACCGCAGCGCCGGCTCCTCCCGAAGAACCCCCCGAAGTCTTGCTGAGATCCCATGGATTACGAGTTATGCCAGTAAGCGGACTATCGGTGACCGCTTTGAATCCAAATTCTGGGGTTGTGGTCTTACCAATTAGAACTCCACCGGCCGCGATCACCTTTGCCACGGCAGGTGCATCTTCCTCTGGAATATATGCCTCGCGGATGCATGAGCCGAACGCGGTCCGAACGCCGCGCGTGAGCAGCAAATCCTTAATCGAGACTGGCAGGCCGTGAAGAACTCCCAACGGCTTGCCTCGCATCACCGCGAGTTCCGCACCCGTTGCCGCCCGCAGAGCTTGCTCCTCGGTCAGCGTACAAAACGCATTGATCTTGGGATTGATTTCGTGAATCCGCTCAAAAACCGCCTTCACGATCTCCACCGGAGACAACCGTTTTGTTCGAATTGCTTCGCCGAGCGCAGTGGCTGGCAAGAAGCATAGTTCCTGGCCGGAGGACCTCACGACAAAGCCCGGTAGTTAGAAAGGTAAAGGAGCACGCAAAGGGGCATGACGAAAAGCAGACTCTCTCGGCGCTTACAGGCCACACATTCATATGGCTCCACCCGAGGAAATATTACGCTCTCGTTATTTTTGTGTTACATTTCAGTTACAGTAGGCTGTGATGCGCACTCTCCCGTAGGAGGGCACTACGCCGAACTGGGGCGATGCCACACTGGGTCTGGCACGAAGTTTTGGCCTCTATGGCTACATATTAGCGGCTTGCCTTGCGGGTTCGCCTTCCCTTTTAGCGCAAAGCGTCAAATCTCCTTCCGCGGACGGGCATCCCTTCAATGCCGCCGTCGCCCAACTCCGCTCCAACCTGAACAAAGACAGTAGGCCAGCCGCGGAGATTCCTGGCCCAGCTGCCCGTGTCTTCACCCAGTTGGTGCGCGAAGCATCAGGTGGCTCGTCCAAGGAGCAAATGTCCTGGGAACTGCGCGTAGTCAAGGGACTCACTGGGAACGCTTTTTCACTGCCTGACGGCGCTGTTTACGTCGACGACGAAATGGTGCAGTTGCTAGGAAATGATCCCGGACTATGGGCAGCACTCCTTGCTCACGAAATAATGCATATCATCCAGCACCATTGGACCAAGCGAGCCGCCTTTCAGGACTCCCTGAGGGACACACGTACAGGATGGAGTTCTATGCAGGTTGGTGCGTTTCCATTGCTAGTAACCTCTTTGACGGAGACGGATCGGGAACGTGCAATGGCAGACTTCTCGCAGGAACTGGAATTGGAGGCAGACATTGGCAGCCTAGAACTGATGGCCCGAAGTGGATTCCATCCCGATTTCATGACGGCTCTCCATCACTTGATGGAAGCTCAAGAAGGAAGCGACCTGGCGGCACACCTTCTAGCATCTCACCCCGACTGGAATGTTCGGGAATCGCACCTCCGCAAGAGGTACAAAGCCGCCGTTGCCGAGTTCGCAAAATTCTGGCCAGACCCTAGATGGTCGCCGGGGGGCAATCCCCCAGTTTTGGCCTTTGTGGGCCGACCTGCGGCCGCCCTGGAACCGGACCGGACTAACACAGAAGTTAGCCTTCCCCTCCGCTGCGAGAACTTCTCGGGAGGCGTAGATGTTGTGCTCATGATTCGCCGTTTTGACCCCTTCAATCTAGCGCCTTCAGAGCGGACGAGCAAAATGCAGCAAACTGTCGCCTGCAAATCAGATCGGACAATCGCAAGTTTTGCTGTCAGTGTGGCTGATCCTCGAGAAGAAGCGGACGTCGAGTTTTACGTAATGGATAGTCGCGGATGGGTATTGGCGCGGTCGTCGAAGCTCAGAATCCGGCGAAAAGCAGAGTGAAGACGATCGCCCCGCCTAGTCCAAATCGTAAGGCTTCGCCGCCCTCCCCAAATGTCTCCCAACCCGGTCAAAAACAGTCTGCCAAGGCTGTACGCAAGAACTCCGAAAGAGGCGATTGCCCCATGTGGACAACAGCCTCATGGCTGTTTATGCGGCGCCCTTGCAGGTTTTCGATGATCAGCGGCATGGCCACCGAGAGGTCGGAGCGGCAAAAATAATAAGGGCATAACCGGAAAAAAAGAAGTGTCGTACCGCAGATGATTCACGCCGGCGGGAGCGTCACTGCATATGCTTCTTTCTCAATGGCTTGTGGGATTTCCCTATAGACTTCAGACGGTAATCAATGTCGTCAAGAACGGCGTCGACATCCGCCAGAGTGTCGACCACGTAGTGTGCTCCAGCCTTCTGCAATTCTACCCTCGCGTGAGCCAATCGGGCTTCCCTCTCACTTTCAGAAAGTGAGTGAAAGTCCTCGAGGGAAAGCCCGATCATGTTCCCTGTGCCGGCGACGCCAATGGACCAAGCTCCAGCATTTAGGCCTTCGTGTATATCTATAGGTGTGTCTCCAATTTTTGCCAGTGCTGCCATGGGATATACCTGCAACTTGACCGCGCTTTCGTACATCATGAACGGAAGCGGCCTGCCGGCCCCCACTTCTTCGGGTGACAAGCTGCAATCGGGGCTGTAACCGTTTTTCGCGCTTTGCTCCACCAGCAGATCGAGCATGGCTCGCGTGTACCCCGTCGTCGAGCCGATTTTCAGGCCTCGTTGGCGAAACCTCTGCAGCGCTTCTGCGACACCGGGAATCACAGTCGAGTACTCGGCCAGGCAGGAAAACTGTAGAGGAATGAACTCGTTATACATTTCCTCGACGTCCGCTTCGCTGGGAGTGTGTCCACGAAGCTCCTGCCATGAGTCACGAACTCGCGGCATAGACAATATTCCGCGGATGTGATCCTTCTTAGGCAGACCCATATCCCGGCGAGTTTCGGATTCGGTCAGGGTGATTTGCATCTTTGCGAACAATTGCTGCAGCGTCCTTGCCGGAGCCAGGCTACCGTAGTCGACCGTAGTTCCTGCCCAGTCGAGGACCAACGCTTTCAAGCGCCCCGCGTGTATGGTCTGTGGAGGAACTGCGGAACTCAGTAGTTTCAAGCCGCCACTCCCGTCTCGCCAAACGTTTGTTCGGCCAGCCCGAAAGCCAAGGTCATGCCAATCCCACTGGTTATCGCGATCACGCGCACCCCCCTTAACGGGAGTAAACCTGAGATAAGGCTTCTCGGGATGCTTAGCGTAGACCCCGTGCCACTGCTCTGCAATCTCTAAAGTCGGAACGCGCAAGTCGGTTTTCGCGTAGTCTAGAATCAGGCGATTCACCGATGGGTAGTCGAAGATGTTTCACCGTGAACCGCCTGGTAGAAGCCTGAATTCAGAATATCAAACGCAATGCCATCTGGATGGATCGAGGGCCAGCCTGTGAACCCGGTGTTCCATCTTGCTCGTTCGTGACCTGGCCGAACGAGGAGCTGGAAACATTCAGGTTAGGAATACCCCAGTTGTTGATGTTAAAGAGATTGGCGAATTGGGCTTCGTATCTTAGGGTGAATCGCTCGGTGAGGCGGAAGTTCTTTACGATGGATGTGGAGAAAGTTACGGTGTCGGGACCCTGCAGGATGCCCACCCCGCAGTTACCGAAGCGGCCGATATCGCTTCCCGGTACGGTGTAGGCATCGACGTTGAAGTACGCGGCCGTCGTTGGATGTGACAAATAGCCGCTTACACCGGGAACGCAATCGGGGTTCTGGTCCTTGACAGATCGGTATTGTGGTGCTGTGCCCGAAGGATCAGAGAGACTGCTCGGGAAATAGGGTGTGAGCCAGAGACCCGAGTGGTACAGAAAGATTGTTGATAAACTCCATCCGCCAACCAAGGCATCCACTGCGCGGCTACTGGAACTCATGTAGCGCTGCCCTCGACCGAACGGAAGCTCATAGACTAGCGTGCTCAGGAACTTCTTACGGTAGTCATAGAAGGCGTTGCCCGTTGCTGCCCCGAGGTCGAAATTGTTCAGAACATTTCCGCCGTTGTCCCCCTGGCCCCCCACGGGGATTGCTGAGCTTGGAACTGCACCGAGCGCATTGGTCCGGTTCCAAGTAAGCGTGAAGGCGTTGTCGAAGGTAAGGCCGCGGCCGAAGTGACGGTTGAATTGCAGAATGACCGCTTGATATTTGTCGCCGGGGCCATTGGCACGCGTCAAAACTTCCCGGAAGTTAGGAAAACTTGCTCCGTTAACGGCACGATATTGCCAGTAGCCTAGGGTGTTTGCTGGAATCTGGTTCAAGTCTGGACTGTAAATGAGATCATAGGTGTGTGAACCGACGTAGTTGACCTTAACCACGGAATGGAAACCGACATTCTGTTCGACGGCGGCGTTCCACTGAATGACCCGGGGATCAACCATATTCCACTGGTTTGCGCGGCGATAACCGGGGCAAGAGGTGGGACATGGAGGAGGACCGGCAGCATTCGCACCGAATACGTTGGACCAGGTCATGGAGCCAGGACCAGAAGTGGGGAAGTAGGACCCGAAATTACTGGTGTCGACACCTAGGAGTGAATAGAGAACTGCTCCCAAAACCGGAACGGAGTACATGCCTGCCGCGACACGTACCACAGTATTGGGCGTCGGGCTCCAGGACAGACCTAGTCGAGGCTGAATGTTGGTGTAGTCCGTATAGCGGAGTGACGGCTGCAGACCTACTGCCGTGTTCAGGACGAATTGGTTGATACCTCCCACAGCGGCAACCCATGCCGGGCTCAAGTGCTCACCGGCGTTATAAATTAGCTTGCCGTAATACGGAGAGCTCTTCAAGTAATCGAACTGGCCTAGCTGATTGGTGGCGTCCTGCATGGGAAGATCAAGCTCATAGCGCAGGCCAACGGTCAATAGCAGGTTGGGACGAACTTTATATTCTGTCTGCCCGAAAAAGCCAAACTGGTAGTTATAAGGCTTGCCATCGGGACCGTTTTGGGCTTGATCGCCTTCGTCGAGATAGCCTTGCACGAATTGCGCGGCTGCGCAGGCTTCAGGGTATGCCTTTTGGACCGCCGGGGCACATACCATGTCGCCGTAGATATAGTAATCGCCGTATTCATCTCCGACTTCAAAGGTAATGTTGTCGCGATAGCTGTAGTGGCGGCCGTCGACGCCGAACTTGCTGTTGAACTTGCCCTGAGTCCAAGTCAGATTGTCGGCGACTTGCCAGATTCCATTCTGCTGAACGCGGGGATGTCCAAATTGGTTGGTGGCGCCGCCCATCAAGTTGCCGACATAGAAGACTGGTACGCCGCCGAGGCCGTTTACCGGGGGTCCGGGAAGACCTTTAATGCCGAGATCGCTGATGATGGAGTTGCCCTCCGTAGCCTGAGGATAAGTGAATGTCAGGTTGTAGCGCGTGTAGCCCCCACGAAGTTCGTTGACCAAATTGGGCTTGGCGATCCAATTGTAGGAAATTGCCACGTTGGTGGCGTCGGTTATGGTGGAAAAGATGCCCATATTGGAGTTGTAGCTGGTGTCGCCCACAGCGCCGAGCGCACCGGCCTCCGTGGCATCGGTTCCCGTGCTGGTAATGTTGTGTTGTGTTACGCGCCCAAAGACATGCTGATTTGCCGAAAAATTGTAATCAAGGCGGCCGTCGTAACCGTTATTCGAGTAGTGACCGGGGAACGTCGTATTGAGATTGTTTCCAGTGGCGTCAATATTCGAGCTCCCTGCGTTGGGGCCAGCGGGCGCTGGGAAAAAGTCACTGATGATTTCTGCCGACGTGGGATTTACGGGGACTGCTGCGGGATTCATTGCTGCGCCGGTCTGGGGATTGGTCAGAACGAAGGGTACGGCACCGCCACCAACGCCGGAGAAGTTGCCGGAGGCCCAACTGGAAGGCAGTGTTTGCGTGGCGATTAGCGTGTTTTGGTTGAGGCGCACACCCTCATAGTCGAAATAGAACAGCAATTTGTTCTTGATGATTGGGCCCCCGATAGAGCCGCCACCGGTATTTGCGTTGAGGGTGGGATTGAATTTTCCAATTCCATCTGTAGCATTCCAATCCGCGCGCGTGAAATACCAAAACCCGCTACCGTGAAATTCGTTGGTGCCTCCTTTGCTGACGACGGTGAGGTCTGTAGGTTGTGCAAACTCGGCGCTATTGCCGGCCGTGTTTACGCGGAATTCAGCGATGCCTTCGACCGATGGAAAGAGATTCGTGCTGGGTCCGCCGTAACGAACGTCTTGAATGGCGATGCCGTCGAGCGAGAAAGAAGTGGCAGTGGGCAACTGGCCGGAAAACGTCAGATTGCCACCCTGATCCTGGTTTACGCCTGGGGTGAGCGCCGCGGTTTCGATCGGGCTGGGCGCGTTGGTGGCGCGGAAGTTCAGCGGTAACGAACTGATCTCCGCGCCGGAGCGCGAGGTGGACACGGTGAGGTCCTCGCTCACCACAGACTGTGCTTCTTCGACAACCACGGTTTGTTTTCCTCCCAGCACCTGAAGTTGGATGTCCGATCGCGCCGTGTCGCGCGCGAGCACCACCACATCTTCATCCCTCGTAACGGTGAATTGGGCAGCGATTACCGTTATGGTGTACTTGCCAGGCTCCACGTTTAACAGTTTGTATTCGCCTGAGCCATCAGTAAGCGCGCTCCGTGTGACCCCTGTTGCCTGGTTTAGCGCTTCCACCTTTGCACCCGTGACAACAGCCCCGCTCGGGTCAGTCACGGTTCCGATAATCGTTCCAAAAGTGGATTGCGCAACGATCTTCGTCGCCCAAAGGAGGCAAATCGCCAAGAGGCAAAGCCAAGAGATTCGGCGCAAGGTCTTTGCTGTGGTATTCATAATCTCTCCCTATATTTCGATGATGGCCAGATATGTCGACTGACAAGACAGCCAAACACACCCCCAGCTCCAAACCCGATCTGACTCCAATGAGCTCAGCGTGGAAGAAGGACTGCTACCCAATCCTCAGCAATTTGCTTCGAATGCAACTCCTCTTTTAGAAAATACAAAAGTGCAAAACGCAGAGACCGTCAATCGTGGAGACACACCTGATGCCAATACATTCGCAAATAGTTTTGACTCATTGATGACTGCTGAATGAATATTGATAGACGAGTCTGAGGATTACGTCGGCAAGTCAAACGGGGCACTTAATAGAAAGGCCTCGGATCCTCCGCAAGATATTTTGGCCTAGTTTCTGTATCCTCATGACCTGCCCAAATTCGCGCCTGTTCCAAACCACGCTTGTTCGCGATCATAGCGACGAATGTCTTGCGAAATTGGTGAAGGCCCACCGATTCTCCCAATCCGGCCCTGTTGACGATTGCCTCAGCAGATGGCGTAACTTGGGAACACAGGCTGGGAATTCCGCGGGATGACCCGCGGCAAAGTGGTAGCCATGGCCACGCCGGAACCATCTTTGCTTCTGCTTTTGGCTTTGGGGTTGGCCCTGCTGTTTGGATGCCGCGTCTCCTCCCAGTTCGGCTATCAATCACGCGCTCCGCAGGACCATGGCACCCTCGCATCACCTGTACCTCTAGGCTCTTGACGCTGTTGCTCGCTCTTGCCACACTGCTTCATGGCAAACGGCGGGACCATGTCCTCTCTCTCCTCCAATCTCGCCCCCATGAGCAACCGGCGCCGCAGCCAGCGCGTCCTCCTTCGCATGCCCATCGCCGTCATCGCCTCCGGCCCCGATAAGAAAATGCTTCGCGAGAATACGCACACGCTGGTGGTCAATGCCCATGGCGCCTTGATCAATCTCGATCTTCCCGTGCGTGTCGGGCAGGTGGTTATTCTCCAGAATCCGGAAACCGGTGAGGAGCAATCCTGCCGCGTCGTCCGAATCAATCCCGTACGCGACAGGAAGACCGAAGTGGGCATTGAGTTCCTCAAGCCCGCTCCGAATTTCTGGCGCGTCTCCTTTCCTCCAGCGGACTGGGCACCCAAAAGCCCAGAAATCGGTGCCGACAATTTCTGACCTACTCTTCCATTTCTGCACTGTTTCACTCTTGTACTTCTTTGCTCTTCATCTGTGTCCTCTGCGGTGAGACTTTTCTCCCTGCTCCCGGTGGTGAATTCTTTATGCACACGAATCTGCTCCATACTTGAATCGATTTAATGTAAACTGGCGCCAGCTGTTCCTGGAAAATCGTTTTCATGCCATTTCGTTTTGCGAGGAACCTTATGTCTGCACTCCGCGCTTTCCATTGGTCCGTTTCCTTCCTTGTAGCACTCCTTCTTTTCGCCTCATTCGCGCACCCACAAGTTCCCGCCAGCCGCCAATACCTCGACGGCACGTGGCGCATGCAATCCTCCTGTCAGGAGAGCGCCAAAGGCGAGCAAATCTCCGCCGTCGGCTTTGACGCTTCCAAATGGCACGATGCCGAAATTCCCGGCACGGTTGTCGGCGCGCTCGTGACGGATAAGACGCTTCCTGATCCCAATTTCGGTATGAACCTGAAGCAGTTTCCGGGCTTCGTGATGGACAACCGCGGCGTTTTCGCGACTCGCGATATGCCCGAAAACAGCCCCTATCGCTGCTCCTTCTGGTTCCGCACGGAATTCACGGCTCCCAAGTCGCCCATGTCTGCCGCATGGGTTCATTTTCTCGGGATCAACTATCGCGCCGACGTTTGGCTGAACGGCAAGAAGGTGGCTGACCGCGCCGATGTCGCCGGAGCCTACCGCGAATTCGAGTTCCGTGTGGAAGACGCCCTCAGGAAAGGCGCAGGCAACGCCCTCGCCGTCGAAATCTTTGCTCCGGAAAAATGGGATCTCGGCATCACCTGGGTCGACTGGAACCCCACGCCTCCGGACAAAGACATGGGCATCTGGCGTGAAGTCTTCCTCTCAGAGTCCGGCGATGTCTCTCTGCGCAGTCCCTTTGTGAACCCGAAGCTCTCCTCGGACTACAAATCCGCCACGCTCAACGTCAGCGCAACACTGACCAACACGACCGATCGCCCCGTGAAAGCCACTCTGAAAGTCGATCTCGCCGGTGTGCAGGTCAGCCAGCCGGTCGAACTCGCCGCCAGGGAATCAAAGACCGCCCGCTTCACCGCCGACCAGTTTCCTCAGCTGAATCTCCCTAAAGTTCATCTCTGGTGGCCCTACCAGATGGGCGAGCCCTATCTCTACACTGCGAAATTCCAGGTCATTTCTAACGGTTCTGAATCCGACAGTTCCGTCATCCAGTTCGGCGTTCGCGAAGTTACTTCCGAGCTCACCAGCAAAGGCGGCCGCCTCTTCAAGGTCAACGGCAAGAATGTCCTCATCCGAGGCGCGGCCTGGGCTCCGGACATGCTTCTTCGCTGGTCCTCGAAACGCCTTGACGCCGACCTGAACTACGTCAAGCACATGGGCCTGAATTCGATCCGCCTCGAAGGCAAAGTCGATCGCGACGAATTTTTCGAGAAAGCCGATGAACTGGGCCTGCTCGTCATGCCGGGTTGGTGCTGCTGCGACGCTTGGGAGCGCTGGAATCACTGGACGCCGGAAACCAAGAACATTGCCGCCTCCTCCCTTGTCGATCAGCTCTCCCGACTCCGCAATCATCCGAGCGTTTTCGTCTGGCTCTACGGGAGCGACAATCCTCCGCCGCTAGAAGTCGAGAACATGTACCTGGACATTTTCAAGAAAATGGAGTGGCCCAATCCCACCGTCTCTTCCGCCAGCGAACAAACGACAACCGTCACCGGAAAATCCGGGGTGAAAATGACCGGCCCTTATGAATACGTCCCACCCGTCTATTGGCTTGCCGACACGCAGGCCGGCGGCGCTTACGGTTACAACACGGAGACCAGTCCCGGCCCGGCGATTCCGCCCAAGGAAAGTCTGGAAAAGTTCATTCCCAAGGACCACCTCTGGCCCATCGACGAATACTGGAATTTCCACTCCGGCCGCGATCGCTTTGCAACCGTCAACGTCTTCACCGATGCGCTCAACAAGCGCTACGGCCCGGCCAGCTCGCTCGACGATTACGAACGCAAAGCCCAGGCGATGGCTTACGACAACGAACGTTCCATGTTCGAAGCCTACGCCCGCAATAAGTACACCTCCACCGGTGTTATCCAGTGGATGCTTGATAACGCCTGGCCCTCGCTCATCTGGCACCTCTACGACTACTATCTCGTACCCGCCGGCGGTTATTTCGGCACCAAAAGGGCGCAGGAAATCGTCCACGTTCAATACGACTACGACACCAATTCCGTCTCCGTCATCAACGGCACCTATGAACCCATCCAAGGTCTCGAGGCCACCGCGCGCCTCTTCAATGTTAATGGGAAGGAGATCGACCAGCGTCTTGGCAAAGTCGACCTGCCCCCCGATTCAGCTGTAAAGGCGTTCGATCTGCCGAAGCCTGCGAATCTTTCCGCCACCTATTTCCTGAAGCTCTATCTCAATGACGCTTCCGGCAGTCTCGTCAGCGAGAACTTCTATTGGCTCTCGACGAAGCTCGATACGCTCGACTGGTCCAAACGCAAAGACACCGTCTACACGCCGCAGAAGGAATTCGCGGACCTTACCGGCCTGAATTCACTTCCGCAGGTCAAGTTGGAATGGAGTTCCTCCGTGCGTCAGCAATCGGGGAAGAGAATCATCACCGTCACCGTGAAGAACCCTGGCTCTAGCGTGGCGTTTCAGATCCATCTGCGCGCCACCAAGGGCAAAGATGGCGACGACATCGTCCCCATTTTCTGGGACGACAACTATTTCTCTTTGCTGCCCGGGGAGGAAAAATCCCTCACCGCCGCCTTCGATCCAGCAGATGCCGATGGCAAGCCAGCGGTCCTCGAACTCGACGGCTACAACATAACGCCGGCGACCGCCACCCCGTAGCCTGTGAGGCAGGGCCGGTTCCCCACCGGACCTCCGGGTGAACTCTTCTTTGCCTCTCGCAATCTCTTAACCGTAAACTGTTGACTGTAAACTATTTCTCCGCCCGGTTACCCTTAGGAACCTCGAACCCTGGTTTCCTCCTTGCCATCCCTACTGTTAGCCACTAAGCTACTGTTTCTGTTGGAGGAAACCGTGCCTAAAGAGAAACCACAAGTCAACATCGGCGAAGTCATTAAAACCTATCGCAGCCAACGCGGCTTGTCACAGGGCGACATCGAGCGACGCACCGGCCTGCTCCGCTGCTACCTCTCCCGCGTGGAAAACGGCCACACGGTTCCCTCTCTGGAAACTCTCGCCAAGATTGCCGAGGCCATGGAAATCTCGCTCGCCGACTTCTTCCCCGGCACGGAAACTCCGCGCGACAAGGAAACCCAGAAAATGCTGGGAGAACTCTCTCAGGACGAAATTCGATTCCTTGCAGAAATCAAGAAGTACAGCACCACGCTCTCCGACGGCGACAAGCGCCTCGTTCTCGCAATGATTCGCAAGATGGCCACGCTCCTGCCCGCGCAGGCCGCCCAAGCAAAAAAACAACCACTGCGCCGTCCTTCACTGTAACGTACCGCAGCAGGTGGCCTAGAGAAAGCCGCCCCAAAAAACCTCGTTTTCGATGTGGTGAAAGAAATGCCTCGTTCTCTGTGCGTCTCCGCAGCGTCTGCGTCTCGGCGCTATCCTTATCTTCCCCGAAACTCCGAACTTCCCTCACGAATTTCGCGCGCGGATCATCCGGATCGCCTCGGGCAGCGCTCCGCTCCCGCCGCTATTTCCCGCCCCACTTTCTTCCTCGACCTTGTCTCCCTCGCCTGGCGCCAAAAACAGGTTCGTCTCCACCGCGTACTGTTTGTTGTATAGCTCAAAATACCGCCCCTGCACGGCGTACAGACTCTCATGCGTCCCGCGCTCGAGAATCTGCCCTTCCTGAATCACCAGAATCTGCTCCGCTCGCCGGATCGTGGACAACCGGTGCGCGATCACAAACGTCGTCCGACCGCGCATCAAATACTTCAGCCCTTCCTGAATCAACCCTTCCGATTCCGAGTCCAGGCTGGACGTTGCCTCATCCAGAATCAAAATGCGTGGATCTGCCAGAATCGCCCGCGCAATCGAAACGCGCTGCTTTTGTCCTCCCGAAAGCCGCACGCCTCGCTCACCCACAATGGTGTCGTATTTCTTCTCGAACGTTTCCGCGAACTCATCCACGCGTGCGATCCGGCAGGCCGCCAGAATCTCCTCCTCGCTCGCGTCCGGCCGGGCATAGGCCACGTTCTCCCGGATCGTTCCATCGAACAGAAACGTCTCCTGCAGCACCACGCCGAGTTGCGTCCGATACGAGTTCAGCTGGACCGTCGCGATATCGATACCGTCCACCAAAACGCGCCCTTCTGTTGGCACATAGAAGGCGGAAATCAGTCCAATAATCGTCGATTTCCCCGATCCCGAAGGTCCCACCAGCGCCGTCACCGTACCCGGGAGCGAAACAAAACTGATCCCGTGCAGGACTTCCTTGTTCTTCTCATACGAGAAGTGGACATCGTCAAATTGGACCCGCCCTTCAATGCGTCCGAGCGCTACTGTGCGCTTGGGGTCCTGGTCTTCCTTGGATTCGCTCAAAACCTCGCGTGTACGTTCCAGGCCGGTGATGGCCTCCGTAATTTGCGTGCCTATGTTCACAACCTGAAAGACCGGCGCGACCATCAGCACCAGGTATGCGGAGTAGGAAATCAGTTCGCCTTTGGTCATCGTTCCGGCCAGCACTTCGCGTGCGCCCAGGTACATGATCACCGCGCTGACGAATCCCATCAGCGCTGCGCCGGAAAGGCTCATCAAGGAAGTGGTGGTCAACGTCTTCAGCACATTATCCAGCAAGCGCTGCGCCCCGCCGGCAAACACCTGTTCCTCGCGATCTTCGGCGTGATAGCCCTTCACCACGCGCACGCCGCCTAGCGACTCCGTCAGCCGTCCGGTTACCTCTGCGTTGATTTTCGGCCGGGCCCGGAAAATCGGCCGAATGGCGGCAAACGCCTTGTTCAGAAAGAGCGCGAATACCACCAGCACGGCAAACGCAACCAGGGTCATCATCGTGCTCGTGCGCAGCAGAATGATCAGCGCAAGGACCGCCGTCAGAACCCCACCTACAAATTCCACTAATCCGGTGCCAATGAGGTTCCGGATGCCTTCGACGTCGCTCATGATCCGCGAAACCAGCACGCCCGTTTTGTTCGCGTCATAGTACGCCACCGGAAGACGCCCGATGTGCGCCTGCACCTGCTTGCGCATGTCCGTGATCATCCGCTGCGCCGACTTCGAGAGAAGTTGCGTCAGCGTGAAGGAAGTCGCCCCCTGAATCAGCGTGGCACACACAACAGCCAGCACAATGGGCAGAAGCAGGTTCACCTGGTGCTTGTCGATCACATTGTCGAACAGGTATTTGCTGGAGCCGGGAAGCACCAATCCCGCCACGCGGTTAATCGTCACCAGCACAAGCCCGAGCAGGAGCATTCCGCGCCGCGGGTGCAACAGCGCCCAGATCTCGGGCAGGGAACTCCACTTGATTCTCTTCTTTGTCGGCTTAGGCACGGCTTCCGCCGTTACCCTTGCCGTAGTCGCTGTTGTGGCCATTCAGGGTCCTGGGTCCTTGGAAGGATACCGCGTTCGATGCGCCGCTGGCGAGCAGGGTACGCGCCGGGAAGGCTGCGGCAGCTGGCGCTTACTCACGCCACTCGTCCATCGTCCTCTTGCCTACCTGGCCTGCACTTCGGACCAGTGGTTTCGCGGAATTCCGACAAGTATAGTTTCGGCGTTTGGGAGTGGTGTCCTCACGGGGAAGAAGTGAGGTCCACCGTGTATTGCGAATATTGTGGGATCGCGATTCTGCCGCAGCGCCCCGTCTGCACGCGTTGTGGCAAAACTCCAACCCGGCAATGGATGCAGTTCATCAGCCTGCTCGTGCTATTCCTGACGATCCTCGGAAACTCCCTTGCCGGTTGGTGGGTGTTGCCGCACCTGAGCGCCGCACATCCCTCCCGGCTGTTTTTCCGCGCGTGGCTCTGGTTTGATGTCAATAGCGCCCGTTACGGATGGATGCCGCTGGCAGGGGCGCTTCTCGCGTGGGAATATTTTGTGTGGCGCAAGATACGCAAGAACAAACCGATGCCGAAAATCAAAGGATGGATCAGCCGCAAGGTGCTGACGTTCGTGCTCGCCGCCGGTTTTGCTCCCGTCCTGCCCTGGTGGTTGCCTGCCGGGCAACCCTCGGACAAGACCCTTGCCGCGTTCTCACGCTATCCCGGATTGCCTTGCGCGATTTCTTGGTGTGCAGTGCTATTGGTAGCTGCGATTCTGTGCATCAAGTCGGAAACGCGCGACCTCCTGCTCGGCAAGGGCAAGGTCCTGTCTCTTGTCAGCTTGAGCGCTCTCGCGGTCCTGCTCGCGCTTACCCTCCTTGGTTGGTCGACCACCTAGGTCCTTTGCCCTTTTTCTCTGTGCCCTCCGTGTCTCTGTGGCCCATCCTCGGGAATCAGACGGCATAGCCGAACAGCGCCATGAAGCCAAAGTCCATGTGCAACTGCTGGTGGCAATGAAACAATGTCAGGCCGGGATTGTCGGCGACAAAATCCACTTCCGCCTCTTGGTAACCGCCGACCATCACCACGTCCTTCAAGATCCCGCTCGTGGGAACTCCCGCAAGGCGAGTCAGTTCAAAGCTGTGCCGGTGAAGATGGATGGGATGAATGTCGTCGCTCTCGTTGCGCATCCGCAGCCGGTAGCGTTTACCCTGCTTCAGGTGGAACGTGGCAGGCGCCCTGTCTTCCGACATGGGAAACGCCGTGCCGTTGATCGTCCAAAGGTTGAACCCTTCGTGAGCCGCGTTGCCTTTGGCAAAGGTCATCTCGATGGTCTCGTCCGGCGCGCCAGCGGTATGAGCGGCTTTGCCGAACCGCGTGTAGCTCCACTTGAAGGGCGGCGGGGTAGCCCAAGCCGGAGCGCCTTTGTGTCCTGCGTACTCGACAACGATGCCCATGCCATGATGGCGGTCGTC
>Ga0187781_10001491_pt1 | contig 17689 bp, 19 predicted proteins | sample 0715_SJ02_MP02_2_FD_132447 | JGI IMG/M metagenome (GOLD analysis project Ga0187781, IMG submission 132447) | Tropical peat soil microbial communities from peatlands in Department of Meta, Colombia - 0715_SJ02_MP02_20_MG | ecosystem: Environmental > Terrestrial > Soil > Wetlands > Peat | place... | reverse complement strand
TGCGTGTCGGTCAGCGACAGCAGCACGCGCGAGAGCGCAATCCCATCGGCGATGCAGTGATGGATCCGCACGACCATCGCCAGCCCCCCGCCAAAGCCGTCGACCAGGTACCAATCCCAGAGCGCCTTGCGGCGATCGAGCGGCCTCGCGATCAGGTCGCTGATGAGCTCCTCGAGCGCGCGCTTGTCCCCGGGCGCCGGAAGGGCGAGGTGGTGGACGTGACGGTCGAGGTCGAAGTTCGGATCATCCTCCCACGACGGGACCCCGACCCCCAGACGCCGCTCCGCCACTAGCTGGCGAAAGCGGGGGAACGGCTCGACCAGGCGGGATCGCAGGATCTCTCTAACGCGGCTGGCATCGACCGGCTCGTCGAACAACAGCAGCGCGTTGACCACCATCAGGTTCGTCCGCCGGTCCATGTGCAGCCAGGCCGCGTCGGCATTGCTCATTCGCTGTGCACTCATCACGGCACCTCTTCTCTCTAACTCGGCAAATCCGCTTCCACGCTACGGTGCCCATGTCCCACGCGCATCGGTATTTCCCCCCGGCACGACAGCAGGCCGGTGTGGGCCCACCTCGGCGTGCAGCGGTGCTGCGAGGCGCTCTCGACCGGATCGCCGCCGCTTTCCCGGGAGCGCGATCTGCCGGGCGAGCGCCCCAAGCTTCAGCTGGCGCTTACCGCGTCGCTGGCACACAGTAGTGACGCGCGCCGGGCCAGACGAGGTGGAGCCCCGGGACGGGACAGAGCGCTGGGACGACGTCGAGCCCCGAGACGGACTAGATCGGGATCTGGTCACGCGTGCGTCCGTCCAGCCGGGCCTCAGGCCGCCTCGCCGGGTCCTGTCACGCCGGACCTGCCCGACCCGACGTCGCGCGCGACAAACCGGCGGTCACGCCGCTCGGCACGGGGGCGGCGATGAACATCAGCGGCTTGAATCCAGGGTTCACCGGGGGCAGTATCGGGCAACGAGCCCTCGACCACCATGCACTGCGCGTCGACCCACAGCGCGTGGGCGATCGGCCCCGCCGTGATCCCGAGCGGACTTGAGGGCCGGCGGGCGCAAGCCTTGCGCTCACCACCCACAGCTGGCGTCGGGTTTGAACTTGCACCCGCTCGCGGCTCGCTACGGAGGAGAGTCTTGCGCGAACCGAGACGCTCCCCTAGAACGCCGCGCGGTTCTACGCACTCGGTCCACGTCGCTCTACGGATGCCGCCCGCCCATTTCAGGCTTACCGTGCTACTGCCCGGGATCCATCCTCTGAAGGGAGCATCAGAATGGCTGAGACGACCCGCAAACGCGGCCCGGCAAAGGCCCCGGCAACCCGCCGCTCCCGCGCAGCTGCCCGCAAGCCCAAGACCGCAGTCGACAGGACCACTGAGCTGTCCGAAGAGGTACTCGACTCGGTCGAGAAAACTCAGCGCGCCGCGATCGAGGCGGTACGCAAATTCATCGACACCGTCGACCAAGCGCTACCCGCGGTGGGCGAGGGTCCTTCCCGGCGGCAAGAGATCATCGACTCAGCGATGGACATGGCCGACCGGCTGGTCCACACTCAGTACGACTTCATCCGCAAGGTCATCGACAGCGCTGGCAAGTCGCTGAACAGGTCAGGCGAGGCGAAGTAAACCGCCGATCCGCGGCACGGCGCATCCCCCCGCGACGCGGTGTGAGTCACCGATGAATGGCTGTTCCTCGTCCGCGCCTGGACGTGACTTATCGGCCGTGGAAGCAGTTGACGCTCGGCGGGAGCGGTCGTGCTCGACTCCTTGACCCATGAGATCCGACAGTCTCACCCAGGCTGCCGCTGCTGAGAAGTTGTGCAATGACGCCGTCGACGCGCTCCGCATTGGTAACAAGACGCACTCGCCCGCAGCGGCGGCCGACCTGCTCCGCGCCGGCCCGGACAGAACCCCTTTGTGCGACAGTGCGGCGTGCCAGCCCACCGGCCACCGGCGAGTGAGAATCGCGGCGGCGGCGCGATTCTCAGGACAGTGACTCTTGACTTGTAAATAGTTAGCGCGGCGTTGCCGAATAGGGGAGTCCCGTCTGAGGCGAGAGACAGAGTGGCAGATCGGCCGAGGCGGTGGAATGACGAGCCGGTTGTCATCGGTGTCTCTGCTCGAGGTCGAGGCTGATCTGGCTGGCGTTCTGAGCGAGGAGGAGCTGGTGGCGGCGCGGCTGTTCTTGCTGCCGGTCGCGGCCGTGGACCAGGGCGGGGATGTCGCCTGGCTGCTCGCGGAGAAAAGCGTGTTCGGCGCGATCGTGCCCGAGGGCTTGCTGGTTCCGGCGTTTCAGATCGGCGCGGTTTCGAAGCTGAGGTTGATCGGGCCCGACTCGGTCGTCCCCCCGTCGCAGGCGCAGCGCCCGACGCCGTTCACGGGCGCGCGCCTGTTGGTGCCGGGTCGCGACCCTGCTCGTGCTGCTCGGCGACGAGTTGCTGGTGGCCGCGCGGCGGTGCCGTCGGTCCTGTCCAGTCTGTATCGGCGGATGCTCGAGGACCCCGAAGCCCTGGTCTGGCAGCTGGCGATCTGCCAGCTGCCGCGGGTGGAGGATCGGGCCTTGGCCGTGATGCGGCTGCCGCCCGAGGCCTGGAGACGCGTGACGCCAGCTGGGATCAGATCAGACTCCCGCTCTCGCTTCCGACGAGATGCTGGGCGGGCTGGTCGGAGTGCGGCGTCCGACGGTCACCCTCGCTGGGGGCAAGCTCGCCGAGCAGGGCCCCCTGCTCAGGCGAGGGGACGACGGGCTGATCGTCGCGCCGGCCGCGACGCCGGTGAGCACCGAGGCGAAGGCACCGCAGCCTGCTGCTGACGGCCCGATCGAATTTTTTGGCGGCTCATGATCCGGTCGAGCAGGGCCAGAGGAGCTTGCGAGCGCTGATCCAGCGCGTCGCTAAAGCGCACCAGAAGTCCGGGCAGGGGCAGACGTCGCGCTTGAGCTGACCGATGCGCGAGGAAACCCGGTGCCTCATCGAACCAGGGCATCAGTCCTAGCGGACCGGCTGCCGCTCACAGGTTCGATCAACGCCATCGAACTCATCGCCAGTGAGGACCACCGCAGGCGCCGTACGGGCGGCTCGCGTCGCCTGCCGCCCCCAGCCGCGACGAGGCGCGCTGGCCCGAGACCCGCGCCCTGCGGAGTGGCTCCCGGGTCAACCGCCGGCGAGCGACCGAGCCCGCTGCGCGGCCTCACGAGCACGACTGGCTGCGTCGTGAGCCCGCTCGGCAGCCTCACGAGCCCACTCGGCCGTGCGGTGTTCGTCCTCGGCGGCCTTGCTTCGTCCAGCCCGCTGCTGCCGCTCGGCATGCGTTTCCGCGAGCGCCGCGCTCCGCTCAAGCGCCGCGGCCGTTCGCTCATAGGCCTCCGCCAAACGCTCGAGTAGCTCCCGTGCATCTCCGCTGGCGCGTTCCGAGGCGGCGTTCACACTCATCACCTCAGCGGCCTGGCTTGCTCACGTCAAGCCGGCCGGATGATCGCGAGTGAGCGTATCGCCGTTTCGCGGCGGTGGAGCCACGACACGCCCGGGTGTTGGGAGGCACCGTGTGCTCGCGGTTCTTCGCGCCATGGTGAACCGTCCAGGCATCTCATCGCGAGGGTGCGCCACAGCAAACGACGCCTCATCCGCAGCTTATGCGACTCCGCCGTCCCACACCCCCGCCACCGTTATCAGTCTCCAGATGGCGCGCTCGATCCTCCGCCCTCTCGTGCCGGCGCACATTCAGGGTCGCGTGTTGCGCTACCTGGCCAGTGCGATCGCCACATACTGAGGCGCTCTCAGTACTCGGTACCGATGCGCGGCGCTGCTACGGCCGTAAAGTCGAAGGCGATCAAGGAGGCGTTCAATGCCACAGACCACGGACCGGCCCGCCCAGCGTCGCGTGCTTCCGATGGTTGTGCGCGACCGCCGTGGCAGCGGAATGCGCCAGATGCTCGGCGCCGCCTCCGCGGACGCACGGGTGCTCCGCGCGATATCGGCCGACGTCGCCCACGCCGCCGACCCGCGCCATCTCGCGCGCAGGCCGCCGGCCGTCGATCCTTTCAAGCTGCGTGACCCCGAGTACATCGCGCGCACCCTCCCCGCGCTGCGCGTCATGGCCGACGTCTGGTTCCGCGCCGATGTGCGCGGGCTCGAGAACATTCCGCCGCGCGGGCCGGTGCTGCTCGTCGGCAACCACTCGGGCGGCATCCTGATCGCCGACACGTTCATCTTCACGCAGGCGTTCTACGACCACTTCGGCCCCGACCGCGAGTTCTTCCAGCTCGCGCACGACCTCGTGTTCAAGGTGCCCGGCATCCGGGCCATGCTCACCCCGTACGGGACGGTGCCGGCCTCGCCGCAGAACACGCGCCGCGCGCTCGCGCGCGGCGCCGCCGTGCTCGTCTACCCGGGCGGGGACCACGAGACCTACCGGGCCAGTTGGCACTCCGCCGAGATCGACTTCGCCCACCGAACCGGCTTCGTGCGGCTCGCGCTAAAGCACGGCGTGCGGATCGTCCCGGTCGTATCGATCGGCGGCCAGGAAACGGCGCTGTTCCTCGGCCAGGGCGAGCACATCGCACGACTGCTGCACCTCCACCGGCTGCTGCGGATCGACGTCGCGCCGGTCCAGATCGCGCCGCCGTGGGGCCTCACGCTGCTCGACCTCCCGGGACGGCTTCCGCTGCCGGCAAAGATCTCGATCGAGGTGCTCCCGCCGATCGACCTGCGCGAGGAACTCGGCGGCGCCTGCGGCGATCCCGACACGGGCTACGAGCTCGTCACGATGCGGATGCAGGACGCGCTACGCGCGCTCGACGAGGCGCGCGCGCTGCCACTGATCGGCTGAGCGGGCGCTCACCGCAGCCCGGGCAGCCCACTCCAGCGGTACCCCGCGCCAGCGGTGAACAAGGGTCTCAGACGCCCCGGAGCCCAGTCTCGCTTTCGCCACATGCGAGCATCCCGGCGTTGCCCGACTCGATGCGACTTGACTCAGATTAGCTCGGCCCGCGCACGGAGCCGGAGTGGCCTCACGTGGTCCGTGTCCGGCGTGCGCGAGTCGAAATCAGACGTCGACGAGCGCCGGCTCGACGGGGTTAGGCCGTCTTAAGCTGTCGTGTTCCCGAGGGATCGACTGATCGTCGTCGCTGGTCAGCGCGTCGCCCGACTGCCCTTGGTAATGGGTGGGTGCCTGCTTTCGAGCGTCCTTCTTGGCCTGCTTGTCGATCCGGCGCTCGCGAAGCTTTCGTTCACGGTTGAGCTTTGCCATCGTGGTCTTCTTCTTTCCGCTTGATGCCATGCGGGTCCTCCTGCTCTCGGGGATCTCGAGCGCGTCGACCGGGCGCGCAAGTTGGGTGAAGACCTCGACGAGCTGGTGTCGGGCAAGCTCTGGAGATCTGTGGCGGTCCCGTTGCCGCGCAGCTGCGTCGTAGCCACGCACGCGAGTGTGCAACGCACAATCGCGCGTCTGGGATGTCGACCAGAGCGAGCGAGGTTACGGGTGAACCCACGCTCGCTGGTCTCAGTCTGTGGCTTTACAGCCTCTTGACGTTCGCGGCCGCCGGGCCCTTGGGACCCCGCTCGGCGTCGTAGCTCACCTTCGCGCCCTCAGCCAGCGACTTGAAGCCGTTGCCCTGGATCGAGCTGTGGTGCACGAATAGATCCTTGCTGGAATCATCCGGGGTGATGAATCCATAACCCTTGTCGTCGCTGAACCACTTCACGGTTCCTGTTGCCATCTTGTTCCCTCCGGAGGTATGTGCGCTGCGAAACGCGGAGGTGCTAGACGCAACAACTGCGGAAACGCTCGGCACTGCTGATGTCGAGCGGACGCTCGACATCACAGTAGTCTAGCCGCCGCCGGCGCCGACTGGGTCCGTCGGGATGAGCCGAGACGATCGCCATACCTGTGCTCGAGGCATCACGTCGCCGGATCGCTGCCCGAGGTGCCCCGAGAGGTCAGCGAAGTTGCGCGCCCGTCCGCCCGGGCCACGGACTTGCCGCTCGACCGGAACTGCGGGAACGTCATCCGGTCGCCAGGAGCCCAACGGCCCGGGCCGATTTCCGGGCACTCGCCCCCAGCGTGATTCGTGGGGAGAGTACGGTGTCAAGGATGGACGACGAAATGATTCTCGCGCTCGTGAAGCGACTGGCCCGTCCTCACCCCTCCGGCGGTGCGGTCATCGAGCGCGCGGCCATCCTCGCTGATGGTGCCGACTTCGCGTCGGTCATCGCGTGGATAGCGGACCACGGCGGGCAGCCCGAGGCAAGGGTTGCTGCGGTTTCAACCCGCGGCCTACACGGAGCGCTGCTCAACAACACCCGCGGGGAGCAAAGCCGGCCGCCGCTCCGCTACGTGCTGCCGGCTAGAACGCTGACCTGAGCCAGCTCGCCGGGCACACACCGCGCCTCCTCCTCAGCGCCTGCGCTCCGCCCGCCCGATTCGGTTGAGCTTCTCGACGACGTGGACCGGCATCCGGATCGTGCGCGCCTTGTCCGCAAGCGCACGCGCGATCACCTGGTGGATCCACCACATTGCGTAAGTCGCGAACTTGAAGAACAACTGCAGACCGTCCGTTGTTCGCTCGGGCTCCAGATCCAGCCGAGCCTTGCGGCGGAGCCGCTTCTCGGGCCCGCGCGCGACGATCAGAGTTGCCGCACTGGCCGGATCGATCTCCTCGACCAGCTCGATCTCGCAGCGGTCAAGGACACCGTACAACTCCTCGACCTCGGCGCCCTGAAGCCCCAGCTCGGCCGTGGCGGCCGCGATCTCGACGAGGTAGCACACCGATCTGCAGCGCGCGCGAGCAGACCCTTGACCTCTTCAAGCTCCCCAAGATCCGCCGCTGAGATCTCGCCAGGCTCCGCGTTCAGCCTGCTCGCTCAGGCCGGCGCTCGCGACAACGCGGGGCTCGAGCGGCCACCAAACTCGAAGGGGCCGTAGGTTCGTGACCGGGGTCAGTCCCATTTCTCGCGCACCTCGCTCGCTGCTAGTCGTACGTTCGCGTGAGGGTCAGTACGCGTAGCGGGGATCGCTCAGGCCCGACCGGGTAGCGCCGATCTCTGTGCAAGCGGGACCGCTGAGGGGTTCGGAGGCGAGACCCGGGCGTTGATCCCGAGGGCGTCCGGTGCGCTGCACCAAGGGGCCGCGGGTGCGGCGCCTCGGACGCACCGGGTATGCTCAACGCCGGCCCCAGCCTGACCGGGGCCGCATGCTGGCCTGAGCCGGGCCGCCTTCGTTTCGCGGGTCACCGCGTGATCCCAGGGGTGGGTGGACCGCTATCCCGTTTCCCTGGCATCGGAGTGCACGTGACCCCTGGACCCAGCTGTCCACCCTGGCGTGAGACGCTCGCACCCTTCGCAGTGCCGTGCCTGAGACGTGGTCTGCTCGCAGTCACGACGTCGGTTGTGCCCTACGGCGCGCTCTCCGGGGTGATGTACCTGACCCTCGGCGGCTCGCCCGCGTTGACCGCAGTGCTGATCGTCGCGGCCGCCGGGTTCTTGGTCCGCGTGTTCGTGATGTTCCACGACTGCGCTCATGGTTCGCTGCTGCCTTCCCGGCGCGCGAACGCTGTGCTCGGCTCGATCCTCGGCCTGCTGGTGCTCTCGCCCTTTCGTCGCTGGCGTCATGACCACGCAGTGCACCACGCAACGTCGGGACATCTCGATCGGCGCGGAGTCGGCGACATCCTGACATTGACGGTCGCCGAGTATCGGGCGCGGCGATGGCGGGGTCGCGTTGCCTACCGACTGATTCGCAGCCCGTTGGTGATGTTCGGTGTGGGGCCGGTGTTCGCGATGATCGTCGGGCCGCGGATCGTCGCTCGCGGTGCACGGCCGCGGATGCGCAACAGCGTGCTAGGGACCGACGCGTCGCTGGTCGTCCTGGTCGGCGCGGTGTGCTGGCTGATCGGCTGGCGGGATTTCCTGATCGTGTGGGCACCTTCGGCCCTGCTGGCCGGGTCCGTCGGCATCTGGCTGTTCTACGTTCAGCATCAGTTCGAGGATGCGTACTGGCAGAGCGGGGACGATTGGAACTACGCCGATGCCGCGTTGCGTGGCAGCTCACACCTGAAACTGCCGAGAGTGCTCCAGTTCTTCACAGGCAATATCGGACTGCACCACGTGCATCACCTCAACTCCCGGATACCCAACTACAACTTGCAGCGCGCCCACGATTCCAGCTCGGTGTTTGCCGCCGTGCCGACGCTCTCCCTCTGCGACGGACTCCGCACCGTCAGATTCAAGTTGTGGGATGAGCAAGCCGGCCGCCTTGTGACATTCGCGCAGGCACGTCGGACCGTTCCACGAGCCGCTGCGGGGAGCCAGCGCGCCTAGAGTGTGGTGAGTCAGTAATAGTTGTGCAGTAGCGTTTGATGGATTCGAGGATATGGTCGGCGGTCTTGCTCCAGACGTAGGCCTTGGGATCGTCGTTCCAGGTCTCGACATGTCGTGGTTGAGCTGGCGTGTCGATGTATGCGCGCCGCGCTTGAGCTTCTGGGTGGTCAGCTCGGAGAACGAGGTTCAGCCATGAAGCGCTGGTCGGGGTGAAGTGCAGGACGAACCGCGGGTGCGCGAGCAGCCAGCGTTTGATCAGCGGCATCGTGCGTGTGGAGGCGTTGTCGAGCCCGAGATGCACGTCCAGTTCGGCCGGACCCCCGCGGTCCAGGGTACGCAGGAACTTCTTGAACTCGACGGCGCTATGGCGCGAGGGCACCGCACGGCCTCAGCCCTCGCTTCATAACGCGATACATCGCTGCTTCGAACCCAGCCTTGCGCCGATTACCGAAAGCCCGCGGGATTCTTGGTGAGCTTGTTGGCGTCCAACGCCCGGATGGCCTTCCTCAGGACGGTCTGGCTCGGTGATTCCGCGAAGGTGCGTCGCCGTGGGGCTTGCTGGCGGCCTGCCGGTTCTTCGAGTGGAGCGCGTGGTCGGAGTCAGGTCTGTGTGTGACGCTGTGGATCACGCGGGCAATGGTTGGGCGCGGTGTCAGCGTCGTTGCGCAACCGCTGGGTCTCGTGGAGCGCTTGGAGCTTCTTGAGCGACTGGTGTTCGATCTGGCGGATTCGTTCTCGGGTGACGTTGAACGTGCGCCCGACCTCGTCGAGGGTGCGCGGGTGCTGGTCGCCAAGCCCGTAGCGCAACTCGATCACGCGTCGCTCGCGATAGGAGAGGTTCTCGAGCGCGTCGCGCAGCGCCTCGATAGTGAGGGCTTCCACGGCCCGCTCGTACGGAGATTCGGCATGCTCGTCGGCGATCAACTGGCCGAACTCGGTCTGCTCCTCGTCACCGACGGGCTTCTCGAGCGAGATCGGCGCCTGCGCGGAGCGCTTGATTGCCTCGACCTCTTGGGGCTCGATGCCGGTCACCTCGGCGATCTCCTCCGCGGTCGGCTCGCGGCCGAGCTCCGTCGCGAGCTTGCGCTCCGCTCGACCGATCCGGTTGAGCTTCTCGACGATGTGAACCGGGATCCGGATCGTCCGCGCTTTGTCCGCCAGCGCACGGGCGATCGCCTGCCGGATCCACCACGTGGCGTAGGTGGAGAACTTAAAGCCCCTGCGGTAGTCGTACTTCTCGGTCGCGCGGACGAGACCGAGGGTGCCCTCCTGGATCAGGTCGAGAAACGGCAGGCCTTGGTTGCGGTAACGCTTGGCGATCGAGACGACCAGGCGCAGGTTCGCCTCAACCATCCTCTGCTTGGCCTCGAAGGAGCCCCGCTCGATCCGCTTGGATAGATCCACCTCCTCCTGAGCCGTGAGCAACCGCACCTTGCCGATCCCCTTCAAGAACAGCTGCAGACCATCCGTCGTCCCTTCCGGCTCCAGGTTCAATGCAGCCTTTCGGCGCGGGGGCATGGTCGGCGCGCGTTCGAGGATCAGGCTCGTCTCAGCGGCAGGATCGATCTCCTCGACCAACTCGATCTCGCACCGCTCAAAGACCCCGTGCAGCTCCTCAACGTCGGTCTCCTCGAGGCCGAGCTCGGCCGTGACGTTCGCAATCTCCGCGTGTGTGAGCACGCCAACCTGCAGCCCGCGCGCGATCAGACCCCTGACCTCTTCCAGCTCCTGCAGATCCGCTCTGGACACCCGTGGCCTCTCGCTCTCAGTCTGCTAGCCGGACGGGCGACCGGTGCCGGCGGGGAAGCTGCCAGTTACTGATAACAGAGCGCCGCCGCCGGCCACGAACACCTCGACCGTGCCGCTCGACGCCGCCAGACTCGGAGGTGACGTTGCCTTGCGCTGCCCGATCGTCCTCCGCCGGAGTCATCGTGTTCACCTTCACATCCCTCTGTTGGCACTTGCGCGCGAGGAGGAGGGCGAGAACCCCGCGCGTCCGACCAAATCGGGCAGGCACCACCCGGGCGGAGGGCACCTCTTGTCGAGCAACACGCCGGCCCCGCATTCAAACCAGCAGCCCACGCCTCACCGCCTCGTGACGCTGATGCGTCGTCGGTGGCCATCGGGCTTAGAGCGAAAATTCGGGCCGCAGGGCCAGCTGACCTCCACTGTACTCCGATTCGTACCGCTGCGGACGCGGACCTCAAGACGAGCACCCAGAGGCGACCTCAGCCTGGTTTGGTTAGCAGCCGGAGAATCTCAAGTCTTCCCGAGCACGAGCCGATAGCGGTCCAACAGCTCCCGCTCGAAGCAAACGCTGTTGGAGCTGACACCTGAGGTGTAGGCGAACCGGAAGCCAGGGCTCGTCAGCCAGCGCGAGAGAACTCGAAGCTTCAGCAACGTCATCCTGGGACACCATGACTCGGGCCGCACCTCCTGGGACACCATGACTCGGGCCGCACCTCCCACTCCCGGATGGTTTCGATGTAACCAACCCGGCCGCTCTCGGCAGCGGGCAACAGGCGGAAGAACGCATCGGTGCAACGGATGACCTGCTCCTTGCCAAACAGAAGGAAGGAGCCTGGGAACGCCGCTCCCATCATCCGCGAGATCCAGGCCTTGGAGTCTCGCGGAGCGTTACGGTCGATCTCGCCGATGTCGATCATGTTCCGGCCGAACACCATCGTCTAGACGTAGAACCCGCCTTTGTCGGGCAGGACGCCCGCGATCCTCCCAAAGAAGCGGCGACAGATCTCCTCCTGACGGCCCGCGCGGTAATCCCTCGGAGAGCAGAAATGTTCGAACCCCCCGCGAGAAAGTACCTGCTGCGGTGTAGGGCCGACGCTCCGGAGCGGTCCCGTCAGCGTCGCTTTATTGCGGTCGCGTAGCGAGCTCACGGCCACGCCGAGCGGCTTTCCGCGCCCACTCGGCGCGCGCCAGCTCTACGGCGCAAGCTTCCGGCCGCCCCTTTCTCCGCTCCCGCTCGGCGTGCTGGTCGACGAGTCGCGCGGACCGGTCAAGCGCCTCGGCGACCCGCAAGTACAGCCCGGCCAACTCCGCCCGCCCGTACGCGCCGCTGACCGATGCTGAACTCGCGAGACCGCTCCGCTGAGCAACTCGCGCTGGAGAAGGCGGTATATCGTCAAACAATCTGCCCGTGCCCTACCCCGGATCGGCCAACCCCAACCCACCCGGACCACTCGGACTTCGACCGCCATTCCCCGCCGGACCGCAGCCCGCACACACCTCCGGCCGGGCGACCTGATCGCGGACAGCCCCGCCACGACATCCCGACGGACGTTCTTGCTCACCACGACGTGGCCGCCAGAACCGGCAACCGTCCGTAGCGGCCTGCGGGAAGCTCCCGTCAGCCCGAGCCTGCGCAGGGAGGTCAATTCGACCGTAGCCGCAAGAAGACCTTCGGCCAACGCCACGCGTGCACGGCTGGGGCGCGTTGGTGACCAAAACCGACTCAACGATCGGGGCGGCTGGGTGAAGTCTCGAGGCACTGGAGCAGCGGCGACGGCGACCGGCAGCAGCGATCGGCGAGACGGTGATGAACTGCCGCCCTCGTGCCGGCGACTCCGCCAGGGACGAGAGCGCCGATCTGGCGCTGGCGTCAGGGGCACCCGCGGGTCACCGCGAGGATTCGGGGCGCTCAACGCCGCTGCGTAACACCTCTTTCCAGCGGTCGGGATGGACCTCGGCCGGGTCCGTCGAGTCAATGAAGTCGACCAGCACCCGGACGAATCGAAGCGGATCGTCGAGGTGCGGGAAGTGCCCTGCCTCGGGAAACAGCTCAAGCCGGCTCCCCGGCAGCGCCCGATGGGCCGCAAGCGCGTGCTCCACCGGGATGATCGGGTCGCGCTCGCCCCACACGAGCAGGAACGGGATCGCCTGAGTGAGGTACAGCCGATCAGCCGCATTCACCCGCTGCCCCCCGAAGTCGACGATCGTTCTCAGGGTGGCTAGGAACGCGGCGCGCGCGTCGCGGTCCGCAAGCGAGGCATGACCACGGAGCACTTCCCCCAGATCTGTGTGTACGCGCAATCCGATCCGACCGAGCGCTCGTCCCACGGTTTGGCCGGCCGCGAGTACTTGCTCGTTGACCAGCAGCGGAAGCACCAGTTCAGAGCCCGGAAGGCTGGCCGCCCGCAGAAGCGCTGTGATGTCACGCCCGAGCCCACCACTGCTGACCAGCACCAGCCTGTCACAGTGCTCAGGAAACAGGTATGCAAGTTGCATTGCGACGCCGCCCCCGAGAGAGTGTCCGACGAATGTCGCGCGCTCATGCCCGAGCGCGATCATCAAATCGCGGATCCCGCTGGCGTAGGCGCCCAGCGAATAGTCCCCTCGCGGCTTGGCCGATTCGCCATGACCGAGTAGATCGGGAGCGATCACGGTGAACCGCTCAGCCAGATACGGGAGGACGTTGGCCCAAGTCGCCGATGTCGACGTGATCCCATGGACCAGCACGACGACCGGGCCCCTGCCAGCCGAACGGTAAAAGACGCGATGCCCATGCAAGACGATCTCGTGGAGCGCCGCCAGCCCCGGCGCAAGCTCATTCGCGCTCGGCTCCGACGCCGGCTCCGCGGATCCGGCATCGCCCGCCTCGGCCCGGTCGCTCTTATTCGGTCGTGACATAGATCAATAGGCGGGCATGATTCGCGGGACCGCGCCATCGCGATCGGTAACCGCGGGCGGCACTAGCCTCTCATTCGAGGTTCCACGCGGCAACCCATCCTTTCTGCGAAGACGCGTGCACGGCACTCGAGCTAAGCTCGAGCGCGCAGCCCACGTCTGTCCGCGCCGGCCCCCGCGCTCGCAAACATCGCGATGAAACAGCGAGTTTCTGAAGCGCCGGCGCCGGACCGGCCCGGAGAGCAGCGCCGCGACGCCCAGCACGCCCGCCACTCGCAGCTGGCACAGCTCGGGACGCTGTGCTCGCCGATGCGCCGCTCGAGGTGCTGCCGGCCGTCTGGCGGCACCGGGTTGTCAACGACGACGGTGAAGTCGTGCGGACCCGCTGCGAGCTGGGGTTGTGGATCCAGGCGCGCGACGCGCTGCGCGCCCGCGGCTGTACCGCGCCTGCAGCCACCGCTACGGCGACCCGGCGAGCTGGATGATGCCGCGGCACAGTGGCAGCGCGAGCGCGCCGAGCTGGCCGCGGAGTTCGACCGGCCCCCCTCTCAGCGCAGGAGCGCCTCCTCGAGCTCGAACCGCCGCAGCGAGAGCTCGCCCGCCATTCTCCGGAAGGCACGGCGAGCGCGTGGTGTACGACGGCATGCGCTTGACCGGCGAGCCGCCCTCCGAGCGAGAAGTCAAGGAGTCCAACCCTCGCCAGGCTCGCGCCTCGCATGCTGCCCGACGACGAACGGGGGAGCGTCCGCGGCGGCGTGTGATGGTGCCGGCGATCCGCCCCACGGGGAGTCGCAGCGGCTCGCGATGACGCCAGAGGACGACGCGAGCTAGGCGTGGGCTTGGTCGGCCGCCGTCGAGACTTGACCGCGTTACGGGGTAGGGCGGGCTGCGGGTCCGGTTGACCTCTCCGGCAGCGGTGGCTACCGATGACCGCTCGGGCGCGCCGCACCCGCCAGCAGGCTTATGCAGATCGGAGACCCGCGGTTTGGCGTCTTGGATCCGGACGGAGCCCGTACAGGCCCGTCTGAGGCTCGCTCCCGGTCCCGGTCGCACGTCCGGCAAATACCCTCCGGCGACACGTTGCGTAGCGCCGACGGTTGGCATGAGCAGAACTCGAAAACCACGGAGAGTTTCCGTCGCTTCAGGATCGGCGGCCCGCCCGCTTGCCTGTCCCGGCGGCAGTTGCGATACACCGCTGAGTATGCGCCGCGGTCAGCGGCGGCGGTCGCGCAGCGCGACGACGTCGCAGATGTGCAGCGAGCGTCCGGCGGCGGTCGGCTCGTATCGCAGCGCGCCGCTGCTCATCAACTCGTAGACGCGCAGGCGCGAGGCGTTGAGGAGGTCGGCGGCCTGCGCGACGCTGACACGCCCGTCGGGAGGAACGCTACCGAGGAACCGCAGCGCCTTGCGGTCGAGCGCGGCGATGGTCTGGGCGGTTTGCTCGGCGGTGTACGCGAGCGGCGAGGCGAGTGTGACGGGCATCGAGTTCGTTTCTGAGTGAGGCTGGGTTTGCAGTTCCAGTGGTGGCGCTGTTCGCCGCTCGTCTGCCTTGGCCACTGCGAGTTCGAAAAGGCTGATGAGTCGGTCCTCGGCGCGAGGCACCGCGCTCTTTCCCGAACCGGTGGGCGAAGCGCTCGCCGGCGCAGTCGGGACGGTTTGAGGGCATCGTCTAAGGAGTGTAGGTGCCGGGTTCCGGAGCGGTTGGTGTACGTCCAGCACTCCTTAGCGACCCCTTCGCACCCCTCGGGGGCGATCTCATCGAACAACAACGGGCTCGCCCCAACGGTGCCGCGCCACGACTCAGATTCCAGCTACGCAACCCCTGGCCCGAGACTTGCAGCAAGGTGAGCGCAACGACTGGGGGCCGGAGCGCCAACCGGCCGCTCAAGAGTTCCGCACCCGGCGCGGCCGTCGCCTGACCCGGTGTTCCGCACCAACTCTCTCTCTCTCTCAGACCCTTATGTAACCGCGGCGGGTCTTGTGTCGATCGTCGGCGCCGGCGCGCCAGCCGCTAATCAGTCGACCCGCGCCCGGTCCCTGACGATCCGAAGGTTGCTCGTCCGCGCCTCAAGTCGATCCATCGCCAAGGCAACGTCATCTGGGCGCGGTTCGGTCGACCAGCGATTGCCGACCCGCCGGACCTCGCCGCGTCGCTCTAGTTCGTGTAGCCGGGCGATTGTCTTGTCGTTGGTGAGGCCCGCCGCTCGGGCAGCCATCGCACTCGAGAACGAGCCGGGCATCTTGCGCAGTGCCGCCCGGAGGCGATCCGGGCGCCGTTCGGTCCGCGGCTCGCCGGGGCGCGGCTTCGGCAGCGAGATCGGCTTTGGAGCGGCGGGAGCTGGTTCCGGCGCGGGCTCGGGCTTGCGTCCGACCGGGGGATCATCCCCGAAGCGAGCTCGGCAGCCGCCGCACAAAACGACCGGCCCACGTTCGGCCGAGCGGACGATTTCGAACCGACGCCATGCGCGACCGGAGTGGCAGACGGCACAGCGGCGTCCAGCGCGTTCTAACTCGGTCAGGTCCTCCGCCCTCATTAGCCTCTACGTACCATATCGTCGCAGCGCCAGAACACCCACTGAACGCGACAGGCGACGAGCGATCCGTGGCGTCGACACTCTCCCGCGGCGGCAGGGTGTGCACGCGCTTACGTCTGATCTCAGTCCCTCCGGGTCGTCTGAGTCACTTCCGGGCGCGTCGTGCAAGGTCAACTCGTGGCGGTCCGTCCGCGACCTCCGTCTCAGCCGCGCCGTGAAGGAGCCGCGGAAGCTTCACGCCAGCACCCGTAACGCGCCCGCGCACCGCTACGCGCCAGCGGCGGCATGACACCGAGGATCGCTCGTTCGTGACGCGCCAGTCGATCGGGGGCGAGGAGTGGAATCGAGCGCGGCGACGCGAGTCGCGGTTGCTCGAACGGCCGCGCCATTCGTCCCTCATTGCAACGGCGGTTGGCGAGAGGCAAGCGAGCGGGATTGCTCCCTGGGAGGTCCTCGGGCCAGCGGCCTGACGTTGTCGCTCCCGCCGGTCGGTCGGTCTGCTCGGACACTTGTCGTGTCGGCCGTCGCCGCCCTCACCGTATCGAGCATCCCGGCCGAACATTTGCCGCGACGGTTCGCGTGGCAAGCCGCGCGCCGCCAACGATGTAGCCCGCATCAACCGTGCGGCCGGCGTCGAGCCGGTTCTCTCCGGCGAGGTCGGCGACATCGATCGAGCCATCGCCGAAGCGGACGTGATCCGCATCGAGGACTCCGCCAGCGGGGCGGCGCAGTCGGGCGGCGCACGCCGGTTGACCTTCGCGCGCGAGGGAGCACGCACTCGAACCGAAGCATGAGTTGATCGATCGATCGATATCATCGCTGCTGTCGTGCAGTCCTCAGCGGGCGTAACGACGCTGGCGACGGGAATGGGTTCTCTTGCACCGTCTTCGCCACGGACGGCGTCGTCCCGATCGGCACCGGCGATTTCGAGGGCGCTCCCGTTGGCGCTCGAGCTGCCGACGACGACTGCCCGTTCGGCGCCGCTAACGAAACAGACCATCGTCAGAGGAATCCCGAGTGGCAAAGCAACGTAAGCGGCCGGCTCGCACCCGGCGCGACAGGAAAGACGGACCGACCTCCGGTCGGCGCAAGCCCTGCCCATACTGCCGTGAGAAGATCGACCAAGTCGACTACAAGGACGTTTCCGCGCTCCGCCGGTTCATCTCCGAGCGCGGCAAGATCCGCTCGCGCAGGATCACGGGAGCGTGCCGCCGCCATCAGAGCCAGGTCGCGCGCGCAGTCAAGCGCGCGCGTGAGCTTGCGCTGTTGCCGTACGTCGCCGAGGGCGGGAGCGAGCACTGGGAACGCAGCGAGCGGTCCGGCCGGGGCTCGCGCCGAGACCGGTAGCGGACCGGAGCGCCGGCGCGGACCGCCCGCCTGCTGGCAAAGCCAGCCGCCGGCAGGTTCACGGGCCTGGCGGGCTCGAGCGCTCACAGGGTCCAACCATCGCGAGGCGACTGTCCTCACGACCGCCGCGAAACCCAGCCACCAGCCCCTAGTAGTGCTTTGTTAGTTTCTGGGTAGGGATTCGCGCTACTTGCGGCGAATCCTCCTCGCGATCGTGTTGCCGACGTGGGGAGTGCATGATGGTGGCAGTGAGCGAAGCGCCGGTGGTCGTAGTGAACGAGGTTGATCCGCCGTTGGCGGTGCGGGAACGGCTGGAGGCGTTCGGGGTTGAGGTGTTGGCTGAGGCGATGAACCGGCGGGTGCAGGTGCGTAACGGCGGTCTGTACCTGCGAGGGTTGATCGAGCACGGGACTCGTAAGTCGCTTGAGCCGCTGGTCGAGCGACTGGGTGAGGACGCGGACTACCAATCGATGCAGCAGTTCCTGGCCGACAGTCCGTGGGATCCGGCGGTGGTGGTGAGGGCGACCGCGGAGCGCGTGGCGCCGGAGGTCGACGTTCAGGCGTGGGTGCTGGACGACACCGGGTTCCCGAAGGACGGCAAGGATTCGCCGGGGGTCAAGCGGCAGTACTCGGGCACGCTGGGAAAGACGGGTAACTGTCAGGTTGGCGTGTCGGTGCACGCGGTCGGGAGTCAGGGGACGGTGCCGTTGGGGTGGGCGCTGTACCTGCCGGAGGAGTGGTGCGCGGATGAGAAGCGCCGCAAGAAGGCGAAGATTCCCGAGGACGTGGTGTTCAAGACCAAGCCTGAGCTCGCGGCAGAGCTGGTCGAGCGCGCCGCCGGCTGGGAG
>Ga0187781_10001490_pt1 | contig 17701 bp, 15 predicted proteins | sample 0715_SJ02_MP02_2_FD_132447 | JGI IMG/M metagenome (GOLD analysis project Ga0187781, IMG submission 132447) | Tropical peat soil microbial communities from peatlands in Department of Meta, Colombia - 0715_SJ02_MP02_20_MG | ecosystem: Environmental > Terrestrial > Soil > Wetlands > Peat | place... | reverse complement strand
TAAAATCCTGAGATAATAGATGTGAGCATTAAAAATTAAGATCAAAAGGTGATGCATATGACTACGAAAAAGGGACTGATATGTTTATCGATTGCAGCAATAGTTGTGTTGTGCACTTTGAATATTGCCACAGCATCGACAAGCAACCATTCGACCACGTTCTACAACAACGCCCGGCATATCGACGACCAAATACCGAAGGCGAAGGGCAGTACTTCAAACGTCGTATCAAATCGGAACTGTGTAACCAAAGGCATTTTTACCTCCTCCGCCACCTCGAACGGAGTCGTTTACATAGGGAGTCAGGATGGTAACGTCTACGCCCTCAATGCGAATACGGGGACGAAGATGTGGAACTACACGACTGGAGGCTGGGTGCGCTCCTCTCCTGCCGTCGCCAACGGGGTAGTTTACGTTGGGAGTTGGGATCATAACGTCTACGGCCTCGATGCAAATACCGGGACGAAGATGTGGAGCTACACGACTGGAGACGCTGTGCATTCCTCTCCCACCGTCGCCAACGGGGTAGTTTACGTTGGGAGTGGGGATCATAATGTCTACGCCCTCAATGCGAGTACCGGGACAAAGGTGTGGAGCTACACGACCGGAAACTATGTGGAGTCCTCCCCTGCCGTCGTCAACGGGGTAGTCTACGTAGGGAGCTTTGACCATAACGTCTACGCCCTCAATGCGAATACGGGGACGAAGATGTGGAGCTACACGACTGGAAGCTGGGTACTCTCCTCTCCCACCGTCGTCAACGGGGTAGTCTACATAGGGAGTGGGGATCATAATGTCTACGCCCTCAATGCGAATACGGGGACGAAGATGTGGAGCTACACGACTGGTGGCTTGGCATCCTATGTTGAATCTTCCCCTGCCGTCGTCAACGGGGTAGTCTACGTAGGGAGTGATGATAAGAATGTCTACGCCCTCAATGCGAACACGGGGACGAAGATGTGGAATTACACAACCGCAAACATTGTGATATCCTCCCCTAGAGTCGCCAACGGGGTAGTCTACGTAGGGAGCTTTGACGGTAACGTCTACGCCCTCAATGCGAATACGGGGACGAAGATGTGGAATTACACAACCGGAGGTCCTGTGTTTTCTTCTTGTGCTGTCGCCAACGGGATAATCTACATTGGGAGCTTTGACCATAATGTCTACGCCCTCAATGCGAATACGGGGACGAAGATGTGGAGCTACACGACCAGAGACTGGGTACTCTCCTCCCCCACCATTGTTAACGGAATCGGATAGAGTTCGAAACAAATGAGAAATGCCTATTGCAGTAAATAGAGAACATAAACTGCAGGCATTCCTGCATAACTGCAAGACTATTACGCTCTAGCAGATTGAGGTTACAGGAGTAAGCGCCGGCCGATCTAAACGCTCCCTTACCAGACATGAGGGGTAAGACGATATCTAATGTGAGCTATATAGTCGTCGACCTTTGAGTCCCTACCATAACTCACATTCCTGCCGCACCATCCGCCTTACAAGTATACCCACGAAGAAGACTCCCAGGAGCACTTCGATCCACGATCCCAGAAAAAAGACGAGGAGCCGTAATATAACAAAAAATAAAGACGATTACACCCGTTTTTTCAACGGGCTTCTCTAAGCAGCCCGACCATAATATTTAAATGCGCATAGCGCGTGAATTTAAATGTATAGGTATTTGAAATTAATAAAAGGAGGTGAACAGAATGGTGTTTTTACTTCTTCCGGGGTTCCAGCCGCTCGCTTTCATAATAGCAGTCGGATCTTTCCTATGGACGCTTATTCCAGGGGTCCAGCCCATCGCAGCATGGGTATTCGCACTAGCATTTTAACCAGTTTTTTATGCAGTGATTTTTCTTATAGCTTTGCAGTGGGTCTCTAGTTCTAAAACAATTGATAGACCGCGAAGCGATAGCGATGCGGTCAAATCAATCCTTTTTATTTCTTTTTTGATACCAATAAAAGACGAAATTAGGGGTCACGTTGTGCTTATCAAATAACCTAATAATCCATACCACACCGGGACACCATAATATAACAAGAAACCGGGAAGGTAATTACATCGACTATTCAACGGGCTTTTCTAGGCGTTGAATTGTCTAAATAACAATTTCATCTCTTCGCTTTCTCGCAATGTAACAAAACCAAATGAAAAGCATTGTTGCAAGAACTTGTTGTCACACAGCTTTATAAACTTATTAATACCGGCTTTTGACAATGGTGACGGAACAATTATAACAAACGTTACCGACATCTTCGCGGTTTGTTCGAATGTTATAGAATCCGCAAAGAACGAAGTCATCTATCTCTCCCCCACTCCCTGTTAGTCCTTACCTCTCTCAATTCAACCTAACCGAGAGAACTAAGGTGTTTATAGAAAAAGGAGGGCGGATGCGGGGTATTACCGATATCTCTTATCCATATATTGGAGAGATATGAGACTTTTTAGATAATGGTGTAGATGTGCGCCACTTCCGTCAATATCTTGGAACACTTATGCTGGTGGGAGATGAGAAAGAGAATGTTAGCACGATGACCGTCGATGTAATTAGTCTTTCAATGGATACTCCCATTGTAGCACTCTGGAGCGAAAATCCTGCTTATGGTAGTACCTCATGTCTACCTTCGAGACACCGTGGGAGCAGGCAGTCCCTGCGACTCAACGGATAGAAGAGCTGCTGAAAGAGGGGCTCCTGGTATTTAGAGATAGACGTAAGCGTTATCGAACAAAGCAGACATCCTTCCAGTACTTCATGTAGTCGTCATAAAAGCTCTCAGGTAAGGGATGAGTATAATTGCTCCGCTCCACCCCCGATAAGCTGTGTGTTAACGCGTATGCACGATTCGACTGGTCCCGTTGCATAATGTCTCCATATTCTTCAGGGAATTTTCAGAATTCTCCTAACACAAAATGGCCTGCTATCCGAGAAAGAGGAATCCGTTCTCGTTTTATCCCGCATTGCGAAGCTGTTATATTCAAACATAGGTTCATCGGTCTGCCTCCCCATCTAACAGTAATTTGAGAACCTCGACAACTTGCGGGGGCCATATACGGAGTGCCCCATGATTTTATCTTGCAACTCTTTCACGTTAATAACGGGCTTTTCTAGTTGTAAAGCCTCTCTGGACTGTTCTACCGTTAATTTCGATATGGTAGCTTTCTCCTGAGCCCTTCGTACGCTGCGAAGAAGGTGAATGCCGCATGTTGTTGAGCACGATACGTGTCTATTCGCCCTTCTGAGTTTGCAGTGTTGATGTGTGCAAGTATGTTTTCAATATCTTGCTCTGTACTGATACGATTCGTCACCCTCTTTCGTTACTTCAATGTTCTTGGTCTCTCAAGAAATACAAAAAAAGGCGTAGTAGCGGTTATCAAGCCTTGTTTTTATGAATATTTGAGGAATCCACAGCGAATAAATCATTTTGCACTTGGAACTTCACACTGATGTTTTTCTAAAATATTGGTACTTAAAGCATCCCACACTATTCTTGTTGATACTACCCCTTGTGCAATGCCAGAAAGTTTTAGTCGCTTGCCCAATCCAATCTTGCCATTTTTTGTTAATCCCGTTTTTCTATACTCTAGTTAACTTTTCAATTATCTCAACGTGAAGAACAAATCAAGCTCAAAAATCCCATTATGTGGTCCCTTATGCGAAAAGTTTCCCTGCTTGTGAGATAGAACACAGTGAGGATTTGAAGCTTCAGCTTCTAGCCGAGCATACAATAAACCTCCACATGGCGGCGGTCAGGCGTTCGAATATGGTTCTCTCTCTTTTAACAAAATAATTGACTGTAACAAAATAATTGAAGCAGCAGCTATAGATATAATATTATTGTGCCCGACGCATCTATCACACAAAACCCACATCATGATGATTAGGTTCAGACGTAGACTATGGATTATTATGCTAGCCACTGAGTTATACGACAACCCTTAGAATGCCCAAGGTACGCTGTCAAAAACAAGCTGCTGCAAAACTCTGCGTTAAGGCTCTGCGACGATTTGCCACGAATGTCGATAGCTTTTTATCGCTTGCAACGAAATTGACTCCAACAATTGCTGGGCCTCGTGATCGTGATGTCTCCGAGGGTAGTGCAAGGATGATGGACGATGATCAGCAAGGAAGTAGTACTCAAGGACCGACGCGTGATCGTCGATTTGAACTGTCCAGTGGCGCGGTTCCTGCATAACCCCGTGCTTACGGCCAAGGAAGTGAACCGGGTGTGGCAAGACCCGGCCCTTCAGGTCACGACTGTCCACAACGCCGGCATCGCGCTACACGGTAGCGACACGGTTATGCTATTCCGGTCTCATCTTCGTTGCGGCAAGAGCGTGCTCGGGGTCGCCCGCAGCAGCAACGGCGTCGACGGCTGGCACGTCGAGCCGCAACCGGCTATGGTGCCAGCCGTCGAGGGGGACGCATTCGCCCCCGGCACCGATGCCAAGACCCTCATCGAAAACGAGTCTGGTGGCGTCGAGGATCCGCGGATCACCCAAATCGGAGACACCTACTACATCACCTACAGTGCCTATCACGCGACCGTGAAGAACCGAGTGCGCACCTCGCTGGCCACGACCCGCGATTTCTCCCACTTCATGCGCTATGGCCCGGTGCTAGAGCGAGACATGCGGAACGTGGTGGTTTTCCCCGAGCTCATCGGCGGCCGCTACGCGGGTCTGTTCCGACCCAATGACACCATAGGAGACGTCGGAGGCATCTACACGCAGATTAAGCTCGGCTGGACGAGCTTGATCGAGTCCAATCGGTGGGAGATCCCGCCGGAGCCTGTCATGAGAACCGGCGCGGGCCCGAGCGCCTTCTCGGACAAGATCGGTCCTGGCGCGCCGCCGGTCAGGACTCCCAAAGGCTGGCTCAGCGTGTTCCATGGGGTACGCTCCACCATGGCCGGCAACCCCTACGTGCTCGGCGTAGCACTGCACGACCTGGCGGACCCGGCGCGTGTCAAGATGTCGAGCGTACCCCTCCTGTTCCCGTCCAGGGCTGACTGCCGCGTCGAGGACGCCGCCTACATCCATGTGCCTCAGGTTGTGTTCACTTGCGGGGTCGTGCACCGCGACGATGGCAGCATTCTCATCTACTACGGGGGCAATGATACGGTCATGAATGTGGGCGTGACCCACGAGGACGTACTCATCGCGCTCTGCGAGAGCTACGGTCAGGACCCGCTGACCGGGCACCTCAAGTACGACATCCGCAGCAACCAAAGCTGACGAGCTCTGAACCAGCGGCCACTAGGCCACTAGGATCGAGTTAACTTTATTATTTACGCGCTAAATAGCATTAAAATCAATTTAAGTAACTATATTTTTATTCAATAGAAATATTTTATTTTGTCTAATATCTAATTTCTGCCATTTTTTAAATTGAGATTATTTATTGAAAACGGATATACGAAAACAGTACAAAAGGGATCAATATGGATCAGATAAATCGACTGCTGCATCAATCATAACAAGTTTGTAGCGCGCTAATTTACAAAAGCGCATAAATAATTTTACAAAAAAGTAGCAAACCTGTACAATTGGACTGGCAAACCACGCTATACTTTTATAACATTTCACTTTTTATAGCAAAGTCGAAGCGTTGGACGTTTCCTAGAATGAAGCATTAGACCTCACTAAAAGGAAAATAGGAATAGATAATGCTTTAATTTTTGTAATTAATTCAATAATAACTCAAGGATTAAATGGGGAGAAATTAACAATAATGAGCCACTAAAAAAATTCCGCAGACAAAAGTTATTCGACAATTAACGCTCCAATTGACGCAATATTTGACTACATTGTGCCTGTTAACTTGTCTCACATTTTTAAGAGATATAAAAGATTGCCTGCTATAAAAAGCACAGGCATCAAAGAAGATTGGACAAAACCTGGTTTGATAAGAAACTGTATATTTTGAAGACGGCTCAACTGCACAAGAAAGTCTGCTGTCAGTGGTTCCACATACTTCTTTTTCTTATAAAATAGAGAACTATACATCTCAATTAAGTTTCTTAGCAAAAAGAATTGAAGGTGACTGGTTGTTCATCGAGCTTAGAAACGGACAGACAAAAATTGAGTGGACATATAAAGTTGTTCCAGAGAATTTTATTGCCCGAGTAATTATTAAATCATTTCTCATGAAAGACTTGAATGGTTTACTGACTAATGCCTTGACTATATTAAAGGACGACGTGGAAAGTGGAAGATATAAGAATGTCAGCAACTAACAAAGTTAGTTCAATTCAAAAAGAGTATTTCAATGTTTAAAAAATCTAATCAAAGCTTAAAAAAAAATATTTCAAGAGTATATTAGGAGCGTCTTGCTTGCTTGTGTCGAGCTTGCGTTTTATAACTTGCCTAATAATATGAAAATAACCAGATCTTGCAAAGGATCCGGTTTACTGGCTGGTTACGTCAGCAGGAAGGTCAGCACGCACTACAACACGGCGTTAAGCAGTGAGCAAGTGGTAACAGCAAAAAAAACAACGCAGGCCACACACAGAAGCTAAACACAGCCCACGAAAGCAACAGACAACACATCTCAGTTCACCTCCTTTCGTATTTATTATTAGTCCGATTTATGAAACTAAATTAACGCATCGATACATTAAGTTGTTTAACATTTTTCTGGGCTTTTTTTAAAAAAAATACTGAAAGCACACCCTTAATTTCTGATAGAGTTCAAAATAGTAGCTCAAGTTAGTTATGGATTCTTCCCGGCCAGAATTGAAATGTTTGCAGTGGTAACTCAGGATTTGACGAGTAAATCGTTATTACATACCCAGCCTAAGTATGTGCAAACGACAAAACAGATAAAAAAGCTTTGTTTTTGAATTGTATTTGTACGAGATTAAGAAAATGGGCTCTAATAATGTGGTGCTATTGTTATGAGAAAGATTGGCCGTGTTATCGGTATATCCTACCTGACTTATTGGCCTTTAGGCTAGGCCAATTTAATTTAATTCGATGGCGAGGCGTTAGTATTGTCATTAAAGTTAACGTTCATAGCCACTTCTTATCCACAACCCTGGTAGAAGTTTCTAAGACGCCATTGAAAGCACGACACTAACAAATAGGATTAGTTTTATTATCTCCCGCGTATAGTTACACGCTTATTTAATGGAGGTGAATTTATGGGTGTCATCGCACTTTTATCAGGAGGTTTTCCTCTGATGTTGTTAGTTGGATATCTTAATAATTTCGGGACGTGGCCTAGTATAATACAGACAGGCTGGCCTAATGTAATACAAGGAGGTCTGGTATCACTAAGCCATACCCAAGTCATTGCACTGGCAGAACTTATGCTCGGAGAGATAGGTCTACTGGCACTGCCGTTTTGACGTATGTGAAGAGATATGAATATTAAAAGTCAATTGATATGCGTTTTAATTGTAACTGTATTATCGCTTTGTCCGGTCTCTAATGTTGCCGCAGCTCCGGTGAGCAAACTTACGCCTGAAATTCATAGTAACTATGCTGGGGATTTAAAGGGCGGACGGCAGACATATATTATTGCAAGATTCTTTTTCTTTGCCCCGACATTCTGTGGAGAAGCAACGATTCTCACGATGGAGGTCGGGCAATCCATTCATCTTAAAGGTGTTCTTTCATATGATACACCACCAACCAATTCGACAGACTACTCACACGGCATCCCGTACAAGACGCTTAATATTCAAAGTTTAAATTCTGACGGGGAAACGTGGAGTACCGTCGGAACTCTTGGCACATCTGAATCCGGAGCGTTTGATGTGAAACTAACTCCCACAGCAGTAGGCGTCTATACTTACTGGATAACATATGACGGCGATAGTCAATATGCTCCTGCGGTTAGTAATGTAGTGACGCTAACAGTAACTAACATGGCAATTTCGTGAGACAAAACGCGCATCGAAGCCACTTTTCTATCCACAAATTCATCCCACCATGCATCACAAACAAATACAAGCCCTATCAACCCTTTTCTTTTTCTGGCAATGACTGGCGCCCGGCGCACCGTCGTAACGGTAATTGGAATGCACAAGTCCCTTATCAACAAATTCTTTGACCACATAATTTTTTCTGTCTTGTAGATATCTGTAAGGCATACAGTTATATTGTTGTAAATGGGGTGTCTTCTGTCATCATCAGTGCCATCCCCCGCCTCTCTTTGGAACAATCTGTCAACCAAAGCACTTAATTCCATGTCTTCACTGAGAAGTTTCATTACCTCCCTCTTAAGCTCACCGATTTTTGAGTCTGGGTAATGTTAGACATGTAGCCTCCGCGCTTAGTAGAAAATTACACCCACTTGACGTATGCTGTCCCACTTCTTAGCTGATTTTATCTTTGTCAGCTTTTCAAGTGATAGGCGGCAGGTTGTTTTTGATCTCGCATGACGTGTAGAGTTGAACAGTTTGGAGGCTTTTTATGAATCGCAGGAGTTCCACTTTTAGCCCACGGTACTGCCCTCATCCAAAGTCGCAGGGAAGCCCCATTCTGTGCTCATCGCACCGATAAGATGGACATTTTTCCCCAACAAGGCAAACCAAAAATCATCGGTAATTTTATGCAGAGTATAGCCCTGTGCCTTGTACGACTGAATTAATTGCACTTTATAATTAGTGGCATCCTCGAGGCTCTTTGCTGGATAAATTACGATGTGTACTACGATGCTTTTGTTTGTTTCATTGGCTACATCGCCAACATATGCTTCTCGTCCGTTCACGGTAGTTTTATAAAATGGTACCTTATACTTTGCTGAAATTTGAGCGCTATAATCAACTGGCGTATCTGTCGGAGCGGCAATGGCTTTTGTCAGAGCTTCCGTAGTAGAAAGTGGAGAACTTTGAACAGCGGTGTTTTGACTGACAGTGCTGGTCGCGGAGGCCCCAGCCGCAAAAAACATTAGAATCAATATCCCGACTGCGGCCCCTGCTGTTATCTTATACAGTTGTCTTGTCGCTCTTTTCGCCCAGAATCTTGTCCACAACGATTTTACATCAGACCAAAGTACATTCGGTTCTGCAGGTTGTGTAGGTGGTTTAGTTACTATTGTACCGCAATTTGTGCAGAATTCCGCACCTTCGAACAGATGCTCTCGACAGAACCTACAAAATCTTTTCTCGTCCATGACTTATCACTTCGCAACTTTAAAAGTAATGATTTATGCCAATGGGCATAAAGGTTACGCAGTTTGATGCGTATTTACGCGAGAGTACTCGTTAAAGAAAATTCGGAAGCATCGTTTGGTGTGGTCACAGGCGTTCTACGTAATGTAACATAAAATGGACAAAGGTTTATGCTTTCTGCCATGTTGTTAATTGTTTTTTAAAAATCACGCTTGAAAAAGGTGACGAATATAAACATGAAAATGGATTGATATGCCTAGGAGGATTTTTCATGCTAACTCACTTGCACATACACTATGATAATTGCAATTTAAAGATGATGGTCTGAGAGGTGCATAATCAAATTAAGTTTAACAATTACTTAATAATATTAGGACTCTAAAGATAAACGTGATTACGTTAACTATCTTTACTACAGCATAGGAAAAGGAGTACTATGATGCTTGATGAAATTGAAGCAATGAAAAGGGACATTGAATTCCGGGGCAATGAGATAAAAAAAATAGCTGAAATTGACTGGGAATTGCCGGAGCTTAGAGATATCGCTCGTGGCCTTGATGGTATAATTTTGAATATAGAAAATCTGGTACAAATTACAGAGATAATTAGTAAAGAAGTTAAAAATTTAGATCAGAGAGTTATAACATTAGAAAATCAGCTCGGCTCAAAGTAAAATAAGAAGGAGCATCAACCAAGTTTTACCCCCAACCATTGCGGCCACCATGGCATGGGAGTTTGAGAAACGTCAACGAAAGGATCTGTTACGACCCTTTTGCCTTCCTCTTAGGGAGGAGATACATTAACATGATCCGATAATTGAGGTTTTTTAGAGCCTACTAGCATAAAAGACGCAGCATTGTTCTCTTTAGGTATAACACACGGCAGCGTCGCCATTTGGATTGGCCAGAGTCAACCCTAATTTTAGTTTATACGTTATGTGGGAAGGTTATTGGTGGTGATGTTGAGTCATATCTTTAACGCACATTTGTCAATCACGCAGTGGCAGCTATGCCAAGTTACCATATAGTTTCAATTATCAGGATTTACAAGCTTGAATGCCATCTGACTACACTTGCAGTTCAAAGTAGAGAACTTAAAAAATATGTATTATCTGTGCTTTCAATTTGTCCCTTAATCGCTAATAGCAAGCACATTCACAATTCAGGAGTGATAACTAAAAGGGAGAGTATAATTCAATGAATTTAGTTCATGTTTCGTAGTTGGACGAATATTATCAATAGAAACACTCATTCGCCTTTTTCTAATGAATCCACACCATGAACAGAGCAAAACAACAATATTATGCCTAAAGGACTCATATCGGTCCATATATATTCTAGTGAAGCAGCGTCACGTCAAGTCTATGGAAGTTATTAATGCTTGACAACATCTTCAAGGTTCTTTTCTTAATCGGTTTGATTGTAACGTGGATCTTACGGTTCCCAACTCTAAGACGGATCCCACGCGATATCACTGCTGGTGTGCCTCTGACGCAGATGGAGTGGCTACTGTGATATCTCAATTTCTTTGGACTGGCTGTCATACATTTTCTCTGCCTGTTTACACCTTGGTTAGATTTTGCAGATTATTGGCTGCCAACATGGGTTGGATGGATAGGTGCGATAATTTTAGCCGCTGCTGTGTGGTTGCTATGGTGCTTACAAAAAGATCTCGGAAGAAACTGGGCTTCTCTATTACAAATCAGAGAGGCACGTACGGTTATAACTAGTGGGGTATTTCGTTATATTCGGCATCCGAATTAAGCTGCGAACTTACTCTGAGGGATCGCGCAAGCGTTATTACTATGGAATTGGATCGCAGGTTTGTCCAAGCTGGTATTTTTTATTCCATTTTATATACAGCGGGTTAGGCGTGAGGAACAGATGATGCTCAACAACTTCGGAGAAGAGTACCGTTCGTACATGAGCGGAACTGGACAGATTATTCCACACTTCTGGAAGTAATTAATCGTGCTAATCCACAATAAATATTTTAAGATTAACTTCTTTTTCGAATCAAATACTGTCAGTACAAACCCTTTAAACAACTAAACAGGAAGACCGCATGATGAAGCCTGAGGTACATATCTTATTAATAATATCTGCCAGTACTCTGTTTTAAATTTCTGCCTCTTGTTCTCTTGCCAATTGCAATCTTCTGAGTTTTCAATATCTTCCTCTGTATTCTATTTCCTGTGTTAAATAGTACTTTTCGATTGAGGCTCTTTTGCGCACGGAAGCGCTTAAAATCGAACAGGTGTTTATTGTTGTTTTTCCAGTTTTTCGCCAAGATAAGTTTATTTTGGCTTTTCAGCAGTCAACATATTCGACGCATACCAAACCATCAAAGAAAAGGCTTGAAACGTTCAGATTGCTATTCTCATAATGAGTTCAGTAGATGTAGCACGCATTATATATTTATCTCAAAAAACCAACGTATTGGCTGGACAATATAGCATCCTCTTTTTGTACTAGATCAAGTAACGATCTGGCTTCGGATTCTGGATCCTCTGCGCTCCTGTTAATGGCGAGATACTAAAAAGGCAACAACAGGTCTATAGAGTTCAAAACAACGTTGCATGATTCGCCTCGCACTTACCTATCAGTTCCACTGGTAAAAAAACACCCAGAAGAAGGGAACCGGTTAAATTAATGTAGTGTCGAAACTATTCAGGTACGGATATATAGTATAACAAAGAAAAAGCATAGCGACTTTGCAGCACGTTTGTGTTTGGAAAAACGTATAAAAAGGAGGTGAAAGGAAATGTTGTTATTCTTGCTGTTAGGAGCAATAGCGGTAGCAGCGTGTGGCCTCGTAGCCAGTGCGTGCTGTCCGTTGATAGCGCCGTTGATTGCCGTGCTTACTCTGGCGTAGTGATGCTCCAACGACATTTACGGAAAAAGTATAATGCCGCTGGAGCTACCGAACATGGTGGCGAGTTGTGCAGCGTTCCGAGCGGCATTTATTTTTACTACGGTTTATGTTTTAATATGTTCGATTTGTTCCTAACATTCTTCCAATGGAACTTTTTTTCCGGTGGAAACTGAGAGATAAAACGTAAAAAAAGACTTTTTACACTCTCTAGATTCTGTTTACAGCCTTAAGATCGTTTTTGTTGATACCAAGAACTTTTGTGTGGTGACTATCTACGACCTCGTTTCGGCTTCATGAAGAGAGGCGATGTTCTTCGCCGTTCCTGGGTACGGCTCGCAATATAGAACCTCGAGGAGTGTCGTTTCAATAATCTGTAATACAAATTCAGGCATTCGGCTGATAATCAAAAAGCTAATAAGAAGAAGCTAGATCTTAAGCCCTTGATATAAATTTAGCGCATTGCTAGCGGGCTTGTTTAATGATGTCGTATGTCCTGTGTAACGTGATTTCGCTCTTAACCTAAAGGTAATGGTAGCTCCTAAGGTAGCAATCTGGAGTCTCCGTTTATTCAGAAACAAAAAAGTTTTAGGATAGCTACTGCTAGGTGCGCATGGTCACGTCAAAATGAAGGGAGAAAAACCGACTGACTTATGTTTTTTGGGTCAAAGTCATCAACGATGAAGCCCGATTTGTGAACTAACGATAAATTCCCTTAAAAATTAAAGTAAAAAAGAGAGAGAAGGACTTAATTTGCCAGCCACTGCTCAAAGTTGCACAACGTTATCTAAATACTTTGCAACTTCAATAATGTCGAGTCTTGTGTGAGGTTTTTATGTAACTCTGTAGTTACGCTAGCGTAAGCACCGAAATCAACGGCGATATCAATGGGAATAACGCACAGCCTACGAGGCCGAGTGCTGCGTCAGCAATTGTAGCTAACAGCAAGAGTATTATCATTTCTCTCACCCTCCTTCACTGTTTATGTATCACGCTAACGTAAGTATGGCAATCAACGGTGCAATCAACGGGCAGAGCGCACTGGCTACGAGGCCACACGCTGCGACCGCTATTGCTCCTAACAGCAAGAATAACAACATTTCCTTTCACCTCCTTTACCACCTATTGTTCCGAGCGGCATTTATTTTTACTACGGTTTATGTTTTAATATGTTCGATTTGTACCTGATATTCTTCCAATGGAACTTTTTTTCCGGTGGAAACTGAGAAATAGGCATAAAATGCAGCACATACTCATTAAAAATAAAATAAAAAAGAGAAACGAGAACTTAATTTATCGGCAGCCGCTCAAAGTTGCACAACTTTATTTGAATAAGTTGAAAACTTTTGTCATGTCGGGTCTTGCACGAGGCTGTTATATAACTCCGCGGTTACGCCAACGTAAGTATGGCAATCAACGGTGCAATCAACGGGCAGAGCGCAGTGCCTACGAGGCCGAGTGCTGCGACCGCTATTGCTCCTAACAGCAAGAATAGCAACATTTGTTTCCACCTCCTTCAAAGTTTATCCATCACGCCAACGTAAGTATGGCAATCAACGGTGCAATCAACGGGCAGAGCGCAGTGCCTACGAGGCCGAGTGCTGCGACAGCTATGGCTCCCAAGAGTAAGAATAGCAACATTTTATTTCCACCTCCTCTATTATCTTTTTAGACTTTATACAAAAAGGTTTCGGTCATATTTATAATTAACTAATTTTAAGCCATGTGCGTTTCGGATTGATAAAATACTTTTCATTAGCACCTTTTTGTAAAAAAATTAAAAAAGAAATTTTTGACTTCATTGCGATAGTTGGTTTAAGTACGTCTAACAGTCTTCATCCGAACCTTTTGCGTGCCAAAATAACACTCTCACAGTCTCGTACAATAACGGGAAATCGGCACGCCGTCTAATCGTGCCGTGCATTTAAAATCTTGTGCTCTTATCTCTCTAGCCATCTCGCTGAAAGTAACTTTGATCACAAATCAGGCTGCTATCAGTGAAAAATGTCTGCGTTTGTATGATGAGCAAAGAAAAGATGGAAAACTCAGGACCACCGCTAGCTTTTTTGTGTCCCATCTTATGAAACGGGATATCCGAGAATTAATGTTGATTACAGCACCTCCTTGTATTATTACACTTTTAACGTAGTAAAACCGGTCTTTTTTTGCCACTACTTAACTATTACAATTTAGCAATCAAATATGTGATTCATTTAATTTCATACATAGTAAAAGAAAACTGCCACTTATGTATATAAGCAGATATGAAGGGAAATAACGTGAAACACTACATAGCGTATATATCCTTACTTTGTAGGATTAAAATTTGAATGGGAAACTTCGTCGTTTAAGATCTCAACGAATGTCAGTTTGAAAAATAAAATCCACCAGTGGTATATCAATAGGCTGTGCGTCTTGTTTAGCTTTGATAAACTGAAAATATCGTAACAACTCACATGTGCAGCGCATTTTACAAAAAAAGTGAGGAAAAGTGAATTACTTCTCTAGAGAAACTCAGTGATACCTGTCATTAAAATTTTGCGTTGATTAAAATTAATCTAAACTTTTACTCCTCACAATTCTTTCAAAGTTAGCGAGAAATTTTCCCTACAGCAAGAAGTTATTATCACTTTTCGATTTTTAGTTCGCTTTGTTTATTAATTTTAGAATTTCAATACCGCCACTGGAAGGGCATTTGGTGACCGCCACAGCCACATCCTACCGGAACTAACGGTACAAGTAACGGTAACAGGCATGGCAATAAAGGCGCTGCGAGTACAGTACCATATGCTCCACATGCACAACCTACATAACCACATACTAAAGCCGCTGGAGCGCACGCAACAGCAGATGCTAAAGCTAGAGGCACGCCTAAACAAGCAAATGATAGGCCCATTATAAGTGTTGAAGGATCAACATTCGATAAAATACTTGGGTCCACTTATGTTCACCTCCTTTTTTAATTCTAATATCAGTATTGCTATCTATTAGTTTCAAGCGCACTGATGCTCAGCAATTTAGTTTGACTGTGCTAGTATTTAAAATTTTGTCAATCATTTCAACAACAACAATGAGACTTTGAAGTAAGTATCAACAAGATAAGTGTTCTATCTCTTCTCCAATCGACTGTTGTTGTTAGACGATATGTGCAGTAGAAAGAGTTGTTATAATACAAGCTTATTGATTGTTGTTTATGGTAGAGCTCGCCTGTGGGGAGCAAGACCTGTATTTCCTATGGATTCATGAACCTAGCAAACCCAGATGCATTCGATACAATTACTGCTCAAACTCTCGATCCGCTATAAAGGAGTAGATCTGCAGACTTCCCCCTAAATGGATGTGTGAGGCTGTTTTCACTTAAGCACAGAAATGTTTATTGATTTTAAAATGCATGAAAACATGGGAGTTTAAAATATGTGCTCGGGCGGAGGTCCATTTATAACTATAGAAACACGCTGGTTCAAGAACTACCGTTGCAAAAACTGTGGAAAAAAGTTCAAGGTAATCGGTAAGAACCCGATATGTCCGTCTTGTCAATCGGTAAATCCCGAGGAACTTGTAGATTAAAGTGATATCGACAGTTACAACAGTACTGAAGTAACGTTTAATTATAGCAAAATAATGTAGCTTAGCTTTTTAAATTCGGGGCAAGTAAGAAATGCTCTCAAGAAATTTTAGTTAAAGAAGTCAAAAATGAATCTTGATTCGCCGCTATGAAGTTTTTTTAAAAATACATTTTACGTAGAAGTATTAACCACGATTATTCTAATAACTTGATCTTCAGACTCTTTTTGTAAAATCGCTCTTTTTAAATATTGACTCAAATTTGTAGCCTATAGACGTTATATTCTCCTGCGCACCGCTTTCACGATCGAGAACTGCTATCACTTTCGTAACTGTGCAATTCATCTCTTCCACTATCTTAATCCCAGTGAGTGTTGATTTGCCGCTCGTTGTAACATCATCAACAAATGCCACTGTATCTCCTTTTTTTATGCATCCGTCAACTCTTTGCATTCTTCCGTGACTTTTTTCAGCTTTTCGCACAAAAAATGCTCGAATTTCTCCCGATTTAACTGCGACCGCGGTGGCAATAGGGATTGCGCCGCTTTCTATGCCGCCAACCGCGTCAATGTTGCCAACTTTTTCAATTACTAAATCAGCTGTAAGTGATGCTCCCCTCGGATGCATCGTTACGCGTCTTAAATCAAAATAGTAGTCACTAATTTGCCCTCCCGACAGTTGGTAGGGCCCGTTTGAAAAGTAGCCATATTTTAATATTAAGTTCTTTAATTCTTCATATTTGTTTTTCAAAACTATCACTTTACATATTGTCTAACATCGATAATAAACGCGTTATATGCGATATCTCTTTCTTCAGTTATTTGAGTATGGCACGTGCATCATTTGTTGCACATCATTACAACTGCTTGTTTTTATATGTCTAACATAAGAAATAGCTTTAAACTCAGAAAGATTTAATTATTAATCTAAATAAGTCCAATCTAAGGGCAAATAAATGTCTGAGCATATTACGCACCCATTGATAGTCCCTGGTTCCGTCGAATCTCGAACCTATCAACTTACACTTGCTAAATCAGCTTTAAAGGATTCGTCAATGATTGTGCTTCCCACCGGGCTGGGGAAAACAATAGTGGCGTTACTGGTCATGGCTAATCGCCTTGAAAGGGGGGGGCGGGTGTTATTTTTAGCTCCTACAAAGCCGCTTGTAGAACAACATACAGAATTTTTAAGATCGCATTTACGAGCTGAAACGATAATCTTTACGGGGGAGATTCCACCTCATAAAAGATCTGAGCTTTGGAAGAACGCAGCGCAAGTAATAGTTTCAACGCCCCAAGTTATTGAAAATGATTTGGCTGAAGAGAGAATTGACCTCTCCGAAGTAGCGCTCGTGATATTTGATGAAGCTCATAGGGCAGTTGGCAACTATTCGTATGTCTATATCGCTAATAAGTATGTGGATCAAGCTAGAGATCCGTTGATACTTGGCTTAACAGCATCTCCTGGAGGAACAATAGAGAAGATACAACGAGTAAGCGATGGACTACATATTAATAATATTGAAATCAGGACGGAAACTGATCCTGACGTTCTTCCTTATATCTATGAGAAGTACGTTGAATGGTACAGGTTCTCATTGCCTCCTGAGATGGACGTTATAAGACAGAGTTTAAATTCAGCACTTTCAAGTAGGTTAAGAGAGCTCAAAACAATGGGAATCATCAGTAAAGAGTGGATTTCGACATCTGAATTGTTGAGATTACGTACTGAAGTTAGTAGCAGCAAGAACTATAGGGCTATGTCCGTAATCGCTGAAGTTATAAAATTGAGGCACGCAATTGGGATGATCGAAACACAAGGTGTCGTTACTGCTAACAAGTATTTTGAGCGGTTAAAAAAAGAGGCTAAAGCTAAAGGAGGAAGCAAAGCTGCGAAGAGACTTGTTGGTGATCTACACGTGAAAAGGGCAATGGATAAAGCAAAAACGCTAAAAGAGATGCATCCGAAGTTGTTGGCTGTAAAAAACGTGGTACACAACTTATTTATGACTAAGCCAGATTCGAGAATTATAGTTTTTACAAACTATAGGGACACTGCAGAACTGGTGAAGAATGCCCTCTTGCACATTGATGGAATCAGACCTGTTAAGTTCGTGGGTCAAGCGCAGAAAGATGGAGTT
>Ga0187781_10001489_pt1 | contig 17701 bp, 14 predicted proteins | sample 0715_SJ02_MP02_2_FD_132447 | JGI IMG/M metagenome (GOLD analysis project Ga0187781, IMG submission 132447) | Tropical peat soil microbial communities from peatlands in Department of Meta, Colombia - 0715_SJ02_MP02_20_MG | ecosystem: Environmental > Terrestrial > Soil > Wetlands > Peat | place... | reverse complement strand
TGAGGGGCTGCTCATCGCTGCCGGCCACTATCGCAATGGAATTCTGCTTGCCCCAGTGACGGCAAAGTTGCTGCGTGACTGGATTGTGAGCGGCAAGACAGCCATGAATACGGACCCACTTTCACCACTTCGATTTGCGGGGGAGGCATTAGGTTCAGGCGCGCCGAGACGTGCTTCGACGTATTCTTGATTTTCAAATCCCGAAAAAGGAAAACTAAAAGGGCATCTTATTTCGGACGGGCTCGCGGTTGGCCGGCCCCGCGAGCGTGCTGGACTGCCCGGGTGCCGTGAACTGGTCCTTGTCCGCATCGAGGAGGAGCGCGCGGTTCAATGTCACGTTGACGGTGGTGCCGCGTGGCATCTCTGCTTCGGGGCCGCGCGTCAGCATCACGGTCATCAGCCCGACAGCCGCTCCCGCCGCCGCGCCGATGCCCGCGCCCTTCGCTGTCTGTGTTGCATGGCCTCCGATGCCGGCGCCCGCCGCGGTCGTTTTCGCAATCGTGCCCACGTCGGTTGTCTTGTCACTATCGGCGATTACTTTGCCTTCCGGGTCCACCGTTTCGTTGCCACCTGTGCTCGCGTCACTCGGGACCGCGTTGAGATTCACCATGTAGGCGTTCGGAAGAATTAGGGTGTTCAATTTGATCATCAGCTCGCCCCGGCCCTTCACGCGCCCGGGCCGCTTCGAATCCGTCACTTCGCCGCTGACGTACGAGCCTGCGGGAATCGCGACATGACCATCCACCATGACCGGAAAAAGTGTCTCGAAATAAACGGGGTCTCCGATCTTTGCACTGCGCGTGGAAATGCCGTTATGAAGCACCAACGGCAGAACCGTGCCGCTCGGGATTCGAACTTTCACAGCCGCGCTGGGCGCCGGTTGAGCAGGGCTCGCTGGAGTTGAAGCAGCCGCTGCTGCTGCAGGTGGCGCGCCCGCTGGTTGCGCGTCGGGCGGATTTTGATTGCCCGGCGGCTGGGCAGCGGGTGGTTGCGGCGCTGGTGGCTGAGCCGCGGGCGGCTGCGATGGACTCTGTTCCGGTGAGGCAGCCGGAAGCGGGCCTGTCTCCTGCCCGAATACAGGGGCCGCGATTAGGAGAACGAGACTGAAGATCAGCAACATGTGCAGGCGGTTGGGCGCAGCTCTCATATCGCTCCTCCGAAATTGCCTCTGGAAGGGATGCCTCCGCTGCTCGCAGAGATGCCCTCACTATAAACCCGTGCGCGCCCATACGCCACCTTTCGTTGCCGCCAGCCGCAGTGTACGACTAAGACACCGTAAACCATGCCCAGGCGAGGCAGCGGATATACTCCAATATGAGGCAGAATCTTGGGACCTTTCCGAGCAGCGCCGCTCCGCTTCTTCTCGTCTCTCCGTGGGAAGACTCTGCTCATCATTTTTGCCACAGTGGTCTGTCTCGTCGGTGGTCTTTACACCATTTCGAGATTCGTGTTGTTGCGCGGATTCGCCAAGCTGGAAGAGGATTACGCCCGCCAAAACCTGGGAAGGGCCACAAGCGCCGTCGAAAACGAGCTTGATACGCTTGAGCGCAATACGAGCGAATATGCCGCTTGGGATCAAACCTACAACTTTCTCCACGGCAAAAACCCCGGGTATGTAAACGCGGAATATCCCGTACCGATGTTCCAGCAGCTCAAAATAAATTTCGTCGTAGTCCTCGATAAGGCGGGGCACAAGGTTTTTTCGAAAGGATTCCAGCTTTCGACACTGGATGAGGTGCCCGTCCCGGCCGATTTGGACCGTCACCTTTTCCCCGGCTCCCCGCTCCTGAATCTTCCCGATGTGAAAAGCAGCGTGATGGGAATCCTCGTCCTTGACTCCGGACCGGTGCTCATTGACTCTCATCCCATCACGACCAGCGATTTTCGAGCGCCTATCGCCGGGACGATGCTGATGGGCCGCTGGCTCGACGGAGATGAGATTCAGCGGCTGTCGGACATGACGCACATGTCCGTCGAGGCGCTACGGCTGGATTCCGCCGCTCTCAAGCCGGATTTCTGGGCTGCGGCGAACGAACTTACGAGCGCTTCGCCGGTTCTCATCCGCGATTTTGATTCCAGCACACTGGCGGCCTACGAGCAGTTGAATGACGTGTACGGCAAGCCGGCGCTGATTCTGCGGGTCCTCCTCCCGCGGAGAATCTATGAGCAAGGCCAGGCAAGTTTGCTGCAATTCTTGCTGCTCCTGCTGGCTGCCGGGCTGGTGTTCGGCGCGATGACACTGTACTTGCTCGAACGAACCGTGCTTTCCCGTGTCGCGAATTTGACTGAGAACATTACCGAAATTGGCGCGAGCGGAGATCTTTCAAGGCGGCTCGAAGCTACAGGCAGCGACGAACTCGGCTACCTCGGCGAGTCCATCAATGGGATGTTGGAGGACCTCGAGCGAACCCAAACTCAGCGGTATGAAGACGAGACCCGCCTGGGTGTAATGATCGAAAAAATGCCCGTCGTGCTGTGGACGATGAACAAGGAGCTTCGCTTCACCTCTTCGATCGGAGCGGGCTTGAAGGAACTCGGTCTGCGCCCGAACGAGGTGGTCGGCAAATCGCTCCAGGAGTATCTCCAGACAGAGGATCCGGAAATGCCGGCCATAGCCGCGCACAAAAGGGCTCTCTCCGGTGAATCCGCCTCTTTCGAAATCGAGTGGCAGAAGCGAGTCCTCGAAGCGCATGTGCAGCCTCTGCATAGCACAGAGGGAGGAACGATTGGCGTGATCGGAGTCGCTCTCGACGTGACGGACCGGGAGCGCCTGGCCGATCAATTGCGCCAGTCGCAGAAGATGCAGGCGATCGGCGAACTCGCCGGAGGCGTAGCCCACGACTTCAATAATTTGCTGATGGTGATGAAGGGCCATGCGGAAATGCTGCTCGACCGGCTGGCTAAATCGTCGCCGCTCCGGCATAGCATCGAGCAGATGCAGGGCGCATCCGACCGTGCCGCGGGTTTGACGCGCCAGTTGCTGGCCTTCAGCCGCAAGCAGGTGCTTCAGCCACGCGTGCTCGATTTGAACGGTGTGGTCTCGGGAATGATCCAGATGGTCTCCCGCGTGATCGGCGAGGATATCGATCTGGTCTTCCTGCCGTGCCTGAATCTAGGACTCGTAAGAGCCGACCCCAGCCAGATGGAGCAGGTGGTTTTGAATCTGGTGGTAAACGCGCGCGACGCCATGCCGGACGGCGGCAAACTAACGATTGAGACATCGAACGTGATGATCGATCGCAGCTACGCCTTCCGCCATCCCGGCGGCATGGAGCCGGGGCCTTACGTGATGTTGACCGTCAGCGACACCGGCTGCGGTATGGACGCGAAAACCCGCGCACGCATTTTCGAGCCGTTCTTTACCACGAAAGCGAAGGGCAAGGGCACGGGCCTCGGCCTCGCCACTGTCTATGGTGTCGTCAAACAGAGCGGCGGATTTATCTGGGTCTATAGCGAACTGGGACATGGGACTACGTTCAAGATTCATTTGCCGCAGGTGAGCGCACAAGTCGAAAACCCGCCCGAGGAAAAGGCGCCCGCCAAGCCAACGGCGGGATCGGAGACGATTCTCTTTGTTGAAGACGAAGAAAGCGTCCGCGAGCTTGTCCGCGATTATCTGAGCGCAGCGGGGTATAAGTTGCTGGAAGCCACGGACGGTGTTCGTGCGCTCGAGGTGGCTACCGCGCACAAAGGCCCCATCCACCTGCTGATCACGGACGTGGTCATGCCGCGCATGAGCGGCCGCGAAGTCGCCACTCAATTATCGGCGCAGCGCAAAGACATGAAGGTCCTATTCATCTCCGGCTACACGGATGACAGCGTCTTCCGGCACGGCGTTCTCGAGGGCGAAGTGGCATTTCTGCAGAAGCCTTTCAATCTGAAGTCACTCGCGCAGAAAATCCGAGAAGTACTCGATGGAAAGCCCGCGGCACCGGTCCCAAGTGGAGAATACGAGGAAGTCTAGCCCTCGTCTTTCGGCAGTCCACCTTCCGGCGTCAGAACGACCGTCTGGCCCGTCAGTTCGAATCGCTTGCGGCACCGGATGTTGCGGCAGGCGACCATGTCGTCGATCCGCACCATGTACGAGCGCGCCTTGTTGTAATGCGCGCGGTCTTCGTCATTCGATCCTTTGGGAAGCTGCCCCTTTTTCGTCCGCACCATCCAGCGCACCGGGTAGCTGTTTTCCTGGCGACAGTGCGGGCAGACGAGTGGTATCTGCTTGGTCTGTTCCTTCTCGTCGTAGAATTTTCGTTCGTCCATTTTTTCAGGCCGTCCGGCAAACCTCGCTCATCTCATCGAGGCTCACAAAGCGAATGCCCGCATCCTTCCATCGCGGCAGCCAATATTCGAGCGCCGCGACCGTGTGGCGGCGATCGCCCTTGGGTGCGCGATGATCTGCGTCGTGCAGCAGGACGATATCGCCTCCCTTTGCACGGCGCAAGCGGTTAATGACTCGCTCCGCTGGTTGCGGCTCCCAATCGTACCCCGACACGGACCACATCACGAGTCCGGCGCAGCCGCGCTTGCGCAGCACGCCTGCAAGCTGTGGCCCGCGATAACCGTAGGGTGGACGCATCCATCGTGCAGCTCGGCCGGTGGCGGATGCAATTGCTTCATCGCAACCGCTGAGCTCCCGAGCGATGCTGCTTGGCGGAAGAAAAGTCAAATTCGGATGCGAGTCAGTGTGATTGCCGACGGAGTGTCCGCGTGCGTCGATTTCCTTCGCGAGCATCGGAAACGCGCGCGTGTGCTTGCCGGTCAGGAAAAAAGTGGCTTTCCCGCTGTGCCGGTCGAGCAAATCGAGGAGCCGCGGCGTAACCGCCGGATTCGGGCCGTCATCGAAGGTGAGTGCCATCGTCGAGGCGTCCCCGGTTCGCCGGATCGTAGGCCCGAAAAGCTGCGCGGATGGCGCCACCGCCCCCCACGAAAAAATTCCGGCGGCTGCGCAGGCGCCGCCCGCCGCCACAATCGTAGGAATCACTTCCATGTTCACTCTTGATTTTCGCACGCGTGCGAGCGCCCCGCCACCAAAAGCTGACTGTTTCTAGGCCTTGTTGTAAGGTTTCCCCGCCAGGAATGCGGCCAATTCATCCCTTGAGAAACCCGCCTCCCGCAAAAGCGAATGTAGAGTGCCCTTCGGTATGTCACGGTTGTGACGGGGAACGACGGCGCGGCGCTTTGAAGCCGGATGATAGAAAACGTCATGACTCCCTGAAACGTGGTCGAGTATGAAACCATTCTGTTCCAGGAATCGGATAACTTGGCGGGGTTTAACGGCGGGAAGCTTCGGCATATTCGAGATCCAAGGAACCAACCAGAGTCTCGTCGTCCGTTGGAATTGGTTCCTTGTGCTTCTTGAGGCTCTCGATATAGCCGCCAATCGCGTCCTTGGCCATCTTCTTGGCTTCAGCAAGCGTTCGGCCATACGTGACGCAGCCCGGCAAGGCGGGGACAATGGCTGTGAACCCTCCCTCGGGTTCAGGGCGAAAGACAATGTTGAAATGATGCCGGGCTTTCTTCATCGGAGTAGATCGATTGTATCTGACATCTTCGAGAGCGGTCAAACACGCGTGCTTTCCGCGCAACCGTCGAAAGAAAAACCCTCATCAATCGGTGTGGCGGAGAGCATGCAGGTCAATGCCGAGCTGTTGGCATTTCTTGTAAAGATGGCTGCGCTCGAGCCCCAGCGCTTTCGCCGTGTTGGTCATGTGGTGATGATTCCGCTTCAGCTCTGCAAGGAGCGTCTCGCGCTCGAAAGCTTCTGTGCGCTGAGCGAGCGTCCCAGCGGCCAGCGCGCCCGTCGCGGCAAATGCGTGCGCGGTTCCCGAGGCGGGCTGCGGCAGAGCGCGCGCCACAGTCGTTGCTTCCACGACGTCTCCAGGAGCCAAAAGCAAGACGCGCTCGATCACGTTCCGCAGCTCGCGCACATTTCCCGGCCAGGCATAACGTTCCAGCGCGTCCATCGCGTCACGTGAGAAAGTCTTCATCCTCCAATTGTTCTGGTCGCTCAGCAGGCGCACAAAATGCTCGGCCAGCACGGAGATATCTTCCCGCCGCTCGCGCAACGGAGGGAGAACAATCGGGAACACGAACACGCGGTGGTAGAGGTCCTCGCGAAACGTCCCATGTCTCACTTGCTCTTCGAGATTGCGGTGCGTCGCTACCACCACGCGCACGCTCACGGCTAGCGGCTTGTCGCCCCCGACGCGCTCGATCTCCCCTTCCTCGAGCACGCGCAAAAGCTTCGCCTGCATCGCCAGCGGCATATCGCCGATCTCATCGAGGAAAAGCGTCCCGCCGTGCGCCTGCTCGAATTTCCCGATGTGCCGCGCCGCCGCTCCGGTAAACGAACCCTTCTCGTGGCCGAAGAGCTCCGATTCCATCAGCTCGGCCGGAATCGCCGCGCAATTGAGCGAGACGAACGCGCCTTCGTGCCGCGGGCTTTTCTCATGCAGTGTGCGCGCGATCAGTTCCTTTCCCGTGCCCGTCTCGCCCCGTATGCAAACGCGAGTCTCGCTTGCCGCGACGTGCTCCACCTGCCCCATCACCTCGCGCATCGCCGCGCTTGCCCACACGATCTGGTGCCGGCCCAGCCGACGCTTCAGGTCGCGGTTTTCTTCTTCTAGGTGCCGCAGCCGCAGCGCATTCTCCACTGTCAGCAGCAGCTTTTCCGTCGAAATCGGCTTCTCGAGAAAATCGCTCGCGCCCAATCGCGTGGCTTTCACCGCCATCTCAATCGTCGCCTGCCCGGACATCATCACCGTAGGTGCGGCCACTCCCGCGCTCTTCAAATCTTCCAGCAGCGCGATGCCATCCTTCCCCGGCATCACCACGTCGGAGAGGATCAGGTCGAAGCGGTCGGCCTTTGCCAGTTCCAGCGCCCGCGCCGCGTTGTCGCAAACCGTGGCTTCATGCCCGGCAAGCCGGAACGCGCGCGCCAGCGACGCAAGCGTGTTCGCATCGTCATCAATTATGAGGATGTGCGCTTTCGGGGGCACTGCGGGCTAGGCCTCTTTTTTTTCTTTCTCGAAGACCATCGGGAAGGTCTGCGGGCGCCGCGGCGGCTGTGTCGGCAGCTCGATGTGAAACGATGTCCCCACGCCCGTCTCGCTTTCGACGGAAACTCGGCCACCGTGGTCGCTGACCACCGATTGCACGATGGCAAGGCCCAGTCCCGTCCCGTGCTGCTTGGTCGTGTAGTAGGGAGTAAAGAGGCGGTCGCATTCCTCGGGCGTCAACCCCGTACCGGTGTCCGAAATCTCAAGCTGCACGTTGCCGTTCTTGTGCGACGTGCGCAGCATCAGGACGCCTCCGGCCGGCATCGCATCCATCGCGTTAAGCACCAGATTTTCCAGGGCACGATGCAGCAGCGTCGAATCTGCCTGAATCGCCGGCAGATTCTCCTCGAGATGCAGCTCCGGCGTGATCGGCGGCCGCCCGACGGCCCCAAATTGCGCTTCGAACAGTTTGACAACGTCTCGCACCACCTCATTCAAATTCACGGGCCCGAGTTCCGGCTGTGGCATCTTCGAAAAATCGCTGAAGCGGCTGACAATCGCTTTCAGATTTTCAATTTCGGATAGCAGGATGCCGGTGGACTCGCGGAAGACTTCCTCGAATAGCTCCGGGTTCCGTTCCTTCGCTCGTTGGCAATTTTCGACCGTAGTCTGAAGAGGGAAGAGCGGGTTTTTCAGCTCATGCGCCAGCCGCCGCGCCACTTCGCGCCAGGCCGCCACCCGCTCGGCTTGCAACAGGTGCTCGCGCTGCTCGATTAATTGCCGCGTCATCTGATTGAAGGCGCGGCCGAGCTGGCCGATTTCGCCTCCGCCGCGCACATCCACGTGCGCGTTCCAATTTCCTCCTGCGACTTCGCGCGCGCCTTCCGCAAGCCGCCGCACCGGACGCGTCACGCGAGCCGCGCCCCACCAGCTCAGCAGCAGGCCAATCAGCAACCCGAATCCTGCCACAGCCAACGCGAGCCAGATGATGCGATTCTCGATGATGGCTGCCTCGCGCTGCGAATTTCCCACCAGCAACACGCCGAGCAATTCTTTCTGGTGCCCGAGCAGCGGTAGGGCGTGAAAAATCTCCGCGCTCCCAGGGTCGCTCGTCCAATTGATTCGCGAGGTCTGCTCGCCTGGTTGCTGCTGCTCCTTCTGGATGATGGGCGCCAGCCGCTCCGCATCATTCGCCGGGCCGGATGCGTCCAGCAGGTCCGCTGCCTGGAAATTCGGATCCAGATTCAGATAGAGAAGCGCGCGCATTCCGGCGGGAAGCACCAGCGAAGCGAGAAATTCCTTGCCGAGCCGCTGGCCCCCGACCACAAAAAGGTTGTTGTCGCCCACTCGCACCGTCCCGACGGAGAGAAGCGCAAGCGTCGGGCCATCCGGTGTTTCCGTCTTCATCAGAAACGAGCCTCGCGCCGCCCAATCCTGCGGCTCCACTACCCAATCCAATTTGTACCCGAAGCGCGCGGGCCATTCCGCGGACGAAATGATGGATCCATCGTTGCCGACGAAATCGAGGATGTCGAGCTGGTGTGCGCGCGAGACGCCGCGCGCGTCATTCACGTAAATCGAGACGTCGCTTTTCGGCCGGCTCAGGTCAATGGCCATCCGCACCGTGGGCTCGGCGTCGGCGATCCCCTGCACGCGGTGAACGATCTCCTGCCCGCGCCGCTCGAACTCCCGCTGGAATTGCTGCACGAGCGCGTCGCTATGCTGGCGGTTCAATTCCTCGAAAGCCTGCCGCGTGACGAGAATTCCGCCCGCTGCGATCAGCCCCACCGACAGCAGCAACGCAAATGTAAAAATCCAGAATAGTTTCGAGCGGAACGTCACGGCTTTTCCTTCTCGGCTTTCACCACAATTCGGTCAGCGATAATCTGCCCCGGCTGGTGGCTCGCATCATATCCCAACAACATTTTAGGGGAGTCTTCGATTTGCAAACAGAGTTCCTTGGGGCGGCCTGGCTAAGCGCCGGCAAGGTGGCGATGTTTCACCCTGAGGAGCCCACAGTGTGGGCTTCGAAGGGCTCACCCTAAGAGTCCGGCTTCGAGGGGCCAAGGGTGCGGCGGTACCCTCTCCTCGAATCTTTCGACACCTCAGGGTGAAACATCGCCACCTGCAAGGGTTTTTGCCGGCTGCTACTCCTCGGCCGATTACCATTCCCTCGCTCGCGCCCAGAGTGGCTGAAGCGCTCGCGAGGCCGGCCGGGAAACCCGTTACTTGCCCTGCTTCCCGTTCGAATCCACCGCGCCCACCGACTTCAGAACGTCGTTCGTGAAGAAAAATTTTCCGTCGCTCGGGACCATCATTATTTGCACTCGATCCGAAAGTCGCTGTGCCACGGTGTACTGCACCAGCAGGGGATTCGTTTTCAGCGCGGTGGCCTGAAGCTCGAGCTGTTCGGCATTTGCCTGCGCCGTCACGCGAATGTTGTGGGCCTCGGCGTCCGCCAGCAGGTTGCGCCGCTCTGACTCTGCCTTTCCGTCAATCACCTTGGCCTGCGCCACCGCTTCGGCGTTCTTGATGGTCTGGATATTCTGCCCTTCCGCCAGCAGCGTGTTCCGTTCCTGGTCGGCTTTGCTGATGATCACTTTGGCTTGCGCGTCGGCTTCGGCGGATTTCACGCGGGCCTGCGCATCGGCCTCGGCATTCTTGATGGTGGCTTCCTTCCGTGCTTCGGCTTCGAGTCGTGTCTCCTCGATCTGCTTCTGCTTTAGCGGCAGCGTGTATTGCATGGAATCCGATTCGGCTTTGGCCATGATGACGCGCGACGCGGCATCGGCTTCGGCGTGCTTCACCTGCCGGACCTTCGCGGCCTCGGCCTGGGACTCGGCGATCTTCACCCGCTTCTGCTCGATGGATTCATCCACGAGCGTGCGATCATCCTCCTGCTCCTTGAGCAGCAGCCCCTCCAGGCCCTTGGCGTATTCCTCCGGGAGCTGTACCTTGCGGAGCAGCACTTCCTTCACGACGATCGAATCGCCGCCGAGCCGCGATGTGATTGCCTGCGCCGCTCGCGCGCGGAATTCCTCGCGTTTGGTCGAAAAAAGGTCGCGCACGATGTAATTGGGCGCGAGTTCGCGGAACGCGCTCGTCACCACAGGCGCCACAATCTCCTCATCCAGCGGTTGCGCCAGGTTCGCCTGAATGTAATCGAGATGCTGCGGGTCCACGCGGTATCGGACCGTGATGCCCAAGCCGACCTCAAGCCCTTCGCGCGACTCGACCGTTAGCACCTCGAATTTCTCGCGCGTCCCTTCCGCGGAAGTGGTCTGGAACACCTTGTCCCGCGTATCAAAGAGCACCACGCGCTCCGTCAGCGGGAATATCAGGTGCGTTCCGGGATAGAGCGTCCCAGGACGGACGCCCGAAAGCTGGCTCACGCGGATGGCCGCCTGCCCGTCGGGCACGACGAGAATGCTCTTGCCCGCGAAAGCCGAAACCGCAGCCAGCGCCACAAGTTTCGCTGCCGCGTTCCACCGTATTGCCCGCCGCGGACGTGGCGGGAAGGAAGCAGAGGCGGTCCTCTGGATCGGCGGCGTGCCTTCGCCGGTCAAGCCAAGCTGCCCCGGCTGCTGCTCCGGCTCCCGGGGGCGCAAAAGCCGTCCCAGCTCGAACGCCAGATAAATGTCGTAGAGCACCACCCCTGCCGCACAGACGAGAAAACCGATACTCACAGCCAGCAACAGGAACCTCAGGAATAGCATTGTCGTGTCCTCCGCTTTCTTGCCTCAGGCTCAAAGCCCGGGGCGAATCTCGTGCCGTAGTGGCGCCGGGGGCGGCGCCAGAGGCAATTCCGGCTCGACTTGTGCCTTCGTGGTGGCCAGCGACTCGAATTCCTCACGGCTCTCCGCCTCTGCCATGCTCGGTTGCACTACCCCGAGCCTCCCGGGCATCACCCGCATCAGCCACCGCAGGCAAAACCACTCAAGCCACATGGCCAATCCGATGGAAGCGATGATCGCTCCCCCCACCCCCGCCACTCCTATGAAGCTATCCATGACCTTTCTCTTTTCTCCTACCCTCGCAGACACAATTAGCAGGCTGCCGTCCAGAAGGGCATTCATTGGTGGGAATGGAGTTACTGCATTTCGCGGGCGCGCGTTTCGTGGCCGCTCAAACACGCCGTGGGATTAGACACACCCCAATTAGGCCCTTCCGCTCGCCAGAACCGTTCGGTATTCCGCCCCGCGCTCTGCTAGAATCCGCCTCGGGGGCAGCTTATGGCACAGCCGTCACCGGCGGGACCGTCTCCCGGCATCAAAATCCTTCGCATTTGGGGTATTCCGGTATATCTGCACCTAAGCTGGTTCATCATCTTCGCGCTCATTACCCTCTCTCTCGCGAAGCTTTTCACGTCCATGCACCCCGCCTGGACCAACGCCCAGCACTACGCGCTCGGGGTCATCACGAGCGCCCTCTTTTTCGGTTCGGTCGTTTTCCACGAGCTAAGCCACAGCTTCGTGGCGCGGCACTACGGGATTCCGGTTCAATCCATCACCCTCTTTATCTTTGGCGGCATTTCGGGGATTTCGCGCGAACCGGATAACGCCAAGCAGGAATTCAACATCGCCATTGCGGGGCCGCTGGCGAGCCTGTTCCTCGCGGGGTGTTTTTTTCTCGCAGGGCTCTTTTTCAAGGAAAGCGAAATGGTTGGAGCGGCCACCAAATGGCTCTGGGAGATCAACGTCTCGCTCGCAATTTTCAATCTCGTCCCGGGGTTTCCGCTCGACGGCGGACGCGTCCTCCGCGCCATCGCTTGGGCCCGGACGAAAAATTTCGCCCGCGCAACTATGATTGCCTCGAAGGCCGGCAAGGCTTTCGCTTACCTGATGATCCTCGGCGGCGTTTTTCTCGGCTTCAACGGCAACTGGGGCAGCGGCCTCTGGATCGCCTTCATCGGCTGGTTCCTGCTTAGCGCCGCGCAGGAAAGTTTCACCCAGGTGGCCGTCAAGAGCACGCTCACCGGCGTCCGCGCCTCCGATGTCATGACCCACGACATCCCTACGGTCCCGCGCGATATGTCGCTCGAAGAATATGTCCATGAAGTCTTGCGCACCGGCGCGATGAGCCACATCGTCACCGGCGCCGGCACGCCCGTCGGCCTCATCAGACTCCACGACGCCCGCAAAGTCCCGCGCGACGAGTGGAGCAATACCTCCGTCCAGGCCGCCATGCTTCCCGTTGACAAAATCGAATGGGCCTCGCCCGAAGAGCCGGTCCTCGGCGTCCTCGAGCGCATGCAAAAGGACGACATCACCGAGATGCCCGTCATGTCCGAGGGCCACATCATCGGCGTGGTCGCGCGGGATTCGATTCTCCGCGTGCTCCAGACCCGCCTCCACGTCGGCCACCTGGTTCACCAGTAAGCCCAGGCCGATGCTGCCACCACAAGATCGGAGAAACTCCCATCGCCACTGAACTCGAAAAAGACGTCTCGCGCCGCCGCTTCAATCAACTCCTCGCCATGACCGGCGTCGCAGCTCTGGTTGGCGGTATCGTCGTCTTCCTGCGCGGCCGCTCGAAAACCTACCCGGCCATTCCCGTAGCGAAAGCCGGAGAAATCCCCGTCGGCGGCTCCAAGATTTTCACTTACCCGAGCGATATCGAGCCTTGCATCCTCCTCCGCCCCGCCGAGGAAACCTACGTCGCCTTCAGCCGCACTTGCACCCACGCCTCCTGCCCCGTGCATTTCCAATCTGACGCGAATCGCCTCATTTGTCCCTGCCACCAGGGAGCCTTTTCCGCCGCCGATGGTTCCGTGCTGTATGGCCCTCCGCCGACGCCCCTTCCACGCATCCTTCTCGAACGCCGCGGCGACAACATCTTCGCGACCGGCGTCGTCAAATCATCCTAGGTGGCGAATTCATCCATCCCGCTCGCTCTTCTCGCTGTCATCGTCGTAATAGCGCCGCGATTTGCGCCGCCTGCCGCCCCTCTCTTCTCGAAGCCGCTCAAACAAATCGCCTCCATCGAACTCCCCGGCCCGGCCGGCAAGCGCTTTGACTATCTCGCCATCGATCCCGAAGACCACTACCTCTTCGTCGCGCATCTCGGCGCCGGGAATCTCTACGTTCTTGATACGCGAACGAACAAGATCGTTACGACGATTCCGAATGTCCCCGGTATCGAAGGCGTTGAATACGTCCCCGATTTCAAAAAGATCTACACCTCCGACTGGTACGAAGACAAAATTGGCGTGGTTAATCTCGCCACCATGAAGCTCATCAGGAGAATTCCCACAGAATCCAAACCCGACGGCAGCACCTACGCGGCGCCCTACGAGAAGCTCTACGTCTCCGACGAGCAGGCCAAGGCCGTCGCCATCGTGGACGTCGAGCACGATGAAATCTCTCAGACGCTCCACTTCGAAAGCCAGACCGGTATGCCGCAATATGATCCCGTCGCCCGGCAGGTTTACGTGAATTTGGAGGACGAAAATATTTTCGCCGTCATAGATCCCGCCACGGACACCGTCGTCGGTCACCACGCCGTCGGCCGCTGCCGCGGAAACCACGGCATGGCTCTCGACCCTCAGCATCACCGCGCGTTTCTCGCCTGTGAAGGGAATAATCTTCTGACGGTTTTCGACCTGGATAAGAAAATGCCGCTCGCCTATGTTCCCATTCCTCAGGAGCCTGACGTCGTCAAATTCGACGCCGGCCTCGCCCGCATCTACGTCGCCTGCTACAGCGGCGCTATTGCCGTCATCGAGCAGAAGGATCCCGAGCATTACGACAAGCTCGCCGATTTCCGCGTCGCCCACGCCGTCCACAGCCTCGCCGTGGATCCGGAAACCCATCGCGTCTACGCGCCCGAGCAGGAGGAAGACGGCGTCCCCGTCGCGCGCCTCATCGTTTACGACGCGCAGTAGCACGGACCCAGAATTTCTTGCAACCCTCGCCCGAGCCGCTATAATCCCGGCCAACTAAGGTTCGCGGGGGCGGACCTTGAAGATCCCGCACTTCAAATAGTCGCGGAACAAGGCGGCGTCATGCTCTTGCTCATTCTCTGGGCCCTTTACGCGCTCACAGTAAATGCTTCAGCGCAGAAGGCCAAAGCCAGGCCTTGGCCCTGGTTGGCCATCGGGGCCGGAATTCCGTTCGCATTTTTTATTCTGTCGAGCGTTGCGGTTTCGTCCTTGAATTCGGAAATGGCGAGGACCACCAACATGCAGGCCCAGCGAATTGCCGTAGCGAAAGTGATGGGCTTTTGGGTCATCGTCGGCACCATCATTTTGGTCATTGTCACCCGCGTGTACCTCATGGTCCGGAAGCCGTTCCGAATCAGCAACGGCTCCGCGTGATTCACGCCTTCCTCACGAACCCTTCATTCGCGCTTTACAACACCGATGAAGCCTCGGATAGCCGTAGCAAGACTGCTGAATTTCGTGGCACCATTTACACCTTAGGAGGGCGTGTGAAGCGATTCATATTCCCGGCCGGATTGCTCACGGCAGTTTTCGTCGTGTGCTCCGCAATCGGCTCGCCGCGCCAGGCCGCCAATTCAAACGCCGGCGACCCCATCCTCGTCGGCGCAGGCGACATGGTGGATTGCCCCGACTACTCGGGTGCCGAGGCCACCGCGAAGCTCCTCGACAAAATTCCCGGCACTGTATTCACACTCGGGGACAATGTTTATGAGGACGGCACTGCGAAAGCCTATCGCGAATGTTACACGCCCACCTGGGGACGTCATAAGGCGCGCACCCGCCCGGCCACAGGCAACCATGACTATCACACCGCGGGCGCGAAGCCCTATTTCGACTACTTCGGCTCCGCGGCGGGCGACCCCAAAACCGGGGATTATAGCTACGACCTCGGCACGTGGCACATCGTCGTACTGAATAGTGAGTGCAAGCAAGTTGGCGGGTGCCAGGCCGGCTCGCCGCAGGAGATATGGCTGAAGCAGGATTTGCTGGCGCGTCCCGCGGCTTGCACTCTCGCCTATTGGCACAAACCGCTATTCAGCTCCGGCTTCTCGCACGGAAACAATCCTGAAATGAAAGCCTTTTGGCAGGACCTCTACGCCGTGCATGCCGCGCTCATCCTGAATGGCCACGACCACGATTACGAGCGCCTTGCCCCGCAGGATCCCGATGGAAAACCGGACCCCGCTCACGGCATCCGCGAGTTCGTCGTCGGCACGGGTGGCAAGAGCCATCGTGGTTTCGGATGGATCGACTCGACAAGCGAGATCCGCAACGGCGACACCTACGGCGTCCTCAAGCTCACTCTCCACGCGAAATCCTACGACTGGGAATTCATCCCCGAAGCTGGCAGATCCTTTCACGACTCCGGCTCTGGCGCCTGCCCTCAATAACGAAGCACCGACAACCCGCCCGTCCCGCTTTCTTTTTTCCATTCCAGTCCCTCGCTCTTCTCTGTGTTCTCTGCGTCTCTGCGGTAAACGCCGTTGCTTTTTGCAGTTGCCGTTCTCCGTGTTCTCCGGTTTTCCGTGACGTCTGTGTCAAACAACCTTGCCTCCAATCCTCAAATCCAACTTCCGGACTCGACCTGCCATCCCGCCGCTTTGTTTTCACTACCCCGAGGCGCGTCAATATCCATTTCCCCGTACCGCATAGACCTCACGCAACTTAACCCCGGGGGAAATTTCAAAAGTACAGGTCCAATCTTCAAAGCAAGTACTGTCGCAAATCCCTCTACCGATTCCGTCCCTTCGACCAGCAGATTTTCGACCCGCATCGTGCTACCGTCATTCATGGCGAAGCGAAACAGCTCCGGAATCCGGTCATTATCATGGCAATTCTGGCCTCACCCACCTCCTTCGCCTACTGCTGTTAGCCCTGGTCCCTCGTCCCCGCCCCCCTCGCCACAGCCCACTGCCCGGCAAAACATCCTAATCGTCACATCCCGTTATTAGAATTCGCCGCAACCCGCTCAAAACAAAGGCAACTAACATTTTCTAATCGTCACACATCAGCGCTTTTCCGTTCGCAGCGTCTTCGCCTCCGAAGAAACCCATCTAATCCAGCCAGCCGTTCGGGCAGCTTTTCCTCTTCCTCCCTCACCTCCTTTACCTCCCGTCCTTTCTCTCCCTCTGCTTCATTTGCCTCCTTCCAAAATCAAGCCTCAAACCGGCCCAGAACGCGCAAGACCATTTACTTCCTGCCCCAGATTACCTACCATGTGCCCTGTCCTGGATTCGCCCTGGGGCGATTTGCGCGCCAAACTGCACGGCGCCCACGCGAAATCATGCCAAGAGCTCCACGACTGATGGTGATCGAACCGAGCGGCGTCCACCGCGACGTCGCCCTCACCACCTCTCCGTTCCGAATTGGGAGGCAGGCCGGCAACGAACTGACCCTCCGCGACAGCCGCATCAGCCGCCAGCAGGCCCAAATCATCTCCGTCAACGGCTCCTGGGTGATTGAGGACATGGGGAGCCGCCACGGCACATTCGTCAACGGCGCGAAGGTCCTCCGCCACGAGCTTCACCCGAAAGACAAGATCGATTTCGGGATGGCGGACTCCTACAAGCTCGTTTACGTTGGCGAGGGAGCCACGATCGAAGAGCTGGTCGAGCGCGTCGAAGCCCCGCCGCCCGAGCATCCCGGCTCCCGCGAACTCTATCACCTGGGTGTTCTGCTCGAAGTCGCGCGTACGATGGGAACGGCCCTCTCCCTGGAAGATGTCCTCACCGCCGTCGTGGACGCGGCCATCCAGGTCACGCGGACAGAGCGCGGCGTCCTTCTCCTCGCCAACGCACCGAACGGCGAATTGCAAATGGTTGTCGCGCGCGACTCCTCGCACGGAACACTGCGCCCGGACCAATTGCAGGTATCGCAAAGCGTGGTGAAGCGAGTCGCCACTTCCCGGCGCGAATTGATTGTGAGCGACACCGGCGAGGACACGGTCGGATTGACTGCCGGAGAAAGCGTGGCGCGCCTCGAGTTGCACACCATCGTCGCCATCCCCGTGGACAAGCTGCCGGTGATCGAGACGCTCGACGCGACAATTTCAACCAGGCAGGGCGAACTCCTCGGCGTCCTCTATCTCGATAGCCATGTCCCCTCTAATGCGTTCTCGGATTTGGACCGGGAAGTCCTTCGGACGCTCGCTCGCGAAGCGGCCACCGTAATCGAGAATGCTCGCCTCTTTGCCGCCTCCCGTGCCAAGGCTCGTCTCGACCACGAAATCGAAATCGCCAGCCAGATTCAGAAGACTCTTCTGCCGAAATCCCTTCCGAATTTCCAGGAGGTAGCCGTCGCTGGTTCGACCCTCTCCTGCCATTCGGTCGGCGGCGACTGTTTCGACGTAATCAGCTTGGGAGGCGGCCGCCACGGATTTTTTGTGGGCGACGTTTCCGGGAAGGGAATTTCGGCCGCGCTCCTCGCGACTTTGCTGCAAGGCGTCTTTTTCACCACCGCAGCAATGGATATTTCGCTCCCCGGTGTCTTTTCCCGCGTGAACCTTTACTTGTGCGAGCGCAGCGGAGAGGACCGCTACGCCACCGTCTTCTACGGCGTGCTCGACAAGATGGGCAGATTCGAATATGTGAACGCCGGCCATGTTCCGCCACTCTTGCTCCGCAAGTCGGGAGCACTGGAAGGGCTCGGTTCTGCAAACTTCCCCGTGGGCATGTTTGCCGAAGCGGAATACCAGAGCGCTCGCGTCCAGCTCGACCCGGGAGATTATCTGGTGATTTACACCGACGGTGTCTCGGAGGCGGCC